>Ga0209577_10003120_pt1 | contig 15637 bp, 13 predicted proteins | sample GraSoiAngelo_109_FD_185874 | JGI IMG/M metagenome (GOLD analysis project Ga0209577, IMG submission 185874) | Grasslands soil microbial communities from the Angelo Coastal Reserve, California, USA - 14_0903_12_20cm (SPAdes) (version 2) | ecosystem: Environmental > Terrestrial > Soil > Grasslands...
GAGCGACAGCGCAACGACCATGGCAACGATGATCAGGCTGTTGCCGACGTCGCGCCAGAAGTACGCCCGGTGGATCGCGTCGGAGAAGTTCGACAGCGTCGCATGGACCGGGAACCACGTGGGCGTGTACGTGAGGATGTCCCGCCCGGGCTTGAACGCGGTGGAAACCATCCAGTAAACCGGGAAGACCATCAATCCGAAGACGACCAGCGCGACCGCATTGACCCCGATGCGACCCGCAGTCTTTCTGCGGCCGCGGCGAGCGCGAAGCGCCGTCGTCGGAGCGACGGGAACCGGCGCGACCGGCGTGACCGCGCTCACCGCACTTCTCCCGTCTTCACCATCTGCCGGACGTACACGAGTGTCACGACGAACATGACGGCGACCATGACGACAGCGATCGCGGAGCCGAGCCCGTACTCGCTGATGCGGAAGGACTCGACGAACGCGTAGATGCTCATCAGGAAGTAGTCGGGGTTCGGCCGCTGGTCGAGCATGATCCAGATCTGGTCGAACACCTTGAAGTCCCAGATGATCGACAGGCTCGTGAGGATGACGAAGATCGGCTTCAACAAGGGGAGTGTCACCTCTCGGAAAATCGCAAACGGGCGCGCGCCATCGATGGCGGCCGCTTCGAGCAGCTCGCCCGGCACCTGGGCAAGCCCCGCATAGACGGTGATCGCGACGAACGGGATCGCGCCCCACACGATGAGCGCCGTGATTACACCGAAGCCGGTCCAGGTGTTCGCGAACCAGTCGTGGTGGTTGAAGTTTCCGACGTGGAGGTGCGTCAGCGTCCAGTTGAGGACGCCGAACTCGTAGTCGACCATCCAACGCCAGAGATCGACCGCGACGACCACGGGAGTCGCCCAGACCAGCACGAGCCCGACCGTCAGGAGCAGGCGCATGCCCCGACCGAGCTGCGTGAGCAGCAGGGCGATTGCCGTTCCGAGCACCATCGTGAGCGAGACGTTCACCGCGGTGAAGGCGACGGTGCGCAACAACACGTGCCAGAACTGGGAGTCGTGGAGGATCGCGCCGTAGTTGTGAAGGCCGATCCATTTGCCCTTGTGGTGGATCAGCTCGGTGAGCCCGTAGCGTTCGAAGGAGAGCTTGACGAGCAGGTAGAGCGGATAGCCGAGCACGGCTCCGATCACCACTGCGGCCGGCGCCGCGAGGGCGTACGGCGCCGCCGCTCCGGCGATTCGGTGGCGTGACCAGCGCCGCCGCCGAGAGGGAGCTGGGCGCTCTCTCTCGGCGACGGACACTGCGCCGGCGTCGGTGGCCAACCGGCTCACCGGCCGCGAGGCGGCCGGTGAGCAGTGGAAGGGGGCAGCGGGGAAACCGGGAGGTTTCCCCGGACTGCGGTGAAGAAGGGGGTTCGCGGGGGAAACATGGTTTCCCCCGCGGGAGCGAGCCGAAGGCGAACGACGCTCACCTAACTAACCGCCGTTCAAGATCCTCGTGATCGCGTTCGAAGCGCTCGTCGTCGCAGCCTTCACCGACTTGTGACCCGTGAAGATCGACACGAGCATGTTCTGGAGGATGTCAGCGTTCTCGACGTTTGCCCAGTTCGGGGTCGTCGGAACGAACCAGCTGTACTTCGCCGCGGCCGCGAACGGCGCGAGCTGCGGGTTGGTGGCGTTGAGACTCACGAGCGTCGTCGTGTTCGGGATGTTCCCGGCCTTGGCGATCAGCCGTTCGGCTGCCGAGCTCGTGAACTCCTTGATCCAGTCGGCCGCGAGCGACGTGTTCTTGCTCGTCGCCGGAATGGCCAGATCGGAGCCGCCGAGGAACGTGGGCATGAAGTGGCCCTTGATGTGGCTCGGCATCGGATATGCACCGACCACAGGGGCGAGTGCGGGATTGCCGACCTTCGCGTCGAGGGCGTACGGCCATTCCCAGCCGTTGCCGATGAACGCGCCGACGTGTCCCTTGGCGAAGACGAGCGCCTGTTGCGGGTTCGCTTCGTCACCCGTCTTGTTCGCTCGCGAGAACGAATGGACCATTCCCTTGAGCACGGTCAGGGCCTTGATCGCCTTCTTCGAGTTCAGCGCACCCTGCCAGTGGCCGTTCTTCTGCACGGCGATCTGGCCGCCGTAGTCGTAGACGAAGGACATCGACGCATACCAGTACTTCCCGGGGAAGTAGAGCGCGGAGAAGTCCTGATCCTTGCCGAACTTCTTCATGAGCTTCTTCCCGTCGGCTGCGAACGCTGCGAGCGTGCGCGGCGTGCCCTTGATGCCCGCTTTGCTGTAGAGATCCTTGCGGTAGATCACCGCGCGGGCGCCGGCGTAATACGGGACGCAGAAGACCCGGCCGTTGTACGAACACGAGCCCTTCAGTCCCTGCAGCCACGTCTTCGAGTTCGGATAGTTCGACGGGGTCAGCTGCTTGAAGGCGCCCGCGGCCATGTACTTCGTCGTCTCGGTGTTTCCCATCTCGATCACATCCGGCCCATTCCCGCCTGTGAGCGACGCGTCGAACTTCGTGAGATGGCTCCCCCACGTCTGGTATTCGACGTTCACGTTGACGTCCGGATGCTTGGCCTTGAACGCGGCGTTCGCGGTCGAGACCGCGTCCGGCCAGCCGTTTTGCGCGTCGACCTGGAGCCAGACTGTGATGCTCTGGGCCGCGCGTTTGGAGGTGCCGCCGCTCGCGGTCGAGGCAGAAGCGGCGAGCGCGACGACGAGAATCGCCGCCGCGAGGATTCGAACTTTCATATCGCCTCCCGAGGCGAGGGCGCCCACTCCGGAGAGCGGCGAGGCTGCGGTCCGTGACCGGTTCGACCCACGTGCCTGTCGCTGTCCGCTTGGCGCCAATTGGTTTAGTCCACCGGCCACGGCCGGGAGATTGGCATAGTCCACTCGGGTCTGTCAAGTGCCAATTCACAGAAATTGTGCACTTTCCAGCGCCGAATGGTCTTGACCAACAACCGCAACGTGTGCTTCCATGCGTGACGGGATGACGAAACAGGAGCAGATCAGGCAGCGGGTCGCGGGCCTGATCTCCGAGCTCGGCGTGGGGGCGGCGATCCCGTCCGAGCGACGCCTGAGCACCGAGCTCGGGGTCTCGCGGCTGACCCTACGGGCGGCGCTCGACGAGCTCGTTCGGGAGGGATACCTCGTTCGCCGGCACGGCAGCGGCACGTTCGTGAGTCAGCCCAAGATCGCGCAGCAGCTCACGCTGACGTCCTTCAGCGAAGACATGCGCCGGCGCGGGATGGTGCCGGACAGCCGCACGATCGGACTCGAAAACGTCCACGCCGGTCCGCAGGTCGGGCGTGCGCTCAACGTCTCGCCCGCCGCTCGCGTCTTCCGCATCCGGCGCCTGCGGCTTGCCGACGGCGTGCCGATGGCGCTCGAGACGCTCCACGTGCCGGTCTCCGTCGTCCCCGGGTTGACGCCGATGCAACTCGAGCACGCGTCGTTCTACGAGCTACTCGAGGAGCGTTACGGTGTGGTCATCGCCTCGGGTCTGCAGACGATCGAACCGACGGTGACGAACGAGGAGGAGTCGAAGCTCTTGGACGTGCCGTTGCACTCGCCTGCATTTCTGTTCGAGCGCACGACGCGAACCGTCGACGACGAGACGATCGAGTACGTTCGCTCGATCTACCGCGGCGATCGCTATCGCCTCGTCGCAGAGCTGTCGCATCGGCGGGATCGCGAATCCGTCGTCGCCGCTGTCTTCGCAGACGTCGACGGGAAGTAAGTGCGCGCGGGCTGCTCGTACTTCGGCGTCCGCATCCTCCGTCACGTCGAGCGCGATCTCGAAGACCTTGCTGCGCGCGGATACACCGGCGTTCTCCACACGTTCTCGGAGAATGACCTTGCCTATTACCGCGGCACGATGGAGAAGATCGTCGCGGCGTCGCACGACGTCGGGCTCGACGTGCAGATCGCTCCGTGGGGCGTCGGTCGGACGTTCGGCGGGGAGGCGGAGAGCCGCTTCGTCACGCTGCATCCGGAGGCCTGCCAGGTGCTCGACGACGGGCGCCGCGTCGCAACCGGATGCCTGAACAATCCGACGTATCGCGCCTTCTGTCGCGACTGGGCAGACGCAGCGCTCGAGCTCGGGGCCGACCGCGTCTTTTGGGACGAACCGCACTGGACCCAGCCTGCGCACGTCGGCATCGAGGACGAGGCACGCTGGGCTTGTCGCTGCGACGTTTGCCAAGGCGCGTTCGGCGGACGGATGCCGACGGAGCTCACGGCGGAAGTCCAAGCCTTTCGTGAAGCGTCGATCGTCGATTTCCTCCGCGAGCTGACGTCGCACGTCGCGTCGCGCGGCGGCCGGAGCACGATCTGCCTCCTCCCGCTCGTCCAGGGTCCGCACGGGCTCGGCGACTGGGACGCCGTCGCGTCGCTTCCCGGCGTGGCGACGATCGCGACCGATCCGTATTGGAAGAACTTCGCTGAGCCCGCGGGACCGTTCGTCGAGCGCTTCGCACGGCTCGTTGCGGAGACCGCGACGCGTAACGGCGTCGCGCCGCAGCTCTGGGTGCCGAGCTTCGGGCTGACGCGCGAGGACATCCCCGATCTCGAGGCCGCGGTCGCGTCGGCGCGCGGTGCGGGTGTCGAAGACGTTTGGACGTGGGGCTACGAGGCGTGCGCGCACATGACTGCGCTCGCGACCCCGGATGCGCCGCTCGTCTGGGCGGCGGTGACGAAGGCGTTGAACGGCCGCGCCGAACCTGCCACCGAGACCATTCGGGCCGATCTCGCGGATCTCGACCTCCGTCCAACGGGTGAGCTCGTGCGACTCTTCAACCGCGAGGACCGCGCTGTTCCCGATGCAGTCGCCGCCGCCGCCGACCCGATCGCAAATGCGATCGACGCCATCGTCGATCGGCTTCGTAGCGGTGGGCGTCTGATCTACGTCGGCGCAGGAACGTCGGGTCGGCTCGCTGCGCTCGACGCGGCAGAGTGCGGACCCACCTTCGGCATGGATTCGAGTCAAGTCGTCGCGGTGGTCGCATCCGACGATGCTGCCGAGGACAACGCCGCGGCCGGCGAGGAGGATCTCCAACACCTCGACGTCACGGAGCGCGACGCCGTCGTCGGCATCAGCGCAAGTGGAAGCACGCCGTACACCGTCGCGGCGCTCGCACATGCGCGCGCTGCGAACGCTTTGATCGTTTCGGTCGCCTGCCTGCCGAGCTCCGAGCTCGCGGCGAGCGCGGATCACGAGATCGTGCTCGCAGTCGGACCGGAGCTGGTTGCCGGATCGACGCGGCTGAAGGCGGGGACTGCGCAGAAGCTCGTCCTCAACGCGATCTCGACGATCTCGATGGTGCGCCTCGGCAAGACGTACGGGAACCTGATGGTCGACGTGCACGCGGCCAACGACAAGCTCCGCGCACGGGCGCGTCGAGCCGTCGCCGTCGCGACGGGCGCAGGACCCGACGCCGTCGACCGTGCAATTGCCGCCGCACAGGGCGACGCGAAGGTCGCGCTCGTTTCGCTCGCATCGGGGATCGATGCCGACGCGGCGCGCGCGCGACTCGAGGCGGCCGGTGGAAACGTGCGGGAAGCGCTCGATGTCGTGGGTTGAGCAGGAGCTCCGGGAGCAACCCGAAGCCGCCGCCCGGTTCCTCGAAGCCGAGCGCGGAAACGTCGCCGCGCTCGTCGAGCACCTCGCGCGCGACGACGTCACCTACCTGCTGATCGCCTCGCGCGGTAGCTCAGGAAACGTCGCGCGATATGCGCAATACGTCCTCGGCGCCCTGAACCGATTGCCGGTGGCGTTCTCGACGCCTTCCCTCTACACGCTCTACGGGACGCCGCCGCGGCTCGACGGTGCGCTCGCAATCGGTATCTCGCAGTCCGGCGCTTCGCCCGACGTCGTCGCGGTGCTCGCGGAGGCCCGCCGGCAGGGACGACCGACCCTCGCGATCACGAACAACCCGGGATCGTCGCTCGCGCGCGCATCCGAGTGGGTCCTCCCGTTGCATGCGGGCGAGGAACGAGCCGTCGCTGCGACGAAGACGTATCTGACCTCGCTCGCGGCGATCGCCCTCCTCTCCGCCATGTTGGAGCCGAGCGATCACCGACTCTCGGAGCTCCTGGAAGCTCCCGATTGGATCGCTGCGCAGGTCGACCGCTCGCTCGCAGACGCCGAGGAGCTCGACCGCTATAGCGGGGCTGACGGCGGCTCGGTCATCGCTCGCGGCGTCAACCTCGGTACGGCGTTCGAGATCGCGCTGAAGATCCGCGAGCTGTCAGGTATGCCGTTCGAGCCTTTCTCGTCGGCTGACCTTCTCCACGGGCCGATCGCGGCCCTGGCGCCGGGACGCCCGGCGATCGTCGTCGGTCCGTCGGGCCTCACGCTCGACAGCCTCCGTGAGTCGGTCGTGAAGCTACGCGAGCGCGGCGCACGCGTGATCGCGATCGGCGACGACGAAGCGTTGCTGGCCGGAGCGGACACGCCGTTGCCGCTCGTGCGAGAGGTTCCGGAGTGGCTCAGTCCGCTCCTCACGGTCATCCCTGGCCAGGTCGCTGCGGTGCGGCTCGCGACGTTGCGCGGCGGTGACGTGGACCGGCCCGCGGGATTGACGAAGGTGACGCTGACGCGCTAGAGGACATCGAAGATGGGCAGCTCGGAGCGCACGTCGATGCAGTCGGCGGCAAAGAGCGCAGCGCCGACATCTCCGGTCCACAGCGAGTAGCGCCCGCTTCCGCGCCGGGCAACCTGATGCAACGCATGCATGGCGAACCGGCGCGCCCGCTTCAGCCAGCGCTCGTCTTGCGTACGCTCGAACGTCTTCAGGAACGCGTACCCGGTGCCGGCAGTTCCGTGACAGAGCGCGGGTCCTTTCTCCATTCCGGGAGGTCCCGCGTCCCAGGCAAGCTCCGCGCCTGCGAGCAGCAAGTCGTCGTCGAGGTAATCGCTCGCGGTCGCGATGACACCCGGTGCGCCGGTGCAGAACTGCATTCGAATCGTGCCGTCGGGTGAAGCGAGCTCCGGCCGCACGCGGTAGGGCCAGTTCGCGTGCCCAGCTTCGATGACTGCGTGTTGTTCGAGCAGCGCCGCGCTCTCGCGGAGGAGGCTCGTCTTGCGCTCGTCGTCGAGCAGTGGCCGCAACGCATGCACGTTGCCGACGAGTCCGTGCCACGGCTGTAGTCCCTCGAACTCCTGTCCGTACATCCGCTGTGTCCAGAGGCCGTCGTCGTTGCGACGCGAAAGCAGGGCTTCGGCGCTCTCGTTCCAGGCCTTGCGCCAGCGCTCGTCACCGGTCCACTCGAGCATCGCACGCGCCGCGATGAGCGTTCCGGGAGACCCCCACATCACCTCCTCGACCTCGTTGTCGACGTTCGCGCGGACGCGTGCGTAGATGTCGTCGGCGAGCGCGGGGTCCGAGGTCAGACGCCACGCAGCGAGGAGGATTCCCGTCTCGCCGCACGCGAGCGACGACTCGCGCTCGGCCGGCAGCTTCATTCCTTTCATGAAGTCCGGTCGCGTGCGAAAGAGGTCGAGTGTCTGCAACGCGAGCGCCGCGAGATCGAGGCGGGGTTCCGCATGCCCGAGGCGGCGAAGTCGATCGAGCGCCCACAGGACCCCAGACGCCCCGACGTAGAGGTTCTTCATTGGGCTAGTGCCGTGCCACCCGTCCCAGTCGTTCGCCTTCCAGAGCAATTTAGGCCCGCGCAACGCGGCGTCGGCGTCCGCCACGATCTCCCGGATTCGCCGCGCCGCGTGCTCGGCGTCCCACTCCTCGTTCGTCAGCGGCTCGTAGAGGCCGGGCGTGTACAGCACGCCTTGATACTAAGTTGTAGGCCGCGTCCCCAGTATCACGCGAACGGTGTGCTTTTTGCCGCCGCGTGTGTACGTGATCGTCACAGTGTCGCCGGGCTTCTTCGCGTCGATCGTCGACTGGAGGTCGTTGATCGAGGAGATCCGTTGGCCGTCGACCGCGGTGATCACGTCGCCCCGCTGCAGGCCTGCCGCCCGAGCCGGAGTTCCTCTTCGAACCGTGCCTACCACGGCGCCGCCCGAGGGGGAGGTCTGCGCGGCGACGCCGAGGTAGGCGTGTTCGGCCTTGCCGGTCGCGAGCAATTGCGTGACGACCGACCGCACGGTGTTCGAGGGAACGGCGAAGCCGACGCCGTCATTCCCACCCGAATCGCTTTCGATCTGGGAATTGACGCCGATTACCTTGCCTTGCTGGTCGAGGAGGGGTCCGCCGGAATTGCCGTGGTTGATCGCTGCGTCCGTCTGGATCGAGCTCTCGATCGCGAAGCCGTTCGGCGATGTCATCTGCCGGTGCAAGGCGCTCACGATTCCGCTCGTGACCGTCTCTGCGAGACCGAACGGGCTGCCGATCGCGACGACGCCGTCGCCGACGGCCAGTGAGCCCGAGTCGCCGAGCGCGAGCGGAACGAGCAGCGATGAAGGTGCGTCGACCTTCACGACTGCGATGTCCGTCGATGCATCGCTCCCGACGACCCGGGCCTTGTATTTCGCCCCGTTCCAGAACGTGACGGAGACGGAGGAAGCTCCGTCGACGACATGCTGGTTCGTGACGATGTCACCGTTCGTGTCGTAGACGAATCCGGATCCTTCGGCGGTCTGCGTCTGCGAGCCTCCGAGCGGGACCGGACTTGACTGCGCCGAGGTGACGGTGATCTGCACGACGCCCTTGTACGTGCGCCGGTAGATCTCGTTGACGGACAGCGCGCTGGAGGCGGACGCCGGCTCCGCCGCCGCGACCGTGACCTGACGGACGACGGTCTTGGTGCCTGACTCGAAGGCGCCCGCAACCACTGCGCCGCCGCCCGCGCCGATTGCCAAGACGGCGAGGAGAACGACGATCAGGGTCCGGCGGCTCACGCTCAGAAGGAGACCACCGCCGTCTAAGCAGGAGGTGAAACCTTCCTAAGAACTCGATGAGAACAGCACAAAGTCCGGGAATCGGGGCAACAATGGGACGCATGAGGATCCTCGTCGTCGACGACGAACGCGCCGTTCGCGAGTCGCTCGGCCGCGCGCTCGAGCTGGAGGGTTACAGGGTCGAGTACGCCGCCGACGGCGGCGAGGCGCTGTACCGCCTGGAGTCTGAGCAGCCCGACGCCATTGTCCTCGACGTCCTGATGCCGGGAATCGACGGTCTCGAGGTTGCACGGCGCGTTCGTCGCGCGGGGAATCGCGTGCCCGTGCTCATGCTCACGGCGCGAGAGGAAGTTCAGGATCGTGTGGCCGGACTCGACGCGGGCGCCGACGATTACCTGACGAAGCCGTTTGCGCTCGAAGAACTCGTCGCACGGCTGCGTGCTTTGTTACGCCGCTCCACGGACGGCGGCGGCGAGTTCTTGCGCTTCGCGGATCTCGAGCTGAACACCGGGACGCGGGAGGTCTCCCGCGGCGGCGACGCGATCGAGTTGACGCGGACCGAGTTTTCGCTGCTGGAGCTCTTTCTCCGCAATCCACGTCAGGTGTTGACGCGGTCGGTGATCTTCGAGCGCGTGTGGGGCTACGACTTCGGTTTCGCGTCGAACTCGCTCGACGTCTACATCGGGTATCTGCGCCGTAAGACGGAGGCGGGCGCAAAGTCGCGGCTGATCCAGACGGTTCGCGGCGTCGGTTACGCTCTGCGCGAGACTTGAGCTTCCGTGCACGCCTGACGCTGGTCGCGGCTGCTGCGGTGGCGCTCGCGGTCGTGCTCGCGTCGATCGTCGTCTGGCTCGTCGTGCGCAACCAGATGCTCGGGCAATTCGACAAGGGCCTCCGACAGCGTGCCGAGGCGATCTACCACGACCCGGAGGGCATCCGCCTGGGTCCTTCGCCCTTCACCGGCCATGTCGGCCTCGACGTGCACCGCGACCTCCTCGGCGTCGGGGGCTACATCCAGCTGGTCACGGGAGGAGGGAGGACGTACCAGTCGTTCGACGAGCGGGGATCGCTCCCGGTCAGCAAGGGTGCGCTCGAGGTCGCGCAGGGCAAGCGTCGAGCCGCGTTCGTCAGGGACACGAGGAGCGCCGGCACGACGTTCCGCGTTTTCACCATGCCGGTGCAGGACAACCTCGGTCGTACGTATGCGCTCCAGGTTGCGCAGGACCTCGGCAGCGTCGTGCACGCGCTACAGCGAGTCAAGGTTCTTCTGTTCGTGATCGCCTTCGGCGGCATCGCAGTCGCGGTTGCTCTTGGTCTCCTCGTCTCTCGCGCTGCGCTGGCACCCGTGCGCCGTCTCACGCGGGCCACGGAGCGTGTGCGCGAAACCGGCGACCTCTCCGAACGAATCGAGACGACCGGTCAGGACGAGCTCAGCCGCCTCGCCGGCAGTTTCAACACGATGCTTGCGGCGCTGGAAGAGTCGACGCGCTTGCAGCGTCAGCTCGTCACCGACGCCTCGCACGAGCTTCGCACGCCGCTGACCAGCCTGCGCACGAACATCGAGGTGCTCGCGACGGAGAAAGAGCTCGCACCTGGCGATCGCAAGAAGCTCCTTGCCGACGTGATCGAGCAGCTCGGCGAGATGACAACGCTCATCGCCGAGGTCGTCGAGCTCGCACGCGGCGACAAGCAATTCGACGAGGCCGACGACGTGCGGCTGGATCTCGTGACTGCGGACGCGGTCGAGCGCGCGAGCCGGAACCGTCCCGGCGTGAAATTTACGACCGACCTGCAGGAAACGGTCGTGCACGGCGTGCCCTCGCGGCTCGAACGAGCGGTCGGCAACCTCCTTGACAACGCCGCAAAGTGGAGTCCGGCGGACGGGGATGTCGAGGTCGTCGTCCGCGAGGGCGAGATCGTCGTTCGCGATCACGGGCCTGGAATCGACGAAGAGGATCTGCCGCACGTGTTCGACCGCTTCTACCGCGCTCGCTCCGCGCGGGGCATGCCCGGATCGGGACTTGGTCTCGCGATCGTGCGCCAGGTCGCCGAAGCGCACGGCGGCAGCGTCGTCGCCGAGCGCGCGGAGGGTGGGGGGACGAGGATGACGCTGCGGCTCAACGGCGCGCGAGCGCCGAACTCTTAGCTTCTTCTTACGCGCGTCTTAACTCCAGCTGCTTCGATCCGAGCCATGACCAACTCCAGGTGGAAACTTGCGGCTGCGACCGCGGCGGGGCTCGCAATCGCCGGCGGCGGTGCTGCCATCGCTGCGCAGAAGTTGTCGTCCTCCAATGACGAAAGCCAAGCCGTCATCAACGACGCGGCCAACCGTCTCAACGTCAGGCCGAGCGCCCTGACAAATGCGCTGAAGAAGGCGTTCGAGGATCGTATTGACGCGGCGGTCGCCGCCGGCCGGATCACGAAACCGGAGGGCGACGAGCTGAAGGGGCGGATCGAAGCGGGTGGACTGCCGTTCTTCGGCGGCCGTGGATTCGCACATCCGGACTTCTTCCGTGCCCTCGACGCTGCCGCGTCCTATCTCGGAATGACGGCGACCGATCTTCGGAGCGCCCTTGAAAACGGGAAGACCCTCGCCCAGGTCGCGCAGGCCAAGGGGAAGTCCGTCGACGGATTGATCGCGGCGCTGGTGGACGCGGCAAAGAAGCGGCTCGATGCCGCCGTTTCCGCGGGCCGGCTGACGCAAGCCAACGAACAGACCGTCCTCGCGGATCTGAAGCAGCGCTTCACCGATCTGGTCAACGGCGTCCGACCCGCCGGTCACGACTTCTTCCGCGGCGCACCTCCGTTCGGCTTCCGAACGCACCACGACTTCTGAACGTTCTGTGTTGAGCCTGGGTTAAGGCTCTCGGGTGTTACGCAGCTCGGACGGTAGCCTCGGCACGGTGAGCGACGTTCCTGTCGAGGCGCGAGGACTCGTCAAGCGCTACGGCGAGATCGCGGCGGTCGGCGGCGTGGATCTCACGGTCCGGCGTGGCGAGATCTACGGCTTTCTCGGACCGAACGGCGCGGGCAAGACGACGACCTTGCGGATTCTCCTCGGGCTGATCCGGCCGAATGCAGGCAATGTGCGGTTGTTCGGCCGTGATCCGCAGACGGATTTGCCGCAGGCGCTCGACGGGGTCGCCGGCTTCGTCGAGACGCCGCACTTCTACGGCTACCTGTCAGGACGCAAGAATCTCGAGTTGCTTGCCGCCTTCGACGGCGGAGACGCGCGGTCGCGGATCGGCGAAGTGCTCGGGCTGGTCGATCTCGAGGCGCGCGCGAAAGATCGCGTCGCGACGTACTCCCAGGGCATGCGCCAGCGGCTAGGCATTGCGGCGTCGCTGCTTCGCGATCCGCAGCTCTTGTTGCTCGACGAGCCGACGAATGGTCTCGATCCCGGCGGGATCCGCGACATGAGAGTCCTGATCGGCCGACTGGCGAAGCAGGGGATCACGATCCTCCTCTCGAGCCATTTGCTCGCCGAGGTGGAGGAGCTCTGTCACCGCGTCGCGATCATTCGCGACGGCAGGATCGTCTACGAAGGATCGATCGACGAACTGCTCGCGCGTCGCACGGCGAATCGCTACCGGCTGCGCACGAGTGACATCGAGCGCGCGCGAATGATCGCCCTCAACACTCCCGGTGTTTCGGATGTGTCGGTCGATCGCGCAGAGCTTGTCTTCGTCGCCGACGAGTCGACGGTGGAAGAGCTCTCCAGGGCGCTCGTCGACGCGGGTCTCGGACTGCGGGCGCTGATTCCGGAAACGGCCTCGTTGGAGGCGCTCTTTTTCGAGTTGACCGAGGGCGAGCCGAGCCCCGTGACCGCGGAAGCATCTCCATGAGAGTCGGGACCCTGACCGCCTACCGCTGGGAAGCGCGGAAGCTCGTCTCCCAGAAGCGGACCTACATCGGGATCGGTGCAGCCGCGTTGCTGCCGGTGATCTTCGTCGTCGTGATGTCCCTGCAGACCGGCGGGCCCTACGATGCGCCGCTCGGCCACAACCTCCGCCACACCGGGCTCGCGATCGTGCTCGTCGTCCTCACCTTCGTCTCGCGATTCGGTGCGCAGCTCATCACGGCTCTCGTCGCGGGAGACATCGTCGCCTCCGAGGACTCGGGGATGACGCTGAAGCTCATCCTCACCCGCTCGTTGCGCCGTGGCCAGATTCTCGCGGGAAAGACCCTCGCATCGTTCACCTACGTCTTCGTCGTCTTGTTTGCGTTGCTCGCAGGTGGATCGATCGCGGGTTTGATCGCTTGGGGATGGCATCCGCTTCGGAATTTGGACGGTGCGGTACTCTCGGCGCCGCATGCCCTGGCGCTGACGTTTGCGGCGCTCGGTGTGTTTGCGGTTCCGCTGATCGGTGTCGCGGCATTCGCGGTGATGCTCTCGACGATCACACGCAACAGCGCCGCGTCCATTGTCGGCACGCTCGTCTATGCACTCGCCCAGGAAGCGGTCGGTGGTCTGGTCCACCAGACGTGGGCGAAGCTCTACCTGCTCTCGGATCAGTTCGACGGCTGGCACGGCCTGTTCATGTCACCTACGGACTGGACGCTGATCGCCCGCGCTTTTTGGATCTCTGCGATCTACACGGCCGTCCCGCTGTCGATCGCGTGGGTCTTCTTCAGCCGTCGAGACGTGGCGGGCGAATAGCGGCTAGCGGCGGACGGTCGTCGACGTCCCGACAATTGCTCCGTGCCGATCGAGCGCCTGCACGGCGACGTAGGCTCCTTTTGCGTCGATTGGGATGTTCGCTTCGAATCCGGTCTTCGGCACCGTCCGAATCGCCATGAGGTCGTCGTTCGCCTCGCCCACGAGGAGTCGCCAGCGCGTGACGTCGGTTGCGCCGTTCCAACTCACGTACGCGACTCCCTTTCGGATGACGAGCGCAGGCGGACCCGGCGGGTGCCCGCGCCAGGCGAACCGGTAGACGCGGTACGAATCCGCGTCCTTTCCGGGCGGCTTGCCATGCCCGAAATACGCGTCGAGTACCACACGGCCGCGCGGGTCGAACTCGGTGAAGTAGGGATTGGCGCCCCAGCCGACGACGATGTGACCGTCCGGAAGGAATTGTGCGTTGCCCTCGAACGGCGTCAGCAGATGCTTCGGGTGTGCGAGGCTGCGCACGAGGGTGACGCGCTTCCGTCCCGCATCGACACGGAGGACGAGCACTCGGCTGAACTTCTCCACGGGTGGAGCGGCTCCGTTGTCGAAGAGCGAGATCGTTCCGTCGGGCCGGCGGCGTGCGTCGTGCTGCCACGCGAACCGAACGCCCTTGCCGAGCGAAAAGTCACTTCGCTTGCCGCCGAGCCGCCAGAGGATGCGACCGCTGCGCCGGTCGATCTCATAGAGCGTGTGCGTGTTACGCGCGGAGACGAGAAGGTTCCCGTTCGGCTCCACGTCGATGGAGTTGACGTGGAAGTAGTCCCACGGCGGCGTCTTCGCGCCCTTTGCCGCCGAGGGAGCGTGCACGTACGACTCACGAAGCGCGATGCGGGGGTAGCTGTGCCACTCGAACAACACGCGTCTGGAGGGGATCGCGACCTCCTGGATGATTCCCTCGAAGATTCGCCCTCGCTTCGGTCCGCCGTAGGGCGAGAGATCCACGTGCACCTGTCGATAGACCGTGAAGAGCGCCGTATCTCGCGGCGTGATCAGGAACTCGTGTACGTCGCCGCTCAATCCGTGACCGGCGTGGACCGTCGCGACGGTTCGGTAGGAGGAGTCGGCGATGACGTAGTAGCCGCTCCCGACTCCCATGGGCGCGCGTCCGCGCCACCAGGTGAGGACGGGCTTTCCGCGATAGCGCTGCACGCGAAAGTCGGTAACGCCCTTCGTGTCGAGCGGATTGAACCAGACGACGTGGCCCTGATCGTCGACGATCATCGGTCCGGCCTGCGCGACGGCCATCTTCGGTGCGAGGAAGATCAGGCCCGGCGCGGTGTCCCGCGCGGCCGTCTCGATCCGGACGATCGGCGGCCGAAGATCGGGTCGCGACACGAAGTGCTGCGCGGGCAGGAGGGGCGCCGCGGTCCGCTGTGAATGCGCGCCACAGGACGCCGCGGCCAGTGCGGCCGCGACCACAACGATGGTGTGGGCCAGCGTTTTCCGACTCATGAGCCAGCGCGGGCCGCCTGTCACGCGCGGCTACCGACGACGGAGGATACGGAAATCCCTGCTGCAAAAGCGTTATCGTCGCGGTTCGTGAACGTCCCGGTACCAGGGCCGTGGCTGCGCCTGACCGCGCTGGTCGCGTCTGCCGGCACGCTCCTCGCGGTCGTGAGCGGCGCCAGCGGCCTCGACGCTGCGCACCGAGTGCTCGCAGCGTTGGCCGTTCCGCCCTTGCTCGCCATCGTGGCGGCGGCGTGGCTCACTCACCGGCGACTCTTGCCGACATCCGTCGCCGCGCTTGCCTGTTTCGGAACCGCCGCATTCCTGACCGGCGAGATCGTGCACGTCGCGGCGGCAGCCGCGGCGTTCGCGCTGGCTCTCGTCGTGACCGCGCAGGTCTTTCGTTCGGAGCCGAGTACGCGCGCAGCCTGGCGCGACTACGTGACGCTGACGAAGCCACGCATCATGTCGTTGCTGCTTCTCACCGGTTTCTGCGGCCTCGTCGTCGGCGCACGGGGCCTTCCGCAGTGGTGGATCGTCGTCGCCGCCATGGTGGGCCTCGCGTTCGCGTGCGGCGGCGCGTCTGCGTTGAACCACGTGCTCGACCGCGACATTGACAGGCTGATGGGAGATCGAACGCGCGCGCGTCCGCTCGCCGCCGATCGGATGCCCGTTTCGCTCGCGCTC
>Ga0209577_10003121_pt1 | contig 15634 bp, 16 predicted proteins | sample GraSoiAngelo_109_FD_185874 | JGI IMG/M metagenome (GOLD analysis project Ga0209577, IMG submission 185874) | Grasslands soil microbial communities from the Angelo Coastal Reserve, California, USA - 14_0903_12_20cm (SPAdes) (version 2) | ecosystem: Environmental > Terrestrial > Soil > Grasslands...
ATGTACGAGGACCTGCGCGAGCTGACCGAGGAGGCCAAGGCGAGCGGGCTGGCGGTGGTGGTGTGGAGCTACCCGCGCGGCGAGGGCATCACCGACAAGAAGGGCGAGACGGCGGTGGACGTAGCCGGCTATGCGGCTCACATTGCCTGCGAGCTCGGAGCGCACGTCGTCAAGGTGAAGCCGCCCGGCGAGTTCATCTACCAGCCCGAGGCGCAGAAGGTCTTCGAGAAGTACAACATCCCCGTCAAGACGCTGGCCGATCGCGTGCGCCACGTGGTGCAGAGCTCGTTCAACGGCAAGCGCATCGTCATCTTCTCCGGCGGCGAGGCGAAGAGCACCGAGGACATCCTCACCGAGGTGCGCGGGCTGCGCGACGGCGGCGCGTTCGGATCGATCATGGGGCGCAACAGCTTCCAGCGGCCTCACGACGAGGCGGTCAAGCTGCTCCGCGACGTGATGGACGTGTTCGCGGGGAAGTGACCGCTGCGTCGTCGATGGCCGTGGACAATCAGTCGGGTTCCGGCGAGGGGCGAACCTCTTCCCACTGCCGGGACGTCGGCTTCAGCAGCAATTGCAGCTGCTCTCCGACGCCGCCTCGCAACGGAGGGCTGCAGGGTTCGCTCGCACAGGAGAGCTTCGCGTCGGTGACCGGGCCGGGGTCGCCCGCAGCGCGCTCCGGCCGGACCAGGCCGATCCGGCAGGAGCGGCCGTGCGGCAGGAAGAGCGTGGCCCGGCCGTCGAGGAGGCCCGCGCGCGCTTCCCAGGTCGGCGCCGAATCCTCCTCCGGCAGCTTCTCGCAGACGGCCCGCACCGCCGGCGCCGCCCGGGCCTGGCCCTCGGGCTGCGCCACCTGGACCACGGCGCTGGCGGGCCGCTCGACGCGAGCGACCCACATCGCCGGCTTGCGCGGGACCACCGTCGCGTAACCTTCGATGCGCCCGGAGTGGAACTTCTCCGGCGGCCAGATCTCGCATTTCCATGCACCCTTCGCGAGCCCTGGCCACTTCGCCTCGCCGAACACGTCGGTCGGCCCGGTGAACTGCCGGCCGTCCGGACCCGAGCAGCGCACCTGCGCGTTCAGGATCGGTTGCTGCCGGTCGTCCTCCAGGTGCACGACGAGCGGTCCGGGGATCTGCACGACCAGGTAGGAGATCGCGCCGATGGCGATGAACACCGCGGCGACCACCGCCGCCTCGATCCGCCCGGGCACGCTGCTGCGGAAGCGCGGCTCGAACTGCGCGACGTCGCGGGACTGGGTGCCGTCGCCCCTCACTGCTCGTCGGACTTCCTCATGGGCAGTACTCCGCGCGGTTGTTGTCGGTCTCGAAGACTTCCACCTTGCAAATGCGGACGCGGCCGTCGTCGAAGCGGCGGCCCAGCTCTTCGGCGAGGAAGCGGGCCAGCTCCTCGGCGGTGGGATTGCGGCCGCCCTCGCCGAACGGCTCGATCTCGTTGAGGTTGCGGTGGTCGAAGGGCGACGACACCTCGACCGCGGCTGCCTTCAGCGCGGCGAAGTCCAGCACGTAGCTGGTGGGGTCGAGCGCGAGCGCCTCGGCGTGCACCAGCACCCGGTAGTTGTGCCCGTGCAGCGCCTCGCACTTGTCCTCGCTGAGCCGCACCTGGTGCGCCGCACAGAACCACAACTGCTTGCTGACCCGATAGGTACCCACGCCCGCGTCAATACCGGCCTTGTTGTATCCAGGCAAGAGTGTTTCTCGAGGATCAACCGCGAAGATCGCAGAGCACGCGAAGGATCTCGAATCATAGAAGTCTTCGCGTCCTTCGTGCTCTTCGCGGTTAAAAAAAAGTCAGGCGGCGTCTTCGAGCTTTTGCAGGAAGCCCCAGCGGACCAGGATCTGCTTGCCCTGCATCTCCAGCAGGCCGCGGCGGGTGAAGTCGTTGAGCGCCCGCGAGACCGTCTCGCGCGAGGTGCCGATGAGCCCCGCGATCTCCTGCTGCGTCGGACGTTCGCGGATGAGCAGCCCCCCGTCGACCGGCTCGCCCTGCTTCTGCGCCAGCTCCCGGATGGTGCGCGCGACCCGCGCGTACACGTCGAGCAGCGCGAGGTTGCCGATCACCTCGTCCGCATGGCGCAGCCGGCGGGACATCTCGGCGAGGATGGCCAGGGCGGTGGACGGGTGCGCGGCGAGATGGGTCTGGAACGCGTCGCGGTCGAGCGCCAGCAGCTCGGCGTGCTCGATCGCCACCACGTTGGCGGAACGCGGCTGCCGGTCGAGCAGCGACATCTCCCCGAAGAAGTCGCCTCCCCGGAGGATGCTGAGGATGATCTCCCTCCCGGTCTCGCCATAGAGGACGACCTTCACCTTGCCCTTCGCGATGAGGAAGAGGGCGTCGCCGGGCTCCTCGGCGCTGACGATGACCGAGCCAGCCTCCGCCGGGCGCGGACGCACGCGGCCGGCGAGGTCCGCGAGGACCTCGGCGGGAAGCTCCCGGAAGATGGTGACCTGCCGCAACAGCGAGACGATGTCCAATCAACCCCCTGCAAGATCGAGGGGCAATAGTGTTGCACCGGGGCGGCCGCGCAGACAAGCCGCCTTGACCCCACCCGGCGAGGCGCCTATTTGAGCGCCCATGCAGGCAACGGTGAACGGCGAGCGCCAGGAGCTGCCCGACGGTCTCAGCGTGGCCGGGCTGCTGCGGCACCTCGGCGTACGCGCGGAACGGGTCGCGGTGGAGCGCAACGGGGCGGTGGTCAAGCGCGCCCGGCATGGCGAGGAGCGCCTCGCCGACGGCGACGTGGTGGAGATCGTCACCTTCGTGGGCGGAGGGTAGCCGGATGTCCGACGATCTGGTCCTGGGTGGTCAGACGTTCTCCTCGCGCCTGGTGGTGGGCACCGGCAAGTACCGCGACTTCCCCACCATGCAGAAGGCGATCGCTGCTTCCGGCGCGCAGATGGTGACCGTGGCGGTGCGCCGGCTCGATCTGCAGGCGCAGGGCGAGAAGTCGCTGCTGCACTGGATCCCCAAGCAGTGCGTGCTGCTCCCCAACACCGCCGGCTGCTTCAACGCGGAGGAAGCGGTGCGCACGCTGCGCCTCGCGCGCGAACTGGAGATCGGCGGCCCCAGGCCGCTGGTCAAGCTGGAGGTCCTTTCCGACCCGAAGACGCTGCTCCCCGACGGCGAGGAGACGCTCGAGGCGGCGAAGACCCTGGTCGCAGAGGGCTTCACCGTGTTGCCCTACTGCAGCGACGATCCGGTGCTCTGCCGCAAGCTGGAAGAGGCGGGCTGCGCCGCCGTAATGCCGCTCGGGGCGCCCATCGGGAGCGGGCTGGGGCTGCGCAACCCCTATAGCCTGCAGATGATCCTGGAGCAGGCGAAGATCCCGGTGATCGTCGATGCGGGCGTAGGGACGGCTAGCGATTGCGCCCTCTGCATGGAGCTGGGCGTCTCGGGGCTGCTCGTCAACACGGCCATCTCCGGCGCGCAGGATCCGGTCGCGATGGCGACCGCGATGAAGCTCGCCACCGAGGCGGGCCGGCTGGCGTTCAAGGCAGGGCGGATTCCGCGCAAGCTCTACGGAAGCGCCTCGAGCCCCCTGACCGGCCTGATCTGATATTGCACAGTCGTGGTCCGGATCTACCTGATCACGGATCGGCGCGTCTGCGAAGACCTTCCCAGCGCCGTGGCGGCTGCGCTCTCCGTGCTGCCCATCGGCTCGGCGGCGGTGCAGCTGCGGGAGAAGGATCTGGGCGACGCGGAGCTGCTCGAGCTGGCCGAAAAGCTGTCGCCGCTGTGCCGGTCGGCGAAGGCGCCGATGCTCATCAACGGCCGGGTGGACATCGCCAAGGCCGCGCGCGCCGACGGCGTGCAGCTGCCGGCGGGGGGGACGTCCCTTCCCGAAGCGCGCAAGCAGCTGGGCCCCGGCGCGGTGATCGGGCAGAGCTGCCACACGGTAGAGGAGGTGCTGGCCGCTTCCACCGGCGGCGCCGATTTCGCGCTCTTCGGACCGGTCTGGGAGACGCCCGGAAAGAAGGCGCAGGGCATGACCGCGCTGGTCGAGGCGGTCCGCGCGACGGCCCTGCCGGTGTTCGCCGTAGGCGGCGTCACTCCGCAGCGCGCGAGGCGCGCCATCAGCGCGGGCGCGCACGGGGTCGCCTGCATCCGCGCCGTGCTCGGCTCACCCAATCCCGCCGCCGCCGCCCTCGACATGTGGAAAGCCGTCACCGGATGACGAATCGGAGCTGACTTCTTGATCACCGCGAAGATCGCGAAGGGCGCGAAGTTTCTTGAAATCAATTCTTCGCGATCTTCGCGATCTTCGCGGTTGAAAAAGGAGTTGCCTTCAGCGCCGGGCGAGGTTGGGGCGGGAGGCGAGGGACTGGAGGAGCTTTACGACGGCCTCCTCCGGGTCGGATGCGGCGATCACCTGGTTGTCGTAGAGCTTGCGCCCACCGACCATCTCGGCGGCGCCCCCGGTTTGGGGCAACGCCACGACCGGCTTGCCGTCGCGCAGCAGCAGCCCGATTTCACTCAGCGTCCCGCCCCCCCCGCCCACCACGATGGCTCCGTCGACTGCCATCGCGATGAGGGCCGACTGCGCCTGCTCCACGCCCGTCGCGATGGGCAGGTCGATCCAGGGATTCGCTTCGTACCGCTTGGGCCCCGGCAGGATTCCGAGCACGATCCCTTCGCCGGCCGCCTCGCGATACCCGCGCGCCGCGCCCGCCATGCAGCCGCCGAGGCCGCCGCAGACGAGGTGCGTGCCCGCGCGCGCCAGCGCCATGCCGACCGCGTGCGCCTGCTCGTCGCCCACGGGATCCTCGAGGCCGCCGCCGATCACCGCCACCACCAGCTTCTGCCGCACTGCCGAGAGCGGAGGCGGCGGCGCGCCGGCCAGGCGGGAACGCGCCTCCTCGAAGCTGTCCTCCAACTCGCGGCGGAAGCCGACCACTTCGAGGAGAAGGTCCTCCGGAAGCGGCTCTTGGGCAGTCCGCACGCGCTTCTCCAGCTCTCGCGCGCGCAGACCCAGCTCGTCGAACCCATACGTCCCCATGCTGCCTGCCAGCTTGTGCAGCGCACGGTGGAGCGTCTCCCCGCCCCCCCGCTCGCCTCGGCGCGCCGCAGCCAAGGCGGCCTCGACCTCCGCGAGCTTCTCCCCGGCGCCCGCCAGGTAATGCTCGAGCAGTTCGCGGTCGACCTCGGGCTCTGCCTGGGACGCCTCGTCGCGGGCCATGTTCGATCCTAGGGCTCCCCGGCGGCGCCGGGGAGCGTGAAGAAGAAGGAGGCGCCGTGTCCCGGTTCACTCTCCACCCGGATCTCGCCTCCGTGGGCCAGCACCAGCGCCCGGCAGATGGCGAGCCCCAGCCCGGTCCCCTCCTGCTCCCGCCGGGCGCGATCGGCCTGGGCGAACCGCGTGAAGAGCTTCTCGCGGAACTCGCGCGGAATGCCCGGACCCTGATCGCGCACCTCCAGCTCCACCCCGCTGCCGCGAGTGCGCGCCAGAAGCTCGACCGCGGCGCCCCTGGGCGAGAACTTGAGCGCGTTGGAGAGCAGGTTGATCAGCACTTGGACCACGCGGTCCTGGTCGGCGCGCACCCGTGGAAGCCCCGCCGCCAGGCTGGTGCGCACGGTGACGCCGACCTTCTTGGCGAATCCCTCGATCCCCGCCACCGCCTCGGCGCAGAGCGCCGGCACCTCGATGGGCTTCGGATCCAGCTCGAGCCGGCCTGCCTCGATCTTGCTGATGTCGAGGATGTCGTTGACCAGCCGGACCAGCCGGTCGGCATTGCGCTTGGAGACCTGCAAGAGCTCGGTGGATTCCTCGTCCAGCCCGCCCTGCCCTTCCAGCAGGAGCGCCATGGAGGCCTTGATGCTGGTGAGCGGCGTGCGCAGCTCGTGCGAGACGGTGGAGATGAACTCCGACTTCATCCGGTCCACCTCGCGAGCCTCGGTCACGTCGTCGAAGACGGCCATCCACCCCAGCGCTTCCCCCGTGGCACCGGCGACCGGCGCCGAATAGCCGCGCAGCACCCTGGGCCGCGGGTCGCCGGGAAGCCGTATCTCCAGCTCCCGGTCGCCGCCTTGCAGCGAACCCGCTCCCAGCACCGGCTTGGCCGCCGCCTCCACCGCGGCGATGGGCCAGCCGCGCAGCTCCCGGTCGTCCAGGGCGAAGAGCCTCCGGAACGCCGCGTTGACGAAAGCGACGCGATGGTGCCGGTCGACCAGCAGGATGCCGCTGCGGGAGGCCTGCACGAGCGCCTCGATCTGCCGCGTCGCGGCCTGCGACTTGGTGCCCTCCTGCCGCACCTCCTCGATGAGCTGGGCGCCCGCGATGGCGGTCGCCGAGTGGCGGGCCAGGATGCGCAGCGCTTCCAGCACCTCGTCGCGCAGCCGGTCGCGGCTCCACATCGCGACCACGCCCAGGAGCCTCCCCTCGTGGATCAGCGGATGGCCGGCGAACGACTTGAGGCGCTCGATGCGGGCCCAGTCCGGATCGGCCAGCCCCGGCTCCTGGTCGAGGCGGTCCGAGGTGACCATGCCCCCCTCCGCCGCCACCCGGCCGACGGAGAAGTCCCCGATCGGGACGCGGAGCAGCACGCGGTCGAGAGGCCCCAGCCCGCCGTGCTCGACCAGGTGCAAGCAGCTCCTGCGGTTGTTGCAGCAGTGCGCGAGAGCGCAGGTATCGCAGCGGTCCCCGCGACCGACCAGCCATACGCGGGCGGCAGCGGCGCCGAAGGTGTGGGTGAGCGCGTCGGTGACGGCGGCGAGGATGCGCTCGCGCTGGAACGCGCTGGAGACGTTCTCCACCACCCGCAGCGCCCCGCGCAGGGCGCGCACGGTGGCTTCCAGCCGCTCGCGGTCGCGCTCGAGCGCCTCGAGCGACTCGGGCGCCGCCGGGACCCCGTTCGGAGGCGTGGGGCCGGGCAGCGGAACGACGACCGGCAAGCGCGGGCTCAACTCGCCTCGCCCAGGATCCGGTCCACCTCGCCGAGGAGCTCGGCGGGCTCGAACGGCTTGGTCAGGTAGCGGCGGGCGCCCAGGCGCAGGCCCTCCTCGATCTCCTCCTTCTGCGCCTTGGCGGTGAGGAAGACGAAGGGTATGCCCGCCCGCTGCGGACGGGTCCGCACCTGCGCCAGCGTCTGGATGCCGCTCATCTCCGGCATCATCCAGTCGCAGAGGATGAGGTCGCAGGCGGCGCCGGTATCGAGGTGCTGGAGGGCGGCGCGGCCCGATTCGGCCACCGCCACCTCGTGCTTGCCGCGCTTGAGGGCGAGCCGCGCGACGAACCGGATGTCGGGATCGTCGTCGACCACCAGGATCCGGGCCATGGTCTCCTCAGGCGGCGAGCAGGTCGAGCAGGGCCTGCTGCTTGAGCGGCTTGGTCAGGTAGCCGTCCGCGCCGCTGCGCCGGGCGAGGGCGCGCAGCGTCTCGTCGTCCGCCGCGGTGATCACGTAGAGCTTGGAGGCGCAGTTGCGCACGTCCGCGGAGAAGCGGCGGAGGACCTCGATGCCGTCCATTTCCGGCATGAAGAGGTCGACCAGCACCAGATCGTACTTCCCGCCCTGCGGCAGCACGTCGCGCAGCGTGGTCGGGTCCTGGATGGCGTCCACCACCGCGCCCGCTCCGGCCAGCACCGAACGGCAGTACTCGAGGATGTCGCGGTCGTCGTCCACCACCAGGACGTGCGGCCTGCGCGAGGACCGGCGCGTCTCGCGCCGCGGCGCCGGCGCCGCGCTGGGACCCGCTCCGGCCGGCTGCGGCCGCTTCTGCGGCCGCTTCTCGATGCCCACCAGGGCGAGCAGCTCGGGCCTGCGGATGGGCTTGGTCAGCCAGCCGTCCGCGCCGTACTGCGCAGCTCGCTGGATCGACTCCGGGACGGTGGAGGCGGTCATCATGCAGATGCGCAGGTCTTCTCCGTAGTGCTGGCGCAGCAGGTAGCAAATCTGAAGACCGTCCACCCCGGGCATCATCACGTCGAGCAGCACCAGATCGTAGAGGTCGCCGGGCGGGGTCCGCAGGACCTCGCCCGGGTCGGCGATGCAGGTGACGGCGCAGCCCGCCGACTCGAGCACCTTCCGGGTGACCGCGAGGACGTCCGCGTCGTCGTCGATGATCAGCACGCGGCGCCGGGCTCCGGTGGAATCCCCGGCCGGATCGCGCAGCAGCGGGCGCAGATCCTGGTTGAGCCGTTGGAAATCGAGCGGCTTGCGCAGCACCGCGTCCGCGCCGGCCACGAGCGCATCGTCGTCGCAAACGGCGATGATTCGCGCCTTGGGCAGCCGCTTCCGGACGCCCGAGCACCCCTGGGCCGCGTCCAGCACCACCAGATCGGGCGCCATCGCGGCGAGCGCGTCCAGGCCGGCCCGCGGGCTCAGCGAAATCGACGCCACGCCCTGGCTGGAGAGGAAGTAGCGCAGGACGGCCTGATCGACCGGATGCTCGTTGATCAACACGATGTTGCGGACCCGGGCCATCTCCTCCACCTCCGAAAGCTCAATCGGCCGTGAGTCGGGAGGCTTGAGGGCCCTTCAGGTCAGGGCGGTGCACCCACCTGGTCGGAGAATTCCGCACTTCGCGGCACGCGGCCGAGGTGGTGCAGCAGGAAAGCTGCCAGCGGTCGCGCCGCCTGGGCGCAGGCGTCCTCGAAGGCGCGCGCCTCGGCCGGCCTGCCCGAACCGTCCGCGGAGAGGGGCGCCTCGGCTCCCGCCAGCCCGGCCTTCTGCAGCTGGGTCAGGGCGGCGCGGGCCCCCGCGGTGAGGAGCAGCGCTCCGGGATGGGCGCAGCGCGCACAGGCGAGGCCCCCGGCGCCGGGATCGAAGGCTGCCCGCCCGGCCCCGATGGCCGCGCCGCAGCGCGCGCACACCGACAGCTCGGGTGCCAGTCCGGCGGTTTCCAGCGCGCCCAGCTCGAGGGCCCGCAGCCTCGCGCTGGTCGGGCGCCCCGCCGCCAGCCGCCGCAGGAAGTTGGCGAGCAGCTCGAACAGCCCGTCGGCGGGCTCGGCCGGCCGCGAAAGCTCGTGTGCCAGCTCCGCCGCGTAACCCGCATGGGCGATCCGGTGCAGATCGTCGCGCAGACCGGCATGGGCGTCGAGAACGGCGGACTCGCGCACCATCCACAGGTCCTGCCCCGGCCGCTCGGCGAGCAGGGCCTCGACCAGCAGGAATGGCTCCAGCGCCCCACCGAACCGCCGCCGGCTGGATCGCGCCCCGCGGGCGAACGCCGACACGCGACCGCGACCGCGCACCAGGAGGTGCACGACCAGATCGCTCTCGCCGTACGGCACCGTGCGCAGAACGATCGCCTGCAGGCGCTCCGCGCGCGTGTCCACGCCCGGATCCTACCTGGCGAAGAGCAGCAGCGCACAGGCGAGCAGCGTGGCGCCCACCACCGCCCAGGCCGTCGGCTGCACGGCGCGCGCGGTGCGCAGGATTCGCCTGGCGGTCCCCGGCTGCCGCACCGGAGGCGGAAGCGTGCCCAGCGGCTGCGTGGCGAGCCACTCCTCGAACCGGAGCGCGGCGTCGTCGGCGTCGAGGCCGATGGCCGCCGCGCTCGCGCGCACGGCGTGCAAGGCGTACGCGCGATCGGGAAAGGCCTGGGCATCGTCCGACTCGAGCGCGTGGAGCAGCCGCGCCGGCAGCCGGGTGGCGGCGGCCACCTCCTCGGCCGACAGCTCGCGCAGGACGCGGCTGCGGCGGAGCCAGGCGCGGAAGATCAAGGCACGAGCTCCTTGAGCAGGCGCTGGCATTCCAGCCGCACCTTGGCCTCCCGCTCGTCCTTCCCTTCGGTGCAGCGCTGGAACTCGGCGCGCGCCCCGACTGGAGATGGGCATCGGCGGCTTCCGGGCAGGCCGCGGCGTACTTGGCGAAGGCGTCTCCCGCGGCCTCCAGGTTGCCGCGATCCGCCTGGATCGTGCCCAGCTGCCGCCAGCCCAGGCAGTACTTGGGCGCGAGCGCCAGCGCGGCTTCGATGCGCCGGGCGCCCTTGTCCACCTGGCCGCTCCTGTAGAGCGCCCATCCCAGGTTGGTCTCGGCGATGACGCGGTCCCGGTAGAGGGCGTTCTGCAGCGCCCGCTCGAACTGCGGGATGGCTTCGGCGTACCGGCCGCGCGCGACGTAGAAGGAGCCCAGGTTGTTGCGCGCCTCGGAGAAGTTCTTGTCCAGCTCGATGGCCCGCAAGAACTCGCGCTCGGCGTCCTGCGGCCGCGCCAGCGAATAGGCGTAGAGCAGGCCCAGCGCGTTGTGCGGCTGGGGCAGGTCGTCGTCGTCGTTCACCGCGTCGAGATACTCCTTGAGCGCGCCCTGCACCTCCCCGTTCCCGAGCATGTTCGTGCCCAGGTCGTAGTGGATCTCGGCGCTGCGCGCGCGCTGCTCGGCGGTCATCCCGCTGCAGGCGGCGGCGCCCAGCCCGAGTAGCAGGGCGAAGGCGGCGAACAGCCGCGCCACCGCCGAGAGGGTGTCGGGCGGCTTGGGCCGCGCAACCGGCAGGTCCAGCTTGCGCGCGTGCGGCGGTTGGAAGGCGTTCATGCGCAGGATCATTGCCTCCTTCTGCCCGGCGTCCAGCTTGCTCCAGCCGGTCGAGTCGAGGATGAAGCCCATGCTCTCGGCGAAGTTGAGCGCCTCGTCGACGGCCTGCCGGAGCTGATCGTCCGGCACCAGCTCGCCCGGCACGTAGACCACGTTCTCCTGCGCCTCGACGTGCGTGAGCACCACCACCACCTCGAACCCGCGGCGCAGGCGCACCGCGATCACCGCCGCCGAGGCCGCCTGCGCCGAGCGGCCCGGGATCTGCACCAGCGGCTGGTTGGTGGACTCGTAGATGGCCACGATCGAGTCCCGCGAGGCCTCGACGTGGGTCCGCTCCGGATCCTCCGTGAGCGGCATCAGCGCGCCTGCACGGTGAACTCCTCGTTCACGTTGTCGATCTCGGCGGCGGTGCGCTTGCACTCCAGCAGAGGATTGTCGATCAGCACCTGCGCCCCGGAGGATTCGCCTTCGCCGATGATGAGCTTCAAGAAGCTCGTCGCCGGACCCGGCTTCGCCGGCGGCCGCTTGGTGGCGGCGAACAGCACCTTGTTCGGTCCCGGCGAGAGATGGCGGGTGATGTCGAGCACGATCTGTTCCTCGCCCGCGCGCACCTTCCGCACGAACTTGGAGTTCACGTAGACGTCGACGTCGTAGCGCGCGGCCAGGCCGTCCTTCTGCTCCGAGACGAGGAAGTAATGCTTGGTGATGGCCGACGGGGTTGGGGCGACGCTCGCCGCGGCCACCGGCAGGGCAGGCACCGGTGCAGCGGCGGCAGGAGCGGCTGCGCGGGCGGCGCCGGGCACCTCGACCTGGTAGCCCGGGCAGTCGAGGTGCACGTCGCCCTTCTCGTCGATGCGCACGCTGCGGCACTTCTCGAAGCTCTGCGCGCGCACCCCGTCGATGTTCACGCCGTTGAGGTAGATCGCCGCGGAGAGCAGCAGGGTCAGCATGATCTCCGAGGGTCACCCGAAAAGGCCCGCAGGGTCAAGATTTTACGGTAGAGGAGCCGGGGTAGGAGAGGCGCGCATACGCGGAATGCGCGTGGATGGACTCGAGGCTTTCCGCCTCTGCCTCCCAGCGCGCGAAGCTGCGCTCCCGCTTGAGCCGGGTACCCACCTCGCGGACCAGGTCCTCGACGAAGCGGGGCCGCTCGTAGGCCCGCTCGGTGACCCACTTCTCGTCGGGGCGCTTGAGGAGGGCGTACAGATCGCAGGAGGCGGAGTCCTCGATGAGCGCGATCAGGTCCTCCAGCCAGAAGAACTTCGCGAACCACACCTTGACGCGGATGATGCTGCGCTGGTTGTGCGCGCCGCGCCGGCTGATCGCCTTGCTGCACGGGCAGAGGCTGGTGACCGGAACCTCGACCCCCACCCACAGCTCGGTCCGGTCCGCGCGGACGCTGGCGCCGAAGGTGCAGGCGTAGTCGACCAGCCCTTTGGCGCCGGTGACCGGAGCGCGCTTCTCGATGAAGTACGGGAAGCGGACGGTGACGTGCGCGGCGGATGCGTCGTGGTCGCGGCGCAGCTCGCTACAGAGCGCGCGGAAGCGGCGGATGTCGATCTCGCCCCGGTGGCGGTTGAGCAGCTCGACGAAGCGGCTCATGTGCGCCCCCCTGCGGCGGTGTGGCAGCGACACGCTCATGTCGATCTCCGCCACCGTGTGCTGCAGGCCGTTCGCGCGGTCCAGCACGCAGATGGGGTACCGCAGGCCCTTCACCCCGGCCCGGTCCAGCGCCAGCTTCCTGCCGTCCAGCTCGCTGTGCACATCCCGCAGCTCCCGCACGAGCGCGGACTCCTTCGTCTGGTCGCGAAAGACTCGCTTCATCGGAGGTCCAGCTCTCCGCGGAGGATGACGGTGGCGGCGCCGGTGATCCAGGCGCGGATGTCGCCCGGGGTGGATTCGGGACGGACCTCGATCTCGACGCGGCCGGGGCGGCCGATCTCGTCTCCCTGCGTGAAGAGGAGCTTGCGCGGCATCTCCTCGGGGAGGAAGGTCTGCAAGAGCAGAGCGAGGTGCCCCGAAGCGCTTCCGGTCACCGGATCTTCCTCGATGCCGTAGACCGGGAAGAAAGCGCGCAGCGCCGCATCCACGCCGGGTCCGGGCCCGAGCGTGAACGGAACGAACCCCGCCACGCCGAGCTCGTTCCCCAGCTCGAAGAGCGCGCGGCCCTCCGCGCGCGCCCGCGACAGCGAGCCCCGGTCGCGCAGGCAGAGGTAGAGGTTGCCTTCCTCCGAGTCGGCGCGCTGGGGCGGGATTCTCGGGTCGAGGGCCTCGGGCACGAGGTTCAGCGCGGCGAGCAGCTCGGCGGAGACGGGCTGGTCCTTGAAGCGCGTCGGCGGCGTCTCGAAGAGCGCGCGCAGCTTGCCGTCCTGCCGCGACAGCTCGGCGCGCAAGAGGCCCGCCTTGCAGGTGAAGGAGATGCGCGTCGCGCCGTGGGCCGGCACGCGGATGCGCTGCGCCTCCTCGACCAGCACGTGCAGCGCGGCGAGCGTCGCGTGTCCGCAGAAGCGCACCTCCGCGGCGGGCGTGAACCAGCGCAGGTGGAAGACCGCTTGCGGCTCGCGCGCGGGAAGCGGAAAGGCGGTCTCGGAGTGCTTCAGCTCGGCGGCGATGCGCTGCATCTGTGCAGTGGGGAGCTCGCTCCCGTCGAGCACCACGCCAGCCGAGTTGCCCAGCAGCGGACGGTCGGAGAACGCGTCCACCACGTAGCAAGGCCGCTTCATCGTCAAGCCGCCTCCGTCCTCTCAGACACCGCGCGCCTCCGGGCCCCAGATGATCTTGTGCAGCTGCAGCTGGAGCCGCCCGGGCCGGCGGCTCTGCAGGAGCCAGCGCGCCAGGTCCTGCGCCGCGACCTGCTCGAAGCTCGGCGAGAAGAGCACCGGCACCCGCTCCCACAAGCCCAGGCGGTCGATCACCTCCACCGCCCAGCGGAAGTCGGCCTCGTCGCAGACCACCACCTTCAGCTCATCCCCGGGCCCGAGCCGCATGAGCTCGCGGAAATCTTCGTGCGGCTCCCCCGAGCCCGGGGTCTTCAGATCGACGATCTTCTTCACGCCGCGCGGAAGGCGGTCGAGCGGCCGCTGGCCGTGTGTCTCGATGGACACCTCGTAGCCCCGGTCGAGCAGCTCCTGGGCGAGCTCGGGCAGCTCCTTCTGCAGCACCGGCTCTCCGCCGGTCAGGCAGACGAAGCGCGCCGGGTGGCGCGCGACCTCCTCCAGGATCTGCGCGCGGGTCATCTCGGTGCCGCCGTGGAACGCGTATTCCGTGTCGCAGTACTGGCAGCGGAGATCGCATCCGGTGAAGCGGACGAAGACGCAGGGTCTTCCCGCATGGGTCGACTCGCCCTGGATGCTGAAGAAGATCTCCGTGACGCGCACGCCGCGGATCTACTCGGGAGGGCGCCGCCGCGCAATCACGGAGGGGCAGGCTCTGGCCACTTCCCGCCCAGCCAGGCGGCGCGCAGCTCCTTCTGCTGCGCGGTGGCGCGCTCGTCGGGCACCAGCACCACCGTGTCGCGGGGGGAGGGGCCGAGCGGGACGCGCAGCTCGAGCAGCTCGTCCATGCGGAAGAGCGCGACGCGCACTTGCTGCCCGGGGGCGGCACGACCCAGGCGCTGCTTCAAGTCGGTGCGGAAGCCGTCGAGGGCGACGATCTCGTCCCCCGCCCCGATCCCGGCCTGCTGCGCGGGCGAGCCTTCGACGACCGACTGCACCTCGAGCGGCCCGCCCTTCTCCTTGAGCTGTGCCCCGAACCAGGCTCGGGGCGCACCCTCCGGCGTCGCGTCCTTCGCCTCCTGCTGCGCGCCGCCCTTGTCCTCCGCGCCCGAGGCCGCGCGTACGACCGCGGCGATCCCGACGCCCGCCAGCGCCTGCTCGTGCTCCAGCTCTTGCGTGCTGCGCAGCGCGCGGTCGAACCAGGCCTCCAGGCCCGGCGAAAGCTCCAGCGCGGCCTTCTCCACGCCGTCCTCGGAGAGGCCCGGCGCCCGGGCATGGCGCTCGTACAGGAGCCGCAGCAGATCGTCGAGCGAGCGGCGGCCCTGCGACCTGCGCCGCAGCTCCAGATCGAGCAGGAACCCCACCACGCTGCCCTTCAGGTAATAGGACACGGTCGTGTTGGCGGTGCTCTCGTCGGGCCGGTAGTGCTTGATCCAGGCGTCGTAGGACGCTTGCGCGAGCGAGGCGCGGAGCCTGCCGGGCGTGCGCAAGAGCGTGGTCAGCCGCTCCCCCCAGATCTCCAGGAACCGCTGCGGCGTGACGATGCCCGCGCGGCGCAGCGCGAGCACCTCGTAGGTGCTGGTCAGGCCCTCCATCGCCCACAGGAGCCGCGTGTAGTTCTCCCGGGTCCAGTCGTACGGCGTGAACGCGGCCGGCCGGATGCGCTTCACGTTCCAGAGGTGGAAGTACTCGTGCGCGACGAGCAGGAGGAAGTCCTCGTAGGCGCTCTTCTGCACGAAGGCGAAGCGCGGGACGAGCAGCGCGCAAGAACGGCGATGCTCCAGGCCGCCGCGGCCCTTGTCGTTGAGGTGCACGATGAACAGGTACCGGTCCTGCAGCGGCAATCCGCCGAAGACCGCCGCCAGCGCATCGACGATCTTCGCCACGTCGGGCACCACCCGGCGCGCGTCGAAGTCCCCCTTCCCCCACACCACGATCTCGTGCTGCACGCCGTGCGCGGTGAAGGAGTGGGCCTGGTGCGAGGAGACCGGGCCCATCTCGAACGGGCTGTCGGCCAGCTCGTCGTAGTCCTCCGCGTGCCACGCTCCGTCGCGCCGCGGCAGCGCCACCCAGGTCTGCCATCCTTCCAAGAGCTCGGTGCGCACCGTGCACGGCTCGCTCTCGCGGCCGACGAAGAAAGCACAGGCGGCGGCCGGGTTGAGGAAGGCGTGCGTCGGATCGACGTGGTTGGTGCGCACGGTCAGCTCGAAGCAGCCGAGCCGGTACTCCACCCGCACCCGGCGCGCCCCGCCGCAGGCCACGCGCCAGGTCTGCCGGTCGGCCTTCTCGACCTGCAGCGCCCGCCCGTCCTGGTCGCGCGCGACGAGGCCGTCGACGTGCCGCTCGTGCTCGCGGATGAGGTAGCTGCCAGGGGTCCACACCGGGAGCCGGACGTCCAGGGTTGCCTCGCCCCGCGCGTCCGCTTCCAGCGAGAT
>Ga0209577_10003124_pt1 | contig 15630 bp, 15 predicted proteins | sample GraSoiAngelo_109_FD_185874 | JGI IMG/M metagenome (GOLD analysis project Ga0209577, IMG submission 185874) | Grasslands soil microbial communities from the Angelo Coastal Reserve, California, USA - 14_0903_12_20cm (SPAdes) (version 2) | ecosystem: Environmental > Terrestrial > Soil > Grasslands...
CGCGACCGCGCGGTTGAGCTCGACGACCGGAGACGGCGTGTGCCGCAAGAGCGCCTCGTAGAGCGCAGCGATCTGAGGCCAATCCGTCGCGGGTTCGGTGTGCAGAGCGGCGATCGCCGCCTGCAGTTGATACGGGCCCGAACGTCTCAGTCGCAAGGCGCGCTCGAGCGCTCGCTTCCCTGCCGCGATCTCCCCGGCGTCCCAGAGGTCTCGGTCTTGGTCCTCCAAGAGCACGAGCGATCCGTCCGGAGCAACGCGCGCGTCGCGTCTCGAATCCTGCAGCTGCATGAGTGCGTGGAGTCCGTGCACCTCGGCTTCATCGGGCATCAGCACTGCGAGCACACCACTGAGGCGAATCGCCTCGCGGCAGAGCTCGGCGCGCACCGGTGGGCCGTAGCCCGCGTTGAAGATCAGATACAGCACGGCGAGCACAGCGCGCAGGCGGTCCGGCAAGAGATGCTCGGGCGGAACGCGGAATGGAATCCTTGCGTCACGGATCTTTCGTTTCGCGCGAACGAGTCGCTGCGCCATCGTCGGTTCGGGAACGAGGAACGCGCGCGCGATCTCCGGCGTCGTCAAGCCCCCGAGCGCGCGCAACGTCATCGCGACCTGCGCGTCGAGCGCGAGTGCCGGATGGCAGCACGTGAACATCAGCTCGAGCCGCTCGTCGGGGATGGCGCTCACATCTTCATCCTCGTCCGCCGGCAGCTCGGCGAGCCGTGCGAGCAACTCGGTCTTTCGCTCGAGGGTTCGCTCACGGCGGATGCGGTCGATGGCACGGTTCCGCGCCGTTGCAAGGATCCAACCGCCCGGGTTCGCCGGCTCGCCGTCGCGTTTCCAGCGCTCGAGCGCGATCGCGAACGCGTCCTGGAGAGCGTCCTCGGCGAGATCGAGGTCGCCGAGGACGCTCGTGAGGATCGCAAGCGAGCGTCCCCACTCCTCCTTGAAGACCGCCTCGACTATGGGCGCGCCTCGACCTCGGCCGGGAGCTGCGCGACGGGACGGACCTCGATCGTGCCTCCGCGAGCCGACGGAATCTTCGCGGCCCACTCGATCGCCTCGTCGAGCGACTCGGCCTCGATGAGGTAGTAGCCGCCGAGTTGCTCCTTGGTCTCGGCGAACGGGCCGTCGGTCGTCAGGGTCTCGCCGTCTCGGACCTGCACGAGCGTCGCGGTCGTCGACGGTTGCAGCTGATCGGCTGTGATGAGTGCTCCGGCCTCGCGCAGCTCGTTCGTGAACGTGCCGTACTCGGCGTAGAGCCGGCCGCGCTCCTCCTCGTTCAGCTCGCCCCAGACCCGCTCGTCGTCGAAGATCAACAACATGTACTGCACGATGTCCTCCTTTGTCGGTGTCGAGATTACGACGAACGGGAGAGTCCGGAATCGACACCCGCGGCGACCATTCGTCGCAGGAGGGTCAGCGCGCCGCGCTTGTCGAGCATCTCGTTGAGGTTGCCGCACTTCGGCGACTGGACGCACGACGGGCAGCCGTCGGCGCAGGGACAGCCCTCCAGCATTCGCGCCGTGTCCGCGACCCAGCCTTCGAACGCCGCGAAGCCGCGCTCGGTGATCCCGACTCCGCCCGGATGGCCGTCGTAGATGAACACTGTCGGCCGGTCGGTCTGGAAGTGGATGTTCGTCGACAGGCCGCCGATGTCCCAGCGGTCGCACATCGCCCACAGCGGCAGCAGCGCGATCATCGAGTGTTCCGCAGCATGGAGCGTCGAGAGAAGCGTCGGCATCTTCTCTAGGCCACGTAGCTGTTCGTCTGTCGGCACGTACCAGATGGCCTCGGTCTCGAAGCTCGTCTCGGGCAGATCGAGCGGGACGGTCTCGAGGGTCGCCTGATCGCGGACGGATTTCTTCTGATAAGCGACGACCTGTTCGGTGACGGCGATCCGGCCGAACGCGAGCTCGAGGCCGCACCGCTCATCCGTGCGGAGCGTCTCGTCGATCGCTGTGGCCGTCTCTTTCTTCGCCTGCGTGTAGTAGTCGCCGCTGTAGGGAGTGACGACCGCAGTTCGCGCTTGCAGGTCGAGTTCCCGGACGAGGTAGCTCTCGCCGAGGTGAAGATAGATCGCTCCCTCGTGGACGGTCGAGTACGCGCGCTCGCGCTCGACGATTCCGAGCACGGTGCCGGTCTGCGCGTCGACGATCGCGTAGGAGTCCGCGCTCGCGGAGCGCAGGTTCGTTCGTGCCGCCGGATAGTCCTTTCCCGCCCAGACGTAGCCGCTCTTCGTCCGCCTGAGCTCGGGGATGACGGCGGCGCGCTCGAGCGCCTCGTTGCCGAGGACGTCACGGTCCTCGTCGTCCAGCGGCGCTTCGAACGCCGCGGCACGGACGTGACCGTCGAGCACGCGCGGGTTCGTGTGGTCGAGGATGGCCGCTTCGATCCTCCGCTGCAGCAACGCCTCCGGCGTACGCATGAAGTACTGGTCGAGCGCGTCCTCGGATGCGACGAGGACCGCGAGCCCGTGTCCGCGGCGGCCCGCCCGGCCCCACTGCTGGCGCAGGGACGCGACGGTTCCCGGGAAGCCGACGGAGATCGCGCAATCGAGCACGCCGATGTCGATTCCCAGTTCGAGTGCGTCCGTCGCCGACACGCCGAGCAACTCGCCCTCGACGAGACGGCGCTCGATGTCGCGCCGTTGGGCGAGCGTGTAACCGGCGCGATACGGCGCGAGTCGCTTGGCGACGTCCGCGGTGACGCGGTCGCGCGTGAACTTGTGGATCAGCTCGGCGGCCTTGCGCGACTTTGCGAAACAGATCGTTCGCAGGCCACGCGAGACGAGATCGGCCATCAGTCGCGAAGCATCTCCGAGCGGGCTCGCGCGCAAGCCGAGCTCCGCATCGAGGAGCTCTGGATTCCACAACAGAACCGTGCGTTCCGCGCGCGGGGCGGCATCCTCGGTGACGACGCTCGCCTCGATTCCTCCGAGCGACGACGCGAGCTCTCCGGGATTTGCGATCGTCGCCGTCGCGAAGAGCAGTTGCGGTTCCGACCCGTACACGCGCGCCAATCGGCGCAAGCGGCGCAGAACGTTGCCGACATGCGAGCCGAAGACGCCGCGATAGACATGCGCTTCGTCGACGATCACGAAGCGAAGGTTGTGCAGGACGTCCGACCAGCGATCGTGGTGCGGCAAGACACCGATGTGCAGCATGTCCGGGTTGGTGAGGAGGACGTTCGCCCACTTACGGATCTGCCAGCGGCGCTCGAGCGGCGTGTCGCCGTCGTAGATCGCGGCACGCACGTTTGGCGAACCGATCTCTGCCAGAGCGCGTGCCTGGTCTTGCGCGAGAGCTTTCGTCGGGTAGAGGTAAAGCGCACGAAACTTCGGCTGCCGTGCGATCGCATCCAGGACCGGAAGGTTGAAGGCGAGACTCTTACCCGACGCTGTTCCCGTCGTGACGACGACGTGCTGTCCCGCCGCGGCGGCGTCCCAAACCGTGCGCTGATGGACGTAGAGCATGTCGAGCCCACGTGCCGCGAGCGCGGCGCGGACTGCCGGCTGCAACTCCGCGGGAAGTGGTGTCGTGCGCGCTTCGGCAGCGGGAATCGGTTCGACGTGTGCGACCTCCTCGTAGGCGAGCAAGTCGTCCCAAAGGGCAGCACCGACGGCCATATCGCGATGCTAGCCTTGACCTACCGGGGTGCCCTGCCTCCTGCACGGCTGAGAACACACCCGTCGAACCTGATCCGGGTCATGCCGGCGAAGGGAGTTGGTTGGTTCCACGTTGCTTGACGATTGCGGGCTCGGACTCGGGCGGCGGCGCGGGCGTTCAGGCCGACTTGAAGGCGTTCGCCGCGGCAGGTTGTCACGGCCTCAGCGCGATCGTTGCGTTGACGGCGCAGAACACCGTTGGCGTAACGGCCGTGCACGACGTGCCGGCGGCGTTTGTGCGCGCGGAGCTCGAGGCGGTCTTCGAAGACATTGGGGTCGACGCCGCGAAGACCGGGATGCTGTTCTCGCACGAGCTGATCGACGAGGTCGCGGACTTCCTCGAAGCGCATCCTGTGCCGCTCGTCGTCGATCCCGTGATGGTCGCCAGCTCGGGTGCGCGCCTCCTGCAACAAGATGCAGCCGACGCACTCGTGGCGCGCCTGTTTCCGCTCGCGACCGTCGCGACTCCGAACCTGGCGGAAGCACACGTTCTCGCCGAGGTGGCTTTGGACCGCAGCGTTGCAACGTCGGAATTGGCGGAACGGATCGTTGTGCGGGGCGCGCGGGCTGTGGTCGTGACCGGCGGACACGGCGACGCCGCCGTTGATCACCTCTTCGACGGTCGGCATCACGTCGAGATCCCGACGGAGCGTTACGAGATTCGCGCGACGCACGGCGCGGGTTGTACGCACTCGGCGACGCTCGCCGCGCAGCTCGCGCGCGGCGACTCCCTCGAAGCGGCAGCGAGAGCCGCCGCGCGTGCAGCGAGTGAGGCGGTTCGACACGGTCTCGAAGAGCTGGGCGAGGGCGACGGCCCGGTCGACGTCCTCAACGTGAAAGGAGCCGCGTGACGATTTCTCCGGGCGCGACGCTGCTCGCGCTCCGCCAGCGCAGACCGCTCGTCCACCAGATCACGAACTATGTCGTCATGAACGAGACGGCCAACGCGACCCTCGCGCTCGGTGCGCTGCCGGTAATGGCGCATGCGCGCGAGGAAGTCGAGGAGATGGTCAGGCTCGCAGGAGCGCTCGTACTCAACATCGGCACGCTTTCTCCGCACTGGATCGAGGCAATGCTCCTGGCGGGCAAGGCTGCGAACGAGGCCGGTATTCCGGTCGTTCTCGATCCCGTGGGGGCCGGCGCGACGACGTACCGAACCGAGACGGCGCGGCGAATTCTCGGTGACGTCGACGTGGCCGTCCTGCGTGGGAACGCGGGCGAAGTTGCGACGCTCGTCGGCGTCGAAGCGGAAGTGCGCGGCGTGGAGTCGATGGGTGCCGGCGATGCTGCCGCCGATCTCGCTCGGGCGGCGGGGCGCAATCTCGGGGTGGTGGCGGCTGTGACCGGCGTGATCGATCACGTGTCGGACGGGGAACGCGTCCTCGCGGTCACGAACGGCCACGAGTTGCTCGCGTCGGTCACGGGTACGGGTTGCATGTCGAGTGCGATCACCGGGTGCTTCGTCGCCGTGAAGAAGGACGAGCCGCTCGCCGCCGCCGCTGAAGCCCTCGCGGCCTTCGGCGTCGCGGGCGAGGACGCAGCCCGCGACGCGAAAGGCCCAGGATCGTTCCACGCCGACCTGTACGACGCACTTGCCGCACTCGATCCGGCGACGCTCGACGAGCGGGCGCACATCTCCGGCGCATGAAGCTTCACGCCCTCGTCGCGGATCTCGACACGGCGCGCGTTGCGCTCGAGGGTGGCGCCACGGTCGTGCAATGGCGCCTGAAGGGCGTCTCCACCGCAGACGTCGTCGAGCGAGGCCGCGCGACGCGGAGCCTCTGCGCGCGCCACGGCGCGACGTTCGTCGTGAACGACGACGTCGAGGCGGCGCTCATGCTCGGGGCCGACGGCGTTCACCTCGGCCACGGTGACGCCGGCGCCGAGCGTGCGAAGCAGCAAGGGCTGCTGCTCGGGCTCTCCGTCTCGAGTCTCGAAGACCTGTCGAAAGCGGAGCTCGCGGACTACCTCGGCGCCGGGCCGGTGTGGGCGACGCCGTCCAAGCCGGATGCGGACCCGCCGATCGGACTCGATGGACTGCGTGCGATCTGTACGGTGACTTCGCTTCCAGTCGTCGCGATCGGAGGCATCGACGCATCCAATGCGGCCGAGTGCATCCGCGCAGGCGCGGCGGGTGTGGCAGTGATCCGCGCGGCCCGCGAGGCGGCGGCTTTGCGTCAGGCGATCGATGAAGCTCTCTGACGCCGGCGAGCGGCGGCTGTTGGAAGAGCTCGAACGTCGCGGTCTCGCGCGGGCGATCGAGCACGATGCCGCGCAGATCGACGGCGTCGTTGTCACGCAGGACGCGCTTGTCGAGGACGTCCACTTCCGGCTCGACTGGATCTCCTGGCGGGACCTCGGCTTTCGCGCCGCAGCGGTGAATCTCAGCGATCTTGCCGCGTCGGGCGCAGGCCCGATCGGCCTGATCGTGGCCTTGGCAATCCCCGGCGAGACAGCGCTCGAGAACGTGCTGGAGCTCTACGAAGGTCTCGCCGAGGCAGGCACGCCGGTGCTCGGCGGCGATACGACGAGCGCGGACAAGCTCATGCTCAGCGTCACCGCCGTCGGCCGTTCGGACCGCGTTCCGGGCCGTGACGGAGCGCGGGTGGGAGACGTTCTCGTGATCACGGGGCCGCTCGGCGCTTCCGGTGCGGTGTTTCGGGAAGAGCGTTTCGTCCGTCCACCGGTTCGGATCACCGAAGGACGCCAACTCGCCCGACATGCCCACGCGATGATCGACATCTCAGACGGTCTCGCCGTCGACGCGGCGCACCTTGCACGGCGCTCGCGTTGTCGTGTCGAGATCGAGCTCGATCGCGTCCCGCTGGCGGACGGGGCGACCCTCGACGATCTCGGCTTCGGCGAGGACTACGAACTCCTCGCTGCGGTTGAGGAGCCGGGTCGGTTTACCGCGATCGGGCGGTGCGTCGAAGGAGAAGGCGTCGCCTTCACGTACCGGGGGCGCCCCTACGAGCTTCGCGGTTGGGAACACTTCCGGTAGGTGGAGGTGAAAGAAGCGAAGGCGATCGTCACCGGTGCAGCGGCCGGAATCGGTCGCGCGGTCGCCGAGCTCCTCGCGGAGCTCGGTGCGGCCGTGGTTGTCGCGGACGTCGACGACGAGGCCGGTCACCGAACCGCGGCGCACATCGGCGCGACGTTCGTGCATGCCGATATGACGAGTGACGAAGACGTATCGCGGCTCTTTGACGAAGCAGAGCGTCGTCTCGGCGGGATCGAGGTCTTCGTGAACAACGCGGGCGGCGTCGACGATCCGCACTACCCGCTCGCGCCGGTTGCGCAATGGTCGGCCGTGCTCGACCTGAACCTCCGCTCGGTCTTGCTCGCGACGCAGCTCGCGCTCGAGCGGATCGAGGCCGGTGTCGTCGTCGCGATCTCGTCGGTCGCCGCACTCGGGAACGAACCGCACGCCGCCCCGGAATATGCCGCCGCCAAAGCAGCTGTCGTTCGTTTCGTCACCGCGCTGCCCGCGCGAGACGACGTCCGGCTGGTCTGCGTCTGTCCGGACTCCACACGGACGCCCGCAATGGAGCGAACGTTGGCTTCGAAGCCCCCGGGGTTCGATCCCGGCCGGATGCTCGAGCCGCGGGACGTCGCCGAGGCGGTCGTCGACTTGATCCGCGACGACGAGGCCAGGGGCCGCGTGCTGTGCGTTCGCGCCGGAGAGCCGGTGCAGACGATTTCGAACTAACCGAGGAGGTGCTCGAGAACGCGCTCGTAGTGTTTCCGCGGGCGTGCGCCGACGAGCGTCTCGCGTGCCTCGCCGCGGTCGAAGACGATCGTCGTCGGGATCGACAGAACGCCGAGGCGGGACGCGGTCAACGGGTTGTCGTCGATGTTCAACTTCGCGAACTCGACCTTGCCGTTGGACGTGCGTTCGAGCTCGGCGAGGATCGGCTCCACAGCTTTGCACGGACCGCACCACGGTGCCCAGAGGTCGAGGACGACCGGGACGTCGGCCTGCAAGACGTCCCGTTCGAATGTGTCGTCGGTTACCTCGAACACGGGATGGATGGTAGCGGCGCGCCGTTGTACGGCAATCGACGGCAACCCCGACTTTCGGGCCGAGGCAGAGGAGTACGCCGACGCAGTTTGGGGTGCAGCGCGGGATCCGCGAACCGGGCTGTTCCATTTCGGCGGCGCGCGCCAGGCCCAACTGCTCGACCAGGCGGCGATCGTGCAGATCTACGCCGCGCTGGCTACAGACGGCGGCTGAAGGCCGCAAGCCGGAGGAGCGGCACCTTCCAGATCGCTTCCGCGACGATCGCCCTGCTCATCTTCGACCCGCCCTCCTGTCGATCGACGAAATGGATCGGTACCTCGACCACGCGGAAGCCGGCCCGCAGCGCGCGGTACGTCGTCTCGATCTGGAAGGCGTAGCCCTTGCTGTGGATCGCCTCCAGGTCGATGGTGTCGAGCACGCGGCGCCGATAGCACTTGAACCCGCCGGTCAAGTCACGAATCGGGGCGCCAAGCAAGATGCGTGCGTACCACGAGCCGCCGACGGAGACGAATCGGCGGAGCATGCCCCAGTTGCCGATGGAGCCGCCTTCGACGTAGCGGGAACCGATCACGAGGTCGGCTTCTTCGGCGGCCGCGATCAAGCGCGGGATGTCGTCGGGCGAGTGGGAGAAGTCGCAGTCCATCTCGATTACGAGCTCGGCGCCGTCCCCGAGGGCACGACGAAAACCGGCGAGATACGCCGGACCGAGGCCTTCTTTTCGTGCTCGGTGGAGTACGTCGACGAAGTCCAGCTCGCGCGACAGGCGATCGGCGATCTCACCGGTGCCGTCGGGGGAGCTGTCGTCGATCACGAGCACACGAACGCCTTTGTCCGCAAGCGCTCGGAGCATCGCCTCCAAGTTCTCGCGCTCGTTGTACGTCGGCAGGCAGACGGTCGCGCGCATGTTCTAAGGCACCGCTTGCAGGGCGGTCTCCAGGGCGTATGGGCTTTCATGCGCCCGTCTGAAATGACCGGTGAACACGATTGGAATCAAAGTCTTTCGGCCCTAAGGAAACACGAGCGGCAGGCTGACGGTTGCCGCCGCGAGCAACACAGCCGAGCTCCCGGCGGCCAGCGCGAAGCGCAAACGTCCGTGGCAGAGCGATGCCAAGCCCCAGTAGGCGGGGAGAGCAAGCAAACCGAACCGCGCGTCGGACGTGAATGATCCACTCCCGAGAGGCAGGAGAACGATCAGGGCGCCGAGGACGATCCAGCCACGCGGTGCACCGATGCGAAGGGCGGCCGCAAGTAGCATCAGCGTGACGACGCAGAACGCAATGTCCCGCACGGCCCAGCCCTCTCGCGCCACTTCATCGCCGATGCGCCGCACGGCGAGAAAGATTCCGTCCAGGCGGAACGAGCGGCCCCACGCATGCTGGGCTTTGCTCCAGGCGAGTGGATCGTGCAGCGCCCAGCCGAGATAGAGCGGGAAAGAGATCGCAGCGGCCGGGGCGGCGAGGATCGCGGCCACAGCGCGACCTCGCTCGTTCGTCTCCAGCCGTCGCAGGCGCGGGACGACGTACGCCGCGATCGGGAAGACAAGCAGGATTCCTTCGGGTCGCGCGAGCGCCGCCGCAGTGGCTGCCGCTGCACATAGGAGCCAACGTTCGCGTACGGCAAACACGCCCGCGAACGCGAACGCGAGCAGCACGAGACTTTCGGGATACACCATCGAGCAGACGTACGACGTCGGAAAGACGGCGAGGAGCAGCGTGCCGCGACGCGCGAGCGTCGGCGTCACGACCGCGCGGCCGAAGGCGTCGAATGCGAGCAGTGCGCCGAGAAAGAGCAGGTTGGAGAGGAGGACCCCGCCTGCGCCGGTAGAGATCCCGACCGCTTTGACGAACTTCAACAGGAGCGGATAGAACGGAAAGAAGGCCGGATCGCTTTGATGTCCGGGCACGAGAAGATAGCCGTGCTCGGCGACGTGCCGGTACCAGATGCCGTCCCACGACTCGAGCGGACCAAGGGCGTGCGAGAAGATGTGACGGCCGAAATAGCCACGTGGCCGGTGCAGCCAATGCAGCGCCAAGCCGCCCGAGAGCACGATCGTCCGTGACGCGGCCCACCAAGCGAAGATGTCGCCCCGCTCCAAGGTCCATGCGATCGCGTCTCGCCGCCGTTCAATCCGCCCCGCGACCGCGGGCTCAAGCATTGTTCCTCGACTTCGCCAGGAGATGGAATGCCTGGCGCACGCGTAAGACTGCGGCCCTCCCTCCACCGGCGATCAGATCGCTCCAACCTTGCTTCGGAGCGCCGGCGAGTCGGAGTGCAACCGGCCGGTAGGTCCGACGGTCGACATACAGGCCGATCGGCTTCGTCCTATCGCCGAAGCTGAGCTCCAGCGTCGCAACCCCGTCTGCGCGGCTCGCATCGGTATCGACCCAGCGACTGCGGACGAGTTGGGACCCGACCCGCTCTGCCATGAAACGCGGACAGCCGGCAAGGAGGAAGCGCGCCAGATCGAATCTCGAGACGGCGCCGCGACGGCCGATGCGGCGAATGCCGTTTCCGAAGTCGTAAAGCTTCACGCCGCTGCTGAGCAAGACGAGCTCGCCAGGAGCCGGGCGCCGGCTATGCAACGGGCGGAACCATCCCTGCACGCACGTCGACCGGACCGGATGGCGCCCGACCACCTCTGTCGCGCGCATCACACGGAACCGGAACAACTCTCGCAGAGCATCGCTTGCGACGAGCGCGTCGCGTGGCGGCCGCTCGAATGCTGCCGCCTGGATCCCCACGCCGAGTACGACGACGCAGAACGGAACCGCAATTGCGCCCAGGACCCCCCGCAAGCGGCCGAGTGCTCGCACGTCAGGGATTTTGCGGGGCGTCTGCCGACTTTCGGCCGTGCTCTCCAACCCTTAACCCAGCCGTAACGTCGCGTAAACGCGTCCGTATGATCGAGGGATGGCAAAGGTCAAGGCTCTCCCGCGTAACAGCGACGTCGCCGATCAGCTCGAGCTCCTCGCCGACCTACTTGAGCTCGAAGGCGAAGCGTCGTTCCGTGTCCTCGCCTACAGGCGCGCGGCGACCCGCATTCGCGAGACGGCGGGCTCGGTTGCGGAGCTCGCCCTCGCAGGCCGCGCGAAGGAGCTGAACGGCATCGGCAAGACGATCGAGGAGAAGATCGTTCAGGTCGTCGAAGACGGGGAGATGCATGCGCTGACGAAGCGCAAGAAGATCGTGCCACCGGAAGTCGTGTTGTTCATGCGCTTGCCGGGCCTCGGCCCGAAGACCGCGGCGCGAATCTGGCAGGAGCTCGGTTTGACGACGATCGACGAGCTCAAGCGGGCGGCGGAGAGCGAGCAGTTGCGCACCCTCACCGGGCTTGGGGCAAAGACGGAAGAGCGCGTACTGAAGGCGCTGGCCGAGAAGAAGCAGGAGCCGTCGGACCGGCGGTTGCTCGGTGACGGTCTCGGCGCACTCCTCGCCGTCGTTTCGGTGCTCCTGGAGCACCCCGCGTCCGTCGAGGTGTCCGAGGCGGGCAGCGCTCGCCGCAGGAAGGAAACCTTCCGCGATCTCGACATCATCGCGACCGCGACGGATCCGCAGGCGTTGATCGACTACTTCACGCAACTCCCGTGGGTCGTCGAGGTCGTCGCCAAAGGACCGTCGAAGGCGACCGTCCTTTCGAACGACGGACTGCGCTTCGACCTGCGGGTTGTCCCGCCCGAGTCGTACGGGAACCTGTTGCAGCACTTCACCGGGTCGAAGGATCACAACGTCGCGCTGCGCGAGCGCGCCGTGAAGGACGGGCTCTCCGTGTCGGAGTACTCGATCACCGTCGTCGAGAGCGGCGAGGAGCTCACGTACGGCAGCGAGGCGAAGGTCTACGAGCGGCTCGGCTACGAGTTCATCCCTCCGGAGCTGCGGGAGAACTCGGGCGAGCTCGAGGCCGCGCGGCGCGGTGAGTTGCCGGCGCTCGTGGAACTGACGGACATTCGTGGCGACCTCCACTGCCACTCGACGTGGTCGGACGGCAAGCACACGCTCGAGCAGATGGTGCTCGCCGCCCGGGACCGCGGCTATGCGTACCTCGCGATCACCGACCATCCTCGTGGCACTCTCGCCGAGCAGGACCTCGAGATCGACCTGCTCAACGAGCGACTGAAGCCGTTACGCATCCTGAAGGGCATCGAGGTCAACATTCGCGTCGACGGCTCGCTTTCGCTGTCCGACGAAGTCCTCGCCCGCCGCGACTGGGTGATGGCGTCGTTGCACGGTGCGTTCGACCGCAATGCGACGGAGCGCGTGCTCGCGGCGATGGACAACCCGCATGTGGATTGCATCGGCCACCTCACCGCTCGCAAGATCAACATCCGTGGGCCCGCAGACGTGGACGTCGAGCGTGTCGTCGCGAAGGCCGCGGAAACGGGGACGTTCCTCGAGATCAACTCCCAGCCGAACAGGCTCGACCTGCGCGACACGCATGCGCGCCTCGCAGGCGAGGCGGGCGTGAAGATCGTGGTCAACACGGACGCGCACGAGCTTCGAGCGTTACAGCACGTCGAGATGGGTGTTGCTCAAGCGAGGCGCGCGTGGCTCACGAAAGAACAGGTGTTGAACACGCGCACGTGGCCGCAGATCAAGAAGCTTCTGAAGTGACCTTCCGTGAGGATGGCTACGCGGCCGTCGACTGGGCGGCCGGTTATCTCGACCGCGTCGCGGACTTGCCGGTGCTCGCGCAGGTGCAGCCGGGCGAGTTGTCGGCACGGCTCCCCGAAGGGCCTCCGGAGCACGGCGAGCCGTTCGGAAACGTGCTGCGCGATCTCGACGACGTGCTCTTGCCCGCGCTGACGAACTGGCAGCATCCGCGCTTTTTCGCCTACTTCGCCGTGACCGCGTCGGAGCCGGGAATTCTCGCGGAGCTCATCGCCGCGACGCTCAACCAGGTGGCGATCGTCTGGCGCGCATCGCCCGCGTCGACCGAACTCGAGCTTCGCGTGGCCGACTGGGTGCGTCAGCTGCTAGGACTTCCCGACGGCTGGCACGGACACATCGAGGACACGGCGTCGACGTCGACGCTGGCCGCCCTGATCGCCGCAAGGCACGTGACCGGACGCAACGTCGTCGTCTGTTCCGAGCATGCGCACTCTTCGGTCGACAAAGCGGCCCGGATGCTCGGCATGGAGCTTCGCAAGATCCCTGCGGACGAGGAGATGCGCATGCGAGTCGACGACGATCTGCGATTCGACGATGTCGCGGTTGTGGTGCCGACGGTCGGAACGACGTCCTTCGCATCCGTCGATCCGGTTCGCCGGCTCGCGGAGCGCGCGCACGCGGCCGGCGCCTGGGTCCACGTCGATGCCGCGTACGCGGGGCCGTCCTGGATCTGTGACGAGGAGCGCTGGTCGCAAGACGGTGTCGAGCTTGCGGACTCGCTGGTCGTCAATCCCCACAAGTGGCTCCTGATCCCGATGGATTGCTCACTGCTCTGGACCTCGAGGCCGGACGAGTTCCGTCAAGCGTTCAGCCTCGTTCCGGAGTACCTCCGCACGACGGAGGACGTGTATTCGCTCTCGGAATACGGCCCCGCGCTCGGGCGCCGCTTCCGCTCACTCAAGCTGTGGGCCGTGCTGCGGTGCTACGGACGCGAAGGACTGCAGCGCATTCTCCGCGAGCACATTCGGCTCGCGAACCTTTTCGCGGAGTGGATCGAGGCGGACCCGAATTGGGAACTCGTCGCACCGCAGCGCTTTTCGCTCGTCGTGTTCAGACGGAGCGGCAGCGACGACCAGAACGCAGCCTTACTCGAACGCGTGAATCGCAGCGGGGAGATGTTCATCTCGCATTCCCGATTGAACGACCGTTACGTGCTGCGACTTGCGATTGGGAACGTGCGAACGACGGAGGACGACGTGCGACGCGCGTGGACTGTTCTGCAACGCGAGGCGAAGGAGGCGTAGATGCTGATCTCGACGACGAACGAACTCGCCGGCTACGAGATCTCGGAAGTGTTGGGCGAGGTCATGGGACTCACCGTGAGATCGCGGAACATCGGCTCTCAGATCGGCGCCGGACTGAAGTCGATTCTCGGCGGCGAGCTGAAGGGAATGACGAAGGCGCTCGTGGAGAGCCGCGAGCAAGTCATGCAGCGGATGGTCGAAGAGGCAGAGGCGAAAGGTGCGGATGCGATCGTTGCCATGCGCTTCGACACCTCCGACATGGGGAACGGCTGGACCGAGATCTGCGCCTACGGCACCGCGGTGCGAACTAAGCGGGGGTAACCGAAACCGCGCCGTCGTTCAGGCGCACGTCCCAACCGGAACCAAATGCCTGGACCGGCGACAGCCGCAGCGAGCCGGCCCAGGCCGGGAGCTCCTGCGGCTGCGCCGTCAGGACCTCGCGGCGACGGTCCGGTTCGAGCCCCAGGAGGACTTGCAACAGGAGGATCGACGTTCCGGCAGCCCAGGCCTGAGGCTTTGTGGCGGTTGGATAGGCAATCGGCTGCGGCGCTTCGCTGCGCTGGAAACCGCCGAATACCTCCGGCAGTTGGTAATCGAGCGCTCCCGCCGCGGCCATCAACGAGCGAACGATGCGCAAGGCCTCCGAGCGGAACCCGTAACGCGCGAGCCCGAGCGCGATCAGCGAGTTGTCGTGCGGCCAGACAGTTCCGTTGTGGTAGGTGAGCGGGTTGTACCCCCCGTCGCCGGTCGCCATCGTGCGCACGCCCCAGCCGGACCAGAGCTCCTCTCCCATCAAGAGGTCGACGATCTCGCCGGCCCGGTCGTCCGAGACGATTCCGCTCCAGAGGAGGTGTCCGACGTTCGAGCACAGCGAGTCGACGGGACGCTTGTCTCCGTCGAGCGCGAGCGCGTAGATCCAGCCGTCGCCGCGTTCGCACCAGAACGCTTCATTGAAACGTTCCTTCAGCGTCGCCGCTTCCGCTTCGAGCCGATCGGCGAGCGCTCGGTCGCGCCAGACCTCCCGCGCGAGCTCGGCTGCCCGCAGCTTCGCGTCGTAGACGTAGCCCTGCACCTCGGCTGACGCGATGGCGCCGGATGCGAGCGTCCCGTCCGCGAACGCGATCGCTTCGTCGGAGTCCTTCCAGCACTGGTTCAGCGGGCCGATCGGCGCGCGGCGCAGGTATTCGACGAAGCCGTCGCCGTCGCGGTCCCCGTACTCGTCGATCCAGTGGAGCGCGCGATATGCAGGCTCTCGGAGCTCGGCGACGATGCTGTTGTCGTTCGTCCACCGCCACACTTCGGACAGAAGGACGAGGAAGAGCGGCGTTGCATCCACGGAGCCGTAGTACTTGGGCGCGTACACCTCGGCGGCGCGGCCGCTCCGAAGCTCGTGGATGATCTTGCCCGGCTCGGCGTCGATCTCGGCGTCGTTCTCGCCGGCCTGGAGCTCCGCGATCGTGTGCAGTGTGACGCGTGCGAGATCCGGCCCGAGCAGCATCGCCTGCAACGACGTGATCAGGACGTCACGTCCGAAGATGGTCATGAACCAGGGCGTCCCCGCGGCGATCGAGCCCCCGATGGCACCGTTGCCGCTGAGCCGGAGCGACGCCAGATCGGCGATCGACTGCCGGAATGCGCCGCCGAGGTCCGCCCAGCTCGTCTCGAGCTTCGGCAAGCGCAGCCGCCAGGCCTCGTCGGCGTCGGCTGTCAGCACCCGCGAATGGGCCAGGCGCCGTTCCGCCTCGCGGCGCTGCGTCGCGTCGCCGTTCGGTTCGGCCACGACGTCAACCCGAAGCGACCATTCCGCTCTGGGCTCGAGCTCGATCTCGAACCGCGCTTTGCCGTCGCGGATCTCTACGGGTCTGGAGAAGAAGATTTGCGTTCGACCGGCGTAACCGTCCGAAGACGCGAGTACGAGCCCGCGTTCGTCGCCGTCGAACTCGGCGCTCCCGAGTGGAGGAAGCGGTTGCGCGTGCAGCGGATCGCCGAGTGCGAAGTCGTACTGCTTGACGGCGAAGATGTCCGCGAAGTCGTTT
>Ga0209577_10003127_pt1 | contig 15626 bp, 9 predicted proteins | sample GraSoiAngelo_109_FD_185874 | JGI IMG/M metagenome (GOLD analysis project Ga0209577, IMG submission 185874) | Grasslands soil microbial communities from the Angelo Coastal Reserve, California, USA - 14_0903_12_20cm (SPAdes) (version 2) | ecosystem: Environmental > Terrestrial > Soil > Grasslands ...
TCTGGAAGCGCTGCACTGCCCCGAGGAGGGTGCCCACAACATGTTGAGGTTCCTCGCCGATGCGGGCGGCGTGCGCGCCTACCTCGGGCAGATCGGACTCACGGAGCGCGAGATCGGGCGGCTGCGGGCGCGGCTCCGGGACTGAAGCGCCCCGCACGGCTCGGCGCGGCTTATCGACGCTTCGCGGCCAGGGCGGTCGCGGCGACGGTCCACTAGAATGCCGGCCGGGATGGACAGCTGGTTGAATGGCGCCGGTCGGTTCTTCGATCCGGCGCCGCGCGTCAGTGCCGTGCCGATCGTGCCCGGCGAATTCTGCATCGTCGTCGACCAGGCGCTCGCCAATCCGGACGGCCTCGTCGGCTGGGCCGCCATGCAGGACTTCAGGCCACCCCAGGGCTTTCCGTACCCCGGGGTGATCGTCGATGCGCCGCCTGCCGTGTCGGCCATGGTCGGTGATTACTTTGCGCAGTACGTACGCGGGCGTCTCGGCGGGCGCCGCACCCTGTCGACGACGGTCCGCCTGTCTCTGGTGACGCTCTCACCCCATGAGTTGCGCCCCGTGCAGTGGCAGTGTCACCGTGACCGCCTCGGTCCCGCCCCGCACGACCTGCGGCTGGCGGGGATGGTCGCGTACCTGTTCCGCGACACCGAGCTCGGGGGCACGAGCTTCTACCGCTCCCTGCTCAGCGACGAGGAGACCGAGCGCATGATCAATGACGCCGGCCGGATGAGTGCCGCCGAGTTCAGCGCGCGCTATGGCCTCGAGGCCGGCTACCTGAGTGGCAGCAACCGCTTCTTCGAGCGCGTGGCGCAGGTCGCCGCAGCGTGGAATCGCATGCTGTTCTACAACGGCGACCTGTTCCACTCCGCGGACATCGCCGCGCCCGCGCGGCTCAGCGCCGATCCGCGCACCGGCCGGCTGACCCTGAACGGCTTCTTCACCTGCCGTCCCGCGGCGCGTTGAGCGCGCCTACTTGCAGTCGTCGGAGAGCCCGTTGCTGCCCCTCGCCTGCTCCTGCTTGCAGCGCGCCGAGGCGCGGTTGATGTCGGTCTGCTGGAACTCGCGTTTGCGCGCCGCATCCCGCTTCCGGGCGTCCGCCACTTGCTGCGCGTGCTCGAGGTCCTGCTGCAGTCCGGGCGCGTCCGCCGGGCGCTGCAGCGTGGCGACGCGGTCGGACCCGACCGGGAGCAGCGTGAAGAAGGTCGTCCACGCACCGCTCGGCCAAACTGCCCGGACGTCAGGCGTCTGGATGGTGCTCGAATTGCCGTCGCTCTGGTAAGTGCGGGTCACGGGAACCGCGCCGAGCGACTTGCCGCCCTCGAAGATCTCCGCGCCGTCCGGCACGCTCTCGTAAGTCAGCATCGCGCTCTTCGGAGCGCTCGCCGCGCACGCGCACAGCAGCGCGCCCGCCAGGGGAATGCCGAGCAGCACCCGTGTCCGATGTGTCATAGGCCACCAGTTGTTCCGTGTACTGGCTGTCCGTCGACTAAGCGGCGCCGCCCGCCGCTGCCGGCGCCTGGGTTCCGGCGGCGCAGTTCTCGGCGATGAAGCGTGCGTGCGAGGGCATGACGCGCGTGCACGTCTCGATCACGCCGGCGACCTCCTCGAGGTAGTCCGCGATCTCCTTCTCGGTCAGCAGGTCAGCGAGCGGGTGATACGACTGCGCGCGGTTGCGTTGTCCGTGCATGACCTGCAGCCAGCTCAGCTTGGTGAACAGCTCGTTGCCCTCGCGGAACACGCGCCCGTGCGTGCGGAAGAGGTCCAAGCGGTGCTGCAGGAACTCCGGCACCTCCATCGTGCGCGTGTAGTTCCAGAAGGGCGTGTCGGTGCGCTCGGTCGCCTTGTAGTGCAGAATGATGAAGTCCCGCACCCACTCGTACTCCTGGCGCATGACTGCATTGTACTGGTCGCGGTCTTGCGCCTCGAAGCCGGCCGAGGGGAAGAACGCCAGCAGGTGGGAGATCGACTTCTGCACCAGGTGGATGCTGGTCGACTCCAGTGGCTCGAGAAAGCCACTGGCCAGGCCCACCGACACCACGTTGCGGTTCCAGGCGAGCTTGCGCCGTCCCGTCGTGAAGCGGATGGTGCGCGGCTGTGCCAGCGGCTCGCCGTCGAGGTTGCCGAGCAGCACCGCAGTCGCCTCGTCCTCGCTCAGGTACTTGCTCGAAAAGACGTAGCCGTTGCCGATGCGGTGCTGCAGCGGAATGCGCCACTGCCACCCGGCCTGGCGCGCCGTCGCCCGCGTATAGGGGTGCAGCTGGTGAGCCGAGCGGCACGGCACCGCGACCGCCCGATCGCAGGGCAGCCAGTGCGACCAGCCCTCGAATCCGGTGTGCAGGGCCCCCTCGATCAGCAGACCGCGGAATCCGGAGCAGTCGATGAACAGCTCGCCCTCGACGGTGGCGCCGGAATTGAGCCTGACGGCGCGGACGTAGCCGTCGCCCTCACGCAGCTCGACGTCGACGATGCGGCCCTCGACCCGCTGCACGCCCCGCGCCTCGCTGTAGCCGCGCAGGTAGCGGGCGTAGAGCGAGGCATCGAAATGGAAGGCATAGGCGATTTGCGACAGCGGCGACTTCGGCATGTCGGCGCGCGGGCGCATGAACTTGTCGTGCAGGCAGGCCATCGTGTTGATCGAGTAGTACTCCAGCTCCTTGGCCTTGCCGGCCAGGTACTGCTTGAGCCAGTACTGATGGAAGTCGACCGTCCACGTGTCCTGGCCCACCACGCCGAAACCATGGATGTAGCGATCACCGAGGCGCGCCCAGTTGACGAACTCGATGCCGAGCTTGAAGGTGGCCTGGGTCTGCCGCACGAACTCGTTCTCGTCGAGTTCGAGCATGGCATTGAACACGATGATGGGCGGGATGGTCGCCTCGCCGACGCCCACCGTGCCGATTTCCTCCGACTCGATCAGCGTGATCGGGTAGCGCCCCTTGAGCACCTTGGCGAGCGCCGCGGCCGTCATCCAGCCGGATGAGCCGCCGCCGACGATCACAATGCGCATGGGTTGAGCGTCCGCCATCAATCGCTCCGCGTGGCGGCGTGCCGCGAGGCCGTCCTGCAGTCATTCTGCGCGCGTCCCGCCGCAAAAAAAACCGTGCCGCCCTTCGCAGGCGGCGGTACGGGCCGTTATCGCTGGTCAGCGTCCGAACTTGTAGAGGACGCGCAGGTCGTAATTCAAGCCCGTCTGAATCGTGGTGACCGGACCGCCGAAGGCCGAGATGGTCTGGTACTTCGGCTTGTTGAGGTTGTTGCCTTCGAAACGGATGCCGAAGCCCTTGAGCCAGCCCGACTGGAACTCGTAGCCCGCCTGCGCCGATACCCACCTCTGCGGCTGGATGTAGACCAACACGGGGTAGTTGCCGACGTTGGTGTTGCTGGCCACGCTGCCGATGTACTCGGAACGCTTGTTGTTGGCCACGAAGGCACTGAAGCCCCACTTCTCGAAGTAGAGGATCTCTTTCACATTGACGTGCGACAGGTCCGGAAGCGGCATGGTCAGGTTGAGCGGTACCTGCGTCGCCGGTCCCAGGCCGATCGTGTTCGGCACCACCACCGAGCTCAGCGTCGAGGAGTAGCTGCCCGTGATGCCGAACCCGTCGAGCCACGAGGTCGCCATCCCAAAGGGCAGCGAGGCCGCGAGCTCGATGCCGCGGATGTTGCCGCCGTGGCCATTGACCTGCTCGGTATAGATCCCGATCGGCCCGCTGGGCGGGATCGTCACGCCCACGCTCTGCGCGAGCTGGGTGAAGTCGTACCCGAACTCGGTGAACTGCGTGATGTAGGTGTTCAGTCGCTTGTAGAACACTGCCGCGCTCAGGTAGCCCTTCGTCTGGAAGTACTTCTCGAAGGACAGGTCGAGCGCCGTCGCCTTGAAGGGCTTCAGGTCGGGATTGCCCGCGGACCCGACGAGTCTACCCAGAGTGCTGTCGAGGGAAAGGGCCAGCGTATTGCGCATCGCGGTCATGTCCGGACGCGCGATCTGCTCGGAAACCCCCAAGCGCAGCAGCTTGCTGTTGCCGAGGTCTCCGGTCAGGTTCAGGGCCGGCAGGAAGTCGTTGTAGGTCGTGCCCCCGTTGCTCAAGCTGGCGGCCGGATTGGTCAGTGTCGGGGCGGACCCGACGTTGGCGCGATAGCCCTGCGCGGACTGGTCGGAGTGCACCCACTGGGCACCCAGGTTGCCGCGCACCGGGATGCCGAACCAGTTGGTCTTGATGTCGAGCTTGCCGTAGCCCGTCGTGACCTTCTCGGTAACCGTCCAGGTCTTCACGAGGATGTCCGAGTTGTACTTGGGCAGGAGCTGCGCTCCCGGCCACAGGTTGGCTCCCGGACTGAACGACACGAAGCTGAGTCCGGTGTTGCCGACGTCGGCCGCCGTGAAGGCGTTGCCGGGGAAGGCGATGTCGCCGTAGCCGCCGGGGTTCATCGAGATGACCAGGCCCTCGTTGGTGATGTAATCCTTGTGGCGATCGGTGTAGTTGAGACCGAACTGCAGCTTGTTGAACAGCCGCGCCGCGATGGGGTGGTCGAAGTCGAGGCGCACGGCAGTCACCTTGTCGGTGATCGTCGGCCCCTTGCTGTAGCCCGCCTGCGGCACCGTAGCGCCGGCGAACTGGCTGCTCGAGGGATAGGACACGCCGCTCCAGCCGTCGATGCTGTGAACGAAGATCTGCGTCGGATCGCTGTACGGCGTGCTGAGCGTAAGCTGCGGGGTGCCGCCGCCGACGGCCGCGGCGCCGTTCGTGAACGAGAGCGTCGTTGCCGCGTTGGCCGTTGCGTAGGCCTCGTTGTCTCGCTCGATGCGCTGTGCCCGGTTGTGGTTGATGTCCAGGGAGGCGGCCCAGCGGTCGGAGAACTCCAGACGGTGGTTCCACCCGAAGGACTCGATCGTGTCCTGGTCGAAGATCACTTCGTTGCGGTCGATGAGTCCGTAGTTGGGCGGTGAGGGATTCTGCGCGGTGGGCGTGTACGGGGCCATCTGGATCGAGCCTGTATCCACGATGCCGTTCACGACCGTCGCGTTGGTGATCGTGTTGATGCCGGGGGAGCCGAAGGCAAGGCCCGCCTGCGCCTCGGTGATGTGCTGGTTCAGGTCGAGCTTCGCGTAGTACCAGTCGATCTCGCTGGTGTACACGTCGTTCGGCTTGAACTTGAGGATCGCCGCGCCGCCGTCGCGCGTCTCCGAGTAATTGTTGGTGGCGTAGTTGAAGCCGCCGACGAACTGCGGGCAGGCGGGGTTACCGGTTGTCCCGCAATTCGGAGCCGCCAGGTTCACGCCGCCCGGACTGATCACGTTGCTGTAGCCGGCATTGCCCCACGAGCTGTCGTTGATCGAGGCGCTGTCGTGGTCGTTGTGCACGAAGCCGATCGCGAGGCCGAGCTTGCGGTCCGCGAACTGGTCGATGAAGCTCAGGCTATAGCGCTTGCCCTTGCCGACCGGCTGGCCGGGGACTCCCCTGCCGATACGGTCACCCTCAAAGGTGCCCTTGGCGATCAGGTGGTCATAGTTGAGCGGATCGACCAGGTGCTGGTCGATCGTGCCCGCGAGGCCCGCGGTCATCAGCGCAGAATCGCCGCTCTTGTAGACCGTTGCACCCGCAATCAGCTCGGCCGGGTAGACGCTCAGGTCCACGGCGCGGCTGTTGAGCGTGCTGGTCTGCTCGCGGCCGTTCATCAGGTAGCCGTTGAAGTCGGGGCCCAGCCCGCGGATGCTGATGCTGGTCGCGTTACCCTGGCTGTCGCGCTGGGTGGTGACGCCCGGCAGCCGGGCGAGAGACTCGGCGATGGTCGTGTCCGGCAGCTTGCCGATGTCCTCGGCCGAGATGGTCTCCTCGATGACGTCCGCGTTTTCCTTTGCCTTGATCGCGCTCTCGATCGCCGCGCGGATGCCGGTGACCACCACTTCCTGGAGCTGATCGGAGCCGGAGGTTTCCGCCTGGTCGGCGGCGCGCGCCGCGCTGCCGGCAGCCGCCAGGAGCAGCGCGCAGCCCGTCGCGGTCGAGCCGGCGGCGAGCCCACCTGAGCGGATGAACGAGCGGACAAACAGGCTGATCGGGCGGGGCTTCTGAGTCGTCACCTGGTGTTCCCCCTCATGTCGTCACCGGCCGCGTGCGGGCCTGCAGCGGGCTGCAGACCGCCTTCCCCCAGCCCAGAACACGAATGATTACGAAGATTGATCTCGGTCAATCTGGCTGCCATCTTAATCGCCTTCCGCAGCGCGCCAAGCCCCCCCGCATACGTATTCATGCCGTCGCGCGACCCCCACACCGAGACGCCGCAGCGCGAGACGGCGAGGCGAGCCGGTGTGCCGTCCTCCCACCCCGTCAGGCCGGCGCCGCGCCGCAGCGCACAAGCCCGCCGCCCCGGCACCGGCGTTCCGGATTTTCGGCGTTAGTGGGTTTGTCGCAACGTCTGGTGAGCGCACATGAGCAGACTACTGATGGCAGTGGCGCTGGGCCTGCCGGCCGCCGCCATCGGCGAGGGTCCAGCGGGAGGCGCTCGATACGACCTATGGCGGGTCGGAGGGAGCGGTCCTCCGGCAGACGATCCGCGAAGGGGTCGGCGCCGCGTTCACCACACGCCTCCTCGACCTGGCCGGTCAAGCGCTCAAGTCGTTGCGCTACGACTGGTACGCCCAGGATGTCCGCCACGGCTCGCGCGCCGCAGAACCCTGGGCGACGTGGAGCTCGCGAGCGAGGGCTCGGTTCACAACTTGCGCGCGCCTGCCGCGCGCTCGCGCACTCGCACGCGACGACTCCCTGAGCCCGTGTCGCCGCTGGCGCGCGGTGCGCCCCTTGCATACGTATTCATGCGCCCGGGCGCGCGCCCCTCGTCTATTGTCTCCGCCAAACGCTGAACGCGGCACTGTCCGTCGTGCGTCCGCTCCACGAGGGGGAATTGTCCTGATGCGACTGAACGCCCGGCCCACTGTGGCATGGCGTCTGTGCGCCGTCGCGCTATTCGCCTTGCCCAGCCTCGGCGCGGCGGCGCGGCCGCCGGCGAGCATTCCGGACGTTTCCCACGAGGCGGCGCGTCCGAGCGCCGCCTGGATCCGCGACGCGGTGATCTACGAGATCTTTCCGCGCGACTTCTCACCGGGTGGCAATCTGGCCGGCGTCACCGCGCAGCTCGACCGCCTGCAGCAGCTCGGCGTCACGATCCTGTGGCTGATGCCGATCCATCCGGTCGGCGAGCTGCACCGGAAGGGGCCCTTCGGTAGTCCGTACGCGGTGCGCGACTATGCGGCGATCAATCCGCAGTATGGCATGCCCGCCGACCTGCACGCCCTCGTGCGCGCCGCACACCGGCGCGGCATGAAGCTGATCATCGACATGGTTGCCAACCACACCTCCTGGGACTCGGTGATGATGCGCGATCCGGACTTCTACAAGCACGAGAACGGCCGCATCCTCTCGCCCGAGCCGGATTGGGACGACGTCGCGCAGCTCGACTACGACAATCCGCGGCTGCGCCAGTACATGATCGCGATGCTGTCGAGGTGGGTCCGCGACTTCGATCTCGACGGCTTCCGCTGCGATGCCTACGTGCCGACCTCGTTCTGGGAGGAGGCCCGGGCCGCCCTCGAGCAGGTCAAGCCGGACATTATCATGCTCGCCGAGGCCGACCAGGCCGATCTGATGGTGTACGCCTTCGACGTCGACTACGACTGGGCGCTGCACGGCACGCTCGAGCAGGTCATCCACGGCACCGCTCCCGCCTCGGAGCTCACCACTACCTGGCGCCGCGAGTCGGCCCACTTCCCGCGCGGCGCCCTGCACATGCGCTTCTCGGACAACCACGACCAGCGTCGCGCGATCACGCGCTTCGGCGAGCGCGCCGCGCTGGCGGCCTCGGCGCTTATGTTCACGCTGGACGGCGTACCGATGCTCTACAACGGCATGGAGGTCGGCGACGTCAGCGAATCAACCGACCCGGCCCTGTTCGAACGTGTGCCGATCTACTGGGAGTCCGGCTCCGGACACCTGCGACCGTGGTTCACGCCGTTTTACCAGGGACTTATCGCGTTGCGCCGGACACACGCCGCGCTGACGGCCGGTGAGCTCGTGTGGCTGCACAACAGCGACGAGGCCCGCGTGCTCACCTTCCTGCGCCGTACGTCAAATGAGACGCTGCTCGTGGCGATCAATCTCTCCAGCGAACCCTTCAGCGGCGAAGTACGCGGTGCGGAGGGCGAATTCCACGACATCACGCCCGCCGCTGCGCAGCCGCCGACGCCCGCGCGCGCGCGGGGGGTGCCTCCAGCAGTGTCTCTGGAGGCCTGGGGCTTCCGCATCTATCGCGCGACGCCCGGCGCTGCGCCATGAGCCGGCAGCGGCGCCGGGCGCTGGCCGGAGTGCTGCTGCTCGCCGGCGCGCGCGCGGTCACCGCCGCCCCGCCCGCCTACCTCGAGCGCCTGCCGGAGCAGGAGATCATTTATTTCCTGTTGCCTGACCGCTTTGCCAAGCCCGATCCGCAGCCCGAGGCCGCCCGCGACGGCGACCGGCTGGTGACGGGTTACGACCCAACCGACCCGAAGTTCTATCACGGCGGCTCGCTCCGCGGCGTAGTGCGGCAGCTCGGATACATCCAGGGGCTCGGGGCAACGGCGCTATGGCTCGCACCCGTGTTCGTCAATCAGCCGGTCCAGGGACCTCCCGGCCGCGAGAGCGCCGGCTACCATGGCTACTGGATCACCGACTTCCTGCACGTCGACCCGCATTTCGGAACCGACGCCGATCTGCATGCGCTGGTGAGCGCCGCCCACGCGCGCGGCATGAAGGTCTATCTGGACATCGTCGTCAATCACACGGCCGACGTCATCCGCTACCGCGAGTGCCCGGTCGCGCCGTGCCCGTACCGGAGCGAGGCGGAGTACCCCTACACGCGGCGTGGCGGCCTCGACGGCGCAGCGATCAACGATGGCTTCCTCGGGCTCGAGGGCCCGTACCAGACTGACGCGAACTTCGCGCACCTGACGCGCCCCGATTACGCCTATACCCCGTACCTGCCGCCGGGCCAGGAGCACCGCAAGGTCCCCGACTGGCTCAACGACCCGATCTACTACCACAACCGCGGTGATACCACGTACGCCGGTGAGAGCCTCCTGCTCGGCGACTTCTCCGGGCTCGACGACCTGATGACCGAACATCCGCGCGTCCGGCGCGGCATGGTCGAGATCTTTGGGTACTGGATCGAGCAGTACCGAATCGACGGCTTCCGCATCGACACCGCCAAGTTCGTCAATCCGGAATTCTGGCGGGCTTTTGTTCCGGCGATGCGGATACGCGCGGCAGCGGCGGGCATCAGCCACTTCCACATGTTCGGGGAAGTCGAGACCGGCACGACGGACACGGCGCTGCTCGCCAGGCACGTGCGCGAAGAGAATCTGCCGGCCGTGCTCGATTTCGCCTTCGCGGCGGCCGTCCGCGATACGGTCGCCGGCGACGCCGGTACAGCCAGGCTCGCGCGCGTGTTCGCCGATGACGAGCTGTATGCGCGCGGCGCGGCCACGGCGCGCCAGCTGCCGACGTTCATCAGCAACCACGACGCGGGCCGATTCGGCTATCTCGTGCGCCGCGCCCGGCCCCGGATCGAGGTCGGCGAGCAGCTGCGGCGCGTGCTGCTCGCTGACGCGCTGCTGCTGACGCTGCGCGGCGTACCGGCGCTGTACTACGGCGATGAGCAAGGCTTCCTGGGCGATGGCGGAGACGCGAGCGCGCGGCAGGACATGTTCGCGACCCGGGTCGAGAAGTACTCCCACGAAGCGCGGCTCGGCACCGCCACGACCGGCTCCGGCGATCACTATCAGATGACGCACCCGCTGTACCTCGCGATCAGCGAGCTGGCGCACCTGCGCCTGGCTCATCCCGCGCTGCTGCTGGGCCGGCAGCAGACGCGTGCGGCTGGCGACACCCCGGGCCTGTTCGCGGTGTCGCGCTTCGACCCGGCCGACGGCCACGAGATCGTGCTTGCCTTCAATACCTCGCTGCAGGCGATCGACGCCGTGATTCGCGTGGACGCGCGCTCCGGCCGCTTCCGGGCTCTCCATGGCGAGTGCGCCGCGGAGAGCTCCGCCCCCGGCAGCTACCGAGTACGCGTCCCGGAGCTCGGGTACGTCATCTGTGAAGCGGAAGCCGGCGCTTGAGCACCGAGCGCGCAAGGCTGGCTAATCTGGCGGCGGCGGCGTGGTGGCGCGGCGCGGTGATCTACCAGATCTACCCGCGCAGCTTCGCCGACTCGAATGGCGACGGTATCGGAGACCTGCCCGGAATCACTGCGCACCTCGAGTACGTCGTCTCGCTCGGCGTCGAAGCGATCTGGCTCTCGCCCTTCTTCGCCTCCCCGATGAAGGACTTCGGCTACGACATCAGCAACTATTGCGACGTCGATCCGATCTTCGGCACCCTTGCGGACTTCGACCGGCTGCTGGCGCGTGCGCACGAGCTCGGCCTGCGCGTCGTCATCGACCAGGTGCTCTCGCACACCTCGGACCAGCATCCCTGGTTCCAGCAGAGCCGCACGAGCCGCGGCAATCCCCGCAGCGACTGGTACGTGTGGGCCGACGCGCGTGCCGACGGCACCCCACCGAACAACTGGCAGTCGCTGTTCGGCGGCTCGGCGTGGACCTGGGACGCCCGCCGCTGCCAGTACTTCATGCACAACTTCCTGCCCGAGCAGCCCGACTTGAACGTGCACAACCCCGCAGTACAGGACGCGCTGTTCCAGTGCATGCGGTTCTGGTTCGACCGCGGGGTGGACGGCTTCCGCCTCGATGCCATCAACCTCGCGATGCACGACCGCCAGCTCCGCGACAACCCGCCGGCGCTGCCGAGCGGGCGGCAGTGGCGACGCCCCTCGGACTTCCAGCAGGCCCTGCACAACAAGTCGCAGCCGGAGATGATCCCGTTCCTCGAGCGCATCCGTGCGCTGGCCGAAGAGTACGGGGGACGGTTCACGGTGGCCGAGATCGGTGGCGAGGGCCCCGAGTCGGACATGCCTGCCTACACTCAAGGGACGCGGCGCCTGCACACCGCCTACGGCTTCAATTTCCTGTACGCAGACCGGCTGAGCCCCGCACTGGTACGCCGGGCCATGGACGCGTGGCCGGAGCCGCCAGGCGCCGGTTGGCCGAGCTGGGCCTTTTCCAACCACGACGCGCCACGCGCGGTGTCGCGCTGGGCGGCGCCCGAGGAGCGATCGCCCTGCGCGCGGCTCGCGCTGCTGCTGCTGCTGAGCCTGCGAGGCAACGTGTTCCTCTACCAGGGCGAGGAACTGGGATTGCCGCAGGCGGAGATAGGCTTCGAGGAGCTGCGCGACCCGGAGGCCATCGCCAACTGGCCGCTGACACTCGGACGCGACGGGGCGCGCACGCCGATGCCGTGGCGCGCCGCGGCACCGCAGGCCGGCTTCACCACTGGCAAGCCCTGGCTGCCGCTCGGCAGCGGCCACGCAGAATTGGCCGTGGATACACAACAGCACGACCCGCACTCGACTCTCAATCTCACGCGCCGCCTGGTCGGCCTGCGCCGCCAGCGCGCCGCACTGCGCACGGGCACGCTGCGTTTCCTCGATACGCCCGAGGCTCTCCTCGCCTTCGAGCGATGCACGGGCAGCGAGCGGTTGCTTTGCCTGTTCAATTTCGGGGCGGTGGCGCAGCGGGTGCCCGCCCCGCCCGCCCGCCCATGGCGGGTGCTGGAGCAGGTCGGCGACGCGAGCCTTGAGACGCTGCCGCGCTGGTCGGGGCTGATCGCCGCGCCGGTTACTTGAAGGACACTGTTACCTGAATACGTATGCGGATTTGTTGCAAAGACGGCGAGCCGCGTCGCAGTCTGCGCTGAAAGCCCGGCGCGCCGCCCGGCTGCTTACCGCGCGATACGGTCGCGCCAGCATTGGCGAGCGGGCGCCATCAGTCTTCGGGAGCCTGCCAATGGCTGGACGAAGAAGCCTTGCGTGTTGGGATCGCGTATCCGCGATGGAGGACCGTAGCCCCCACAGCCGCAGCCACGAGTGAAGCGTCGCATGCGGCCGGCCCGGGGGGTCCGGGCCGGGCATGCACGCGAGGAAGACATCCGGATCGACCGGGGATGAGCCCGCCGAATCGAGCGGTCTGTGCTCAACCAGGACGACCGGGCGGGAGAGCCAAAGGAAGGTAAGACGGAGGTATCAACCGATGAATCGTCAACACGAGCATCAAAGCAGCCGGTGGCTGCAGCGAGCGCCCTTACTCATATGCATCCTGCTTGGCGGGTGCGCCGCCGGCCGTGCGCAGGCCTGCTCAAACGACAACAACGTGGAATGGAACTACCTGTTCTCGGACCAGGGACCGATGTTCGACAGCAATCCGGAGCCCACCGCAACGAGTTCGGTAACTGTCAAGCTGCGCACGTGCAAGGCAGACATCACCAGCGCCAACGTCAAGTACTACGATACGGCTGACAGCGCTTTCCATTGGGTATCGATGGTGTGGGTAGCCAACGATCCGACCGGCACGTTCGACTACTGGTCGGGCACCGTGCCCGCCAGCTCCTCGGAGAAGTACTACCGCTTCCAGATCAACGACGGCACGGCTACCGCCTGGCTCAACGCCGCCGGAATCACATCCGCCGAGCCCTCTTCGGGCGACTTCTTCATCATCCCGGGCTTCAAGACGCCGGATTGGATGAAGAACGGGGTGATGTACCAGATCTTTCCCGATCGCTTCTATGATGGGAACACGTCCAACGACGTCACCAACGGCCAATATACGTACGCCGGCTGCGCGACCGAGAACCACGCGTGGGGCACGAGCGTCACCCCCAACGTCAGCGGCTGCCAGACCGAGGTGTTTTTCGGGGGCGATCTCGCGGGCATCGACCAGAAGCTGAGCTACATCAAGCAGACGCTGGGTGCGGACATCATTTACCTCAATCCCATCTTCAACTCCCCCACCAACCACAAGTACGACACACAGGACTATTACACCGTCGACGCCGCGTTCGGCACGAGTTCCACCCTGCAGCAGCTGATCGGCGACATCCACAGCAGCACCAACGGTCCGAAGGGCTACATCATCCTCGACGGCGTGTTCAACCACAGCGGCGACAGCAACTGCTGGTTCGACAAGCAGCTCTACGGCTCCCTCACTTGCTCCTACCAGGGCGCCTACCAGTCGCAGTCGAGCCCCTATTACGGTTATTACACCTTCCAGTCGTGGCCCAACACCTACTCCTCCTTCTTCGGCTTCGGCGGCATGCCGAAGCTCGATTACGGTGCGAGCGGCTCGGCGGTGCGCAACCAGATCTACGGTAGCGCCTCTTCGGTCATGAAGACCTACCTCTCCTCTCCCTACAACATCGACGGCTGGCGTCTGGATTTCCCGCAGGCGCTCGATGCGGGCGGCAACGGCGGCAGCGATGCCACCAACCACCAGATCACGCGGGAGATGCGCACGGCTGTGAAATCCGTCAATTCCGATGCCGACATCCTCGGCGAGTACTGGGGTGATGCCTCGGCCTGGCTCGATGACGGCACGGAGTGGGACGGAGTCATGAACTACAACGGCTTCACCCAGCCGGTGTCGGAGTGGATCTGCGGCGTTGACTATCATGGCAACGCCGCCTCGATCAACGAGAGCTCGCTCGACAGCTGGCTGCTCGGCACCCGCGCGGACGTTCCGGTCAACGTGCAGGAGACCTGGACCAATGAGCTCGGTTCGCACGACACGGAGCGGTTCGCGACGAGCTGCGGTGGCGATATCTGGAAGACCTACCTCGGGCTCATCTTCCAGTTCACCTACGTCGGCACGCCCGCCATTTACTATGGGGACGAGTACGGCATGCAGGGCGGCAACGACCCGGACAACCGCCGCACCTTCGACTGGACGCAGGCGACCACCAGCAATACCGCCGTAGCGCTCACGCAGAAGCTGATCTCGATCCGCAACCAGTATCCGCAGCTGCGGACGGGCTCATACAAGACTCTGTTGGTTGACACGACCAACCACATCTACGCATTCGGACGGTGGGATGCCAATCACCGGATCGCGGTGGTGCTCAACAACACCCCTAATACGGAAAGCGTGACGATCCCCGCGTGGCAGTTGAGCATGACCAATGGATCGTGGGTGACGGACCTGCTGACCGGCAGCACCTATCAGGTCACCAGCGGCAACCTCACGGTGAGCGTCCAAGGACACTACGGCGCGATTCTCGAGCAGTAGGGATTGCGGCAGGCACGCATTCTGAGACCGCCCGCATCGCGCCCGCGTGTCCGCATACGTTTCCATCGCGCCGGATCTATACTTGCGTGACTCAAGGGGGAACTGAGGCGGTGAGTCACGAGAAGGCTAGCGGGCGTGCGCCGGGCAAGGCCACGTCTTTCGATATCGCTTACCGGGCGGGCGTGTCACAGCCGACTGTATCGCGCGCGCTACGCGGCAGCCCGCAGGTGAGCGAGGCCACGCGCCTGCGCGTGCTCGCCGTGGCGCGGCAACTCAATTACCAGGTCGACAAGAATGCGTCCAATTTGCGCCGCCAGCGCTCCAGCACGCTGGCGCTGCTGATCTTCGAGGACCCGACCCCCGACGACTCGGCGATCAATCCGTTCTTTGTGTCGATGCTGGGCTCGATCACGCGCGCCTGCGCTGAGCGCGGCTACGACCTGCTCGTGTCCTTCCAGCAGCAGTCGCACAACTGGCACGAGGAATACGAAGACAGCCACCGCGCGGACGGGCTGATCCTGCTCGGCTACGGCGACTATCTCGAGTACCGCGCGCGTCTCGAGCGCCTCACCGAGCAGGGCACGCACTTCGTGCGCTGGGGCGCGGTTCAGCCCGGACAGCCCGGGCTGTCGATCGGCTCCGACAACTGTCAGGGAGGTCATCAGGCCGCCCGCCACCTGCTCGGCCTCGGCCGCCGCCGCCTGGCCTTTCTCGGCGGCGCCTCGAGCGGCTGCCCCGAATTTCTCGATCGCTACCGCGGCTTCCTGCAGGCGCTCGACGAGGCCGGCGTCAGCGCCACGCCTGCCCTGCAGGTCGACGCCATCACCACCGAGGAGGCGGGTTACGTGGCAGCCCGCGAGCTGCTGGGGCGCGGCGTGCGCTTCGACGCCATCGTCGGCGCCAGCGATCTGATCGCACTCGGCGCGCTGCGCGCGCTCAACGAGCATCACGTCGAAGTACCCGGCGCGGTCTCCGTGGTCGGCTTCGACGACATCCCAGCGGCGGCGCTCGCCAACCCGCCGCTCACCACCATCGCGCAAAACACACGCCTCGCCGGAGAGGTCCTGGTCGATACGCTGGTGCGGCGGATCAGGAACACACCCGCGCAAGCCCAGATGTTGCCGACCCGGCTGGTGGTGCGCGGCTCATGTGGCGCGGGCGCGTTCGGTGCCGACCGCTCCTAGCGCTCCAGCCGCGGGCGCAGCCGGGGCCTGCGGAACGCGCAACACCAGCGCCCCGGCGAGCACCAGGCTCACCCCTCCCATGACCAGCGCGTAGATGGGCGCGCCGCCGAACAGTATCCGCAGTAGGAATCCCAGGACCGTGGCGGCGACGAGCTGCGGGATGACGATGAAGAAGTTGAATATGCCCATGTACACGCCCATCTTCTCCGCCGGCACGCTGGTCGAGAGCAGCGCGTACGGA
>Ga0209577_10003128_pt1 | contig 15623 bp, 17 predicted proteins | sample GraSoiAngelo_109_FD_185874 | JGI IMG/M metagenome (GOLD analysis project Ga0209577, IMG submission 185874) | Grasslands soil microbial communities from the Angelo Coastal Reserve, California, USA - 14_0903_12_20cm (SPAdes) (version 2) | ecosystem: Environmental > Terrestrial > Soil > Grasslands...
TTGGTGACCTCGTGACAAACGATGCAGACGCGCGCTTCGAATAAGTCCGCGGAAACTTGTTGCGCCTTGAATTTCGCCCAGGACAGCGCGCGTTGTCGTTGTTGTTCGGTGATCACCCCGTTGCCCAACCTCGGAAGGCCGCGCCGGATCTCGCCAATATCAACGACATCCACGGGAATATTGTTCAAGGCGATGTTTGCATAGAACTCCTGCATGGTCAACATGACATTGTCGACCGAACCATGCGGAACTTGCCGCGTCGTGACTGCGGGCTCGAATTCAAGCGTATGGCAGTCGAGGCACGCCTTGTTCATGGAGACCGGCTCGAATCCCTTGCCACTGGCATCAGGAATGTGGCAGCTGCGACACTCGAGCGTCTTGCGTCCCTTCGGTCCGCGAACGCTGGTCTTCAGATGCAAATCGTGCGGAAATTTCAAATTCGATCGCTCGACGAGTTTGGCTTTGTCGGTCTGCGAGACACGCGCAACGTCGTCGCGGTTAGGCCCTTGCCACAGCGTCAGCTTGAAAGGCGGATGATTCACCGCGAAGTCGGTCGCATTGCCCAGGCGCGTGTCTGCTTGGTAGCGCTTGAGATCACTGTGGCAAGTCGCGCACAGATCCGGATCGCGCCGCACCAAGGCGTCCGCGCCTTTGTGATCGGCGTGGCAATTCGCGCAGCGCGTTCCGCCGAAGAGCTTCGATTGCAGCGCCACGGTTTGCACATGGCCGGGAGTCTTGACATGGCAATCGATGCAGACGTGATCACGGACGTGCACGAACGGCGTCTCGTGGCAGGTGCCGCACTGGTGCCCGAACGCCTGATGGCCGGCGGAAAGCTCGCCCGGGTTCCACGACTGGTCGGGCGTAACCGGCAGCTTCGCCGTTGCCTGCCGAAGCTGAGGAAGCAGCGCGTTGATGGCCGGCGCTGCCAGGAAGACCAGACCAAGAATGATCGCCAGCATCCATGCCGGGCCTCGCTTCGACAGCACGGTCGCCTCGAGCGATGTGCGCGACTTGGCCCGGATTGCGGCGAGGTCGTCGGGCAGTGGACGCACCAGCTCGATCGCCAGCGCCAGATCGCATCCGGGAGGAGGCGGCTCGACAGTCATTTCGTAAGGACCGAGCGCAATGTGAACGCGCGGCGTCAGCCGCGCTTCGCGTTCGGGCCCGCCATCGACCGCCAGCTCCGCTTCCGGCGCGTGAATGAAAATGCTGTCGCCCTGACGATAAATCGCCGCGTGAAAAAGCGCCACTCGCGGGTCCGGTAAATGGATCTCGCATTGCGTGCCGCGGCCGAGCCGAATCATTTCGCCGTCGACGATGCGCTCCGCGCGGACTGGCTGTCCCTTGCGGTTGCGGGTGACGCTGATCACCAGAATGCGCATCGGCTACCAGTAAAAAAATACCGAGACGATATGGACGATCAAGGTGACCAGCAGCGCAATCGACAGCGGCACGTGGATGTACAGCCAAACGTCGAGCCACGATTTGAGCTGGACGTCGCGACGCGCCCGCGCAACGAGCTCCTGCTTCTTGAGTAGTTGCGCGTAGAGCTGATGGTTGGTCTTGGCCTGCTCGCCAGCCAGCTTGCGACCGATGATCTGCACGCCGTTCGACGCTGCGGTGGTCGGACAATGTGGGTCGCGTCCGCGAAGCTGCCGCCACCATGTTCCGCCGATCCTCGTGCCTTGCGCCGACGCAAGCACCAGTCGGTTGATGCTGTCCGGCAGCGACAGCGCAAGCTGGCGCGACTGGCGATCGAGATCGGCGATGCGAATGAGCAGCATCTGCAAGGTATCGTCGCCGAGGTTGTCGGTCATTACCCGCGGAAACCGCAGGTAGGCATACACGCCGTAGAACCCGCTGAAGATCACCACCAGCATCAGCACGTAGGCCAGTGTGTGCACGTTCCAGCCGAACTTGAATGCGGCGTGCAGCGTGACGATAACGATCAGGGTGGTGCCCAGGTAGCAATGCGCCGAAAGCCAGCCCTGCACCATTCCGGCGTTCGACGCATAGCGGCGCTTGCGAACGCCGAAATACAGCAGCCAGAAGATCAGCAGCGCGCCGACCGTGCCCAGCGTATAGCCGAGCCAGGTACCTCCGTAACGGCCGTTGGGTGGCCGATCCCAGGCGTACGCCGCGATTGCGATGACAACGGCGGCCGTCGCGATCTTGAGATAGCGGTAACGCGCGTATGCCAGTATCGACTGGTGCGCCAACGGTAGGCTCCCCGGTTGACCCGCAGCGTAGAGCGCGACGACTTGCACGCTTTTCACGCCTCTGGCGCGGACTCCACACCTGCCCGCGCCCTTTGGCGCGTTCGGTCAGCGTAGAGTTTATAGACCGCGCCGAGTTTTGTAACCTGCGCCGGCAGCCGCGACTGCGCGGTCCCGGGAAGTTGGATCCACGTGGCGCCTGCTGCACCGGTATAATGCGCGCTCTTTCGCGACGCACGCCGCGGCCGCGCACTCCTCGATCGCCTGGCCGACTCTTTCGATGCTGCTGTTCTGGTCCATCGCCACACTGCTGGTCGCATTGACGCTTGGCATGCTGCTTTGGCCGTTGTTGCGCGGGCACCACGTCGCCATCGCGCCGGACGACGACACCGCGGCCATTGCCGTGTACCGCGACCAGAAGCGCGCGCTCGATGCCGAGTACGCCGCCGGAACGATCGCGCCGTCGGAACGCGACGCCGCGCTTGCGGAGCTGGCGCGGCGGGTTTCCGAAGATGTCGCGGCCACGGTCCGAGCCCCGCCTCCGTCGCCGGCCCCGGCGGAAAGCGCCGCAGCGCCCGCACTGAAGCGCGCCTGGGTGTTGGCGCTTGCACTGATGCTGCTGGTCCCCGCGGCGGCGTTCACGCTCTACGAGCGTCTTGGCAACCCAGTCGCCGCTGTCGCCGCCACGGCCGCGGACGGCGGACCGCGCCACGAAATGTCCGAGCGGCAGATCGCGGCGATGGTCGAGAGTCTCGCCCAGCGCCTCAAGCAGCGTCCGGACGACGCGGAGGGATGGGTGCTGTTGGCGCACTCCTACCAGGCGCTCGAGCGCTTCCCCGAAGCGGCCGACGCTTACGCGCACGCCGACGCGCTGATACCGAACAATGCGAGCTTGCTTGCCGATTATGCGGACACGCTGGCGATGGCGCAGGACCGAAGGCTTGAGGGCGCGCCAGCGGCGCTGATCCAGCGTGCGCTCGCCATCGATCCCAAACATAAAAAGGCTTTGGCGCTGGCCGCGACGGTCGCCCTCGAAACGCGCGATCTCGATACTTCGATCGCGTACTGGCGACGGCTTGCCGCTGAGCTGCCGGCTGGATCGGATGAAGCGCGTCAGGTCGCCGATGTCATCGCCGAAGTCGACGCTGCCAAGCGCGAAGGCAAGGGCAATTCCATCGCGCCGTCCAAGCGCGCGGCTGCCAACGCGCCGCCCGCGTCGACACCATCCGCGCCGCGGGACACCAGCACGGGATCCGCCGGCACCGCGATCGCCGGTCGTGTCGACTTGAATGCCGCGCTTGCGTCCAAAGTTGCGCTCAATGACACCGTCTTCATTTTCGCGCGCGCCGCGCAAGGGCCGCGCATGCCGCTGGCGGTGCTGCGCATTCCGGCCAAGGAGCTGCCGCGCGATTTTTCGCTCGACGACAGCATGAGCATGGCTCCCGGTGTGAAGCTTTCAGCAGCGGCGAGCGTCATCGTCGAAGCGCGAATCTCCAAGAGCGGCAACGCATTGCCGCAACCCGGGGACCTGTTCGGCCGGAGCGCACCGCTCAAGCCGGGTGCGACCGGTGTTCGCATTACCATCGATCAAATTGTGCCGTAGCGTTGCCGCAAGGCGCGGCGGTAAAAACGGCGAAGCGCCTAGCGGCTCGGCCATGTGCGGCGTGTACGAAGACCGCGTCGTCGTCTCGAAAACCCTGACCATGCCAGTGCCTCAAAGGTAATCGTCGAGCACCGTTTGGTCGAAGGGGACTTTGGTTCCCAGCTTCTGATACGTCGCGCGGATCCACCGCTTCGCGGCGAGCGTGCCGGCACGCCTCAATGCATTCAGGAAGTCCCAGTCGGTGTTGAGCGCACTGCCCGCATACATTCCGGAAAACGCCGCCGGGTCCTTGATCACATGCAGGTTGATGCGATGCATCGATGGATTGTCGATCTTGCCCTCGTCGATCAAGCGAGTGATCAGGTGTATGGCCCGGATCTCGCGGATCAGACAGGCGTTCAGCGTAATTTCCCTAAAGCGCTCCTTGATCTCGGCGGCGTGGCGCGGCAGCCGCGGCACACGGGTGCTGGTCAACTGGACCAGCACGATGTCACCGGCGTCGCACTCGTCGATCAGCGGAAAGATTGCCGGATTGGCGACGTAGCCGCCGTCCCAGTAGTATTCGCCGTCGACCTCGACAGCCTGAAACATGGTCGGCACGCAGCTGGTTGCCATCAGTGAATCGGCGCTGATCTCGCGGTTGTGAAAGATTCGTATCTTTCCCGTCTGCACATGGGTCGCGGCCAGAAAAAGCTTGCAGGCATCCGACTTCCGGATCGCGTCAAAGTCGAAAAAGTCTTCCACAAGTGAACGAAAGGGATTGTAGTTGAGCGGGTTCGCGGCGTACGGTGAAACGCTGCCGACCATCTGCTCGAAGAACGCCCGCAGGATCATTCCCGGTGCGGTGGTGAGATTGTGATCGCCGCGGGATTTGCCGCTGGGATCGGCGAACATCGGCGCCGTCCGGCGAGCGAGATCGTGCGTGCGCCGCCAGAAGTCTTCCAGCGACTGGATCGCGCCTTTCTCACCGCCCTGTATCAACCCCTGCACCATCGCGGCGGCGTTCATTCCCCCCGCGCTGGTGCCGGAAAGTCCGGCAAACTCGAAGCGACCGTCCTCCAGCAGTGCCTCGAGCACGCCCCATGTGAACGCGCCGTGCGAGCCGCCTCCCTGAAGCGCGAGCGAAATGCGCTTTTTCCTACTTGAACTTCGCGCTCGCTTGGCCGACGCTGTCATCGCAACCTCACCGGCCGAGCAGTTGATAGACGGTTACCGCATTTGCCTTTCCCTTGACGAGCACCCGATCGGGCTCGCGGCAAATCATGTCGGGGAATGGCGCGCCGAGTGTCCTCGCCGATCCGGGAGCGAGATTGACCGCGTCGCCCAAGGCAGGACTCCCGCGCAACACTAGCACATCCGTCGCGCATGGCGAAGGGCTGGCATGCCGCGACCCGGGCCTATGAGCTCAAGCCCACTCGCGTCCGGACGCTATAATCACGGATTCGTATTCCTGGTGCGATCTCTTCCAATGTTGAGAGCTGAACGGCTCGCCGCGCAACGCGGTGGCGTCACGTTGTTCGCGAACGTCGAATTTACGTTGGATTGCGGAGAGGCGCTGATCGTGACCGGCGCCAACGGCAGTGGCAAGACGACCTTGTTGCGCATGGTGGCGGGCCTCACGCAGCCGCACATCGGTCAACTGTCGTGGCGGGGCGAGCCCGTCGCTGCGTTTTATCGCGCGCTCAGAGCTGCAACGCTGTATATCGGACACGCCGCGGCCCTCAAGGACGACTTCACGGCCGAGGAGAATCTTCTTTCGCTCGCCGCGTTGCACGGTGCCGCACCGAACCGAGTGGCGGTGGCCAACGCACTTACGGAATGGTCGCTGGACCACCACCACGATATCCCCGCACGCGTGCTGTCGCAGGGACAAAGACGCCGCATTGCGCTGGCGCGCATGAACCTCGCGCGGCGCTGCCTGTGGGTGCTCGACGAGCCGGCGACGGCACTCGATGCTTCGGGTGTCGCGACACTCGAGAAACGGGTCAATGCGCACTTGGCTGCACAGGGCGTCGCGGTCATCGCGACCCACAAGCCGTTTGCGCTCGCGGGCACAATGCGCAGCCTCGAGCTCTGACGGTTCCGCCTTGGCCGCAACCCTGGAGATCCCCGAAGAGTCAGGCGAATCGAGCGTTTGGCGCGGCTTCGCGTGGTCGCTGAGGCGCGACCTCAAGCTCGCGATCCGATGCAAAGCGGAACTGGGGGTTCAACTCCTGTTCTATGTGATTGTGGTGACGCTTTTTCCCTTGGCGGTAGGTGCCGAGCCGCTCGTCCTGCGTACCCTTGGTCCGGGCGTACTGTGGGTCGCGGCACTGCTCGCATCGCTATTGTCGCTGTCGCGTATCTTTGCCGTAGACTTCGCCGACGGCAGCCTCGAGCAGCTCGCGCTGTCGCCGAAACCGCTGCCGGCGCTGATCTCCGGTAAAATAGCAGCGCATTGGATGTCGACCGGCTTTCCGCTCGTGGCCGCCTCCCCGCTTCTGGGGGCGCAGTTCGGGCTGCCGGCCGACGAGGGATGGTTGCTGGCGCTCGGATTGCTGATCGGCACGCCGACGCTGTCGCTGCTGGGCGCGATCGGTGCCGCACTGACGCTTGGGCTGCGCGCCGGCGGTGGTCTGCTCGCGCTGCTGATCCTGCCTCTTTACGTTCCCATCCTGATCTTCGGCGCGGGTTCGATCGAAGCAGCGCGCGCCGGCCTTGGCGCGAGCGCACAACTTTCGCTGCTCACCGCGGCACTGCTGGCGACATTGGTTGGCGCACCGCTCGCGGCAGCTGCCGCGGTGCGCATCGCTCTGGATTGATAAGGTCAATAGGGCCCATGAGCTCGATCGCCTGGTTCAGGCTCGCATCGCCGGCGTCGTTCTTCCCGCTGGCGCGGCGGCTCGTGCCGTGGTTCAGCGCGGGGGCGGCAGTGCTCGCCGCGGCGGGGCTGTGGCTGGGCCTTCTGGTCGCCCCGGCAGATGCCCAACAAGGAGACGCCTATCGGATCATTTTTATTCACGTGCCTGCCGCATGGATGTCGATGTTCATCTATGTCGTCATGGCATTCTGGTGTGCGGTTTCGCTCACCTTCAACACCCGCCTTGCGGCGATGCTGGCGCAGGCGTTGGCGCCGACCGGTGCGATGTTCACCGTGCTGGCGCTGGTCACTGGTGCGATGTGGGGCAAGCCCGCTTGGGGCACCTACTGGGCGTGGGATGCGCGGATGACCTCCGAGCTCATCCTGCTGTTCCTTTACTTCGGATATATGGCGCTGCGCAACGCCATCGACGATCCGCGGCGGGCGGACCGCGCGAGCGCGGTGCTGGCGCTGATCGGCGCCATCAATGTCCCGATCATCTATTTCTCAGTCAAATGGTGGAACACCTTGCATCAAGGCGCTTCGGTGAGCCTGACATCGGCCCCGACCATGGCGGCTACGATGCTCAGCGGCATGCTGATCATGGCATTCGCCGCGTGGTTCTACGCCATCGCGGTCGCCTTGCTGCGAGTGCAGGCGATCATCGTCGAACGCGAAAAGAACTTCCGCTGGAGCGGCGAGCTCCTGCGCTGGATACGATGAACGCAGGCGGACTCTCCGAGTTTGTGGCGATGGGCGGATACGGCTTCTATGTGTGGTCGTCATACGCCGTCGCCGCGGTCGCCGTGGCGTTCGAAATCGTCGCCGTGCGCGCTCGCATCCGCGCGGCGGTGAAGTCCGCGCTGAGACCGGACCGTGCCGTCTCGGTGCCCGACGATACGCAATGAAGCCGCGCACCCGTCGCTTCGCATGGATCGCGGCCGGCCTTGGCATCCTCGGCATCGCGGCGGCGCTGGTGCTTTCGGCATTCCAGTCGAACCTCGTGTTCTTTTTCACGCCAAGCCAGATCGCGGCCAAGGAGTCACCACAGGGACGACCGTTTCGCGTGGGAGGGCTGGTCGAGTCAGGCAGCCTTGCCCGCGAGCCCGACAGCCTGACGGTGCGCTTCCGGGTGACCGACACGGCAAAAACGATACCGGTTTCCTACACCGGTCTCCTCCCCGACTTGTTCAAGGAAGGCAAAGGCGTCGTCGCGCAAGGCACGCTCGGGCCCGACGGCATCTTCCACGCCAGCGAAGTGCTCGCCAAGCACGATGAAAACTACATGCCGCCGGAAGCCAAGGCGGCCGTCGACCAGGCGCAAAAGGGAATGACCATGCAAAGCCTGCATCAGGATAACAAGGCGGGCCGATGATTCCGGAAGTCGGCCACTTCGCGCTGATCGTCGCGCTGCTCACCGCGCTGGTCCAGGGCATTTTGCCGATGCTTGGCGCGGCGATCCGAGAGCCGCGGCTGATGGCGCTCGCGCGACCGGCAGCGCGCGCCCAGTTCGTGCTTGTCGCGCTGGCGTTCGCTTGCCTCGCGTGGTCCTTCGTGGCCAATGATTTTTCGGTGCAGAACGTGGCCACCAACTCCAATTCCGAGCTGCCGCTGCACTATCGCGTCGCCGCGACATGGGGCTCGCACGAGGGCTCATTGCTACTGTGGACGCTGATGCTCGGCGGCTGGAGCTTTGCGGTAACGCTCTTCTCGCGCAATCTGCCGGCACCGATGCTGGCTCGGGTAATTTCGGTGATGGGACTCGTCAGCGCCGGCTTCCTGTTGTTCCTGCTGTTCACGTCGAACCCGTTCGAGCGCCTGATGCCCGCGGCGGCCGAGGGCCGCGACTTGAATCCGCTACTGCAGGACCCGGGCATGGTGTTCCATCCTCCCCTGCTCTACATGGGCTACGTCGGGTTCTCGGTTGCGTTCTCGTTTGCCATCGCTGCCTTGCTCGGCGGCCGTCTCGACGCCACGTGGGCGCGCTGGTCGCGTCCGTGGACGACCGTCGCCTGGGCCTTCCTGACTGTGGGCATCGCGCTGGGCAGCGGCTGGGCTTACTACACGCTCGGTTGGGGCGGCTGGTGGTTCTGGGATCCGGTAGAGAATGCGTCGTTCATGCCCTGGCTCACCGGCACCGCACTCATTCATTCGCTCGCGGTCACCGAAAAGCGCGGCGCGTTCAAGAGCTGGACCGTGCTGCTTGCCATCATCGCTTTTTCGCTATCATTGCTGGGCACCTTTCTGGTTCGTTCCGGCGTCCTGACCTCGGTGCACGCTTTCGCGACCGACCCGGCGCGCGGCGTTTTCATTCTCGCTTTCCTGGCGATCGTCATCGGCGGCTCGCTGGCGCTGTTTGCCTATCGCGCGGGAAAGGTTGGATTGGGAGGGACATTCGGTCTCCTCTCGCGCGAGTCGATGCTGCTGGCCAACAACGTCCTGCTCATGGTGGCGCTGGCGAGCGTGCTGCTCGGAACGCTGTATCCGCTGTTTCTGGACGCTTTGAACCTGGGCAAGATTTCGGTCGGTCCACCCTACTTCGACACGGTGTTTTATCCGCTGATGGCGCCGGCGGCGTTTCTAATGGGGGTCGGACCGCTCGCGCGCTGGACGCGTACTCCGCTACCCGAGCTTGCCGCCCGGCTCCGCTGGGCGCTTGGCGTCGCGGCTGCCACGGCACTGGTGACGCCATTGCTGCTGGGACGCTGGTCGCTGCTCGTTGCTTTCGGTCTTTTTCTCGCGTTCTGGATATTCGCGACCACCGTCGTCAATCTGCGTCAACGGCTGTCGACATCGCCTCGCCGCGGAACGCTGGCGAAGCTTCGCGCCAACTCTCCGTCCTATTACGGAATGGTGCTCGCGCATCTGGGTGTCGGCGTTTTCATCATCGGCGTGACGCTGGTAAAGGGTTATGAGGTGGAGAAGGACGTGCGTCTCGATGTGGACGAAAGCGTCGCGCTTGGCGGTTATGAATTCAAGTTCCTCGGTGTGACGCCGCAGCCCGGTCCCAACTATCGTGCCCTCACGGGAAAGGTCGAGGTGCGCAAGGACGGCAGGCTGATCGAGACGCTGGCGCCGGAGAAACGCATTTATAACGCATCGGGACAGTCGATGACCATCGCGGCGATCGATACCGGTCCGTGGGGCGATCGTTACGTGTCGCTCGGTGAGCCGGTCAGCGCCGACGCGACGAACATCCATGGCCCGTGGGGTGTGCGCATCTATCTCAAACCCTTCGTCGACTGGATCTGGATGGGCGCGTTCCTGATGGCGCTTGGTGGATTCATCGCCGTGTCGGATCGCCGTTATCGGCTCGCGCTCAAGACCCGGGCCTCTCGAGTATTCGGCGATGCCGTCGGCCATGCCGGCGCGGACTAGAGGCGATCGAGCCGATGAAGACGGTGCGCTGGTCGATCCCGCTGGCCCTTTTCGTGGTGCTGATCGCATTCCTCTGGGTCGGACTGGGCCGCGATCCGCGCGAGGTTCCGTCGCCGCTGATCGGCAAGCCCGCGCCTTCCTTTGCGCTGCATCAGCTCCACGGCGACAAGCCGCTGTCGACTGCCGAGCTCAGGGGCAAGGTGTGGCTGCTCAATGTCTGGGCGTCATGGTGCGTTTCGTGCAGGGTTGAGCATCCGCTGCTGCTGCAGCTCGCGAAAGCCGGGATCGTTCCGGTGTACGGCCTCGACTACAAGGACAAGCCCGACGACGCTCGCGCCTGGCTCGCGCAGAACGGCGATCCATACACCGCATCGATCGTCGATCAGGACGGCCGCGTCGGCATCGATTACGGCGTCTATGGCGTGCCGGAGACGTTTGTCATCGATCGATTGGGCATCGTCCGCTACAAGCAGATCGGTCCGCTCAGCGTCGAATCACTGCAGGAGAAGGTCTTGCCGCTGGTGCGCGAGCTGCAGAAGTGAGGCCATGCCTGCGGCTTGCGTGCGGCATCGCGCTTGTCGCGTTTGCCCTGGTTGCAGCCGCCACCAAAATGGACGCGCCGGCCGACGCCGCATTCGACACTCGCATCAAGACGCTCGAAAGCGAGCTTCGTTGTCTCGTCTGCCAGAATCAGACTCTCGCCGACTCCAACGCCTCGCTGGCGGAGGATTTGCGGCGCGAAGTGCGCGAGCTGGCGCTTTCGGGCAAGAGCGATAACGAGATTCGCGCCTATCTCGTCGCGCGTTATGGGGATTTCGTGCTTTACGATCCCCCGCTCAAGCGCACGACGTGGCTGCTGTGGATCGGCCCATTCGCACTGCTCGCCGGTGGCGGCATGTTGTGGTGGACCGTACTGCGGCGTCGTGAACACGCTGGACGGTCGACGCAGCGGACGACGGATCCCCATGCGGAAGCGCGGGGCCGTGCACTGCTTGACGACAGCGACGAGCCGCCTCACACGGGTTGACGGCTGCGCGGAATCCATTCCGCCGGTGACCCGTTCCCTCAGCGCTTCGACCAAACGCGGCTACACTTCGACCAAGCGCGCTACAAGTTCGCCCCGCAATGCCAGCACAGCTCGAAGCTTGCCGGATTCTCCTCCTTGCAAGCGCGGCAGAACACGCTGCCAGTCTGCGCCCGGTCGAAGCGCAACGCCGCAAGCGCGGCCTCGGCGCGCGGCCGGTCGCGCCTGTCTTCGAGCCACACCTGAGGCTGCGCCACATCGGGAGGCACCTCGCCAACGATGCTCGACATGTGCTCGTTGAAGATATGCGCGGCGATACCTGCCTGCTGCAATCGGTGCAGCACGAGATAGGCGTCGAAGCGGTTGTGGGCGGTGTAAAAGCGTTCCATCGCTAACGATGGCGATTTGTCTGCCAACGCCAAGCGTCGGCGCAGATCGCATCGAGATCGCGCGCGGCGCGCCATCCGAGGACGTCCTGCGCGCGCGAAGGATCGGCGTAGCAGCTCGCCACATCTCCGGGCCGTCGCGGCGCAGCGCGGCGCGCGATTGGCTTTCCGCACGCCCGCTCGAACGCGGCGACCACCTCGAGTACGGAATGACCGCGACCGCTGCCCAGATTGAGCGTCGTCGATCCTGGCACGCGCGCCAGGTATTGCATCGCTGCCACGTGTCCAACGGCCAGGTCCATCACGTGCACATAGTCGCGGACGCCGGTGCCGTCAGGCGTGTCCCAATCGTCGCCGCAGACCGCGATCTCCGGCGCACTGCCCGCCGCGAGTTGCGCGAGCATGGGCACCAGGTTGTTCGGCGTCCCGGACGGAGCTTCGCCGATCTGCGCCGATGGGTGCGCGCCCGCCGGATTGAAGTAGCGCAGCAAGCCGATGCTCCACCCTGCGTCCGACGATGAGACGTCTTCCAGCATCTGCTCGACCGTCCGCTTGGTGCGGCCGTATACGCTCGCCGGGCGCAAGGGCGCGTCCTCGGTAACGGGGTTGCGGTCGGGTTGCCCGTAAACCGCGGCGGACGAGCTGAAGATGAGCCGCTTCACATTCGCGTCCGCCATCGCTTCGACGAGCGCGATCGCGCCGCCGACATTGTTGTCGTAGTACGCGACGGGCTTTTGCTCGCCTTCGCCAACGGACTTCAAACCCGCGCAATGAATGACCGCGGTTATCGAGTGCTCGGCAAACAATCGCTTTATCACTGCCAAGTCCCGAACGTCGCCGACGACGCACGGTATCGTCCGGTCGGTGACGCGACGCAGGCGCGGCAGCATCGATGGCAAGCTGGTCGCGAAGTTGTCGATGATCAGGGGACTGTAGCCGGCGTTGGCAAGCTCGACGACGATGTGCGAGCCGACGTACCCCGCGCCGCCGGTGACCAGAACGGTATCTACCATGGCGTCATGTTACGCGGAGCGCCCTCGCACCCAAAAAAAAAACCGGGCGCGGGCCCGGTCGATGACTCGCAGCACGTCTTCTCAAGCCGCGGTCTTGGCACTTTTCGAGCCTTTTGCGGACTTAGTTTCTTTGGCGGCTTTGGCCGTTTTAGGCGTCTTGGCAGCCTTGGTTGTCTTGTCGCTCTTGGCAGGTTTCGCGGCCTTCTTGGCCTTCGCCTCTTTGGCCGCTCCTGCCTTGCTCTCGGCAGCATCGTCTTCCGTCGCAGCGCGGGGCTCCGGCCGATCCATCAGCTCGACAAGGGCCATCGGGGCATTGTCACCGACGCGAAATCCAAACTTCAGGATGCGCAGGTAACCGCCGGGACGCGCGCCATAACGGGGACCGAGCTCGTCGAAGAGCTTGGTTACGACATCGCGGTCGCGTAAGCGATCGAAGGCGAGCCGGCGGTTGGCGAACGTCGGCGTCTTGCCAAGCGTGATCAGCGGCTCGGCGACACGGCGCAATTCCTTCGCTTTCGGCAGCGTCGTCTTGATGACTTCGTGCGTCAAGAGCGAGTTGGTCATGTTCCGCAGCATCGCCAGACGATGGCTGCTGGTGCGATTGAGCTTACGCAATCCGTGGCGGTGACGCATGCTATTTCCTTACGGCCGATCCAGATTCGCCGGGGGCCAGTTCTCCAGCTTCATCCCTAGCGACAATCCACGCGTGGCCAGCACTTCCTTGATCTCGTTGAGCGACTTGCGGCCGAGATTGGGTGTCTTGAGCAACTCCGTCTCGGTGCGTTGGATCAGGTCGCCGATGTAATAGATGTTCTCCGCCTTGAGGCAATTGGCCGAGCGCACCGTGAGCTCGAGGTCGTCGACAGGACGCAACAGAATCGGATCGACCTGCGGCATCGAGCGCTGCTCGATCGGCGCCTCGGTGCCCTTTAAATCAGCGAAAACGCCAAGCTGCTCGACCAGAATGCTCGCCGCGTAACGGATCGCCTGTTCGGGCTCGATCACGCCGTTGGTCTCGATATCCATCACCAGCTTGTCCAGGTCGGTTCTCTGCTCGACGCGCGCGCTCTCGACCGAATAGCTGACGCGGCGCACTGGCGAGAACGACGCGTCGAGCAGGATGTTGCCGATGCTGCGGCCGCCGTCCGGCTTGATGCGCACCGTCGCCGGCTGATAGCCGCGTCCCTTCTCGACCTTGATCTCCATCTCGATCTTGCCGCCTGCGGTAAGGTGGGCGATCAAGTGCTCCGGATTGATGATCTCGACATCGTGATTGGGCTCGATGTCGGCGGCCGTCACAGGACCCTCGCCGGTCTTGGCGAGCTTCAGGGTGACGTGGTCGCGGTTGTGGAGCTTCAGCACCACACCCTTGAGGTTCAGAAGCACGTCGACGACGTCCTCCTGCACGCCGTCGAGTGCGGAGTACTCGTGCAGCACGCCGGTGATCTTCACTTCGGTCGGCGCGTAGCCGGGCATCGAAGAAAGAAGAACACGGCGAAGCGCGTTGCCGAGCGTGTGGCCGTAACCCCGCTCGAATGGCTCCATCACCACCTTGGCGTGGAACGGCGACGTGCTTTGCACATCGATGATGCGCGGTTTCAAGAAAGCGTTGCTCTGCATGCGAAGTCCTTAAATCGAAACCCGGTCAAAACTTCCGGCGAAGCCCTGGGAGAAAGCGCGCCAGTTACTTGGAATAGAGCTCGACGACGAGGCTTTCGTTGATGTCCTGACCGAATTCGGAACGGTCGGGCGCACCCTTGAACATGCCCGTCATCTTGGTGACGTCTACTTGGACCCATGACGGAAACCCGATCTTGTCGGCGAGCTGCAGCGCGTCGACGATGCGCAGCTGAGTCTTCGCGCCGTCCCTGACCGCGATCACATCGCCTGCCTTCACCAACGCAGACGGAATGTTGACAACCTTGCCGTTGATCGTCACTGCACGGTGCGATACGAGCTGGCGCGCTTCGGCGCGGGTCGAGCCAAATCCCATGCGGTAGACGACGTTATCCAGCCTCGATTCCAGGAGCTGCAAAAGATTCGAGCCGGTCGAGCCCTTGTGCTGCGCGGCCATCGTGAAATAGCGGCGGAACTGCCGCTCGAGGATGCCGTAGGTGCGACGCAGCTTCTGCTTCTCGCGCAGCTGGTTGCCGTAGTCCGACTGGCGCATGCCCGATTTCACGCCATGCTGACCTGGCTTGGAGTCGAGCTTGCACTTGGAGTCGAGCGATCGACGCGCGCTTTTCAGAAAGAGATCGGTCCCTTCCCGTCGCGCCAGCTTGCATTTTGGTCCGGTGTATCGAGCCATAATAATCTCCCGGTCGAAAGTGAAACCCTACTTTCGACCGATTTGGTTACCTGAGAATCGCAGCTCAGTTGGCAACTGATGCCTGACGATTCTCAGTGGAAAATCTTAACGAAAACCCGAGCGCTAGATGCGGCGGCGTTTCGGCGGCCGGCAGCCGTTGTGCGGCACGGGTGTCACGTCCGAAATGCTGCTGATCTTGAGACCAAGCGCATTCAGGGCACGCACCGCCGACTCGCGGCCGGGACCAGGGCCCTTGATCCGGACCTCGAGGTTCTTGACACCGCATTCCTGCGCCGCCTTGCCCGCCGATTCGGCGGCAACCTGGGCAGCGAACGGCGTCGACTTGCGTGAGCCCTTGAAACCGGCACCGCCCGACGTCGCCCAGGACAAGGCATTGCCCTGGCGATCGGTGATAGTGATGATCGTGTTGTTGAACGACGCGTGGATGTGCGCAATGCCTTCAGAGATGTTCTTCTTGACCTTCTTGCGCGTCCGCGTGACGGTCTTGGTCGGTGCCTGTGCCATTCGTTAGTTCCCTATGTTCTCAATCCTTGATCGGCGGCTTACTTGCGTCGGCTATTTCGCAGCCGGCTTGGCGGCGGCGGGGCTGCTGGCCGGCTTGGCGGCTCCGCGCGATGCTGTCGCCTGCCGGGCCTTCTTCGGTCCCTTTCGGGTCCGCGCGTTGGTGCGCGTGCGCTGACCGCGGACCGGCAATCCCTTGCGGTGTCGCACGCCACGGTAGCAGCCGAGGTCCATCAGCCGCTTGATGCTCATGGTCACCTCGCGGCGCAGGTCGCCTTCGACGGTGTACCTGCCGACTAGCTCGCGCAGCTTGTCCATTTGCGCGTCGGAA
>Ga0209577_10003129_pt1 | contig 15623 bp, 14 predicted proteins | sample GraSoiAngelo_109_FD_185874 | JGI IMG/M metagenome (GOLD analysis project Ga0209577, IMG submission 185874) | Grasslands soil microbial communities from the Angelo Coastal Reserve, California, USA - 14_0903_12_20cm (SPAdes) (version 2) | ecosystem: Environmental > Terrestrial > Soil > Grasslands...
AGTTCGTTCTCAAGCGCCGCGCCAAGTTTGTATCCCAACAAACAGGGAATGTTTGGCGCATTAATGACCACGCCGGTTTCTGCGTGAACCGATCCGGGCACGACCACCGAAGCTGTATGGACGTGCACACCACGCTTTTCGCTTTCAGCTTCACACTGTTTTACTGCGGATGCGATCGCGGAAACAATATCTTCGGGTTTGTCGGACCTAGGCGTTGATTTCTTGACGCGTTCGTGAACGCGGCCATCGCGATCGATATTCGCCGCGCGCAGATTTGTCCCGCCTAGATCAACGGCGCAGACCAGACCGATTCCATTTGAGTTTTGTTGCACTGGACTGACTCGCTTGAGGGTCAACTCTTTCTTCTTCCGAACATATCAAACCCAACCGCGGCCACCAGCACGCCGCCTTTGACCACGTACTGCGCCCAGTTTTCGACATTCAAAAGCGACATGCCGTTATCGAGGCTCGCCAGAATCAAGGCGCCCAGAACCGCACCGAAGACTGTGCCGCGTCCGCCCATCAAGCTCGTGCCTCCTATCACGCACGAAGCAATTGCGTCTAGTTCCATCAAAGTGCCAGCGTCAGGCGAGGCGCTGCCGACGCGCGCCGTATGCAGAATCGAAGCAATCCCAGCGAGCGCACCCATCAAACAAAACGCAACGAGGATGTATCGCTTCAGATTAATACCTGATAGTCGGGCCGCGTCAGGATTGCCGCCGATGGCGTAAAGATAGCGGCCGAAGGTTGTGTTCGCGGTTAAGAAGGCTCCGGCGATCGCCACCGCCAGCAGGAAGATTACGGGAATCGGCACGCCACCCGCCTGGTTCATCAAAAAAATGAACGCGACGATGACGATCGAAGGAATCGCGATCCGAGCCGCGATCGCACCGAAACTCAAAGCCGCTAATCCATGCCGCTGTCGCGCTCGTTGTCTGCGAATGTTAGACCAGGCGATCGCCGCAATGCCGGCGATGGCCAATCCAATCCCGATTCGCGGATCGAGGAAGTCACGTCCGAGGGAACGAAAGAATGGCAGCTCGACCGGAATGGTTGCGCCTTTTGTCAGTCTCAGAATTACGCCGCGCCACGCTTCGAGTCCGCCAAGGGTAACAATGAAAGCAGGAATGTTTACATACGCTACGAGCGAACCCTGCACCGCGCCGATCAGTAGTCCCACCAAAATCGCTGAGGCCAGACACGGAACCAGACCCCAACCTTGCGTCAGCGCTCCGATGCCGCCGGCGAGTCCCACGACCGCGCCAACCGAAAGATCGATGTTGCCGCTGACAATGACCATCAACATGCCGACGGCCAGCACGCCGGTGACCGCCATCTGCTGCAAGAGCTTCGAGAAGTTGACCGCTCCGAGGAAGATGCCGTAAGGATTGTGTTGGTCAATCGTGGCCCACTGAAAGAAAAGCCAGATCACGACCAGCGCGAGCAGCATCGTGTAAGCGCGCAGTGCTGAGGTGCGAAGTTTAAAACGCCCCGTACGCGAAGGTTCAGTCATTAACGGATCTCACGCTGCTCGTCGCTCATGTCCCGTTGCGCACGACATCACCGCTTCGGGGGTCGCTTCGTTTCTGGTGAACTCGCCGGTTACGCGGCCTTCGTGCAGGACGATCACTCGGTCAGCAAGGCCGAGGACCTCGGGCAGCTCAGATGAAACGAGGATGATCGCCAGGCCCTTTTCTGCCAGTTGATTAATCTGCGCGTAAATCTCTTGTTTCGCGCCTACGTCGATACCTCTCGTTGGCTCGTCCAGAAACAGCACCCGCGGATTCGTCAACAACCATTTTGCCAGCACGACCTTTTGTTGATTGCCGCCTGACAGCGTTCCCACGATTGTGAACACAGACGCGGCTTTGATTCGCAGATCGCCAGCGGCACGTGCGCCGGCGGCAGCTTCGGCATCTTCGTTAGTAACGAAACGGCCGGAAAGCCTGCGCAAACCAGCCAGCGTCATGTTCCGGAGAATGGTCTGATCGAGGATCAGCCCATAACGCTTTCGATCCTCAGTGACGAAACCAATGCCCCGACTGATCGCGTCCGACGGCTTGTTGATTTGCACGAGTTTTCCGTCAATATATATCTGAGCGGATTTCCGGCCAGGGTGCGCGCCAAAGATGGCCATCAATAATTCGGTCCTTCCTGAACCCATTAACCCGGCTATGCTCAGCACCTCGCCCTTGCGAGCGGTGAAGCTTACGCGATCGACAAATAGCTTGCCAGGGACTGCCGGATCTTCCACCGTGACGTCGCGGACTTCGAAGACAACTTCGCCCCAATGGTGATTGGGTTCGGGAAAGATTTGATCGACTTCGCGCCCGACCATCTTTGCGATGACGTTTGATTCATCCGTTTCGTGCGCCGCGCTCGTGTCAATCGTGCGACCGTCACGCAACACGGTAATCCGATCGCTGATGCGAAATACCTCATCCAGTTTGTGCGAGATGTAAATCATCGCCACGCCGCGCGAGCGCAGCCTATTCAGAATGCCAAACAGGATTTCGACTTCAGCGTCAGTTAGCGCAGCCGTTGGTTCGTCCAGCACGAGGATACGCGCATCTTGCGACAGCGCTTTGGCGATCTCGACAAGCTGCTGCTGGCCGATACCCAGATTAACTACCGGCGTGTGCGGATCAATTTCGAGGTGCAGATCGCTGAGCAGTTTCTGCGCGCGACTGTAAAGCGTTTCCCAATTGATCACCCCGAAGCGCCGAGGCTCGCGACCGAGAAAAATGTTCTCAGCCACGCTCAAATCTTTCACCAGCGAAAGTTCCTGATAGATGACTGCGATGCCGGCCTTCTCGGCTTCACGAACATTTGCAAAGCGCTTTTCTGAACCGTCGATAAGAATCTCGCCACCATATTCCGGATGCGGATATACGCCGGCGAGAATTTTGATCAGCGTTGATTTGCCTGCGCCGTTCTCGCCGACGAGGGCGTGGATCTCTCCCTGGTTAAGATCGACGCTGACACCGTCCAGGGCTCTGACACCCGGAAAGGACTTGGTGATGCTCTTCATTTCAAGTAGTGAAGGGGCCATCTTCAGAATCGCATTCACCGCCGCAGACTTTGTCAGACCTCAGCTAAGGCATTGCAAATTGAAAATTGAAAAATGCAAATTGCAAATTGCAAATTACGAACGTCCCGGAGAAAGCAACACTGAGTGACAATCGCTTCTCCGATACAATTTTTCAATTTGCGTTTGGTGAATTCAACTTACAGAGGCAACAGTTGAATTCGTTTTCGCTCCAGAGGAGCGAGATGTTTATAGCTAAGGCGCACGCCCATAGATCTCGCTTCGCTAGGAGCGAAACCCGGCTAGCGGAACCTTCGCCGGGCCGCCAAAAGCGATTGCGCTCCCACGGAGCTTCGGAGTAAAGAAAAGGACTCCCCAGGCTATAAACATCTCGCCCCTCTGGGGCGAAGCGACAAACAATGTCCTGTTGCACTTCCAATTTTGCAATTTTCATTTTTCAATTTTCAATGCTTTATTGTTTCGGCCACTGATCCTTCGGCACGTTCTTATAAACATCTTCCAGCTTGTGGTAGCCGTCTTTGATGACGGTTTGCATCACATTGTTCTTGTCGAGCACTATCGGCTCCTGAAGAATCGACGGCACATCGTTCTTACCGTTGTTAATCTTATCTTTCGCATCTATCTTCTCGCCGCGGGCCAGCTTGATCGCCGAATCTACGGCACTGAATGCAAGCGGCTGAATCGGCTTGTAGATCGTCATCGTCTGCTTTCCTTCAACGACCCGCTGCACCGCATCAAGCGATGCGTCCTGTCCTGTCACTAAAACCTTTCCGACCAGTTGAGGGGGTAGCGCCGAGATCGCGCCGCCGGCCGTGCCGTCATTCGAGGCCACGATCGCCTGAATGTCATTGTTGTTCTTGGTAAGCGCGTCTTCAGTGATGCGGAGCGCTTCGCTGGCCAGCCACTCACGCGCGAATTGCTTGGTCACGATCTTGATGTCGCCGCGATCGATCGCGGGTTGCAAGACACTCATCTGTCCATCCATCAACAGCAAAGCGTTATTGTCCGTTTGCGATCCGCCAATCAAAACATAATTTCCCTTCGGCCGGTTATCCAACGCATACTGCGCCTGCATTTGTCCGATCTTTACGACCTGATGCGACACATATAGATCGACGTCGGCATTGCGAATCAAACGATCGTAACTGATGACGGGGACGCCTTGGCGATGCGCCGCTTCCACAATCGACGCTGCGATCTGGCCGTTGTGCGGCGCGACAATCAGGACATCCACGCCCTTCGTCAAAAGGTTGTCACACTGCTTCGTCTGCACTGCATCATCGCCGTTCGCGACTTGTATTTCGCACTCGGCGCCGACTTCTTTGCAGCGCTGCTCAACCGAAGCTTTGTCGCGCTGCCAGCGCTCTTCTTTCAGCGTGTCCATCGAAAAGCCGATGCGCACGGGACCCGAGCCTTTGACTTTCTTGCCTCCGCCTTCGGGTCCCTTCACACACGCAGTGAAAAAAAGCGCCAACAGTAGCAAAACTGGAATCAGTCTGCTCGTCAATTTCATGGTTATTTGTCCTTCCGTCTGGTGTCGGATTACTGGTGTTCGCATCGGACTTTTATTGCCGCCGGATTAACGCCGCCCCATAATAGCGATGAACGATGGACACTGCCAGCCCTAAAACGCGATTCGCGCCTCATGGTTACGCCGGAATAGCGATTATTGCCGGGGCGGAGGTGTTGCTCTTCGGCGGCAATCAACTTGTCGGTCACTGGTTCACACCGCTCGTCTGGAGCGGATACATTCTTTTCGTAGACGCGCTGGTTTTTAAACTCAAGGCTCGATCGCTTTTGACGACTGACCGGCTCGAGTTCGTCATCATCGCCGTAGTTTCGATCGCCGGCTGGTGGCTGTTCGAGTTCTATAACGCGCCACGATTCTGGAAATACAATCTCGAATTGTGGTGGCATTATCACGACCTGGAACCGAACCCGTACTTGCGGCGGGTTGGTTATGATTGGGCCTTTGCGACGATCTTCCCGGCGATGTTTGAAACGGCGGCGTTGTTGCGGGCGTCGGTATTTTCTCGACGAAGCGGGCGGGTCGCGATTCCGATTCAACCTTCCCGGCTGACACTTGCTTTGATGTTCGCCTGCGGCGCAGTCGGCGCTCTTGTACCCCTGATCTTTCCTTCTGTGTGGTACGCGCCGGTTGTATGGCTTGCCTTCATATTTCTGCTGGATCCAGTTAACGCGCGTCGCGGCTGGCCCTCGATTACCGGCGATCTTGCGCGCGGCGATTGGCGACGGTTGTGGTCTCTGCTAGCGAGCGGTTTGGTTTGCGGCCTACTCTGGGAGTTTTGGAATTACTGGTCGCTGTCCAAGTGGACTTACATGGTTCCCTACTTTGGCAATATCAAAATTTTTGAAATGCCGGTGCTGGGGTACCTCGGGTTTCCACCGTTTGCGGTCGAGTGCTGGGCGATGTACATCTTCTGTCGATCACTGTTGACTTCGAGACCTCCTGAAGACTTGAATACGATTTGGTTTGAAACGAACATCCGAGAAACGAAGTTATGATTTTACCGCAGAGGACGCCGAGGTTCTCGCAAAGGACGCAGAGTAACAGCTTACCTTCCTTCCTCCGCGAAAACCTCAGCTTCCTCTGCGGTTAATCCCTTCGCGTGATTTCTTAAAATTGTCCGACTAAATTGAACGAAGAATGATAACGTTGTGCGTTGATGAGGATAGTACGATTCACCCTAATATTGCTGACTACGGTTCTGGTCGTGACTGAGGCAGCCCCACAAGAGAAATCGCGGCCACGCGCTCGCGAAGCAGGCGTTATTGTTGGCGTGCTTCAGCCTGGACCGTTGAACGCCATCACCGACGTAGGTGGTGTTGCGGTCGGTCACAAGACGTTGATTCGTGGCGACAATGTGCGGACAGGAGTCACCGCGATTCTGCCGCACGACGGAAATCTTTTCCGCGAGAAGGTTCCGGGCGCGGTTTTCATCGGCAACGCGTTCGGGAAACTTGCCGGCTCGACCCAGGTCAACGAACTCGGTGAAATCGAAACTCCAATTCTGCTCACTTCGACGTTGAATGTGCCGCGCGTCGCCGACGCGTTGATTGATTACATGCTCGCAGTGCCGGGAAATGAAGACGTGCAATCGATCAATCCGCTGGTCGGCGAAACGAACGATGGGTATCTGAACGATATTCGAGGAAGGCACGTCGGCCGCGAGGAAGTGTTTGCCGCGATCAAGAATGCGCGTGGTGGGCCGGTCGAAGAAGGCGGGGTCGGCGCGGGCACTGGTACAGTCGCGTTTGGTTTCAAAGGAGGCATTGGAACGTCTTCCCGTAAGCTGCCCGCATCGCTTGGGGGTTACACCGTCGGAGTGCTGGTGCAGACTAATTTTGGTGGCATCTTGACGATTAACGGCGCTCCGGTCGGGCGCGAATTGGGCCAGTATTATCTAAAAGAACAACTAAGCGGCAAGGACTCTAGTCCAAAGACTCCGACAAACTTCGGTTTGTCGAACAGCGCCGATGGTTCGGTAATTATCGTCATCGCCACCGATGCGCCAATCGATCATCGCAATCTGCAACGCCTGGCCGCTCGTTCGATGTTGGGTCTGGCGCGCACGGGCGCGGCCGGCTCTAATGGTAGCGGTGATTACGCGATTGCGTTTTCGACCGCGCCGGAACTGCGAATACGAACCGCCGCGGGTAACCGCGCCTCGAAGTCAAACGTAATCCTACTTTCTAATGATGCCATGTCACCGCTGTTCCTCGCGGTTATCGAAGCCACCGAAGAAGCAATCTACAACTCGCTCTTTCGCGCTACCACGACGACCGGGCGCGGTCACACAGTCGAGGCGCTGCCAATCGATCGCACCCTGGAAATTCTGCGCCGTCACAGCGCACTTAATCGCTGAAAGAACAATCGAAGATCATACTTCACCATTTACGGTTGAAGAGAAACTGAAAACGATCTCAGATCGGAGATCGGAAGATTGGCAAGCGGAAATCGGGTAGTGGGCCATTATGATAGCCCACTACCGGAAATCGCAAATGTTTGACACGCGATCAGCGAGTCACTAGAATACGCCCCACTCAAACAACTGGAGGACAATCGAGTGGAGGTTAAGATAAAGATCAATCGGAAGAGTGTCGACTCTATGACCCGGCAGCTAACCGATCAGCTTCGCGATCTCATCGACGTCGGGAAGCTGGCCGTTGGGAGCATGCTGCCCAGCGAACGGACCCTGGCGAATTCGCTGGGCGTCGCCCGAAACGTCGTGCGCGGAAGTTATGAATACCTGGAGAAGGGCGGATTCGTTCAGCGTGAGGGACGGAAGGGACGCCGGGTGCGGGCGAAGACTGCAAAGAGGAAAGGCGCCACCAAGGCGGTCAAGAAAGCCGCAAAAAAGCGATAGTGAGAAATAGATTACTCACGGCAGCCATTGCATCTGAAAGTGCGTTCCAGTCTCGCTGGTGCGCACGAATCCCAGGCGCTCGAATAGAGTGACTGCACGATTGAATCTGATCACCTGTAATCGCAGCGGCTTGTTCGCACCTCTCGCCTCGTCCTGAAGTCCGCGAATCAGCAACGTTCCGATGCCGGCGTGCCGATTTTCGGGCAGCAAAGCAATATCCACACAGCGAATTTCGTCTTCACGACGTTCGATTGACAAGTGGCCGGCAGGCTTCCCATCCAACAAGACTATTTCGTCGGTAGCGTTCTGGTAATCATTCGAGTGAAGGCGTTGCTGCGCTTCGTACTGCATTTCGAGAAACTCGCTGATTCGGTCCTCGCTCCAACCCAGTCCGCGCAAGTCGTCACCGCGACTGCTCTTATATAGTTTGAGAAGGAACTCTTCGTCTTCCGGCGTAACTGCTCGGAAACTGATCGAGGATGCTTTGGCCGCGTCATTCATCAGCGTGATTCTAATCGAACACGTTTCAGAACCGCGAGCGGTAGCGACCGGATTCATAAAGGCGCTTGAGGAATAATAGGTTCCGGCCGCATCCACCACCCCAAGCGGGCTGCCCGCTTGCGGACCCGGTCCGCTCGCGGTTCTGAAACGACTCAACTTGACCGTTGGGCTATTGCCACGTCATCCTAGGCAAGATTGAAAACTCTAATGGAGCAGATTAATCGTGAACCACTTCGATTCGACGAACAATATATCGTTGCAGTTTGGCCATCGCGGAAAAGTGGCAATCTTTATCGACGGAAACAATCTCTTTCACGCGGCGCGATTTCACAACATCGATATCGATTACAACAAACTGCTGCGGGTGCTGCTGGGCGATGGCCGTTTGTTTCGGGCTTTCTTTTACACCGGCGTAGATGCGGGCGCTGAACGTCAGCAAGGTTTTCTGCTGTGGATGCGCCGCAATGGTTTTCGCGTCGTGCAAAAGGAACTCAAGACCTTTTACGATGGCTCGCGCAAAGCCAACCTCGATGTCGAGATTGCCGTGGACATGCTTTCACTAGCCGGCCGCTACGACACGGCCGTGCTCGTATCCGGCGATGAAGACTTCGTCTATGCCGTTAACGCCGTCGCGTACAAAGGCTGTCGCGTTGAGATTGCCGGCTTTCGTTCCAACACGGCTCCCAAATTGATCGACGTGGCCGATTGCTTTATTGACCTGGGCGAGATTGCCGAGCGAGTGCGCAAGGACTTCGCTCATGGCGTGAAATACGAAGAGCGCGACATTCACGTATCGCAACAGCCGCCACCGCCCGCGCCGTTCATCGAACCCGTCCAGACACTTGCACCACCTTGCTCAGCCACGGACGATGACGCGTTTCATCCGCCAATTGGATCGATCATCGAAGCGGATGCGAGTGACGGAATCGATGAACTGGCATCGAATGGCGACTTCATTAGGGTGACTGACGATCAGTGAGTCTAGTCAAAAGCCAATGCGTCGGCGCTTTGGCTTCGGCTGAGGGGCGGAGGTCGCAACAACTCTCTAATCTGCGCAAATAATTGCAGAATAGCTTTCTCGTGTATATCAAGCCGTCCCGTGAGCTTCCGTTCCAGATCATCCAGCTTCTGCGCCAATTCGTCATTGCTCGCCAACACCTCGCGCAATTTCACAAACGCGCGAACGACATAGACGCTCATCGCAACTGCACGCTCGCTGTTGAGAACGTTGGCCGCCATCACGGCGCCGTGTTCGGAGAAGGCATAAGGAAGCTTTCGCGGCCCTCCACGGCCTTTCTTTGATGTTGCAAATTGCAACATCAAACGATTGAACTCTTCCCTGTTCAGTCGAAACATGAAATCGCTTGGAAATTTCTTGAGGTTTCGGTTGACTTGCTGATTCAAGCGGGCAGTCGTCACGCCATAAATCTTTGCAAGATCAGAGTCAAGAATCATCCGCTGCCCGCGAATCTCCCGGATCACCGGCCCGATCAGTTCGACTTTGGCGAGTGCTTCCTTCTTTTTCGTGGACCGTCGCGGCATGGGAGTTTATGTTTGTTCACCTTTCGTCAATCGGCACGTAAGGCACGTTGCGCGGGCCGATGTATTCGGCGCGTGGACGGATCAGTTTGTTGTTGGCGTATTGCTCGAGGATGTGCGCGGTCCAACCACTTATGCGGCTGATCGCAAAGATCGGCGTGTAGAGATCGAGCGGAATTCCCATCATGTAGTAAGTCGAAGCCGAATAAGCATCGACATTCGGCAACAATCCTTTCTCGCGCTTCATTACTTCTTCCACTTTTGCTGTCATCTCGTACCACCGAGTGTCGCCTTTGCGCTCGCCCATCTTTTTCGAGAAGCGGCGCAGGTGAGTCGCGCGCGGATCTTCGGTGCGATAAACGGCGTGACCAAAGCCCATGATCTTTTTCTTCTTCGCTAATGCATCCTTAACGTAACTGTCAACATTGTCGACGCTCCCAATCTCTAAAAGCATCTTCATCACGGCCGTATTCGCGCCACCGTGCAATGGGCCCGACAGTGCGCCAAGTGCCGCGATCACCGCGCTGTACATGTCGGCCAAAGTACCCGCAACCACCCGCGCGGTGAAAGTCGAAGCATTCAGTTCATGATCGGCCTGCAGAATCAACGCAACATCGAGCACCTGCGCATCAAATTCTTCGGGCATCTCGCCCTTCATCATGTAAAGAAAATTTGTAGCGATACCGAGATCCGGATTTGGCTGGATGGGATCAAGATCGTTGCGCGCTCGTTCCATCGCCGCCACGATCGTGGGAAATCTGGCCGTCAAGCGAGTGGCGACTCGGATACTCGCCGCTCGCGAAAGGTCGCGCGATTCTTTATCAAACATCGCCAAAGCCGAGACCATGGTGCGCAGCGAATCCATTGGTTCGGGATTCGGCGGAACGCGCGCATACATCCCTTTGATCAGCTCAATTATTTGCCACGGAAGCTCATAAGATGCTGAAAGATTTTTTCTAAGCTCGTCCAACTCGGCGCGCTTTGGGAGTCTGCCATTCCACAGCAGGAACACAACTTCTTCAAACGTGGAGTTCGTGGCGAGGTCGTGGATGTTGATACCCTGATAGATCAACTCGCCTTTCTCACCGTCAACGTCGCCGATTGAAGACGGGGCCGCAACGACACCTCTCAGCCCAGTAGCCACCGCGCTTCCGGCCGCGCTGTCCTTAGCTTTGTCCATTTTGTGCGTCCTTTGAGTTTTAGTAACGCGAAGATATCAGAGCAGTAAGCGAGTGACAAGCGGATCATTTTCCCTTTGGTTGACTTACCACGCTAACCGTCTGACCGCGCCGCGCGTCCAGGATTGCCGCCGCGGAATTATTTGCCGCGACGACTTCCAGAAAGCCCGCGCTGCCAATAACACAGAAAAGTTCGCTCTCTTTGTCTTCGGCTTCGCTGTAATATCTGCGAAAGGAAGTTATCTGGCGACCACTAACGACCAGCCTGACCCGACTGAGATCGCCACCCAGGATTTCGCGAGTGAGGTTCGTGATGCAGTTGCCGAAGCGATCAATGTAAATGATGCTCGCCTCGATCTCTCCATCGCTTAGGATTTTAGGTCTTAAGGGATCGAGATGGATCAGATTCTCGATTGATGGGCCGAACTCTTCGGGCGCCACGCCGTTGGAAAGCGCTGCCGCTACGGGCGCGAAGATGTCGCGTCCATGAAACGTTGCGCTCACCGGGTGCCGAAAATAATTCTCGTTCGTTAAATGAATCACGCGATAGTTCCCTTCGCGCTCGCATACCCAACTGAAGATGCCGTTGTCAGGTCCCACGAAAAACCGTCCGGCACATTCAATTAGAACCGCCCTGCGAGTAGAGCCGACTCCAGGATCGACGACTGCGACATGAATCGTGTTAGCCGGAAAGTCTTTATATGTGGCGAGTAGATTGAAAGCTGCGGCGTCGATGTCCTGGGGCGGAAGCTCGTGGGTAATGTCGACAATCCGCGCCGCAGAATTGATCGACAGAATCACTCCCTTCATCGCGGCAGCGAAATAGTCCTGGGAGCCAAAATCAGTTAGGAGGGTGATGATGGGCTTAGGCGAAGAGAGTAGATTTTCCATTTGTCATTTGACATTTTTCATTTGGCCATTTACTGCCGCCGGCTCCACCGGTTCAGAGTTCAAGCTTTAGCTTGCATTCTTGGTAAGCGTAACTTAAAGGTTGAACTCTGAACCTCTGTTGCCGAAGGAACCGATGGCGAATGAAAAATGTCAAATGACAAATGGAAAATGGCTTGATTGCTACTGAATCTCAGCCTCGCCCGCCGTGCGAATTCGCAGTTGTTGGCCCTGATATAAACTAATATCTCTTCCACGTTCGGTGAGCACGCCGGCGGTTCCCACGCCAGCACCGATGGTTGCGCCGACCGCGGCTCCAACTCCTCCACCGGCGATAGCGCCGATAACGGCGCCAATACCTGCCGCGGCGCCGACCTTTTCAACGTCGTTCTTTGTCGAACCTTTCCCTTGCACGCCACCTTCGGAATCAACTTTGCCCACTCCCTGTCCGTTGCTGGGAATGACCTCGATCACCTGCGCGCTCAACCTTGACGACCGCCCGTCCGCCATTCGAATCTCGTCGAATGAGAGCTGCAACTCCGCTGTGCTCTTGGCGCGACCGGGGCGCTTCACGCTGGTTACATGACCTTCGATTGTTGCGCCATCAAATTCCTTCGGCTCAATCACGCGCGCCTGAAATCGATCGCCTTTTTGCGAGGCATCGGTCGAAAGATTGCTTAGCAGCTCAATTCGCATAATTGTGTCCCGCGGAATCGCAAGCGTGCCTGTGGATTGCGGAAGACCGCCGGACTGTGGGGGGCCGCCAATGCTCTTGTTCTGATCTTTCGGATATTGAACGCTCTCGTCGTCGGTTCGGCGCTTCAAATCCGGCGGAATACTCGAATCAAACGGCTTTCGATCGAAGCCGGCGGTATAGCCAACCTCGAATCCGTGCTGGTATCCGTCGCGATAATCTTCGAGCTTGCCATAGCTTGAACTGTATGAGCGATCGCCACGTTCGTACTCCACCTTGCCGCGAAAGTCACGCGCAGCATGGTTGGCTAGATCATTTACTCCGGCTTGATATCCATCGGAGTAACCCGTGCGATAGCCGCGCATCAAGGCGGTCGCCTGGTTCTGAGTTTGGGGATCCTGCGCGCTCACCAACCAAAGCGGAAGTACGGAAAGCGCGAGTGCGATCACAAAAGTTAGAGTAAACCTGAGGGTTTTCATCATTCAGCCTTTCTGCCGATCGTCGTCATGGAGAGCGCTTGATTACTACTCTCCGAACGCGTCGGCGCTTGCGAAAGGGAGAGCCTTTGTATCGGAGCCGTTGGTTGACTCCGGCTTGCAGCTTCAAATGCTAACACTGAGTGCAAAAGGTAACAACCATGCGTTTGGCGCTCCTGGTAACGTGTATCGTTGGAACGTCAGCCTTTCTGATGCGACAATGGAAACGTCAGTTGTCAATGGTAAACCGGTTTTGGGGCTTTGGCCTTTGGTCTTTGTCTTTCGGAGCTGGGTCGCCGACGCGATTTTCAGGCGATACCAAGGCCAAAGACCTAAAACCAAAGACCAGCCATGCGCAAAGTTTACTTAGATCACAGTGCGACCACGCCCGTCGATCCGCGCGTCGTCGAGGCCATGTTGCCTTATCTCACCGAGAAGTTCGGCAACGCGTCGAGCGTTCATCTGTTCGGTCAGGAAGCGCGCGCCGCGGTCGATCGGGCGCGACGCCAGCTCGCGTCGCTAATTGGCGCGCGCGCAAACGAAATTGTCTTTACCTCGGGCGGAACAGAATCCAACAATCTGGCAATTCGCGGAATTTGCGACATTGCCGAAGCGCGCGGCCGGCACCTCATCACGTCCGCGATCGAACACCCTTCGGTGCGCGGCACACTCGATTTTCTGGAAAAACGCGGTTGGAACGTGACTCGTCTGCCGGTTTACGACGACGGACTCGTGCGATTTGAAGATGTGCGCGCAGCGATTCGTCCCGATACGGTGCTGATCAGCGTAATGATGGCTAATAACGAGATCGGCACGATTCAACCGGTCGCGGAGATTGGCGCGCTGGTGCGCGCGGAGCGCGAGCGTGGGCGTCGTCATCTCTGGTTTCATACTGACGCAGTGCAGGCAGCCGGACGTCTTCCGATTAATGTCGACGCGCTCGGCTGCGATTTGCTCTCGTTGTCGGCGCACAAGATTTATGCGCCGAAAGGAACCGGCGCGCTTTTCATTCGCCGCGGCGTGCGCCTATTGCCGCAGCAGGTTGGCGGCCATCAGGAGCGTGAACGTCGTGCCGGCACCGAATCAGTGGCGAACATCGTCGCTTTCGGAACTGCGGCGGAGCTCGCGCGGCGCGAAATGAACAAACGCAACGAACACACCCAGCGTTTGCGAGATCGCTTTGAAGGTGAGGTCACGAAGCGTATTGACGAAATTCGATTTAATGGCAATCGCGAACAGCGTCTGCCGCATCTTTCGAATATTTCATTTCGATTTATTGAAGGCGAAGGTCTCTTGATTCATCTGGACATGCAGGGCGTCGCAGTCTCGACCGGCTCGGCGTGTTCGTCCGGCACGCTGGAACCATCTCCGGTAATTCGGGCACTCGGTCGCGACGAAGAATTGGGGCGCGGCGCGATTCGATTCAGCTTTGGCAAAGACAACAGCGCTGAGGACGTCGATTATGTTGTGGAAGTCTTAGCGCGCGCAGTCGAAAGCCTGCGCAAGCTCTCGCCGCTTTCTCAGAGATCAATGACACTCGTCTAACGTTAGGTGGTTTCTTAAGTATTGTCCTACTCGGAAGCATTCAAAGATCACCTCGCGAACCCACGCAACGTCGGCGAACTGCCGGAGGCAAACGCAGTCGCCGAGGAAACCAATCCTGTCTGTGGCGATCGGTTGCGTCTATCACTGTGCATTCGCAAGGGCCGCATTGAAGCCGCGAGCTTTCTCGCATACGGCTGTCCGCCGACCCTGGCCTGTGGTTCAGCGCTCGCGGAAATTATCGAAGGAATGTCGATCGAAAATGCTGTGAAGTTGACGCGAAGAGAGATCGTTAATGCGCTTGGCGGGTTGTCCTCTCGCAAGCAACATGCGGCGGCTCTCGCGATTGAAGTGCTGAGAGCGGCGGTCGAAAACTGGCGCCACAGTAACACGGACTGATGGCGAAATCGCGCGACGAAGCTCCGTTAGATGGGAGGAGCGCGATGTTTATAGCAACCAACACATCAGTCCCCAAAAGTCTTCAGCCCATTTATGGCGACAGAAGCAAACATGCCGCTCCTGACGGAGCGGTGACGTCATTTCGGGTTCGACTGTTTCTATAAACATTCCGCCACTACGTGGCTAAGGCAAAAACATTCGCCTGGTGGGAAACGCGGCAGTAGCCCAACCGTGAGGGAGGGTGTTTGCGTCCGCGCAGCGGACTCATCTCCACGCACATCGTAAGGTGAAATGCCTGAAACGCAAAAGCAATGAGTTGCGTCGGTTACACTTCACGCGTGTTACTTGATTAAGGATTTATGACTCGCGCGCGCGTCGTAGTCGCGGGCGATGGTTGCGCCTTCTTGTGATATTCAGGCCCGCAGTACTTCTTCGGCTCCTGTCCGATGATGAAGGTCCTGGTGCGAATCACGGGACAACTATCGACAGCGATCAAGCCCGTCGTCGGATCGATGTCGAGCGTGATTGTGCCTTGCAGTTTTTCTGACGATTCGCCGTCAGATAAATCAGGCGACTTCGTTTTGCTGTCCCTCTTTGGCGTGGGCTTCGCCTTCGGTGGCTCTGAGGGCTGAGGCTCAGGTAAACCAGCCGGCTCGGTCTGCCGGTCCTCTTCAGTTTGGGAAGACGGGTCTTGCGCGATGTCGTCCGTCGTCTCAGCGCTTTCTGATCCAGGCGAAGTTCCATTGATGAAGAGTTCGGTTCGCTTCGTAACCGTGTCAACTTTCGCCAACTGGCCGGTAGCAGGATCGATTTCAGTTTGCTGAACGCCTTCGGGCATCTGCCAATCGCCGGTCCATTCGGGATGAGTCGTAAGCGCGGCGCTCATAAAATCGGCCCAGATGGGCAGGGCTGAAGCGGCGCCAGTCAAGCCCAACTGTGATCCATCATCAAAACCAACCCAAACCACGC
>Ga0209577_10003131_pt1 | contig 15605 bp, 15 predicted proteins | sample GraSoiAngelo_109_FD_185874 | JGI IMG/M metagenome (GOLD analysis project Ga0209577, IMG submission 185874) | Grasslands soil microbial communities from the Angelo Coastal Reserve, California, USA - 14_0903_12_20cm (SPAdes) (version 2) | ecosystem: Environmental > Terrestrial > Soil > Grasslands...
CACTGGCTCATCTGGCACGGCCGCCGGCGGTGTTATGCTCGCAAGCCGGATTGCAGCCGATGCGAGGTGTTTCGCCTATGTCCCAGCGGCAAAGTTTTTTTGCGAACAGGCCAAGCGCAGAAAACGAACGCTGATTGACGGCTGGGTTGTGCATACGATTCGCGCCATCAGAGGCGGTTTCGAGCGTATTAAGGTGAGACGGTAGCCGCTGTAGCCACGGCCCTGTGGGCCGTTTTCCTTGGTGTAAAGGTGAGCGCCGAGCCGAACCGGCCACAGGCCGGTGGCTACAACATTTGTTAAATCGCTCTGGATTGGATTTTCCTTCTGTTTTTGCTCGACTCAGCCCAGAGCATGTTCTAAGGCTTGGCGCATCCGAAGCTTAGATGGATAGAGGACTGAAGTGCAAAGGTTTTACCGTAATTGGCGCGCTGCTTTGCGCAATGGCAATGCAAGCGCATGCGGCCACCATAACTGTGACCAACACAAACGACAGCGGACCTGGCTCATTGCGCCAGGCGCTGGCGAACGCGAATAACGGCGACAGGATTAATTTCGCTGTAACCGGTACCATCGCGCTGACCAACGGGGGACTGGAGGTCAACAAGAACGTCATGATTTCAGGCCCTGGCGCCAACCAGCTATCAATTGATGGCAACCACGCGACACTTGTGTTCGGAGTCGCTCCCCAGAGAACTGTGAGTATCTCCGGCCTGAGCATTACGAATGGTCAGTATGGGATTTCGAATATCCAGGGCACGGTATCTGTCACTAATTGCGTCTTAAGCGGCAACTCAATCACCGGCCTCTACAACTATGCCGGACAAGGTTCTGTCGGGGCTTCCATGACGGTCGCCAACAGCATCATCAGCAACAATGCCGATGGGATCCAAAATGTCGGTTTCGCTTTAGACTACGGGGCGACAGCCAACCTGACGGTCGTCAATAGTAATGTCAGCGACAATGACGGCGGCGGGATTAGTAACGAAGGCACCGAAGGAAACGCGACCGCGACGATCTTCAGCACCGCGGTGAGCGGTAATTCGGCAGGCGGTGTTTTCACTTCCGGGAGCGGGCATGGCTTTCAGTCACTTGCAATTACCAACAGCACCGTCAGCGGGAACTCGACCTACGGTGGGATCAGAGCTTCTGGTGATTCCTATCTGAGCGTCGCCAATAGCACTATTAGTGGTAACTCCGCCGCAAACAGTGGGGGCGGCATCTATGCCGGTGGTTTCGATGCCAGCATTGCGAACAGCACCATTAGCGGCAATTCAGCTGGCACAAGCGGGGGCGCTATCTATTGCCAGGGATTGGCTCAGGATGTCAGCATTAGGAACAGCACTATCAGCGGGAATTCAGCCGGAACAAGCGGGGGCGGTATCTACAACGTCAGTTCGAATCTTCAAGTTGCAACTAGCACAATCAGTGGCAACTCGGCGGGTTCTGGTGGGGGGATCTACATTGATGGCCCTTACGGCCGGATTCAAATTACCAGTACAATCATTGATGCCGGCGCATCGGGCGAAAACATCTTCAACCTCGGCGCGGTCACTTCGCATGGATACAATCTTAGCAGCGATGATGGCGGCGGTTATTTGAATGGCCCTGGGGATCAGATCAATACCGATCCGTTGCTTGGGCCATTAGAGGACAACGGCGGTCCCACCGAGACGCACGCATTGCTTTTGGGCAGCCCAGCCATAGATCAAGGCAACTCCGGTGGCGTATATATCGATCAACGCAGGTTCCATCGCCCCTTCGATGTCCCCGGCATCCCGAACGCTGTCGGCGGTGACGGAAGCGACATTGGCGCGTTCGAATTCGGCGCCTTTGCGATCGGAGGAGATTTTAACGGCGATGGGTTCACGGATTACCTGCTTTTTAATTCCAGCAGTCGAGCGACCGCCATTTGGTATCTGCAGGACAACATCTATGTCACGTGGAACGGCCGCTATGGACCAACTCTTCCAATTGGGTGGACAGCAGTGGATGCGGCGGATTTCAACGGGGACAGCAAGCCTGATTACGTCCTTTACAATGCAAGCACGCGTCAAACCGCGATCTGGTATCTGAACAACAATGTGTTGATCAGCGCTGCGTACGGCCCAACCATTGCCAGCGGTTACGTGCTATCGGGCGTTGCTGATTTCAACGGCGACGGCAAACCGGATTACGTCCTTTACAATGCGAGCACGCGTCAAACTGCGATCTGGTATCTGAACAACAATGTGTTGGTCAGCGGTGCCTACGGTCCAACCATTGCCAGCGGCTACGTACTATCGGGCGTTGCTGATTTCAACACCGACGGCAAACCGGATTACGTGCTTTACAGTCCTGGCACACGTCAAACGCTAATCTGGTATCTCGACAATAACATTTACCTCTGCGGCGCGTGGGGGCCAACTCTTCCGGCTGGCTGGAGTTTGGTCGCACCCTGAGTAACCAGCATTTCATCGTTTGTTGGCACCGACCAGTGCACCCAGTGGACTGCTTTTTGAATTGCGATAGCCGTCGGCTCCAGCCTAGAAAGCGCTATCGGTTCAGTCGAGACACGACACCAGCCGCGGTGTCCGACTCCAAGACCGCGACCAACTCCGCCCTACCGGACAAGCAGACAACTGAGAGTTTCTTTCAACGAGACTTAGCCGATTCGGTTCGGCGAGAATGTGCTCCGTCGTGCTCAGCTTTTTTTCGTAGCCGCTGGAATTGTTCTTCGAGTTTCTGTAGCTCTTCGTCGGAGAGATCTTCGAGATCGACTAGCTGATTTCGCGCGCCTTTGATAGCGCGAATCATTTCATCGAGTTTTAAATGAACAGCTTTGGCATCTCGGTTCTGAGTGTTTTGAATCAAGAATACCATGAGGAAGGTGATGATGGTTGTGGCAGTGTTGATGATCAGTTGCCAAGTGTCGGAAAAATGAAAAGTGGGGCCAGTGACGAGCCAGACGGCAATCACAAGCACAGCTCCAGCAAACGCCCAGGCGCTGCCGAGTATGAAAGAGGAATGGCGCGCAAAAACGCGGAACGCGTCGCTGACGCGGCAAAAGAAATCGCGTTCTCGTTCTTCTTTCTTTGGTTTTTCGCTCTGGGTTTTGTTCAACGCTCCTCTAGTTTTCGCGCCCGGCTCCCAGATTGCGCGCACGAAACGTCCCAGTCGGTCAGTAGCTGGCGGAGAGAGCACGATTGATTTTCCCTGAAGGATAGGGAAAACTAGCTGCCGAGTTCATGCAGCTTCTCAGCGCATTTTCACGTCCTCAAACTATCCCGGATTCTCCGGCGACCGCGCCGAGGAAGAGCCTGTGGATTTTGGATTCCTGGCGCGATCTGGTTCTCTACGTCGGAACACCACTCCTATTGGTGCCGGCTTTTGCGCTGGCCCAGGCGCGCTGGAGTCCTCAGGATATTTATCTCTTCGTCGCGGCGTTTGGCGCAATGGGACATCACCTGCCCGGTATGATCCGTGCCTATGGCGATCGAGCTTTGTTCGAGCGCTTCAAATGGCGGTTCATTCTTGCGCCGCTGTTCCTTCTAGCGGTCTGCACCGCCTTTTTCTGGTGGGACCTGAAGGGAATTTTGCTGGTCGTTTTCTTCTGGGGCGTTTGGCACGGCCTGATGCAAACCTATGGGTTCTGTCGGATCTACGACGCGAAAACAGGAACATTCGATGCACTCACCCGCCGCCTCGATTTCGCGATGTGCATTATCTGGTTTGCGACAGCGGTAGCGCTTTCGCCATACCGGCTGAGCGATACGCTCGACACGTACTATATGTGTGGCGGGCCGTTTATCCCGGCGTCAATAATTCATCACAGCCAACAGCTGATTCTTTTGGTGGCGATCGTCGTTTCGGGGCTTTTTATCCTGCACTTCGGACGGATGTGGCTTGTAGGGCACCGGCCCAATCCCGTGAAATTGGCTCTGCTTGTTACGAGCATCGCATTTTGGTGGTACTGTAATAATCTTGTCGCGAACATTATTGTAGGCATTGCGCTGTTCGAAGTTTTTCACGACGTGCAGTACCTCTCGCTGGTCTGGATCTACAATCGCAATCGCGTCGAGAAAGACAGCAACATCGGCGGATTCATGCGCTTCGTGTTCCGACGCAGCGGCTCGCTCATCGGACTTTATGTCGGCTTGGTTTTCGCCTACGGCTCCGTCGCTTATTTCAATGCGCACCTTGGAATAGAGAACATTAAACGCATCCTCACCGGCGTGGTCACAGCATCCACGCTGCTGCATTTTTATTACGATGGATTTATTTGGAAAGTTCGGGAACGCTCCACTCGCCAATCGCTTGGGCTAAGCGGCGGCACGGCAGATGTATCGCTGGGCGGCATTCTCCCAAGCTGGGCCTGGCACGGCTTAAAATGGGTGGCGGTGTTCGTCGTGCCGTTGGGTGCGCTCTGGTTTTGGCAAACACATCTTAATGTGCCGGAAATCCAACGGCGGGCATGGCTCGTTGCGGATGTGCCTGCCGGCGCAAAACAGCATTTTGATTATGGCGTGGCGCTGCAAAAAGAGAACCGATGGCAGGAGGCGGAAGAACAATATAAAATCGCGCTTCGTCTCAATCCTTCTGCTCCGAAATCGCATATGAATCTTGCTGTGGCCCTGATGGCGCAGGCCAAGTTTGATGAGGCCGCGCCACACATGGAAGAAGCGTTGCGGCTTGAGCCAAACGATGGTGAGTTCCATTTGAGGTACGCCAATTTGCTTCAGCGGATCGGACGCGGAGACGAAGCCGGACCTCAGTATGAAGCAGCCGCGCGTCTCCTGACGGATTCCCCCGAGGCGCATTACAATTATGCGTTATTCCTCGCCTCGGCCGGAAAAGGAAACGATTCCTTGAGCGAGTTGCGGCAGGTCATTCAGCTCAAACCCGATCATGTGGATGCCCAACTGCAACTGGCCGACGCGCTATTTGCAAAAGGTAATCTTGAGGAAGCCAAGATGCATTATTCCGCAGCGCTCGGCGCGGATTCCAAGCTGGCAGTCGCTCATAATAGTTTAGGCAGGCTTTACCTGGCTAAGGGTCAGATCTCTCAGGCCATTGTCCAATTTGGTGAAGCATTGCGTCTCAATCCCGATTACAAAGAGGCCGAAGAAAATCTGCGCATTGCCAAAGCAAGCGACGTTGAGTCTCTTCGGCGAACGCACAATTAATTTTTGCTCGGCCTCGCTCTTCATCTCAACCTGGATGACGCGTGGAACGGAGCGTTGGGTCTTCCTGTCGTTGAAGCGCGCGCATGGGGACCGCGGCTGCGCTTTTCCGCGCCGCCACGTTTGGTCGCCGACTTTTATCGCGAGCACGAGGCCCATCTCGCGTCCCCGTTTTTGCTCTATGGATCGGGCGACTTTCACTATTTGACGGCGCTGCGACTGCGTCGCATTGCCGGACCGATTATTCTCGTCTCGTTTGATAATCATCCGGACTGGGATGTGCGTCCCCCGAAGTGGGGATGCGGCGGTTGGGTCAATCGCGCGTTGGAATTATCAAACGTCCAGAGAGTGGGTGTCTGGGGTTGCGGAAACTTCGAATGCTGGTGGCCGCACCAATTCTTCGGCAACCGTCGCGCCGAACGTGCGGGCGTTCTGGACGTTCACCCCTGGGCAGATCAGCGTCCTGCGAAAGATCGGCAACGCCGAGGCGCAATATTGTACGATAATTGGCGCGGGCACTTTGAGCGATTTTTAGAAACGGCTCACGGGGAAAATGTTTACGTTACCATCGATCTTGACTGCCTCCGCGCTAGCGAGGCAGTGACGAATTGGGAGGCTGGACGCTTCACGATTGCAGATCTTGAATGGGCGCTCGGAAAATTGCGCGGCTCCTCCCAGATTATTGGAGGCGATATTTGTGGCGCCTATTCACCGCCACATTACGCGCGTTTCAAACAGCGTTTCGCCGCGGAATTCGATCACCCAAAAATCCAGTTGCCTGCTTCCGACCGGATCCGCGCGATCAATCTGGCAACGTTAGAAAAACTGTGGCCACTGCTGACCGGCGCATGAATCTTGAAGTCTGTTGTAGGGCATGCGCTTCGCTTGCCAAACGCGGACTGCGACCGAAACGGTTGCCTGCAATTTGTCGTTAGCTGAGCGAAACGAGCACGATCCCAACGCTGATCAACAACGCGCCAATCGCCAGTCGCAGGTTTAGCTTTTCCTTTAGCACAGCCGCTGCCATCAGCGTGATGAAGATCACACTCAAACCTTGGAATGGATAGAGATAGCTCAGGTCGAATCGCTGCAGCAGCCCAAGCGTGAGAAAGAACGAAATCGTCATCAGAACAACGCCGATGGTAACCTTCCAGACAAACCGGGCGTTCCGAAAACCAGTCGCTCTCGTGGCCGCCATCGCTCGCTTCAGGATGAGCTGAGCCACGACGAAGCTTAACAGAGAAACAACGATGAAAAAGAAAGCGAGAAAACTCATATGAGACCGTTGAAATACTGGAATGGGCCGCGCGTAGAGGCAGAAGGGACGGATGGCAAGAAGCGAGTAAGGCGCATCCCCGCAGCGGGCTGTAACGAACGAGCGACGCGGCCAGACGCCCCTTCCGCCTCGCGCCAGGAGGGTTGCGTCGCTTTTGGCCCCGAAAGCTTTCGGGGTTGCTCGCTGGGCCGAGATCGCTGCGGATATCGGCGCTGTGCCCGCGCCTTGGCCAGTGCCAAAAATCGACAGCAACGCGTGCCATTCCAGTATATCAACGATCTCATAAGCGTTCCTCGATTTGCGCGATTGGTTTCGCAACCAGCGCTAACCCGACAACAACCAACGCGATGCCGCACCAGCGCAACGGCGAAATCAATTCGCCTAGAAAAATCCAACAGCCAAGCGGAACGAGGATGTCAACTACGCGAGACAGAGGAAAAGCAATCGTGATTGGAATATATCTCAGCACATAAAGCCAACTGATGAAGCTGGCGATGATGAGAAGAATCGCCCACCACACCAGCGGCGAAGTCAAACCGTTGACGCCGGTCCACGACCATGCGCTATCGGTGTTTGCTACTTCTGTTGCACCGCGCTTCAAAAGAAATTCGGATGCGAGCACGCACGTGACGCTGAGAGCAAGCTGCAACCAGGGATTGCCAAAACCGGAAGGTCGATCTTGGATTTGTTTTTTTCCGTCGTCTGTCATGTCGAGCGAAGTCGAGACATCTCTAATTTTCTGAAAACAACGCGGTAAGCGAAACGAAAGGCTGAGATTCCTCTACTTCGGTCGGAATGACAAACACCGAGGCCTTGCCACCGGACGCTCATACCACCTCAGAGCTGATCGGCATTCGGAAACCGCTGCAAAACAGGATCGTGACGCGTCGGCCCTAGATATTTGATGAGACGGCGAAAGATTGGATTGAGCAGTGAATTTGAGTGCATGACGTACAGATCGAGCGGGACAAGCTCGCAATCCAGATGCAGCTTGGGTTCGTAGTTAAGCGGATTGCTATAGTAGTACTTCAAACCTTGTTCCAGCGCCCAGGAGATGATGTCGCGCAATGTGTAAAAATAAAGATGGAGGTCGAGCGCAACGGTATAGTCCAGACCAATGCATTCGTCATAAATTTTGTCGTCGCAGACTAGGCAAAAGCTGAATGCGATGATCTTGCCCAGCTGGCGCCAGATAAAAAAGCGCGCTCGGTCCGGTATCCGCTGTGCGATTGCGCGAAAATAATCCTTCGTCAGCGTCTCGAATTTTAGTGACGAACGCTCGTGGACAGCGAGATAGAGAGGGTAGATTTCATCAACAACAGCCGTGACGTTACTGACGATCTCCATCTCGATCTTCGGCGCACGATCAGCTTTGCGGAATTTTCGGCGCAGATCCTTTCGGGTCGCTTTGCTGAGTGTGTGAAAATATTCGTTCCAGTTCCTGTAACATAGTGGAAGCCGCGTCATCGGCATGCTTGGAAGCCGCGCATAACCGCTTGCCCGAAACGTTTCCAACTCCGAGCGATAGATCGCAGGGAAATCTTTCAACACGATTAGCGAAGCCTTGTTTTGTCTCGCATAAGTCGAAAGGCTCGCTTGCAACGCATTTGTCACCCAGCTTTCGTCTTTCTCATCGCAGGCTGCCAGATCGCCCGTGCCGGCCGCGCAGCCAACCATCAAAACGCGCATCGTTAGAAAGCGCGGGAAAATTTTGCGAACACGATCAACGATTGAACTGACTTGGCCTGGCACGCCTTCGACAAGATTTTGCCGAACAAAGAATACCGGCTGGATTGCCTGCGCATTGCCAGAATCATCCTCGAGCAACAGGTAGTGGTGTTCAAAACCGTCCTGCAAGGTTTCTTCGACGATCTCGTAGTAACGATGATCTTTGCATTTGTCGTGAAACGATCGTTTCCATACGTCGCAATTTTGCAGCTCAGCGCGCTTAACAACTTTCACCACGCCGTGTAGAACCGGCATTGCGTTACCATGCTGCATGGAGAAACAAGGCCAATGCGGCTCGGATAACAAAGTGCCGAGCGCCTAAGCCTCTGGTCCTTCCCGAGTCTCCCGCTCTGACACGATTTTCACCTTGATCACACCGTCGCGAATGTGGAGATCGCGTTGAGGATTTGGAATTTCAATTCCCGCTTCGCGCAAATGCTTTTCAATCAGAAAATTCAATTCGCTTTTAAACCGCCGTGGCTTGTAACTCATTTTCTCGCTCCAGGCAATCACCTCAAAATCAATCGTACTGTCGCCGAATTTTTCGAGATAGGCATTTGGCGGCGGCTCACTCAAGGTGGCCGCATGCTCACGTGCCGCCGCGATGAGTGCGTCACGCACTTTGTTCACGTCGCTGCCATAAGCCACTCCCACCGACACCCGAAAACGCACCCGCGGATCGCTATAGGTCCAGTTTGTTACCGGCGAATCGATGAACTTCTCATTCGGCACGATCATGGCGATGCCGTCATTGGTCATGATGACCGTGCTACGCGCCCGAATTTGCTTCACTTGGCCAGTGATCCCTGCGACTTCAATGCGATCACCGATCGTGATGGGTCGCTCGGCAAGAATGAGCAGGCCGCTGATGAAATTGCTTGCGATGTTTTTCAAACCAAATCCCACACCTACACCAACCGCTCCGGCGAATACCGTGAGTGCTCCGAGATGGATGCCGGCATTGTCCAGAACAACGACGATCCCAATGATCAACACCGCGTAGCCGACGATTTGCGCAATGGCGTGCTGCAGAGCGCGATCGAGTCCACTTCTCGCCAGCAAGGTAGTGAAGAGGAAACGTTTTGTGCGAGATGAGACCCAGAAAACCCCGATGAGCAGCGCGATTAGGAGAAAAATTTGTAAAAGACTCAGCGTAATTCCTGGCAAGGGCGCGTTCCAGTAAAGCGGCACCCCCGCCGCATTGACCGCGCTGACAGTGAAGAACACGAGCGCGGCCAGACTAAGAATCGTCGTGACGATCGCGATGAAATTGTTGTCGAGCTTGAAGCGGCTGAAAATACGGCGAACTGCATCGCTCTGGAGAATTCGGGCGACAACGACGCCAACCGCAAAAAGGGCGACGAACGCAATCAGCCCCAGAGCCGTAACGTAGTGCCCGGCTACGTCAAACAATGATTTCTCCAGCAGCGGAAGGCTCATCGAAACTTAGTCTGAGCTTCGTGTCTAGATTTCGCAACACGTAAGCAAAAACACGGCCAAAGCCGTGTTCTTTGCGCTTTCCAAACTTCTGCCCGTCCAGAACTTTCTGGACTCGTGCTACTGCTGCTTGGCGCGCTCTTCGATATACTTGATTACGTCGCCGACTGTCTGCAGCTTTTCGGCGTCTTCATCCGGGACTTCGACCGAAAATTCTTCCTCAAATGCCATTACCAGTTCGACGATATCCAGCGAGTCCGCGCCCAAATCCTCAATGAACGACGCCTGTGGCGTGACTTGCTCCGGGTTGACGCCCAGTTGCTCGACAATAATGTCCTTAACTTTCTCTTCGATCGATTTTTCCGCCATAAAATTTGTTCGGTTTGTGTTGGTCGCGCGTGGAAAAGCCTGAAGCATTCCCAAGCACAGCATGGCAAGTAAATGAATTAAATAAGTTGTCAATCATTTTCGGGACGAACCCCGGTAACTCATCGACCTCTTGGCATTCCGAGCCCTTCGGCTCCGCTGAGGACAAGCTCTGTCGACAATGGAGGGGCTGGGGGGAGCCGCGACGTGGACGGGCAGGCCAAAGGTTGCGCGAACGGGAAGTGAGCCAATCAAATCTCTGGATCGTCTCACGATTGCTTGCCTTGACTCCAGGATTAGAGATTTCTCCAGCCTTCGTGTTTGCTTCCGTTTGTCATTCGAGTAGATGAAGCCGATGACATCGTCGCCCGTCGAGCGTGTCGACCTGTTGGATCTAAAGCTGCTGCCTGCCTGGGTGAAAGAACCAGTCGAGGCAAAGCGTTATGCCGACGCGGAAGGCGAGCGCGATCTCGAGCGTCCAGCGCGACACAATCGGGGTAAGCCGATGCAAAGAGGAAGACGGTCCTCACGCAGCTCCGATAGATCGCTAGGGAGCGCCCAACGGCCAATAACGAAAGCAGGCAAGCACGAGGCAAGGCGTCACCGGTCCGGGCCAGATCGGCATTCGGCACGGCGCGGAAGGATGGAAGATCACCTGGGACGAGAGGACCAGCCTTCCGTAACACGAACGCCACCGCAGATCATCATTCATTTCCTGCCATACTCTCCGGCGTTCGAAAATGTCGTTGCGCAAATCAAGTCCGGTTCGGTGGCATATTCACTGTACGCCCTAGCGCGTTTGTTCCTTGAAAAGCCTGAACGCTACGACGTGCGGCTCACGGCGAAAGCGGAATCGCCGCTTTATCGGCTTGGTGATAATGGGACGTTGTCTCTGAATCGAGAATTTCTCGAGCGAAATGCATTCCGCCTCGCTCAGTCCGATTTCTTTAGGATGGACATTATCGAGGCCGAACCAATCAAGGGGAATTTTTCAAACGTGGCTCGATGCCGGTTGAGCGGAACGCTTCTTGGTCCGACGAATCATCACAATTACCAATCGCAACTGCGTGGCCTCTATGAGCAACGCTTCAGCCGCCGGATGAGCTTCGCCGATTATCAGCGACAGATAGAAATTGTGAATGACGCAGCGTTGATTGAAAGCTGGAAAGAAGAAGCTCGAAAGATGGTTACCTACACGACGAGCCATGAGGAAGCTCCTTTAACATTCTCTTCCGCGACGGAAGCAGAGCGGCATTTCCGGGCGCATTACTTGACGGGATTAATCAAAGGCCAGGAGGAAGCAACCATCGGTGGAGTCTTGAGCCGGCACTTACCAGACAGGGTACTCAATCGGGCGGTGGAGGATGCCTGGGTCCGGGAAACGCGTTCGCCCTCAGGGATGATGCAGGAGTTGGCTGGACGATTTCGACACAATGGCCTCCACGTTTTCCGGCATCGCCGTGGGATGTTGTTTGTATCGCCAATCCGGACACGCGCCTTTGTACACGAACATTCCGGCGTGTCTCCGACTGTAAATGCAATTCTCGAAGCGCTGGCAGGAACAGCGGTAATCCATCGTAAACAGCTTTTTGAAAAACTGATTGGCGATGTTACCGCTGAAGATGCAGAGCCACGCAAACTCGCGCTTGCGTCCGATCTGCGTTGGCTGATCAGCGAAGGCTACGTGATCGAATTCAATGATGGCTCGCTCGATGTTCCACGAGGAAAAGCCAAGCCTCAGGAAGTTGTAGCGCCGGAAGCGCCGGTAGCGGCAGTGGAACGCGGGTCCATTGGACCGGCTGAACAAACATTCGCGTTAGCGATTTGGCGTGGACCTTACTCGCCGACGATTTTCAGCGAAGGCGCCGAATCGCCCCCTTCGTAACGAAGGACTTCATTTTTTTCGTTCAAGACCGCAATACGCGGTGCATGTAATGCCGATTCTTCGGGTGTGCAGCGAGCGAAACTCATGATCGTGAGGCGATCGCCGAATTTGCCGAGATGCGCCGTGGCACCGTTTAGCTCGATGATTCCACGCCGTACTCCGCCGAAAATTGCATAGGTTTCAAATCGTTGACCGTTGTTCAAATTGCTTACCAGGATTTTTTCATATGGAATCAGGCCGACGAGTTCAGCCAGGTCGGTGGAAATCGTCAGGCTGCCTTCATAATCCAGGCTCGCCCCGGTAACGGTAGCACGGTGAATCTTCGATTTGAGGAGAGTGAGCTGCATTGATTCGGCTTCTAGGGCGTTCTGTGAGACGCCACGGCGTCTGACACAGACGCCCTACAATTCTAGATCGCGCCGGCTTTTCTCAGCGCTTTGTAAGCGCCGTGTTTGTTGATCGTCTTGAGACCGCGCGCTGTAACGCGAATGCGCACAAACTTCTTTAACTCCGGCACCCAAATGCGGTGGCTTTGCAGGTTCGGCGCGAAAACGCGCGGCACATTTTTCGTGACGTGCCGGCCCACGCCGCCCTTCTTTTTGGCCAGGCCGCGTCGGTGGATGACGCTACCGCGCGTGGCTTTCGATCCTGTGATGCTGCAAACTCTGGACATATATAACCTCAAAAGCAGGCGCGTAAGCTGCCGCGCATCGGTTGACTGGTCAAGTGGATGTTGGTATGCCGCGTTCTGAATTCTTTCATCGAAAAATTCATGGTTGAACGCGCAACTGCCGGAGGCGGTCAAATTTAACTCGCCCAAGGGCCAGTCGATTCTGCAAGATCAATGTTTCGCGTAATCAGTGCACAAAAATAATAACAAGTTACGGGTTGGGATCGTCGGAGCGGGCAACATTGTTCGTGCCCGCCACTTGCCAGCTCTCAAGAAACATCCGGAGGTCGAGGTCGTTGCCGTCTCCAATTCAACCTACGAAAGCTCGGAGAAATTTTGCCAGGAATATTGTCCATCGGCCACGCCGATGCGGAATTGGGCAGAGCTACTGGCCCTGCCGGATATCGACATTATTTGGATCGGTACGCCGCCGGTAATGCATTCGGCAGTGACCGTCTCCGCGCTTGAGGCTGGCAAACATGTTTTTTGCCAAGCGCGTATGTCGATGGACGTAGTGGAGTCTGAGGAAATGCTCGCCGCTTCGAAGCGCTATCCTGAATTGGTGACCATGCTCTGTCCGCCCCCGATGGGGATGCGCGCTGATTTGCTTGTGAAAAAACTCCTGGCCGAAGATTACATCGGTCATCTGCACCACGTGCGGTTGCAAAGCTTTGCCAACAATTATTTAGATCCGGGCACTCCGGCGCATTGGCGGCAGAAGATTGAAATTAGCGGGCTCCACGTGCTCACTCTTGGGATTTACATCGAAGTGTTGCAACGCTGGCTCGGCGATATCAGCGGCGTCTTCGCCCGCGCTAAAATCATTCAGCCAATCCGCCAGGGCTACGAAGTTATCGTGCCCGATTTGCTCACCGTCCTTTGCGCTTTCGATAATGGCGCTGAAGGCGTGCTGGAATTCAGCGGAATCGATGCGTTGGCACCCGGCGATCGGATGGAAATTTACGGAAACAGCGGTACGCTCACTTACGATTTCGGGTCTGATGTGGTACAAGCGGGTAAGATTGGCGATCGCGGGCTGCACGTTGTCGATCTTCCTTCGGAATTGGAGACCGAATGGCGCGTGGAAGAAGATTTTCTAGCCGCGGTGAAATCGAAGGGCCGCGTGCGTCCGCATCCTACTTTCGAAGATGGCCTTCGCTACATGCGCGTCGTGCAAGGCGTCGCAGATTCTCGGGCGCGCAACGAGTGGGTAACGATTAAGCGCTAGACAGAGCCGTTTCGGCCTAGGGAGTCATCGCGTCACCCACCAGGAATCGCCTCACCACGAGCGCCCAGACCAGCAGCGTGATCAGCTGGTACCATGCGAAAAACCGGTCGTAACCTCGCCGGCGAGCAATAAGTCCAGCGCCGGCCAGCAGCGCGTATTGGCCGACAAAAGGAAGGTACCAAACTGGATGGAAAATATCGCCGTGAATTGCGGTTTGCGTAATGTCGAGCAAACACATCGCGATGAGCGTCGAATAATAGCCCGAGCGGTTCCGTTCAAAGCGACCCTTGTGTTCTTCCTCTTCCGACAGATCGGGCGGGTAAAGGAAAACCGTCAGCATGTAGAGCGTGACGGTCCAGACGATTAGCACAAGGAACTTGTCGAAGCTCCAGTTGACCTCGGTATTCCACTTGAAGGTGACCCACCATTGCAAGGCCAGCAGCACCAGCGTCGCAAGGGTTAGGACAATGTGGACCTCATCGAGTGGATTCTCGTTGCGGCGATAAAACGCTCTGCCGGCGCCGGCCAGCAGATTGGTAACGCCCAGACCGATGATGATCGACATCAGGGCGGCGATAAACTCGAAACTGCTCATGAGATTCTGCGCGTTCTCCATGGCGCGCGACCTTAACGCAAACGCCCTCGTGAAATCGAGCGGCAAATGTGAGTCTCGGCAGCGCACGTCTCGCCTGCGCTACCGCAGATGCTACCAGGGCGGGCGATGAAAACCCGCCTTCGTTAACAACCAGTCGAACGCGTTACTCAATTCGGTCACGGCAGTACCTTCGATCGGATCATTGTGATAGGCACTCCGTAACGAGATCACGCGCTTCTCGCCAGCATAGGCATCGACCACCAGCCGGTGATAATGCGGCGGAACGACTTCGTCTTTTTCTGCGAGCAGGAAGATCGCCGGGGCGTTGATCGCTTTCGCATTTGAAATGCTATCGAGATCTTTCGGAATCTGTAGCGCAACAGGACCCGCGAGCAGCCATAAGTTCCACCAGCCAAACCGGCGGAGAATCATTTCGCGCAAGGGTGGAGGATTTTGCAGCATTAATCCGGCAATGCCGGCAGGCCGGGACGCGGCTACGTGCAGCGCAGCGGTCGCACCGATGCTTGTCCCAAAAGGGACAATTGGCTGGTCGCCTGCGTGGCGTCTTAGTTCATCAAATGCTGCGAGCGCAGCCGGCCCGATCTTGGAAAGGCGCACCGACCCTGTACTGCCGCCGAATCCGGGATAATTCATTCCCCAGATTTCCACTGCGCGATCATTCCACATCTCGGTCTCAGCAGCAGGCCAGCGCTCAGCGCGGTCAGCGTTGCCATAAAAGCGCAAAATGTACACGTCCGCATTGCCTTTGGATCGCGCCAGCTGGGATTGTGCAATCCATACTTCCAGTTCTCCATTTTCGAATGGAATGATTTTGCGAACGGCGCCGCCTGGATTGATCGGCGTCCTTGTTGGAAACAAGATCAGATGGTCCGGCAAATGACAGAAAAACATCGCGACTAAATATACGATGCCGATTGCGAGTAAGCGCCAAAGCGGTGGAAGTATTCGTAGTCTCACATTTCTTAAGTGGCGGCAAAAATTTAGCCTACAATTCCCTCAAGCAGTCCTTTGTCTCGAATCGGTGCATGCCCATCTTTTCGAGCAGCCGATACATGTCGGCAAGAAATGCAGGGGTGGGAGCTTTGCCGCACCGGGACTTTGCGTGGCCAATGTTAATTGATAAAAATTGCGGATTTCATCGACGCCTTCGATCATGAACATTCATCACTTGGAAAGCTGCGTCAGAATAGATCGCCGTAATTGCGCATTGCCGCTCCGTCGATCGTGCTGAACGACTATG
>Ga0209577_10003133_pt1 | contig 15604 bp, 16 predicted proteins | sample GraSoiAngelo_109_FD_185874 | JGI IMG/M metagenome (GOLD analysis project Ga0209577, IMG submission 185874) | Grasslands soil microbial communities from the Angelo Coastal Reserve, California, USA - 14_0903_12_20cm (SPAdes) (version 2) | ecosystem: Environmental > Terrestrial > Soil > Grasslands...
AAGAGCGAACCGTTATGACCAAAAGCGACTGTGGTACGGTCAATACAGTGTCAACGGGTCAGAGATTTTGCTTGTAGCGCGTAGGCGGACTCGTTAGGACAGCGCGCATGAAAGTTCCGTTTGTCCTGTTCCTTGCCTAAGCCCAAGACGGGCCAAACGCTCAAGCGCAGTTGCCAGTCGGTATTCCTGTTCCCGGAAAACCGGGCCTTGTTTATTCTCCCTACGCAAAGGGAAAAATTATGAATGTGAGCATTTATAAGCGTGGCGAAGTTGTGCTTTGTCCGTACACCGCTAAACCGTTTCGCGCGCCAAAAAACAGGAGTCGCTCGCGATCGCATAGAATGAACACAACTTCCCGCCTGATTGCGCTTTCAATCGCCGCTGCGCTTACCGGCTGCGCAACTGCAAAACTCATTGAATCGTTTAATGATGTTTTTTTGCGTGACAAGTCGAGGATTCGGGTTGAAGTTTCTTTTGCAGCGGCTGCGAGCACGTCACCGCGTGCGGAGAGGCGGTTATTGAAGTGGAGGCCGTGCTAATAGTGAAACACCGGGCCAAGGGTAAGTCCCCGGAATCCTTGGCGACCCTCGCACTCGCTGCACTGTTTCTTCGAGCGGCAGCCTAGCGATGTTATTTGGGAACATTGCCCGTCAGTAGCACTGTAGACATCGGCTTTTTCATGGAGCCCATAGCGCTGCGTCTAGGCACTGGCTACGGTGCCTGACTCCGGTAACGTAGGTAATTTTTTTTCTAGATCGATTTCTTCTGCCAAAAGATTTGCATGGAAAATTCCAGTTGCCACGCTCGCACAAGATCGCGCAGTTTCCGCGCTTACTTGTTCGCCAACAGCAACGGGAATTTTTGAATCTAAATCATACACGATAAAAGTTTTCATAACTCAAATTTCCTTTCACTGTTTTTGGCCTTCTCTGATTTGTGATCTCACTCATATACGTCGGGCGATCCGGCGCGACATTACAGAAAATTTAGGTGAAACGAGGGATTGTTTTGTGCCGCAGACGTTGCGTCAAGCTGACGTAACATCGGCCCGAACTACGGCCTTTAGAAGGATTCTCACAAGCGCGATCTCATCGCGAGGAAGCCACACTTGCTTTCGGATGCTATTGAACGCGCAGTACGTTAGCAAAACTGCGTCCCGGGGGTCATCAGTCAGTCGAGAAGCGAAGTTGTAAACGGCGGGATAATGACGAGCGAGCAAACTATCAAAACGCCCGAGGTTCGTTTTGATCGACGGCTTTCGTTTTTCGTTCGGTTCTTGCGGGAGGCAGTGCAGAACATGGCTGCTCTGGCTGGGCGGTTCTTTCATTCGTGGGGGGTCCTTTCATTTTCAATTGGTTCTACGGAAACGCCGAGACGGAGTTCCGTGAATCACGGTTTCCTGCGCCCCAGGGCGGCTCAGGCTCCGCCGCCCAGGCCCTGAGTCGCTGACTTGTCGCGCACCCAACCCATGAACATCAGAAAATCATGCTAGGGTGTTTCAGCGATTGATTCAAAAGGTCGAACGATCTGGATTGTTGACGCGCATCGCGGTGACGGAAAGCGTTTCGTTGCGCGCGGGGATGAAAAGCTGACAGCGTTTCTGGAACTGGAAGTGGGGATTCGAGGATCACCGCGTTCCCCCCCTTATTATATCAGCCATTCTTGGCTGGAAGGACGTCTCAGCAAAACGCTATGGCTTAGGCTGGGTCACATTATTCAACTACGAAATCAGCAATTCCAAGTTCCCAAAAGTCATAGACCGGTACTTCAACATCTCGGATTCCGGTGGCCTGATTTGAAGTGACCAGCTACATAAAGCCTTCCATTGTGCGTGCTGATGACAAGCTGACGGCGTTTGTGGAACTGGAACCTGCAATTCGCGAGAGATGCCTGAGTCTGCTACCCTGATTACCGGCTCTCCCTATAAGACTAAAGTCTAACAGGCAGGACGGCCCGCGCATGCTTACTCTTGTGGTTCTAATGTCGGATCACACTCAGGATTTCTCCAATTCCTCGGGAGATTTCTGCAATCCTCTGTCAGCCTAAACAACAGTAAACAACAAAAACCACAGAAAAACACCAAATGAACAAATTCCTTATTCTAATTGTCAGCGTCGCGGTGTCTGCTGCATCGATGGGGCTTTGCCGGGCGCAAAGTGATGCGCCTTACACCGAAGGGCCCGTTTGGACAATAACAATGGTCAAAGCTAAGGCTGGCATGACCGATGAATACCTTAAAGGCCTCGCCAAGACCTTCACTAGCGCGATGGAAGAAGCAAAAAAGCAGAACCTCGTCATGGATTACAAAATCCTGCTCGGTGATGCCGCCACACCGCAAGATTTCGACATCCTGCTTATGGTGGAATCGAAAAACATGGCCGCGCTCGACGGCTTCCGCGAGAAGAACGATCCCATCGCCAGAAAAATCCAGGGGACACCGGATCAACAGCTCGCCACACAGGTGAAGCGGCTGGAAATTCGCGAAATCATGGGCAGCAAGAACATGCGCGAAATTACGCTGAAATAATTCCCGCTCTCCGACCTATTCGGTTTGTTGCCGGAAATCGAGCAAGATGACCGGCAAGTTGAGCTTTGGGGCTGTGTCTCAGCGGATGCATCAGCCCCGGACGACCTCGCGGACGAGTTTCGTGTCTCCTGACGCGCGGGCCCGAAGCTCCAAGCACCCGACACCGCGCGGAAAGGAAACACGTCCCTCCATGCTCGTTCTACGGAAACGGCGGAAGGAAGTTCATCTGGACAGAGGCGTTTTATTGTGTCGGATTTTGGCCTACGCTTTTGGAACTAATCCCATGTCACTAATGACACTCGACGAATACGAACAGCTTCCGACCGAAGAAAACAGCACTTCGCTAGGTGCGGCGAATGCGGCGAAATCTTCGACCGCAGAAGCTTGGATGAAGTGTTGTTCCATCACACCGACCATAAGCATCGGCCAGACATTCAGTACGGCGGCTCGCAGCGGCTTGGAAAAAAATGAGCGCCGAATCGGATCACGCAATACCAATCGCATTCGCGCGGGCCGCTTCCCAGGCACAAGAAATCGAGGCGATTTTGCAGGAAATGCTGATTGCTGCCGAAGTTGCTAACGATACCAAGACTCGTTCTTTCGAGGGTATCGCAGCTAAAATTGAAAAGCTGCCTCTTGGGCCACTAAAGAAGACTAGCGAAGTCCGCCGCGACGTTCAGTCGGGACTTTGTCCGGGAACTTGGTTCCCCATTTCCCGTAGTAGCTAGAGACAAATGAAGGCCCCCCCAATGAAGAACCTCCCAGCCGGAGCGGCAGTGCATTGCACGGCCTTCTGCAACAACCGAATCAAAAAACAAAGCCGATCAAAACGAAACGCGCAGGTTTTGATACTTTGGTTGCCCGTTACTATCCCGCCGTTTACACCTTCGCTTCTCGACTGACCGATGATCCTCGAAAAACAATCCAAGCGGGACCTGGCTGCCCGTGCTACTGCTTCCCCACTCTAGCGGAATCTCTAATATTGGAAAAATACTTGGAGCTTCAGCCTCCGCTTTTTCACACAACGACCTGGTGAACGCGATGTTGCTCAATGAATTTCTCAAAGAGCACCGCACGGTGCAGGAGCAGGGAGCGACCATCGCGCGACTAAAGAAGAATTTTCAGGCGACGGTCTTTAAATTGTGAGCGGCATATCTGTAATCTTTCCGGCATTCAACGAGGAAGCCAATATCAGATGCACAATAGAAACAGCAATAAAGGTCCTACCCAAGGTCGCCACGAGATGGGAAGTCATCGTCGTAGATGACGGCAGCAACGATGGCACTGCTCTGATCTGCGATCAGTTAAAAACTCGATATCCAGAAGTTAAGGTGATTCATCACCAACAGAACAGGGGATACGGCGCAGCACTTAAAAGCGGAATAATGTCAGCCAACTATGATTTAGTCTTCTTCTCCGATTCTGATGGGCAGTTCGATTTTAACGAGCTTCAGCAACTAATTTGTTGGGCGGACGATTTTGACATTATCGCGGGCTACCGTGCAAAGCGAGAGGATCCGTTTTACCGCCGTTTGAATGCACTGGGATGGAATGTACTGGTTCGCCTGGTGCTGGGCATCAGAATTCGAGATATCGATTGTGCTTTCAAACTGTTCCGGCGTTCGGTTTTTGACCACATCCAGATCAGGTGCGTGGGCGCAATGGTGAACACCGAAATCCTTGCGCAGGCCACACGGCTTGGCATGCGCATACGCCAGGTTAAAGTAAGCCATTTCCCGCGGCGTTACGGGAAACAGTCCGGTGCGAATCCCCGCGTCATTGCCGTGGCATTTCGTGAACTTTGTCTACTTTGGCGAAAGCTTCGTCGTGTGAAGCCGGACCAGGCGGGACTCCAATTCCCCCATCGAGGAACGTCCGGCCTGCCCAATGTTGGCAGACCTGTAAGTAAACAGTCATCAGACACCACGCAGATCCTGCAACCCTGACGTATCAGCTCGGCTTGTCCGGTGAAGTGGCGGTAAATCCTGTCATTCCTGCAAAATATCTGCGACCTTCAGCCTCGAGTTTACGGAGAAGTAATTACAGACAAGGCCTTGTCATGAGATGAAAGAGACATTCTGGAGTAAACTACGCGAGTTAAGGGCGCTTCGTCGACGCTGCCAACAGATCAAGCTTCAACAGCGACAGAATCGGCGTCCGCAATCAACGGGATTTAATGGCGGAAGGCAGCGACTTATTAACGGCTTGAATCGAATGCGTTTCGGATCGTTATTCGATTAGCAGTCGGTCCTGTCGCGCAACGAATCAATTCGTAGCGGCTAATGGCTAGTAGACCGGGTTCAGACGCTTGGCCATATTAGTGACGACAACCCCGCCCCCGGAGTCCTAATTATTTCTCGTGCCGTAGAAAAAGACCGTGAAATCTCAGTCCTTTTCAGCGGGTTGTTAAAACCACTGCAAGGGGAAAACTATCCGGCGAACTATGTATCACCACGGCGGCGCTTGAGCTTCGCTGTTGATTTCGTAATGTCACTTCCGCAACGCCGGCGTGGCGGAATTGGCAGACGCGCTGGACTCAAAATCCAGTGATCGCAAGATCGTGTGGGTTCGAGCCCCTCCGCCGGCAAACTTCTTGCAAGGTTGGGCGTTGAGCGTTCGATGTTGGACGTTGGGTGTTTGAAAGGGTGAGTTCGTCTACCTGCAGCCAAGCAATTCAGAGATGCCTCCCGACCTCCGTATGAAGCTACTGCGGACAGGCTACTCGGCTTGGCGCGACAACAATCCGGAAGACTGCGTGAGGCAGCGTTGCACCTCGTTTTAGATTGGAGGAATGTTCTCTCGTGAACGGGAAGGCTGGCGACCAGGGTGCAAACGGACCGCGCGAGTTTGTAACTACCCGTTGGAGTCTCATCTTTTCCGCCGCAAACTCGGGAAGTGAAGAGCAAAAGGCACGCGACGCGCTCGCCGAGCTTTGCCGTACTTATTGGCGACCTATTTTCTCGTTTGTCCGGGCACGCGGTTATTCCGTCGAGGACGCGCAGGACCTCACGCAGGATTTTTTTGTGACAATGCTTGAGCGCCACTGGCTGCAACACGCCGATCGAAATCGTGGCCGGTTCCGTTCGCTCTTGCTCAGGTCACTCCAAAATTTTCTCATTAATGCCGCCGAGAAAACGCATGCTCACAAACGCGGCGGTGACGTGGAATTTATTTCGTGGGACGACTGGGCAGCGAAGGCGCCATCGCAACTGTCCAATTCAGCTCAGGCGTTCAACTCGTTGCCGCCGGAGCGGCTTTTCGATCTTAATTGGGCCACGACAGTGGTAGAGCATGCGCTGCAACGCCTGCGCGAAGAATGTGAAAGCAAAGGCAAGCTTTGGCTTTTCCGAGCACTAAGCTCCCATCTCACAGACGAACGCGATGAACTATCATATGCTAACCTATCAGCGGAACTGGGAATGACAGAAACGGCCGTGAAAAAACAGCTGCACAACATGCGTCAGCGTTACCGCAGTCTGCTGCGCGATGAAGTCTCGCGAACCGTCGAGGATCCTGCAGACGTGGATGATGAGATCCGTTACTTGTGTGCGTCACTCGCAACAGGAACCGAGTAATTGCGATGACAGATTCAGATCCACGTTCCGATCCGCTTCCGAGTGCTACCAACGAGTACGCAAAGTGCGAGAAGTGCGGAGCAGCCATGCGCCTCGACACCGGAGTTTGCGTGAGCTGCCTGCTGGCTAAGGGATTGGAAACGGATGGCGAGGTATCGAAGGCAGTTTATGAAAGGGTACTCGACGAGCTGGACTTGCGCGACAAGCTTTGGCGGCTGGGAAATTACGAAATTCTCGAGCAGATCGGGTGCGGCGGCATGGGCGTAATCTATCGCGCCAGGCAACGCCATTCCCGGCGCATCGTCGCGGTAAAGCGCATTCTTAGTTATCGCGCTGATTCACAGGGAGCGCTGCAGCGTTTCCGACGAGAAGCGCAGGCCGTGGCCAGTCTGGATCACCCGAACATCCTTCCGATTTATGAAGTGAGCGAAAGCGAGGACGGCCTGCCGTTTTTCAGCATGAAGTTCGCGGAGAAGGGAAGTTTGCAAGAGACCGCGGCTTTTCTTCGCGATCAACCGCGGACGTGCGTGCAACTCATGGCAAAAGTGGCGCGCGCTGTCGACTACGCCCATAGCCGGGGAGTGCTCCATCGCGATATCAAACCAGGAAACATTCTGCTCAACGATCGAGGCGAGCCACTGGTCAGCGATTTCGGTTTGGCAAAGCTGCTGGACGGGAACAACGATCTTACAAGGTCGCTGACTACGTTCGGAACCGCAGGTTTCATTGCCCCTGAGCAAGCAAATGGTCTAGCTGCCGATGTTACCCCAGCCGCCGATGTTTACAGTCTTGGCGCGGTTCTGTTCAACGTGCTTGCCGGGCGCCTACCATTCCTGGGTTCCAATCCGCTTTCCGTGATTCGCCAAGCGTCTGAAACGATGGCGCCTAAGCTCCGCTCGCTGGCACCATCGCTCGATCGGGATTTGGAGACGATTTGTGCACGCTGCCTCGAACGTGATCCAAAAGCGCGCTATCAGTCCGCCGGAGACCTCGCAGCCGATCTGGAACGCTGGCTCGACGGCCGTTCAATCGTCGCCCGCCCCGTTTCACTTGCAACGCGGATCTGGCGCTGGTCCCGTCGGAACCCAAAATTAGTTGGAGCAGCGGCTGCTGGTGTGCTTTTGGGTGCGGCTACGGTTTCGTTATTTCGCGGCGAACTCTCCGCCGTGTCGAAGTTTAATCCTCCAGAGAGGAGTATTACGGTTCTGCCAGTTACCGATTCTACCGAGACGAAAGGGCTTGGTATTCGGCTTCCCGCGCATGGACAACCCGGCGGTCACGTATACGACAGTTATCTACAGGGACTTCTCACGGACACAATTCATCCTAGAGAAGCCAGCAGTATCGGCATTAGCGCGCCCGTACAGAATCCATCTAATTCATTGACAGTTCCGGATTACACATCTCAGGGAGATTTCGACTCGCGCCGCCCGGACACACAAGTGGCCGCTGCGCCTGCAGAGACCGGGTTCAACACCAGCGTGCGTGATCGCGCATCGGAACCCGGTCTGCGAGCGAACAAAGTTACAGTGGACGTGATCGCTGCGCCTCCAGAGACCGCATTCAACACCAGTGCGCGTGATCCCGCATTGGAAACCGGTCCGCGAACGAACGAAATTGCAGCGGACGTGCCCGCTGTCTCTCCTGAGACAGGATCCACTACCAGTGTGCGTGATCGCGCATGGGAACCCGGTCTGCGAGCGAACAAAATTACGACGGACGGGCCAGCGTTCCTTCAGGGGTTTGTCAAAGATGCAAAGGGCGAACCGATTAAAGGCGCAGACGTTCGGATCGAATCGCGAGACGGCAAACAGGTGTTCAGCACAGTTAAGACCGATCCAAAGGGCCACTATATTTCACAGGGCCTGCAACCGGGCGTTTACCGGGTCACATTGCTTGTGAGTGGCGCGGTCAAGGCGTCGATCACGAACACGCAGACCAAGGCGAATCAGCCGGCTCAGCTGAATTTCGTTTTCAAGCAAACGTTCCAAGCAGGTACCATTGCAAAGGGCGGAAAGCATATGGTATGGGTGCCAAGTCGCACCGGGAGCCATATCGGCGGTAATTGGGTCGAAGTCGACGACGGGGGAGAGGCGCATTCTGGTTCCAACATCCAGACTTTGAGAACGGCTACGACGAGCCGTTGATCATCATCAAGAGCTGGTCAAGATCGAGCGTTTCTTCTATCGTCCGAAAACAAAATATTTGGGAACTTCATCTCTTTTTTCCTGTAGGAAGAGGTGTAATAATCTATCTATATGTTAAATAAATCACCTCAAATTGGGTTTATCGCGTTGGTTCTTTGCGCTGCGAGCGCCTGGGCTGGACCGTCAAGCATTCAAGGGATCGTCAAGGACGCGAAAGGGCAACCAATAAAAGGCGCAGATGTTCGGGTTGAATCGAGGGACGGCAAACAGCAATTCAATACCGTCAAGACCGATGCAAAAGGTCGCTACATTTCACAGGGATTGCAACCGGGCGTTTATCGAGTCTCATTGTTAATGAACGGCGCGGTCAAGGCATCAATCACGAACACAAAAACAAAGGCAGATCAGTCGACACAACTGAATTTCGACCTAAAACCGGCGTCGGCATCCCAAGCAAGCGCACCTGCAAAGAGCGGCAAGAACATGGTGTGGATGCCAGCGACGACAGGAAGCCATACAGGGGGCCGGTGGGTTGAAGTTCCCGACGGCGCTGCCGAGCCGGGTGCTTTGAACGTCAAGAAAGCTAACGCTGAGCAATTGCAACGGGCGGCGCAGAGTGTGGGCACAGCGGGATCCGGACGTTGAGCGCTCGCAGCTAACGGCTCTGACAGAACGAGCATTGCGCCTTTTTCAAGACTGCCGCAGCGCCACCGATACCTTGACGAAGCCTTGTTTGTGAGGTTTCGCCTCGACAGTTTCAGCCCGACGCTCGCGCAGCTGCAGTGGAAAACAACGCCCTAACCGACTCGCGCAAAAGGACAACGATGGTAAACACTCCGAGAATTGTTCCGAAAGGAATGAAGAGACATTCGATGCAGGCCATTACGAGCGCGAACGAATAACGTTTGCAGAGGGCGATCGATCGGCCGGCATTCAAAATACAGATCGCCATTGCCACGCCAGCGAGAAAGAAGAGCGTGCCCAGCACCATAAAAACCCAACCCAGGACTGCTGGCGGCGGCTCTTGATTGCTTGGTCCCGGATGGTTTGCGGCATAAAGCAGAAACCCACCGAGAATCGAATACAAAAGCGGGAAGAAGCAAAAGAGAGTGGCCAGGCCGGCGACTACGTAATGAAAAACCGCGAGCAGCTGTAGATGTTCCTTATCCCGGTTCATTTGCCAATAACCACAAGACCACAGCCCACTGACAACAGGACTTTTTCTCTGGTCTCGCAGTCAGTAGTCCTGTTGTCCTGTTCCTCACGACGTAATGTAGCCCTCCTCGCCGTGCTGATTGATGTCGAGACCCTGGCGCTCGATTTCAGGCGCGATGCGCAAGCCAATTAGCCCTCTCACGATGGCGCCGATAATTGCGCTGCCCACCACCGCGAACGCAATCGTGATCCCGATTGCTTTTAGTTGCTCCAGCCAGAGGGTGTGCCCCACAATCCCGGCAAGGCCGTTCCGCGTCGCAGGATTCGGCGGTCCAGTAACGGTTGCTAAGAGATTTGGATTCACGCTCGCAGTCGCGAGTAACCCCGTCAGGAACGCGCCAAGCGTTCCGCCCACAGCGTGAATGCCAAAAGTATCAAGCGCGTCGTCATAGCCCAGCCACGATTTCAATTTGGTGCAGGCAAAAAACGGAACTATTCCTGCAGCAATTCCAATGATCACTGCGCCACTGGGACCGACATATCCGCATGCCGGTGTGATTACAACGAGCCCGCCCACCGCACCGGAACAAAATCCGAGCACACTCGGTTTGCCGCGCAGCGCGTACTCGAGCATTGCCCAAGTAAATGAAGCCACCGCGGTGGCAAGCGTCGTGCTCATGAACGCGTTTGCGGCGATTCCATCCGGCGCGAGTGCGCTACCCGCATTGAAGCCGTACCAACCAACCCAGAGCAAACCCGTTCCCACCATGCAAAGCACCATGCTATGCGGCGCCATGATTTCTTTCCTAAATCCGAGCCGGCGCCCGAGCAGAATGCACAAGACCAGCGCCGACCAACCCGAGCTCATGTGGACTACAGTCCCACCGGCAAAATCGATGGCAGTAATTTTTGCACCGGCGTTCCAGACTCCGTTCATCAAGCCATCGATTCCCCACACCATGTGGGCGATTGGAAAATAGACGGCGAACATCCAGGCTCCGACGAAAACCAGCACGGCTGCAAATTTCATCCGCTCGGCGACTGCGCCGATGATTAACGCCGGCGTGATGATTGCAAACATCAGTTGATACATTGAGAAAACATTCTGCGAGACCCAGTACGAATAATCACCATTCGGCCGACCATCGACGCCGCGCAGAAAAGCAAACTTCAATCCGCCGATGAACGGCGATCCCGGGGAAAAAACGAGAGAGTAACCCACCAGCCACCAGAGAATGGTCACCAGACCGGCGATACCCAGGCATTGCGCCAGTACGGATAGAACGTTCTTCGCACGGACGAGGCCGCCGTAAAAAAGCGCGAGGCCTGGCAATGTCATAAAAAGGACCAGTGCTGCGCAGGTCATCATCCAGGCATTGCTCGCGGGACCGGGTCCAGAGATGTTTGATGCGACTGACGCGTTCGCTGAATCCGCGCCGCGCGCGGAATTGTTCACATAGGCTTCCAAGTCTGCAACGCGCTGCTCCAGAGAAGGAGAAGCAGAAGGCGACGACGTTTGCGCATGCAGCGGCGATGAAAACGCAATGACTGCTATGAGCAAAAAGAGCCGCATCATTACGCGCTCTCGTTTATAGACGGATGGATTTACGGCGGCAAGAAAAATGCCGCAAATGTGGCGCAAGTTTGCCACTTGCGCGGTTTCGAGGAGCGCAACCTACAAAGTTGCGCCACCTTCGCTGTAGTGTGCGCTGTCCTCAGCGTATTGTCCTCGGACGCGGCAACACGAAGTCCGCTGAGGACAACGGAAACTGCAACCTAGAAGGAAAACTCCGCCGAGCGGCTGGCCAGGCCAGGTTAAGGCGCTCGACGGAGTTCCTCCTCAGCCTCTAGATCGTCAACGTTTAACTTGTGTGCTTCAAGTTTTCGTCGTTGTGAGGTTCCCCGCTCCGCTTCGCATCACGCATGAGTGAAAGCACGCCGGTGCGCGGACCGTGTCAGTCGATTGCATTGCGTCGTCATCCTCGTCGGCATCGTCCTCTTTCTCTTCGTCGGCATCTGTTCCAGGCGCGACTGCGGGTAGGTCGTTTTGCTGTAACTTTTCGTAACGCTCTCGAACATCGGCAGGCATTTTATCCCGGTCCTCTTTCGTCTCGACTGATCCGCTATAGAGCAGTTTTCCCTGAGTATCTTTCGCCGTCACTATTTTTTTCCCATCCACATTTTCCAGCTTCATCTCGCCTTTGTCGTCCGAGAAAACGATTTGCGCTTTCCCGAGGTCGATCCTTGTAGCCTTGAGTGTGCCGTCGTCTTTACTCAGGATACGAATTTCCCGCGCAGCACGACGGGCGTCTTCTCGCGCGCGTCTTGCCGCCTCGTGAGCTTTCATCACTGCTCCGCGGACCATGCCGCGTTGTGCGCCGAGCTGTTCCTGCAACTGTTCCTTCAAACCTTGCATCTGCTCGCCGAGATCGCCTGTATCATCAAAATCCCACTGCCAGTCATGTTTGTCCCCGGGCGCCCAGGAATGACTCTGTGGTCTTTCCTTCTTTGCAAGCTTGACGGTGACCTTCTGCTCCTGTCCCTTGCGCAGGATCGTCAGTGTCACGTCGGTGCCATCGGAAAACGTCTGCAGGAGCTTTCGCAATTGACTCGGTTCGATCAGAATCTGGTCGTTCAGCATTTTGAGAATATCGTTCTGTTGAATTCCTGCAGCCGCAGCAGGGCTGTCCGGCACAACGTACTCGACAACTAACCCGAGCCCTTTGGACAGGCCAAGCTGTTCGCTAACGACAGTTGGCACCTGCGATGTCTCTACACCGAGAAATATCATCGGGACTTTGGGCGCTTTTTCGTGATTGCCCGGTGCCGGTGGATGCGGCTGACCGGGTGGTTGTGGCGGCGCGGGTGGCGTCTGCGCAAATCCTGCAATCGGAAGGAAGGCAACGGTTGCTATGATAGTGACGAGTTTAATTTTCATGGTCTTGTTTTGTTAAAATCGATTCGGTTTTCCTTTTTACTCATGCTCATGCTCTTGCTCTCGCTTATAAGGGCGTTCGCTTTCGCAGTTGAGTAAGAGCAGGAGCACGAATAAGACTAGGAGCGAAACGTTCATTGGCCGGAAACGGGAATCAGGACAACTTCCTCGCTGGGGTAAGAAACACGAAGCGACGCGCCGGTGGAGGGATTACGCCATTGCCACGTCTGTTGCGTTTGATAGCGAAGACGGCGCAACGGTTGGCGCGAGCCGTCAGCAAAGTGCAAGCCCTCGTCGCGCTCATTATAGACAACTTGGGTCGTGCCGGAGGAAATGAATTTGTTCGAGGACATCGCTTCGCCGTTTACACCGGAAACGGAAGGGAGGACTGGTCTTGTTTGGGACGAAGGTGAAACTTGTGCGATTTCTGCGTTTTCGTTGCGCGTTTGATCGGTGTTGATCCGCGCAAGTAGCAGAACGATCGCCACAGCCGCGGCTGCGAGGCCAAAGCCTAACGACAACCAATTATAGCGCGACCGCTCCCGTTGTCTGGCAGGCGAAGCGCCTGTCCTGCAATCGGCCATCGCTTCCTCGATGCGCTCAAAAAGCACGGGCGAAGGCTGTGTTGGTCGCAACGCTTTCAAGTCATTCTCAAGCTCGGAGAAATCGCTCATTGGGGTTGCAGGTTTTTCTTCAAGTTAGCCAGCGCGTATCGATACCGCGATGCGGCGGTATTTTGAGAAATGCCAAGTGCCTCGCCGATCTCGCTAAAAGTGAGTTCATTCCAGATTTTCAAGACGAGCACCTCGCGTTGATCGTGTGGCAAACAGCTGACCGCCGCAGCGAGCGCCGATTGCGCCTCATCTTCCCATGCAAACTGAGGCTCGACGGTTGGATCGGCTTCGGCAAAAACGGTGGCTTCGCGTCGAGCACGGCGTTTGTCGCGACGTATGAAGTCGAGAGCGATCGAACGCACCGTGGCGTAAAGCAGCGCGCGATTGTTGATCTTGTGGTTTCGTCGCCAGAACTTGACGAAAGCTTCCTGAACAATGTCTTCGGCATCAGCAGCCGATCGCGCCCACTGCCGGGCGAAAAGCAGCAGGCCGGGCCCGATTTCTGAAAAGCAACTTTTCCAATCTTCATGGCTGGCGACGTTGTCCATGACCTTTTCACGGTCTTTATCTGCAAGACGCCGCCAACCAATGAATTTGTCTACGTGATCGAAATTTTTCTCCTTCATCGCGCTGCTGGGCGCAAGGCTTTTGCTCGACATGACAAATCACTTTTTCGGCAGCGCTCGCAGAATTAAATCTCCCAGCCAATCTGGATTCGCGACCCCTTCGCGGTATGCTCGGAGTGCTTCGACAGAAGAGTTCACGCGTAGGTTGCTGTAGGATCCGTCAGCGTTTTGCCAACGCTCATGCCAATAAACTGCCGCCTTGATGCGCGGATAACGTGTGCGAAACAGCTTGAGTCCCTGCCTGGTCCAATCGGCTTTGCCAACTCCACCGCCTTCTGCTGAGTGCGGAAACTCTCCAGTCGCCCATTCCGCAATCATGATTGGTTTATGCGGATCGAGCCTGGACATTTCTTCGTAAGGCCAGTTCACCAGTGAAGGAATATCCGGGTTTGGCTCGTCCTTATATTGTTGTCCGTAAACGCTCAGGCCGAGCCAATCGACGTAATCGGATCCCGGGTAGTAGGCCGGCGCGCAATTCCAAGTTTCGTACGGATAGGGATAATTGTTCGTATGAAACATCCATTTGATATTTGAAGCGCCGCGGGCGCGGACGCGATCTACCACGTAGCGAAATGCGTTACGAAACGTCTCCGGCCCCTTCCAGTTGTTCTTGTCTTTGTCCCATTGCGCCCCGCCGTAGTAGGCCCCCGACCACGGAAACCAGGTGCCATTCATTTCGACGGCAAACACGACAATCATCGGATGACCAAAATTCCGAGCAGCGTCGGCCCACTTGTCGATGTAGGCATCCCATCTACCGGAAAGGATCTCCGTCAAACTAAACTTGTCCGGCCCATGATCTTCTTCATATGGCCGGTCCCAAGGCGACCAAAACACAAGCGGCAACGAACCGTGCCGCCAGATGACATTGAGATTGTCCGTGGGAAAATTTTGTTCTCCCCAATAGCTCGACGAAGCGATGATGGCCTGATGTTTGCCGACCATCTGCTCAAAATCTTCGATTGTCTCCAGAGTGACGTCGTCCTCGGCGTCGCCAAAATCCATGAACGCCCCGGTGTAAGCACCATGTTCAGGAACCACTACCTCGACCGGACCATTGCGATCGACGGCTGCCTTAGCCGACTGTTTCTTGCAGCCTGCTAACACAAGCGCGACAACGAGCGCGATAGAAACAAGAAGTGATTTCAATAAACGCTGATCCCCTTGAGTCCGAAATGTGGCGCCGCCGCTATCAAAATCCGATCACCGCTATACACGTCGCTGAATCGGTTTTCGGCAGCGCAAGCAAGATGAAGAGCACCGGCTGAACGCAAAAAGACGTCCGCTGACAACTTCTCAAACACATCGCACGCGCGTCTGATCACGGTATCGTTTAACGGAAGCCAATGCCATACTCCGGCACGTTCGTCCTGTTCAAATTGGCGCCAGATTTTCCGGACATCTTCGACCGTTGTCATTCTTTCGCAAACGCGACGGTGCAACCCAGACCAGAACTCTGTCCTGCCGTGGAGGCTACTTCCACACCCGGAACTATTTTGCACCAGCGAGAGCACCTGCCGCGTACCCGGCTCGTTGATGTAACACTTGAAGATATAACTGGAATCGAGATAGATCATCGTCGATCGCGATCCTGCGAGATATAGATGGTCGAATCGACATTACTTTTCGGCATTTTGCGAATGTCGCGTTTTGGGAAAGGCCTGCCTATCAGATCGGCTGCCTTTGCGCTCTTGATGACTGCCACCGCTTGGCCACGATCGGTGATGAGAATGTTTTCGTGCGCCGAGGCACGGACGAGTTTGCCGGTGTTCATGTGCAATCCGCGAATCGTCGCAGTCTTCATGTGTCCAATGTGTCAAATTGTTGATGTTTCTTCAACGGCCTACGCCGATGAAAAGCCTCTTGAAGTCTCTGCCGTCGTTCTCGCGGATCGCCCAGTAAATCAGTGTGTCCCACCTCAAGCATTAGGCGCGGGCGTCGACGGTCACGAGCAGGGCGAGTGCGCAAAGATGTTCACGGATAAGAACATCGCCGAAATACGATCTGCCGGATTTGGCCCACTTA
>Ga0209577_10003134_pt1 | contig 15592 bp, 14 predicted proteins | sample GraSoiAngelo_109_FD_185874 | JGI IMG/M metagenome (GOLD analysis project Ga0209577, IMG submission 185874) | Grasslands soil microbial communities from the Angelo Coastal Reserve, California, USA - 14_0903_12_20cm (SPAdes) (version 2) | ecosystem: Environmental > Terrestrial > Soil > Grasslands...
GCGGCGGGTGTCGTGCTTGTTCAGCTTGTACGTGATCAACGGCTCCTTGCCCGCGCGCCGGATCACACGGCCGCTCGACGTATCGCTGACGAACAAGCCGGCGCTGGCGAGCTTCGGGTACGCACCGAGCTGCTCCTTCAGGCGGAGCCCCATACCGGGGAACGTGCCGGCGCCGACGCCCGGGACGCTCGAGGTGACTTCGATCATCACGTCGAGCGACTCGTGCCAGTCGTCGACGTAGAACGGCTGCAGCGTGCCGCGCCAGCTGTACACGTCTTCGTCGAAGTACGCGCCGACCGCCGCCGCGGGATGGATACGCAGGTGACGTCCGAGCTGCCCCGACAAGTTCCCGACGGCGTTGTCGGCAAGGAAGCTCGGCGTGTGGATCGCACCGCACGCAACGATGACGACCTTCGCGCGCACGGTGAGGTTGGCCATCGGCTCGCGCGTGGTGGGTTCCAATAAGAGCGCCGTCACGCCGCGCGCGCGCCCGTCTTCGATCAGGATGCGTTGTGCGCGCGTGTTCGCATAGATCGTCGCGCCGGCGTGTTGCGCGCGGGGCAAGTACGTGAGATGCATCGCGAGCTTCGCGTCGGACGGGCACCCGAACGCGCACACGCCGCAGCCGCAGCAGTCTTCGATGTTCCGGCGGATCGGCTCACCGTGCAGGCCCAGCTTCTTCACGCCGCTGCGGAAGATGCGCGCGTTCTCGCCGAGCAGCTCTTCCGGTACCGGCTGCACGTGCTGGATGCGCTCGACGCGGTCGAAGAACGGCTTCATCGATTCCGGGTCGACACCCGGGAGGCCGAAGTCCTTCTCCCAGCGCTGCAGCACGCGGTCGGGCGTGCGGAAGCACGAGCCGGAGTTGATCAGCGTCGTACCACCGAGGCCCAACCCGAGCGGCACGGGGATCGTCGGTGTCCCCAGTGCGGCCGTCATCCCTTGCCGCCGGTAGAAGCGCTGGAACCGCTCGAACGGCGGGCCGGCCATGTCCTGTCGCGTGTAGTAGGGCCCTTCCTCGAGCACGACGACGGTATGGCCGAGCTCCGCGAGCTCTTTCGCGATCACCGCGCCGCCGGCACCGGACCCGACAACGACGACGTCGGCCTCTTCGGTGTGGTCGCGGCTCACTTGGGGATAGCTCAGCACCTCTATGCGGTCGCCCGTCCGCGGCGGATCCGAGCTGACGCACGAGTACGTGAACCCGATCGCCTCTTCGATGCGCGGCGTCGATGCCCACTGGTTCAGCACGTAGAACTTCAGCAGGTCGATCGCTCCCCGCCGGACGAGCAGCTTGCTCCGCTGCGCGCGATCGAGGTACGTCGCCGCCGCTTGCGGCTTCAGCTTGGAGAACCCTCGCAGGTGCCGAGAGAAGATGCTCGACCATTCGAGCAGCCCGAGGAACCGCAGGAACATCTTGCGCGCGTCGCGATCCCACGCGACCATCGCTGCGTCCAGGCGTTCGGCCACGCCGATCTCCGTCGCGGAGTAGCTGATCGGGCCCCCGTGGGGCAGCAGCGTTTCCGCGAACGCCTGCAGGGTCGCGAAGCGCTTCTTGGACAGCACCTTCGTCCCGCCGACCGGGAACGGCCGCGGCGCCGGGATCCGCACGGCCCGATGGTCGTCGGGCGGCGGCGCAGCTTCCGGTGGCGCCGGCGCGGGCCCCGACCCGCCGACCGCGGGGCTCTGGAACGTCAGCTCCTCGATCGACGGAAGAGGCTCGCGCTCGGCGACCGGAAGCGGCTCGCGCTCGGCGACCGGCATTGCCTCGGTCGGCTCCAAGAACTCGTCGGGGAACGCCTCGATCTCCGGCGCCGGGGGCGGACGGTTCGGCGCCTCGCGCGGGATGCGCTCGGTCGGTCGCTGCGACGGCGGCACGTCTTCGTCGTCCGGCACTACAGCTCCTCTTCCACCGACGCCGACACGAGCCGCTCGATCGCTTCGCGCGGCGACAAACCGTAGTGGATGACCTTCGCGATCACGTCGACCACGGGCAGCTCGAGATCGTACTTGTCGGCCAATGCGGCCGCGGCGCGCGCGTTCGCGTATCCCTCGACGGTGGTCTGCATCTTGTCCAGGGCTTGCGCCGGCGTCAGCCCTTCGCCGAGCAGCCTGCCGAACTTGCCGTTGCGCCCGGCGAGCGCAGTCACGAACAGGTCGCCGGCCCCGGCCAAGCCGAGGATCGTTTCGGCCTTCCCGCCAAGCGCGCGCGCCATCCTGGCCATCTCGACGAGGCCGCGCGAGAAGACGAACGCCTTCGCGTTGGTCATCGCCTCGACGCCGAACTCGTCGGCCAGCCCGTCGCACATCCCGACGCCGATCGCGACCACGTTCTTCATGATCGCGCCGACCTCAACCCCGACGACGTCGCTCGATGTATACGTGCGGAAGTGCGGGGAGTCGAACAGCTCGGCGACCGTTGCCGCGGACTGCGGGCTAGAGGACGCGCATACGACGGCCGTCGGAACGCCGGTCGCGATCTCTTTCGCGATCGAGGGACCGACGATCGCCACGACCCGCTTCGAATCCCCCAGCTCGTTCGCGACGACGCCGGTGGCGGGCATAAGGGACTCTTCATCCCATCCTTTGGTCGCGACCGCCCAGATGCAGTCGCCGGGCGTCTGCTTCGCGATGGCGCGCACCGTTGGGACGAGCCCGGCGGTCGCCACTGCGAGCACCAGGACCTCGGCCTTGGGCAGCACCTCGTCCCATCCGTCCTGCTCGACCATCGTCAGCCCGTCGGGGAACGCGACGCCGAGGCTGGGATGGTTCTCTCCGGCGCGGTACGCGTCCACGAAGGCACCGTCGAACTCGGTCGCGAGGAGGTGGACGCTGTGGCCTGCGCGCGCAAGCTGAACGGTCATGGCGGCGCCCATCGCGCCCGCCCCGATAACGCCGATCACGGGTCGGTAGTCTAGTCGGCTCGGGCGCTCGCTAGCGGAGCGCGCACTTCAGCCAGTGGCCGAGGTGTGAGGCGCGCGCAACACGCTGCGCGGCGACGAAGTCCTCGACGTGAGCAACATCGGGCGGAACGGTTTCGACCACGGCGTACCCGTGTTGCACCAGATCGAGGTTGAAGAACGTCTTGCCGACGAAGACGTACGCGAGCGTCCGGCCGTACCGGTCGTAGCGATCGACGTCGTAGACAAGCCGGACCTGCCTCCCGGCGAGGACGCGCTTGGCGTACGCGGACGCCTCCGGGCCGAAGCAACCGATCGGTGCGCCGGGCTTCACCGTTTCGGGGGTGTCGACGCCGATCAAGCGGACGCGGAAGCGGCGAGTCCCCTCCAGGGCGATGAAGGTGTCGCCGTCGACGACTCGCTGGACCGTTGCGAGCTCCCCTCTCCCGATGCTGCTCGTCGTCTGTTGCGTGCTTAGGCTCGAAGAGGCCCGGTTCGGCGCAGGAAGCGAGGAGCAGGCGGATGCGCAGAGCAACACGGCCAAGGCCAGGGATCGTTTCAGCATGGCTCGATCGTACGGGCCCGGCGTGACACCGCTCGGACGTGTCATCCTGTACGCCGATGGCCCTTGAGATCGATCAACTAGCCGAAGCTCTCGCGGCTTCGCATGCCGCGATCGCGTTCACCGGCGCCGGCATCTCCACCGAGTCCGGCATCCCGGACTTCCGGGGCCCGAACGGCGTCTGGAAGAAGGTCGACCCGGCCGAGTTCACGATCGACAACTACATCAATAACGCCGACCATCGCGCGCGCGTCTGGAGCCAGCGCGCGGCCTCGCACGAAGCCTCGCACGAGCCGAACGACGGGCACCACGCGATCGTCGAGCTCGAGCACCTCGGCATCATCTCGAGCGTCGTCACGCAGAACATCGACGGCCTGCATGCGGCGGCCGGCTCTTCGATCGTTCTGGAGCTGCACGGGACGATGCGCGAGGTCGCGTGCCTGTCGTGCGGCGACCGGTTGCCGATGGGTGACGTGGTCGCGCGCGTCCGGGCCGGGGACACCGATCCGCACTGCGCGCGCTGCGGAGGGCTGCTCAAGAGTGCCACGGTTTCGTTCGGCCAAGCGCTGCCGGCCGACGTGATCGAAGACGCGTTCAGGCGCGCGCGCGAGTGCGATCTCTGTTTGGTCGTCGGTTCGAGCTTGGTCGTCTACCCCGCCGCCGGCGTCCCGATCGAAGCCAAGCGAGCGGGGGCGACCGTCGCGATCGTGAATGCCGAAGAGACCGATCTGGACGACCTGGCCGACGTGGTCGTCCGGGGACAGGCCGGTGAGGTGTTGCGCGAGGCCGTACAGAAGGTGCGCGCGATCCAGGCCGTCTAGCTGGTCCGCTTCGCCGCCAGGTCGCTCAAGGAGCCCAGCCCCATCGCGCTCAGCACGCGCTCGATGCGGCCGCTCATGCTGAACGTCGGCTCGACGCCCATCTCTGCGCAGCGTTGCACGAGATGCAGAAGCGCTTTCACGCCGATCGAGTCGATGAAGGTGACGCCCCGGCAGTCGAAGCTGACGGCCGCGTAGTCCTTCGCCAGCGTGGTGTCGATGAAGCGCCTGACTTCTTCGGCCCCTGCCATGTCGAGCTCGCCGCTGAGCCGGACCATCAGGCGGCCGCGGTTTTCGAGGTGTGCGATCCAGAAGCTCTTCGGTGTCATGCCGGCGATTTACCCGCACGGCGAGCTCCAGAAACTGGCCTGCGAAGCCCCAGGTCACCGCGTGGAAGGTTCGAGCGATTACTCGTAGAGTAAGGAGTCGTGGGATATCGGGTCGAGCAGCTTGCCGCAGCGTGCGACGTCTCCGTCGACACGATCCGCTACTACCAGTCGAAGGGCCTTCTCGCCCCGCCGAAGCGAGAGGGCCGGGTCGCGATCTACGACCGTGAGCACCTGCTGCGGGTCCGGCGCATCCGCGCGCTCCAGCAGAAGGGCCTCACGCTCGCCGTGATCAAGCGCGTCGTCGAGGGGAAGCTCAAGCGCGCCGACGCCGACCTGGCGACGGCTGTGGCCGAGGCTCAGATCGAAAGCGACGAAGACGAGTTCCTGACTTTGGATGAGGTCGCCGCGCGCAGCGGAGTCCCGTCGGCATTGCTCCGGGCGATCGAGCGCGCCGGGCTCGCGCTCGGCCGCAAGATCGACGGCGAAGAGCGCTTCACCTCCGCCGACGTGAGCCTAGTCCGGCAGGGCTTGCGCTTGCTAGATGCGGGCCTGCCGATCAACGATCTGCTCGCGCTCGCCGCCGAGTACAACGTGGCGGCGCGGGCGGTGGCCGAGCGTGCGGTCGAGATGTTCGACCGCCACATCCGTGATCCGATCCGCGAGCACGCGACCGACGAGGCCGAGGCGGCGGACAAGCTCGTCGCCGCGTTCCGCGAGCTGCTGCCCGCCGTCACGGCGCTCGTGTCGCACCACTTCCGCCGCGTGCTGCTCGCCGTCGCCGAAGAGCACATCGAGCGCGTCGGCGGCGAAGCCGAGATCGCAGCCACGCGCGCGGAGTCCCGGCGCCTCCGGGAAGCATGATGCGCGCGCCGCTCCCCCAGGGCGAGCAGAAGGCGCGCGCCGTCCGGACGATGTTCGATGGGATCGCGCGCCGGTACGACCTCGTCAATCGCATCATGACGTTCGGGCTGGACGTGCGGTGGCGCAAGCGCGCGACGCGTGCACTCGGTCTGCCCGCCGGTTCGGTGGTGCTCGACCTCGCGTGCGGGACGGGCGATTTCTGCCGCGAGCTTGCGCGCGGCGGGATGCGCGCGATCGGCTTCGACTTCAGCTTCGGCATGCTGGCGGCTGCGCGCACCAACGCACCGCTCGTGCAAGCGGACATCCTCTCGTTGCCCGTACGCGACGCGCGCGCCGACGGGATCACATGCGGCTTCGCTTTGCGGAACGTCGTCGACCTGAAGGCGCTGTTCGCGGAGCTGGCGCGCACGCTGCGCTCGGGCGGCCGGATCGCCTTGCTGGAGGTGTCGGAACCCCGGAGCCGCTTCCTGCGTTGGGGACACGGGATCTACTTCAACAGGATCGTGCCGTTCATCGGCGGCCTCCTGTCGGATCGCGCCGCGTATTCGTATCTGCCGGCGTCGGTCGCCTACCTCCCGCCGCGCGACGAGCTGCTCGACATGCTGCACGCGGCGGGCTTCCCCGACGTGCGCCGGGTCTCGCTCTCCGGTGGCGTCGCGCAGTTGCTCGTGGGGACGCGCCAATGAGCTCCGTTGCAGCGGCCGGTCTCGTTGCGCGCGCGACGCGTGTGGATGGCAACCCCGACCTGCTCGGATACTTCACGCCCGACGACGGTGTCTTCTTCGAGCATCCCTCGCGCGCGCTGGTGACGGCCGGCGCGGCGCATACGATCAGCGTACCGGCCGGACCGGACCTGGTTGCGCGCGCGGCGCGCGCAGCCCGCGACGCCCTTGCACAGGTCCGCAGCGAGGACGGTCCGCCGCCCATCGTCGTCGGCGCGCTCCCGTTCGACGAAGAGACGCCGGCGACGCTCGTCGTCCCCCGCGTCGCGTTCGTGCGTCATCTCGGGGAGACGTGGAAAGTCGTGGTCGGGGACGATCGCGAGGTCGAGACTGCGGCGGTTCCCTCGCTGCCACGTGGGTCTTTGCGCGTCACGTCGGTGCCGGATCCCAACGCGTATGTCGCCGCCGTTGCCGAAGCGCGACGCAGGATCCGCGCCGGCGTGCTCGAGAAGGTCGTCCTCGCGCGGATGCTGATCGCGCAGTCGGACCACGAGTTCGACCGGCGCGCGCTGCTCGCACGCTTGCGAGCAGCCGAGCCCAACGCCTTCACGTTCGCGGCCGGTGGATTCATCGGCGCGTCGCCGGAGCTGCTGGTCGCGCGCCAGGACACCACGGTGCACGCGCGACCGCTCGCGGGAACGATCGCACGGCGCAGCGACGAGGCGGAGGACGAGGAGGCTGCGAGACTTCTCCTCGCATCGACCAAGGACCGCGCCGAGCATGCCCTCGTCGTCGATGCCGTCCGAGGATCGCTCGCGCCCGTCTGTCGATCCCTCCAGAGCAGCGATACGCCGTACACGCTCTCGACCAGCAAGGTATGGCACCTTGCCACCGATATCGAAGGACGATTGCGAGATCCCCTCGACGCGCTCTCGCTCGCTGCGCTATTGCACCCCACGCCGGCGGTCTGCGGCACGCCGCGCGAGGCTGCTCGCGCTGCGATCAAGGAACTGGAGCAGATCGAGCGCGCGCTGTACGCGGGGATCGTCGGCTGGATGGACGCGCGCGGCGACGGCGAGTGGGCCGTGGTGCTGCGCTGCGCCGAGATGCAAGGCCGGATCGCGTTGCTGTTCGCCGGCGCGGGGATCGTCGCCGACTCCGACCCGGAAGCGGAGTTGGCCGAAACCGACGCGAAATTCCGGTCGATGCTGGAAGCACTGGGCTACGCGTGATCTCCGAACCGGACGATCGTGTGCCGGGGCGCACGCGCGCATACACCGCGGATCCGTTCGGAAATCGCATCGAGCTGATCGCCGACGGCGACGGGTTCAGCCGGCGGCGCTGAGCGCCGACGCGATCGCCTTCTTCAAGGCTTTGCGACGTTTCACGGCGCGCGCGCGATCGATCGGCACCTCGAAGAGCGTCGCCGTTGTCGGAGCTTCCTTCAGGAAAGCGGCAAGATCGGTTCCGGTCTCGTAGCCGATGCCCGCCGCTGCGGCGAGCGCGCGCAGGTCGATCTCGTGGGCGGTGGCGAACAGCGCATCGTTCTCGGGAAGAGCGGCGCTCGGCAGCAGATCGAAGATCCCACCGCCCTTGTTGTTGAGCACAACGAAGATCACCGGTTCTCCGCGGCGCGCGACCCACAACAGCCCGGCCGCGTCGTGCAGAACGGAGAGATCTCCTGCCAGCGCGACCGTCGGTGAGCCGGCGCTCGCGACACCGAGCACCGTGGAGACGAAGCCGTCGATCCCACTGGCGCCGCGGTTGGCGATCACGCGCAGGCCCTCCCGGGGGCCCATCGCGAAGTCGAGGTCGCGCACAGGGGTGCTCGACGCGACGACCAGCGTGGTGCCGTCGGGTACGGCTGCGGCAACGTCGCGCGCAACGCGGATCTCGAACGGCTGCTTCTCGCCGTCCAAGAACGTGTCGAGGGCGCCGCGTGCAACCGCATCGGCATCCCTCCACTCTTTCAGCCACGTCCCGTCGTTCTCGCTGACGAGCTTGATCAGTGCGCGCGCGGCGGCGCCTTCTGGGGCACTCAGCGTCTGTTTGGCAGCCTTCGCCGGATCGGCCGGGCGCTCGCCGATGACGCCGAGGCGGGCAGCTGCCGCGACGAAACGCTGGGTCGCGCGCGAAGTCGGGGTACGGCCGAACTGAAGGACGGCCTCGGGGGCGTGCTGCTCGGCGAAACGATCGTCGCCCAGCAACGCTTGACCGGCCGACAGGGCGTCGCCGGGCACGCGGAGGCCGGATAACGGCTCGGCGATCAGGGGCCAGCCGAGGTGCTCGGCGAGCGCGGCGACGGCCTGCGCGTCGTCGTCGATCTGGCCGGCGACGATGGCCCCGCGTTCTGAGAGCAACAGATCTCGGAAGGATTCGACGTTGATTGAGGGAGTTGTCAGATTTTGTGGCGGCTTCGGGTCGGTTGTTCCTAAGTCGACCTCGGCGCCGGTGGGAGTGAGCGGTTCCTCGAACGGCATGTTGATGTGGATCGGGCCCGTCTGCGCCGTTTCGACCGCGCGTCGCGCGAGCGTCCGCCACATCTTCGCCGCGTGCGCGTGAGCGCGCGGCACGCCGGTCTCCATGAACATGCGTACGTAGCCGCCGTAGAGCTGGTGCTGATCGATCGTCTGATTGGCGCCGGTCCCACGCAAGGAGGGCGGGCGGTCGGCGGTGAGCACGATCATCGGCACGTTCGACATCGATGCCTCGACGATCGCGGGAAGGTAGTTCGCGGTCGCGGTTCCCGACGTGCAGACGAGCGCCGCCGGCTTGCCCGTCGCGCGCGCGCGCCCGAGGGCGAAGAACGCAGCAGAGCGCTCGTCGAGGATCACCCGCACGTCAAACGCGCCGTGGCGCGCGAACGCCAACACGAGCGGCGTCGAACGGGACCCCGGTGAGATGCACACGGCGTCGACCCCACCCTGGTGAAGCTCGTCTACCAGCTCGCGCATGCACGCGAACGCGATGTCCCCCGCCGTCGGCTCAGCCATCGCTCACCAGATCCGGAACCACTCGCCGGGGCTCGAGCACACCGTGCTCGGGAACCAGCGGTCGCGACGTGACGTCTCGTTCGAGCAGCCCTGCCGTCCCGACACCGTGCGCGAACGGTGCATCGGGGAGCGCGGCCGCGACGGCGACGACCATCGCCAAGCCCACCGACGTCTCGAGCGCGCTCGAGGCGATCGCGGGGATGCCGGCCTCTTCGGCCGCGTCCAGTGCAGCGCGCGCGCCTCCGATCCGCTGCGGCTTGATCACGATCACGTCTGCAGCCTCCAGCTTCCGAAGCATCTTCGCGTCCTCGACCGTGCGCACGCAGGACTCGGCCGCGATCAGGACGGCGCTCCCCCGCCTGAATCTGGCCATCTCTTCCATGGTCGAAACCGGATCCTCGATCAGCTCGATGTCCAAGCCGCGCACCTGCGCAAGGAAGATACCTGCCGTATCGGGATCCCACGAACCGTTCGCGTCGAGACGGATCTTCGCCTTGGGCAACGCATCACGCACCGCGTGCACGCGCTCGACGCTCGCAGCATCGCCGACCTTGATCTTGATCGTGTCGCACCCGGACTCGACGGCCATGCGCGCGGCCTGCTCGGGCGAAACACGCGGGACCATCGTGTTCACCTCGACGCGCGCGCGCACACGTTCGGGGAACGGTTCGGTCGCCGCTTCGATCGCCGCGCGCTTCGCGGCTGCGCGCTCCTCCTCGGACCAGCTTGGAAGCGGCGAGCATTCGCCCCACCCGGCCGGACCTTCGATCAGGATGCCTTCGCGTTGGATGACGTCGCCGACCGACACGCGCAAGCGCGTCTTGAACGGAACGACTCTCAGCTCAGCCATAGTCCGATCGCCAGGAACACTCCGAACTGCACCAGCATCAAGACGGTCCCGAGCAAGACGCGAACGAGCTCGGGCCCGCGCGCGTACCCGACCGTCTTCATCGGCCCGGCGGCGAGCGGGATCGCAGCAAGAGCTAAAAGCGCGCCGGCCGGCATCTGCCCCACCAACCAGCCCAGTAGGGGCAAGATCAACGCGGCCGCGATCACCGCCCGGTACAGCGCGCGCGTCGCTTGATCGCCGATCCGAACGGCCAGCGTGCGCTTCCCTACCGCCGTATCGGTGGGTATATCTCGGAGGTTGTTCGCCACCAGCACCGCAACCGCGAGCAATCCCATCGACACCGCCGACCACCACGCCCGCGGCCCGATGTGGCCGGCTTGCGCGTACGTCGTCCCGGCCGTCGCGAGCAAGCCGAAGAACAGGAACACGCTGAGCTCGCCGAGACCGGCCGACGCGTACGGCTTCGGTCCCCCCGAGTAGAGAACGGCCGCGAGGATCGCAACGGCGCCGAACACAAGCAGCCACCAGCTGCTCGCGCGCGCGATGAGCAGCCCTGCAACGCCGGCGACTGCGAACGACATCAAAGCAGCCGTAGCGACCGCGCGCGGAGACTTCAAACCGGTGGCCGTCAGCCGGACGGGGCCGACGCGCGCCGCGGTATCGACTCCGCGTTTCCCGTCGGAGTAGTCGTTCGCGTAGTTGACGCCGATCTGTAAGCCGAGCGCGACGAGCAAGCAGCCGATCGTGCGCAGCGCCGTTGCATGCTCCGCCGCTGCGGTACCGACGATCACCGGTGTCACTCCGACGCCGAGCGTGCGCGGGCGCGCGCCCAACACCCACAGCTTCGCGCCCGAGGGAATCGCCGCTTCGCTCAAGGTCGGTGCGGGAACTTCGCGAAGTCGGGCTTGCGCTTCTCGAGGTACGCGTCGCGCCCCTCTTGCGCCTCCTCGCTCATGTAGAAGAGCAGCGTCGCGTCGCCGGCCAATTGCTGGATCCCGGCCAGCCCGTCGGTGTCGGCGTTGAACCCCGCCTTCAACAACCGCAGCGCGAGCGGCGACATCTCGAGCATCCGCCTGCACCACGCGACCGTCTCTTCTTCAAGCTGCTCGAGCGGAACGACCTTGTTCGCCAGGCCGATCTCGTACGCGCGCTGTGCGTCGTACTGCTCGCAGAGGAACCAGACCTCCTTCGCGCGCTTGAGGCCGATCGTGCGCGCAAGCAGGCCGGACCCGTAGCCCCCGTCGAACGAGCCGACCATGGGGCCGGTCTGGCCGAACCGCGCGTTCTCCGCGCAGATCGTTAGGTCGCAAACGAGGTGCAGGACGTGCCCGCCGCCGATGGCGTAGCCCGCCACCATCGCGACGACCGGCTTGGGCAGACGGCGGATCTGGACTTGGAGGTCCAAGACGTTCAGGCGGCCGATCCCCTTCTCGTCCTTGTAGCCGTCGTCGCCGCGCACGCGCTGGTCGCCGCCTGAACAGAACGCCTCCGGGCCCTCGCCGGTGAAGATGATGACCCCGATGGCCGGGTCGTCGCGCGCGACGTCGAAGGCACGCGACAGCTCGAACAGCGTCTTCGGCCGGAAGGCGTTGCGGACCTCAGGCCGGTTGATCGTGATTTTGGCGATGCCTTCGGCCGTCTCGTAGCGGATGTCTTCGTAGTCTCCGTCCGGCTTCCAATCCATGACCAACAACTCCTAGAGCAGTTACTCGAATCCTTGCGCTAGCCTACCCCGCGTGAGAAGCGCGCGGAAATCCGACCTTATCGCGGTCACGGCACCGCCTTCCGTGGCGTGGCTGACGTGGCTCCGCGAAGCGTGGGACGCAGGCGCGGCAGTGCTGCCTGTCGACCACCGGCTGACGCGGGACGAGCAGGATGCGCTGATCAAGCGCGCGCGCCCGACGGCCGTGTTCGACGGGGCGCAGCTCCTGCGTCTCGACGGTGCGCCGGTCGACGAGGCTGTCGCGGTGGTTGTTGCGACATCGGGGTCGGCGGGCGAACCCAAGACCGCCGAACTGACGCACGATGCGTTGCGCGCGTCGGTGCTTTCGTCGGCCGAGCGGCTGGGGGTCGGTGCCTCGGATTCGTGGCTGTGCTGCCTGCCGGTCGCGCATATGGGCGGGATGCTGGTGCTCTTGCGTCACGTGATCCTCGGGGCTGATGTCGAGGTTCAAGCGCATTTCGACCCGGTGGGGTTAGCGAGATCGGGTGCTAGCTGTACCTCTGTCGTGCCCACAATGGTGGCCCGGATCCACGCGGCCGGTGAGACGCTTGGTCGGTTCAAGGTTGTGTTGGTCGGGGGGGCTGCATTGGATCCGGCTTTGCGCCAGCCGCCTCTCGTGCGCACCTACGGGATGACGGAGTCGTGTGGCGGCGTCGTGTACGACGGGCGCGCGCTGGACGAAGTCGGGGTTCGGATCGGCGACGACGATGAGATCCAACTATCGGGTCCCACGCTCATGCGCGGTTACCGGCTTTCATCGTCCCAACCGTTCACCGAGGACGGGTGGCTGCGGACGCGAGACGCCGGCTCGTTATCGGACGGCGTGCTGACGGTGTTCGGCCGGATCGATGACGTGATCATTACGGGCGGCGAGAAGGTGTGGCCGCAAGAAGTCGAAGAGGTGCTGCGCGCGCATCCTGCGATCGCCGATGTCGCGGTCGTCGGCCGGCCCGACCCAGAGTGGGGTTCAGCGGTGACGGCTCTCGTCCTTCCTTCCGATCCGGCCGGGCCCCCCTCACTGGACGCCGTGCGCGCCTTCGCCGCTGAACGCCTGGCCAAGTTCAAAGCGCCGCACGCGCTTCAAATCGTCGACGCGATCCCGCGAACTCCGTCGGGGAAGATCGCGCGGCGAGCGCTGTAAAGCCAGCTGGTACCGATCTGCTCCCGTATGTGGGACCTATTGGGTACCAGCCCGCTTCAGTCGCGATCCGGCTCGTAGATCCACCGGTATCCGACACCAGGTTCCGTCGCCACGTAGATCGGCGCCGCTGCGTCGTCGCCCAGCTTCCGGCGCAGCTGCCGCACGTAGATCCTCAAATAGTGGCTCTCTTCTCCGTAGCCTCTCCCCCACACGCGGCGCAGCAACCACTGGTGCGTCAGCAGCTTCCCTGGGTTCGTCACCATCGCCTCGAGCAGCCCGTACTCCGTCGGAGTCACGTGGATCGGTTCGCCGCCGCGCTTGACCAGACGCCGCTCGAGATCGATCTCTAGTTCGCCGAAGTGCAACACGGTAGGACCCGGCTCCGCGGGTTTCGCGCGCCGCAACGTCGCGCGGATACGCGCGAGCAGCTCGTCGATCCCGAACGGCTTGGACAGGTAGTCGTCGGCGCCGGCGTCCAGCGCGGCGACCTTGTCGACCTGCTCTTCGCGCGCGCTCAGCACGATCACCGGCATCTCCGACCACGATCGCAGCTGCGTGATGACCTGGGTGCCGTCCATGTCCGGCAGGCCGAGATCCAAAATCATGCAATCGGGCGCCGCGGCTGCCGCCTGCGCCAGCGCGTCCTCGCCGGTCGCCGCCGTCAGGACCTCATACCCGTGCGCGCTCAGACTGGCGCGCAGCGCGCGCACGATCTGCGGCTCGTCGTCGACGACCAGGACGCTCGTCATGACGATTCCGTCGGTCCGCCGAGCGGCAGTTGGAACACGATCGCCGTCCCGCCGGCCGGCGTGCCTTCGGCCCAGATCTTCCCGTCGTGGGCCGCGACCACCGCGCGCGCGATCGACAAGCCGAGGCCGGTCGCGCCGCCCGGCCCTTTCACGAACGCTTCGAAGACGTGCTCGCGCTCTTCCGTCGGGATGCCCGGGCCCTGATCAGCGATGCGAACCTGGACGCCGTCTTGCCACGGCGCGACCGAGATAACGATCTCTCCGTTCGGCGGCGAGTAGCGCACGGCGTTCTCGAGCACGTTGGTCAGCACCTGATCGATCTGTATCGGGTCGATCCAGATCGCCGGCGCGTCGGGCCGGATCATCGTTCGGACGGTGAACGGCGCGAGCGCCGGCTTCATGCGCGTCAGCACCGCCTCCACGATGTCGTCGAACGGCACGAGCTGCTTCGCAGGGACGAGCGCGCCGGCGCGAACGCGGGCGAGGTGCAGCAGGTTGCCGACCAAGCGGTTCAGCCGGTCCGTCTCCTCGAGCATCGCGCCGAGCAGCTCCTTCTGCTGACCGGCGTCGTACACGATCCCTTGCTCGAGCAGGCTGGTCACGCCGGCTTTGATCGACGCGAGCGGCGTGCGCAGGTCGTGCGTCACGGAAGAGAAGAGCGCCGCGCGGATCTGGCTCGCCTCCGCGTCGAGGCGCGCGCTCCGCGCTTCGGCGTCGAGGCGCGCGCGCTCCAGTGCAAGCGCGGCTTGCGCGGCCAAAGCGTTTAGCAGCGCGCGTTCGGACGGTCCGAGCGCGGGTGCACCGCCGGGACGCTCGACCATGATCGTCCCGAGGCCATCGGCGCCGGCGACGAGCGGCACTTTGAGCTCCGTTCCCTCGATCCCCGGGCCTTGTGCGACCGCGTGCACGGGCCCGTCCGGACCCGTCGCGTCAACGACGCACCGCCGCAGATCGAACAGCTCGAGCGCGAGTCGCGCTACCTCGTCCATCGCGTGCTGCAGCGATTCGCCGCTGAGCAACCTGTTGCTGATCGAGTTGAGCAAGCGCGTCTCGTTCTCGCGCCGCTCGGCGCGCGCGCGCTCGCCCAGTGCGCGCGCGAACAGCGCGCCGACGATCGCCGCGACACCGAGGAACACGAGCAACGCCACGAGGTCGTCGACCTTGCTGACGTTGAATGTGTGCTTCGGCGGCGTGAAGAAGTAGTTGAGGCCGAGGAAGGAGACCGCCGCGGCGGCGACGCCGCTCCACACCCCGCCCGCTGCTGCGACGGCGACGACGGCGAGCAAATACAGCGAGGCCGCGCCGACCGAGCCGATACGGCTGGCCGCCAGCGCGATGCCGGTCGCGATGCCCGGACCGAAGACCACGGCCGCGATCGCGCGCGCCGGCGAGGCCGGGCGAGCGGTCCACATACGAGAACGGGCGATGGTCACGAAGCCTCGGACCGATGGTAGCGCCGCCGGGTGCGCGCGCCTCTAGCGATCCAGCTTGTACGGCACCGAGGAGACCACGACGGACGGCTCGAACAAGAAGGCGCCCTTCAGCGTGAGCGGCGTCTGGTTGTGCATCGCGGAGTGCCAGAACTTCACGACGACGAACTCGGGGATGACGATGGTCACGAAGGTCCGAGGCCGCTCCTCAAGGACGGCGCGGACGTAATCCTGGATCGGGCGCGTGATCTGCCGGTACGGCGAGTCGAGTACCTCCAGCGGCTCTCTGAAGTTCCACTCTCCCCACTCGCGGACGACCTTCTCGGACTCCTTCTCGTCGACGGAGATATGAACGCACCGTAGATCGTCGGCGCGTAGGGAGCGCGCGTATCGCACGCTCCGCACCGTCGCGTTGTGCACCGCCGAAACGAGGACGACGGTCACATGACGCCACCCATCCATCGCCTCGCGGACCGACTCGCCGCTCATCACCGGCTCGAGCGCCTCGAACCCAGGGTGGTATGCGACGTTCGTCACGACGTCACCGTCCGCCACCAGCGTCGCCTTGAGCCGC
>Ga0209577_10003135_pt1 | contig 15591 bp, 13 predicted proteins | sample GraSoiAngelo_109_FD_185874 | JGI IMG/M metagenome (GOLD analysis project Ga0209577, IMG submission 185874) | Grasslands soil microbial communities from the Angelo Coastal Reserve, California, USA - 14_0903_12_20cm (SPAdes) (version 2) | ecosystem: Environmental > Terrestrial > Soil > Grasslands...
GGTCGCGGCGCGCTTCGGGACCGTTCCGCTCGCGGCGCATCAGATCGCGTTCCAGGTGTGGAGTTTCCTCGCGCTGACCATGGACGCGATTGCGATCGCGGCGCAGGCGATGATCGGCCATATGCTCGGCGCGGGCCGCCCCAAGGATGCGCGCGCGGTGTCGCGGCGCATGCTGACGTGGGGCGTCGTGGTCGGCCTAGGGCTCGCCGTCGTTCTCGCGGCGAGCAGCTGGGGCCTCGCGCCGCTCTTCACCAACGACTCCTCGGTGCGCGCGCTGGCGGTGCGGCTGCTGTGGATCGTCGCTGCGATGCAGCCGCTGAACGCGGTCGTGTTCGTTCTCGACGGGGTGTTGATCGGCGCGGCCGACGTCGCCTACCTCGCGGCCGCAATGGGCGCGGCGGCCGTGTTCGTGTTCCTGCCGGCGGCGGCGATCGTGCTGCGCGCGCGCGCCGGCGTTCTGTGGCTGTGGGCGGCCATCGTGCTGCTGATGCTCGGTCGATGTGCGGGCGTCGGAGCTCGGTTCGCAGGAAAACGCTGGATGCAGCCGGTGTCTAGCCCGAACGGGCCATAAGGAAATAGCCAGCGCTGTCTGTGGTAAAGCGCGACGGATGCGAGCATCCTTGTCCCGTGACCTCACAAGGCTCCACGTCGGTGCCGCGCATCCTGGTGGTCGACGACCAACCGGACATCCGGCTCATGTGTCGCGTCAACCTCCAGCTCGAAGGCTACGAGGTGCTCGAGGCGGGCGACGGCGAAGTCGGTCTCGAGATGGTCCGGACCGAGCACCCGGATCTGGTTCTTCTCGACGTGATGATGCCCGGGCTCGACGGGTGGCAGTTCATGGAAGCGATAAAGGCCGACGCAAACACGGCGCAGATCCCCATCGTGTTGCTCACCGCTCGCGTTCAGCGTGAAGACGAGATCCGTGGGTGGCTCTCCGGCGCCGCAGATTATTTGCCGAAGCCGTTCAACCCTTCGACGCTGACCGAAGTCGTGCGCCGGACGTTGCTCCACCAAGGCGAGGACGACCGCCGCCAGCGCGCGCTCGACAAGCTGAGCATCATCTAGGCCGTCAGGCCGAGAACGCAGCGATCGGAAGCCTGCTTCGGCGCGACGTCACACCCATACGTTTGAGCGCTCGATTGCGCGCGCGCCGCATCAAGCGCATCCCCCCGAGCCCGGGGAGCTTCGACATCTCCTGCTCCATCTCGACGGTCGTCGCCAGACCGTCGTCGTCCCCGAACAGCCGGCACACGACGTAGTCCGTTTCCTCTTGCGGCCGCACGCCGGTTCCGACCGGCGTCCAGAACGATCCGAGCGCCCGTCGCACGAGGCGTTGCGCGCGCCGGTTGCCTTCCATCCGCGCGCGCGCCTGGTTGTAGTAGAAGGCGAAGTGACGACGTTCGTCTTTGATGATGCGCCCGAGAAGCTCGATGAGGATGGGATGCTGGGTGCGCGCGATCATCTGACGGTAGCCGTACAACGTCGAGATCTCGTTCATCGCGCCCCACGTCATGTGCACCGCGACGAATTCCGGGATCACCTTCCCGGCGAGCATCTTGAGCCCGTTGACGAGCGCCTTGCCGGCGTCGGCGTACGCCCGGATCTCGGCAGTGCGCGCGGTCGGGTAGTCGATGCCGGCTGCTCGAAGGAAGGCGCCGATCGCCTCACCGTGCCAGAACTCCTCGTAGACCCACATCGAGAGGAACGCGGTGACGTCGGGGTCCTTGGCTGCGCGGGTCGACAGCAGGTCGCGGAGGTAGATCACGGTGTGTCGCTCGATGTCCATCATGTAGGTGAGACAACGGATCTCTGCCTCCGAAAGGGGATGCTCGGACACGCGATCGAAGTCGATCCCGGTGAGATCCAGCCTCTTGGATGCGCGCAGGTAGCGGTCCAGCTCGAAGCGGCGCACGGTAACCCCCCCATCTTCCCCGGCCAATGATGATTCTCTCTCTGAACTTGGTTCGGAGTCCATGGCCGATCGGTTCGCGCATGGCGGGATCGGTGGCCGGTTTGCGGACGCCCCCAGACCTGCGTACAAAGGGCGCGGAACGGTTGGATGGACCGCGGCCCGGCACGTGTCGCCGGGAAGGAGGAGACGGTTGTGCGACGTTTCGCGCCCCTGATCGCCGGGCTGGTGGCCCTCACGCTCGTGGGAGCCGCGTGTAGCTCCAAGGGGGGCTCGTCCACGGCCGACCAGGCGGCCGCCCAAGCCAAGATCGACGCGGCCGCCGCCAAGGGCCCGGGCGCGCTCCTGCGCTCGACGCTCGACACGGTCCTCGGCGAGCACGTGGCGCTTCTGGCCGAGGCCGGCGCGGCACAGGTCGCGGGACAGGCGGCCGGCGTGAAGGCAGCATCCGACCGGCTGCTCGGGAAGAATTCATCCGACCTCGCCACCGCGTTCGGGTCGATCTATCCGGACGCGCAAGCCACGTTCCTCGCGCTGTGGCAGAAGCACATCACCTTCTTCTTGGACTACGCGGCGGCGGCGGCGAAGAACGACGCCGCCGGCAAGAAGAAGGCGGTCGATCAGCTGAACGCCTACGCGGCGACGTTCGCCGCTTTCCTGAACGGCCAGAACTCGTTGCTGACCAAGGACGGAGTCACATCGCTGTTCAAGGAGCACGCGACGACCGTCCTCGCGGTTATCGACGCGGAGGCGGCGAAGGACGACGCGAAGGCCGACACTGCGCTCGTCGCGGCGTACTCACACATGGACATGATCGGCAAAGCGATCGCTGTGGCGATCCGCACCCAGCACCCCGAGAAGCTCGCCGGTACACCGGACAGCAAGCCGTCCACGTTGCGCGCGCAGCTGGACGCGGCGTTGCAGGAGCACTCGGTGCTGCTGTGCAACCTGGGCGCGGCGATCCTTCAGAAGAACAACGCAGGCGCAACCGCGGCGGTCGATGCGCTCAACTCGAACGCGAACGACCTCGCTGGGATCGTCGGGACCCAGTTCGCCGGCTCCGCGCAGGCGGACTTCCTCGCCGCGTGGCAGAAGCAGATACCGTTGTACGAGAGCTACGCGCGCGCGGTGGCGGCGAAGAACGCCGGCGGCGAAGCGAAGTATCGCGACGATCTCTCGACGGCCGCGGACAACATCGGCAAGGCAGTCGTCAAGCTGAGCCCAGAAGCCGGGAGCGGCGACGTCTCGATCGCGGACTTCATGAAGCTGCACATCCTGAGCATCAAGGAAGTCATCGATCAGCTTGCGCACAATCGGTTCGACAACGCGGACGACGCGCTGCTGCGCGCGATCCAGCACATGGACGACCTCGCGGCGGAGCTGGCGGACTCGATCGCGAAGCAGTTCCCGACGAAGTTCGTCTAGTCCGGCGCCGCAGGGGCGCCTCGGAAGAGGGTCCTCCCACGGGAGGTCAATGCCGTCCGAGTTCACCACGACTCGAGCAGCTCGTTCTCCCGCCGGCTGTGTCCGACTGCCAGCATCATCGCTTGACGCTTGACCAAAGGAAGCCGGTCTTGAAGGCGCAGCACCAACTCCCTGGGGGACCGAGCCGCGAATCCGGACGCGCCGCTCATCACGGATACCGCGCGCGACATGGTCTGTACACGGCCGACGAATCGTCGCCGGAGTCGCTCATAGCGGCGAGCGACCTCGACCACCTGATCCCTTCCTTCGGCGGCCTTCAAGAGCCGCACAAGGATAAGGGCATCAACCATCGCGCTGTTTGCACCCTGACCGAGATCGGGGGTCATCGCATGAGCGGCGTCACCAACAAGGAACACCGGAGGTCTTGTCCATGAACGCAGTCGAATCTCCCGCACTTCGTCGTAGTTGACTGCATGCCAGTCCTGTACCCCGGAAAGGGCTGCCACGACCGAAGGGCCGTACTGTTCCCACGATGCAAGCCATCGAGCGACGGAACCGGTTTCGAGGACTCGGGACCAAGTGCCGATATCGATCGAGCAGAAGAAATATGTCAGGTTGTCGGCGAGAGGGGCCAAACCGAATCGTCGACCGTCGGGGCCCCAGATCTCGCGAAAGACACCTTCCGTGGCCGGCGCGGAGGACACACCACGCAGGTAAGCGCGCTCGGCGGATCGCATCCGCGATGGGAGTCCAAGGCTGTCCCGTGCAACGGAGCGAATCCCATCGGCCCCGATGACGACATCGAAATCATGCTCCGTGCCCCTCGCCAAGCGGATAGAAGCTCCACCCGTTCCCACAGACACACCGACGACGACGTGATCAAGGAGGATCTTGGCCCCCGCTCGTTCCGCCGCCGATGCCAATTGCGCCTGGAGATCGGAGCGAAGCAGAACCGCCATCCAGGGAAATGGTGCTCGCGAGCGAGAGAGGTCGAAACCGAAGAGGCGCTTGCCCCCGATCGCCTCGATCATGACGTTACGGATCTCGCGGACGCGCGGCCGGAGCGCGTCGAGGACGCCGATGGCGGAAAGGGCCCGAAGGCCGTTGCTCTGGATCGCTATTCCGCCGCCGACGCGACGATGTGGGTCGGCTCGCTCGAAGACCGTTACGTCGAAGCCCAGCCCGCTTGCGGCTGTGGCTGCCACGAGTCCGGCCGGTCCTGCACCGATGATTCCGATCGTGCGCACCATGGGCGACCCCCTCCAAGAGTCTGCTCCGGCGCCGCTAAAGCATCAAGGCAGGGCAAGATCGAGCGAGCGCACGAGAGCCTACTATGACGCGCGCAGCCGCATCCCTTTCGACGTGGGGACGAACCCGTTGTCGCGCAGCGCATCGGCAAGCGGTCCCTCGATCGGGGTCGGTGCGCCGTTGATCTTCTCGAGGGAGAGTGTGCCGAGCAGCCCCTCGCGAACGGCGCGGGCGAGGCCCTCGATCGCCGGCGCCGGATCGTCGCCATAGGTCAGCAACGTTCGGCCGCCCTTCTCGACGTACGCCGCGAGCGCCCCGTCCACGAGCACCACGCTCGCGCCGGCCTTGCGCCCGGGGCGGTGTGACGTTCTCTCGTCTGCCGGCCAGGGCAACACGCCGCCGTACGGGTTCGCCGGGTCTGCGGCTGCGAGGACGATTCCCTTGCCCGCCTCCGGATCGTTCGCCAGCGCGCGCAGCCGGTCGACGGCGCCGGGCAGCGCGAACTGGGCGCCTCCGAGGCCCTCGACGAAGTAGCCTCGCCGGCAACGGCCGGTGTCTTCGAAAGCCTTCAGGACGCCGTACACGGCGGCAAAGCCGCCGGCCACGCGCTCGGCAACGACGCTCCCGCGCGTGACGATGCCGTTGCGCTTGAGCAGCTGCTCGGCGGTCGCGTACGCGCGCCGCGTGCGATCCCGATCGCGCGCAGGGAGCACGCTCCATCGTCCGGCCGACGAGGCCGGTCCCATGCGGACCGGCATGTTCGGCCGAGGCCGTCTCACCTTCATCGTTCGTTTGGAGCCCCCGCCTGTGATCGCGCGCAGCGGCGCCAGCGTGTCGTTCGTCGCGTGACCGGCCCAGACCAACTCCCAGAGGGAACGCAGCACGTCTGCGTCGTCGAGCGAGCCGATCGCCTCGACGATCTGGCGGAAGAACATCGCGCCGCGCTGCGTCAACGCGTCCAGCACCGCGCGCGCCGTCTCCGAGAGTTCTCCCGGCTGCACATCAGGGAGCAGCGACGCCGCCTCGTCGGCAAGGACGAGCGTCAACCAGCCATCGTCCGAGCCGAGCGCGCCCGCACCTGCCCACACGACTTCACCGCTTGCAGTGAGCTGATCGAGTAACGGTCCGATCTCCGTGTGCGGCACGCGCGCGCCGAGCACAAGCCGCTCCAAGGCAGAGGCCGGCACGAGAGCGCCCTGAAGTGATCCGATCGCGCGCAGCAGTGCGTCCATCCCGCCTTGCGCGCGCCCGACGCCGTGCCACGCGGGGATGAAGCGTGCGAGCGCCTCCGTCGGAACCGGCTCGATCTCTTTGCGGAACGCTGCGAGCGAGCGCCGGCGAAGCGCGCGCAGCACGTGGGTGTCGATCCACTCTCGTTCGGCGCCGCCGGGCCGGAACGCGCCTTGAACGACGCGCCCCTCACTGAGCAGCCTCCGCAGAACCTGTTCGACCACTGCCGGGCCGAGACCGAAGCGTTGCGCCGGTTCGTGCGCAACGAACGGTCCGTGGGTGCGCGCGTACCGGCCGATGACGTCTCCGATCGCATCGGCGACCGGCTCGAGGAAGGCCTCCGGTACGCCGGCCGGCAACGCCGTTCCAAGCGCGTCGCGATACCGCGCTGCGTCTTCCACGGCGATCCAGCGCTTCTCCCCGGCGATCCGAACGCTGATCGCTTGGCGAGACACGACAAGCGCATCCAGCAACGCCGGTGCCTCGCGCGCGCTGGCGCAGCGCGCGCCCACCTCCGCGGCGCTCAAGTCTCCGATCGTCCGAAGAACGTCGTGCAGCTCGTCCGCATCTCGTGCTTTGCGATTCTCCGAAAGGCGTTGCAGATCCACCTCGATGTCGGCCAAGGCACCCGGATCCACAAGCTCGCGCAGCTCCTCTTGTCCGAGCAGCTCCGCCAAAATCCGTCGGTCCAGCGACAGCGCTTGCGCGCGCCGTTCGGCAAGCGGTGCGTCGCCTTCGTAGATGAACGCGCCGACGTACCCGAAGGTCAGCGAGCTTGCGAACGGCGACGGGATCGCCGTCTCCACTTCGACGAGCAAGATCTCGCGCCGCCGGATCGCCGCCATGAGATCGATCAAGCCGGGAACGTCGAACACGTCCTGCAGGCACTCGCGATATGTCTCGAGCACCACCGGGAACGAGCCGTACTTGGAAGCGACGCCCATCAGGTCGCTCGAACGTTGCCGTTGCTGCCACAGCGGCGTGCGCTGGCCCGGCCGCCGGCGCGGGATCAGCAGCGCGCGCACGGCGCACTCGCGGAACCGGCTCGCGAACAACGCCGAGTTCCCTACGGTTCCGACGACGATGTCTTCGATCTCTTCCGGCTCGAACACGAACGCGTCGGACCCAAGGGGCTCGTCGGATTCGGGCAGCCGCACGACGATCCCGTCGTCCGAGTACAAGCACTGTACGTCGATCCCCATGCGCTCGCGCACGCGCGCTTCGATCGCTTGGGCCCACGGTGTGTGCACGCGCGCGCCGAACGGAGAGTGGATGCACACACGCCAATCGCCGAGCTCGTCTCGGAACCGCTCGAGGACGATCGTGCGATCGTCGGGGATCACGCCGGTCGCTTGCTTCTGCTCGCCGATGTAGTCGAGCAGGTTGCGCGTCGCGAGCTCGTCGAGGCCGGCCGCGCGCAGCCGCTCGATCGATGCTTCTTCGGGCGCCGACGCCGTTTCGCGGAGGAACGCGCCGAGCGCCTTGCCCAGCTCGACCGGCCGCCCGAGGGCGTCGCCGTGCCAGAACGGAACCTTGCCGGGCATGCCCGGCGCCGGGGTCACGATCACACGGTCGCGTGTGATGTCCTCGATGCGCCACGAGGAGGCGCCGAGCGTGAACACGTCGCCGACGCGGGACTCGTACACCATCTCCTCGTCGAGCTCGCCGACGCGGCTGCCGTCGCCGGCCAGGAAAACGCCGTACAAGCCGCGGTCGGGGATCGTGCCGCCGGAGGTGACGGCCAAACGTTGTGCGCCGCCCCGCGCGCTGAGGCGCCCGTCGATCCGATCCCAGTTCAAGCGCGGACGCAGCTCGGCGAACTCATCGGAGGGGTAGCGGCCGCTCAACATGTCGAGCACCGACTCGAGGCCGCTGTGCGGCAGGTCGGCGAACGGCGCCGCGCGGTGCACGACCTTCTCGAGGTGGTCGACGTTCCAGTCGTCCATCGCGACCATCGACACGACGTGCTGCGCCAACACGTCGAGCGGATTGCGCGGGTAGCGCATGTGCTCGATCGCGCGCGCGCGCATGCGCTCGACGACGACGGCGCATTCGAGCAGATCACCGCGGAACTTCGGGAACACGACGCCGCGGCTGACGGCGTCGACGTGGTGGCCGGCGCGTCCGATCCGCTGCAGTCCCGAAGCGACCGAGGTCGGCGCCTCGACTTGGATGACCAGATCGACGAGCCCCATGTCGATCCCAAGCTCGAGCGACGACGTTGCAACGACGCACGGGAGCCGGCCTTGCTTGAGGTCTTCTTCGATCACCATGCGTTGCTCGCGCGCGACGGAGCCATGATGGGCGCGCGCGATCTGCTCGCCGGCGACGTCGTTGATGCGCGCGCAGAGCCGCTCGGCCAGCCGCCGCGAGTTGGTGAACACGATCGTGCTGTGGTGCGCGCGGATGAGGTCGACGACCCTGCGCTCGACGGCCGGCCAGATGCTCGTGCGCTCTTCGGCGTCGGCGCCTGCCGGCGCGACCTCGTCGAGGCGGCTCATATCTTCCACCGGGACCACAACGCTGAGGTCCAGCTCCTTGCGCGCGCGCGACTCGACGATCGTCACCGGGCGGCCGCCGCCCAGGAACGTTGCGATCTCGTCGAGCGGCCTGACGGTCGCCGAAAGACCGATCCGCTGAGCCGGCGCCGGGAGCAGCTCGTCCAGCCGCTCGAGCGAAAGTGCGAGGTGCGCGCCGCGCTTCGCGCCGGCGACGGCGTGGACCTCGTCGACGATGACGGCATCGATGTGGCGGAGGGCGTCGCGCGCCTGCGACGTCAGGAGCAGGAACAGCGACTCGGGCGTGCTGATCAGGATGTCCGGGGGAGCCGTCAGCATCCGGCGTCGGTCCTCCGGCGGCGTGTCGCCGGTCCGAACCCCGACGATGATCGGCGAGAGCTCGATCCCGAGACGCGCCGCGGCCGCCTCGATGCCGGTCAGCGGGGAACGGAGGTTCCGCTCGACGTCGACGGCGAGGGCCTTCAGCGGCGAGATGTACAGGACCCGCAGCCGCTCCTTCTTCGGCGGAACGGGGGCCGTGGCCAGCCGGTCGATCGACCACAAGAAAGCCGCAAGGGTCTTGCCGGAGCCGGTGGGCGCCACGACCAGGGCGTTCTCGCCCGAGGAGATGGCTTTCCAGGCGCCGGTCTGTGCCTCGGTGGGGCGGTCGAAGGCGGACCCGAACCACTCCCGGGTCGGATCGGAGAACGGAAGGCCGGCCGCCACGGCCCAATCTTGCCTCACGGCTGCGACACGCGCCTCCGGACGATCGAACTGGGACCTAGGACCCATAACAGGATGACGCTTTTGCCACTTCTAACTAGTTAGAAGTGGTCTTAGGATTCGGGGTGTGCCGCCCGATATACCGGATGGTGATGAGTGATGTTCGGTAGGAAGCGGATCAAGGAACTTTGCCCCTCGTGCGACCGGACCCTCCACGAGGGCCAGAAGCTCTGCGCGTGCGGCACGGCCACCCACTACATGGACTTCGCCGAGCGCACGGCCTGGGAAGTCGAGCAGTGGCGCGCTTCCCGCCATGGCACCGCGCGCGCAAGCTAAACCTGATCCTCCCTCTCTGACGCGACGATAGGCTCTTCCGCCATGCCGGAAGAAGCCCTTGGGGGAGTGCTCGTCGCCCTCGCATCCGTGCAGTTCGGGCTCGTCGTCCTGCTCGGAAAGGTCGCGTCGAACCGCGGCGTCCCCGTCGAGTCTCTCCTTGCGATCCGCTTCTGCGTCGCTGCCGTCGTGCTCGCGGTCGGCCTGATCGCAACGCGAACCGCGCTTGCGGCCGCTCCGGGTGAACGGGCGAAGCTCCTAGCCCTCGGCGCATTCGGCTACGGCGTCGAAGCGACGCTGTTCTTCCTCGCGCTCGCGCGCGGCACCGCGTCGGCTGTGACCCTGCTGTTCTTCGTTTACCCCGTGATCGTCACCGTCCTGTCCGCGTTCGTGGGTGTCGGCATGCCGGGGCGACTCGTGATGGGATCGTTGGGAGCAGCCGTCGCCGGCGTGGCGCTTGTCGTGGGCGCGTCGGGTCGTTTCGATATCACCGGCGCGGGGATCGCGTTCGCGCTCGGCTCGGCGTGCATGTACACGCTGTATCTGCTCGGGGTCGAGCGCACGCTGAAGCGAACTTCGTCGGTGGTCGCGTCGATGTGGGTGAGCGCCGCAGCAGCGGCCGCTATCGCCCTGTACGCGTTCGTCGTTCGCGGCGTGGCTGTGCCGCACGGCGCGCGCCAGTGGTGGCCGGTGATCGGGACCGGCGTCTTCACATCGGGCGCGTTCTTCACGCTCCTCGGGGGAATCCGCCGTCTGGGTGCCGTCCGCACCGCGATCGTTGCTGCGTTGGAGCCGCTGTCGGCGGCCGCACTCGCGGTGATCTTCCTCGGCGATCAGCTGCGAGCCGGCACGATCGCCGGCGGCCTGCTCATCCTTGCGGGCGCAGTCGCGGCGGGGATCGCGCGCGGTCGCGCACCGGAAACGGAGACGTCCGTCCCTTAACCGGGGGGCGTGGGCGTCTTGCGCGCGCGCCGGTCGCGGATCCTCGACGCGGCCGTACGGATGCGGCTCGGCGGCCTCTCGGCGGTCGGAGCGGCGACCCGGGTCTCGAGCGCCGCGTCCGACGCGATCTCGTGCGCGCGCCTCGCGGCCCGATACCGGCTGATCTCGACGACGACTGCGTTCAACACGCCGGCGATCGGGATGGCCATGACGGCACCGCCGATCCCGGCGAGCTGCGCTCCCGCGAGAACAGACACCAGCACTAACAGCGAGCCGAGGGAAACCGCTCGCCCGACGACGACGGGGTACAAGAAGTGATTCTTGATCTGCTGGTACGCGAAGATCGCGACGGCGACGGCGATGCCGGATCCGATCGAGTGCGTGAAGCCGAACAGCGCCGCCGGGACGATCGAGAGGAGTCCTCCGACGATGGGGAGGATGTCGATCACAGCGGCCCATGTTGCGAGCGGCAGCACGAACGGCGTATGGGTTATCTCCATCGCGATCCCGGCAACCACTCCGTTCAACACAGCCATGATGAGCACTCCGGTTGTGTAGCCCGAGATCACGCGCGACGTCGTTTGTCCGATACGGCGCGCCGCGTCCTGGTGGTTCCGGGGGACAAGACGTAGGGCGCCGTCGACTAATCGAGGCCCTTCAACGAGCATGAAGATCGCGAGGATGATCACGATGAACGTTCGGAACGCGGCGGACGCGATACGGCGGCCGACGGTAAGCACCGCGCCGGAGAGCTTCCCGATCGTATTGGACAAGGAGCTCGACGCTTTCTGCAGCTGACTCTGCAGGTGCAGCTTGGTGACGAGCTTCCCGAGCTGGCCCTTCCCTTGCGCCGCCTCTTGCAGGCGCGTCGGCGCAGACGCGGCGAACTTCGTCGCGCTGCTTGCAAGCGGCGCCGCGATCAGCGTGCCGATGCTTGCGATCCCGATCGTTGCGACGATGACGACGATCGCGATCGACTGGCCGCGATTGAGGCGGACTCGCCGGAGCCGCTCGACCGCCGGGTTGAAAACGAGGGCAAGGAAGCCGGCAACGACGAGGTCGAGGATCACCTTCTTCAGCTCGACGACGAGCACGACGGCGATGGCGCTCGCGATCGTGAGCCAGATGATCGTCAGGATCAAGCGATAGGGGATGACGCTCGTTCCATCGGCGCCGAACTGGACGCCGCAGTTGCGACAGAAGCCGTCATCCTCCGAGACCGGTGCGTCGCACCGGGGGCAGTTCGTCACGGGAGCAGCCTACCGGGCGACGTTTCGGGATGGGCCGAGATGGGCAGCAGGCTCATGAGGGGTGATCTCCATGTCGATCGGACTCTTCATATTGCGCGTCGTCGTCGGCGCATTGTTCGTAGGCCACGGGACGCAAAAGCTCTTCGGGTGGTTCGGGGGCGGCGGCCCTGAGGGCACGGGCCGTTTCTTCGAGCAGATCGGATACACGCCGGGCCGAAAGATGGCGTACCTCGCCGGTATGTCGGAAGCGGGAGGCGGCGCCCTGATGATGCTCGGCTTCCTCACGCCGCTCGCCACCGCGGCCATCGTCGGCGTGATGGTAGGGACGTTACCGGTGCACGTGCCGAAGGGTCTGTGGAACACGAACGGGGGGTACGAGCTTCCGCTCGTCTACGCGACGGCGGCGATCGTCCTCGCATTCGCCGGTCCGGGCCGAGCGTCCGTCGACGCGGCTCTCGGTTGGACGGCGACGGGTGCGGCGATCGGAACGGCTGCGGCGGCCTTCGGCTGCCTTGCCGGCGTCGTTATGCTGGCGGTGCGCGCGGGCCGCAAGCAGCTTGCCGGCGAGGAGAAACAGCCGCAGCAGCGGCGCGCGGCCTAGCTCAGCCTTCTCGACCCTTCTTCACGAACCGCCACGCGGTCGGAAGCACCGCAGCCGCGAGGCCGAGCTTTATCGCGTCGCCGATGATGAAGGGATAGAGGCCGTACTCGTATGTCTTCTTGGCGCCGATGTGCAGGGCCGCTGAGAGCCACGGAAGGCCGAACGCGTAGATGATGACCTCTCCGATCAGCATCGCGCCGATAGAGCTGCCGAGGTTGCGGTCCCAGCCGCGCTCGGCGAGGAAGCCCACAACGAGCGCCGCGACCGCGAAGCCCCACAAATAACCGCCGGAGGCCGACGAGGCGGCGAGCACGCTCACGCCGTGCGCGTGCTGGGCGAAGAAGGGAGCTCCGACCGCTCCTTCGGCGAGATACAGGAGGAGCGCGGCACTGCCGCGCCACGCGCCGAGACTCGCGCCGACGAGGAGAACACCCAGTGTTTGGCCGGTGATCGGAACCGGCGTGAAATGAAGCGTGATCGAGATCTGCGCAAGGCCGGCGACGATCAGGCTGCCCGCGATGATGGAGATGACGTCGAAGGCGATGCGGCTGCGCGCTCCTGTCGGGCGCGCGATTGCCGGTGCGAATGCGGTCATTGCGGCTCCTTTCCCCCGTGGGGCCTGCGCAACGCTACCAACGCTTGCACGTCGCTCCAAAACGTCGAGGACGTTCAGGACGGAAGAACGAGGCGCACCTCGACCGCCTTGAACGAGGCCCACACGGGGCCACCTTCCTTCAAGCCGAGGCGCGAGACGGAGCCGGACGTCACGTCCGCGATCAGGGGAGGCGATGCGTCGATCCGGATGCGCGCGCGCTGCCCATCGTCGGCGATCGACCGGATCGTGCCGCGGATGGCGTTGCGCGCGGAGGCTTGGGAGGGTTGCTCGCGAAATAAGACGACGTCCACCGGCCGCAGCAACGCCGTCACATCTTCGAGCGCCGAGTCCAGCGCCGCGGGACACGAGACGACGATCGCGCCGGCGTCGGTCTGAAGCCGGGCCGCGCCGTCGCCGATCGGTTCGAGCCGGCCGGTGAAGAGGTTGATACCGACGAGCTCGGCGGCGTACGCGCTCCGCGGTGCGCTTCGGATGTCGTCGATCGGACTTGTCTGTGTCACCCGACCGTGCTCGAGCACGACCATGTCGTCCGCGAGCGTGAGCGCGTCGACGGGATCGTGCGTGACCACGATCGCTACTCCTTGGAAGCTTGCGAGCAGCTTGCCGAGCAACGCGCGGATCTCGGTCCGAGCGCGCACGTCGAGCGACGACAACGGCTCGTCCAGCAGCAGGAGCGCCGGTTCGTGCGCGATCGCACGCGCGATCGCAACGCGCTGCGCCTCGCCGCCCGAAAGCTCCACCGGGCGCGCGTTCGCACGGTGCTCGAGGTCCATCGAGCGAAGGAGATCGCGCGCGCGCTCCCTTGCCTCGCCGGCGCGCATCCCGCGCGCGCGCAGCCCGAACGCGACGTTCTCGACCGCGGACATGGTGTCGAAGAGCACGCGGTCCTGGAAGACGACGCCGGCGGACCGGTCGCGCGGGGCAACGTGCGTCGTGTCGTCGTCGAGCACTGTCCCGTCGAGCGCGACGGTCCCGCGCTCGATCGGCGCAAGCCCCGCGAGGACCCGTACCAGAGTGGTCTTGCCTGCGCCGTTCGGGCCGACGAGCGCGACCGGGCGGCCCCGTTCGGCTTCGATCGAGGCTTCGACCACGAAGTCGGCGGCGACGCAACGGACATCCGCTCGCAAGCTCACCGCGCTAGGAACCTTCCGCGGAGCGCGACTAGGGCAACGAGCGAAAGGGCGACGAGCATCAGCGACATCAAGATCGCCGCACCGGGATCAGTCTGCATCGCTTCGAACACCGCGAGCGGCAGGGTCTGCGTGCGCCCGCGGATGTTCCCCGCGAAGGTGATCGTGGCGCCGAACTCGCCGAGAGCGCGCGCCCACGCAACGACCAGTCCCGCGACGATCTGCGGCGCGAGCGCCGGCAGCGTCACGCGGCGAAGGACGTACCAGCGCGACGCGCCGAGCGTCTCGGCCGCGTCCTCCTTGCGGCGATCGAGCGCGCGCACGCCGGCTTCGACGGTCAGGATCAGCAGCGGCGTCGCAACGAACGCAGAAGCGAGGATCGCACCGGCCGTCGTGAACGGCAGCCGGATGCCGATAGCGGCGAGGCCCCGTCCCAGCACACCGCGCCGTCCGAATGCGGCGAGCAGCCCGACCCCGGCCACCACCGGAGGCAAGACGAGCGGCAGCAGCGCGAGGCTACGCACGATCGAGCGCCCGGGGAACCGGGAGCGCGCGAGCACCAGCGCCGTCGGAACGCCGAACACCAGTGACAGCGCCGCTGCGGCGAGCGAGACCTCGATCGAAACGAAGAGCGCCGTTCGGGGTCCCGATGCGCCGAGGCGGCCGATGTCGCTCCAGGGCGCGCGCGCGGCGAGCGCGACGAGCGGAAGAGCGACCGCGACGACGGCGAGCGCCGCGAGGACCTTGACGGCTCCCGGAAGATCTCTCATGCCGACGCCTCGAACCCCGCGCGTTGCAGGATCGCTTGACCCGGCCCGGTCACGTACGCGACGAACGCGCGCGCAAGCGCAGCGGTTTTCGTCCCGCGCACGACGCCGATGTCGTAGACGGCCACGACGTTGTCTTCCTCTGGTATCGGCACCGTGCCCACCGAGCGCGCGACGGACGGTGTGACGTCGGTCGCGTACACGATCCCTGCGTCGGCATCGCCCGACGAGACCTTTCCGACCACTCCTTCGACGTCTTGCTCGTTCGACACGACGTTCCGCAACGCGGGCCGCAAGCCTGCGTTCGACAACGCTTGCCGCGCGTAATCGCCGGCCGGAACGCCGGGCGCGGCGAGGACCAATCGCACGCCGGCCCGCGCGAGATCGCCGAAGCGCGCGATGTGGGCGGGGTTGTCGCGCGGCACGATGACGATCAGCCGGTTGCGCGCGAACGCGGCGCGCGCGAGCACACCCGGGTCCTTCTCGACGGCATCCATCCATCGTGGTGCCGCGGATGCGAAGACGTCGATCGGAGCGCCCTGTTGGATCTGCGTCGCGAGACCGTTCGAAGAAGAGAACGTGAACCGAATCGAGGTGCCGGGGTGTGTCCGCTCGAACGCATGCCCGACCTGCTGGAAGACGACGCTCAACGACGCCGCGGCGCCGACGGTGATCTCATGAGAAGCCGCCGCCGCGGACGCAGCGCACGAGACGCCCGCCACCAAGCTTGCCGCAAGCACCGCGCGCGCGAACCTCATCGTCACGCGCCTGGTTGTATCGCACGGTGACCCGACCAAGAAAGCCGAAGAGCCGGGCCTGTCGCCCGGCTCTTCTCACGTGCGTCAGATGCTACGAGGAGCGACGCTCGCGCTCGGAGGTGCGGTAGGCCTGCTCGGCTTTGCGCTCGTGGAGCTCG
>Ga0209577_10003136_pt1 | contig 15591 bp, 8 predicted proteins | sample GraSoiAngelo_109_FD_185874 | JGI IMG/M metagenome (GOLD analysis project Ga0209577, IMG submission 185874) | Grasslands soil microbial communities from the Angelo Coastal Reserve, California, USA - 14_0903_12_20cm (SPAdes) (version 2) | ecosystem: Environmental > Terrestrial > Soil > Grasslands ...
TCGCGAGCGAAATGATCTACCCGCTGCTCCCGGCGTTCGTCACCGGGGTGCTGGGTGGGGGCGCGCAGGCCTTGGGGGCGCTCGACGGGGCCGCGGAGTTCGCGGCGGCCGTCGTGAAGCTCGGGGCGGGCCGGTTGGCCGATCGGACGAGCCGGCGTGGGCCCCTCATCGTGCTCGGCTACTTGATCGCCGTCGTGGTGCGTCCCGTCATCGCGGTCACCGGGGCGGCGTGGCAGGTGATCGGGCTGCGCGTGGTGGACCGGCTGGGCAAGGGACTGCGCACGCCGCCGCGCGACGCGTTGATCGCCGACGCGACTCCGGCGGACCTCGTGGGCCGGGCCTTCGGGCTGCAGCGCGGCATGGACCACGCGGGCGCGGTGTTGGGGCCGATTGTCGCCTGGTGGCTGCTCGCGTCGGGGAGCGCGGGGCTGCGAACGGTGATTGGGGCGAGCATTGTGCCGGGCGTGTTGGTGCTGTTGCTGGCGAGTAGGGCGGTGAAGGGGGGAGCGGCAACGGGCGGCATGGGGCGGCAACAGGCGGCAATTCCATCCGAGCCAATGCCGCCCTCTGCCGCCCGCTACCGCCCTCTGCCGCCCGCTCTTCTCGCCATCTCATTCTTCTATCTCCTCCGCATGCCCGACACGTTGATCATCCTGCGCTCGCAGCAGCTGGGCGTGCCGGTGGCGGTGGTACCGCTCTTGTGGGCGGCGGTGCACATCGTGCGGTCGACGTCGAGCTTTGCGGGTGGGGCGGCGAGCGACCGGCTTGGGCCTGGGCAGACGATGTGGCTGGGGTGGCTCGCCTACACGATCCTCGCGGTGGGGATGGCGCGCGCCGGCACGGCAGCCGCGGCGTGGGGATGGTTCCTCGGCTTGGGCCTGGTGGCGGGGCTGACCGAGAGCCCGGAGCGATCACTGGTGGCGCGACTCGCGGGGGCTCACCGGGGGAGCGGGTTCGGGGTGTATCACGGCGTGACGGGCTTCGCGGCGCTGGTGGGAGGCGTGGCGCTGGGTGCGGTATTCCAGCGGTACGGGGCGGGGCCGGCGTTTCTGGCGAGCGCGGCAGGAGGGCTGGGGCTTGTGCTTGGGTGGCCCGTTCTGGCGCGGGCGGGTGTCTGGCGGTGGCGGGGAGTTAGGTGAGCCGGAGAACCCCGAGCAATGTCGCGACCAGCGTTACCCACAACAACACCGTGAGGCGCGTCAGGCGGCCCTCGACCATGCCAATGCGCCCGATGAGGCCGCCCTCGAGCACGCCGATCCTCGCCAGCAGCCGCCCTTCCAGCATCGCGAGCCCGGCGTGTAGCTCCGCTTTTACTTCCGCGATACGTTGCTCCAGTTTCGCGTCCAGTTGGGCTGTGCGCTGCTCGATCTTGGCGTCCAGTTGGGCTGTGCGCTGCTCGATCTTGGCGTCCAGTTCGGCGGTACGTTGCTCGAGCTTCGCGTCGAGCTCGGCGGCACGCTGCTCGAGCTTCGCATCGAACCGCGCGAAGTTCAGCTCGTTCAGCTCCCGAAGCTCGCCCCGATAGGTTGCATCCACCTGATTGAACCAATCCACGAGCTCGTTGGTGAGCTCGTCGCCGAACCTCTCGTAACATGCGGGACAGTTTCGCCGTGACGGGCATGGAGCATGCTCCAGGTCGATCGCAGCGATACGATAAGGTACGCTCGGCCACTGGGGACAATCAAATCCTCGCATGAGGATGCCGTTCTTTGCGACACGTCCCAGCCGCCTCAGCGCTCCTGCCCGTGGTGATCGCGGTCATCACCGTCTTCGGCCTGTTCGCGCTCTCCCTCGGGCCCCGAGTGTAGATTGAAGCGACCATGCGCACCACGCTGCTCCTCGGAGTCCTCGGCGCCGCATTCGCCGCCTGCGGCGGCGGCGTCATGGGCGGTGGTGCCGACCCCGGGGCGGGTCCGGGCGAGCCCCACGACGTCGCGTCCGTGCGACTGTTCGACTCGACGGGTGGCGAGCTGACGTTTCACATGCCGCTGTTCGACAGTGTCCAGCTGCGGGTCGTCGTCCGCATGTACGCCGCCAACGGTCGCTACCTCACGAGCGTCACCGGCGGGCAAGACATGCAGTTCACGTTCACCCCGGAGGGGTTGGCGTCGTCCACGCCCGTCACTGGACAGCCGTTGGCTCGGGACGTCCTCACGGTCGCTCCGCCGGGAACGGTGGCACCCTCGACGTCACCCTACATTTTCCCGCCGACACCTCCACCAAGACCTTTCGGGGCTTTGAAGTCCTGGTACACTGACGCCGCGGCGGTCGCGGTCGTCATCACCGTGCTCGCGAGCGCTTCACCCGTGTCCGGTTACGCGCAGCACGAGCACGAGCGCGAGCAGGGGACGTTGGGAATCCCCTCCACGCGCATGGGGTCGGGCACCGCGTGGCTCCCCGACGCCGCGCCGCTGCCGGGTTATCACGCGTCCGCGGGCCGCTGGACGGTGATGGTCCACGGAAACGTCTTTCTGCAATACGACCGGCAATTCGGTACTCGGGCGGATGACCAGCTCGGCAGCGTCAACTGGCTGATGGCGGTGGCGGGGCGTCCTGCCGTGGGTGGGACGCTGCGGTTCCGCGCGATGGTGAGCGCCGAACCGTGGACGGTCACCGCGCGCGGATATCCGCAGCTGCTCCAGGTCGCCGAGCCCTACAGGGGAGGCATCGTCACGGACCGGCAGCATCCCCACGACGTCGTGTCGGAGGCCGCCGTCATGTACGAGCACACGGTGGGCACCAGGGTCGCCGGATCGCTCTACGCCGCTCTGGTAGGGGAACCCGCCCTCGGCCCTGTGACCTATCTGCATCGTCCCTCGGCCGCGTTCGATCCCGTCACGCCGCTCGGGCATCATTCCCAGGACGTCACACATACCAGCTTTGGGGTCGTGACGGTGGGTGTCTTCACGCGCAGCCTGCGGGTCGAGGCGTCGTCCTTCAACGGCGCGCACCCGGACGAGGACCGCACCAACTTCGACGCCGTGCGGCTCGACTCGTATGCGACGCGCGTGAGCTGGAATCCGGGCGCCGAGTGGAGCGCGGCGGCCTGGTTCGGACATCTCGCGGCATCGGGCGGCGCGCACGTGCACGATGCGCTCGATCGGTTCGGCGCCTCCGTGGTGCGCACGCGTGGGTCGTGGTCGACGGCGTTGATCTACGGCGCCGATCTGCCCGCCGGCGCGGGACACCCCTTGAACACGCTGCTGCTCGAAACCACACTCGAGCTGAATGACGCCAACGCCGTGTACGGCCGCGCCGAGTACGTGCGGCGCACGGCCGCGGACCTGGCGCTGCTCGGTTCGGTGAGCCGCGAGCTCGATATCGACGCCGTGTCGGTCGGGTACGAGCGCCGGATATGGCGCCGCGCGCCGCTGGCCGCCGGGCTGGGGGCGCGGGGCACACTCAACCTGGTTCCCGAAGAGCTGCGTCCCTTCTATGGGAGCCGCATCCGGCCGCCCTGGTGGCGTACCTGCAGCTGCGGCCCGGCGCGCGCATGTAGTTCCCCGAATCCAGGGGGGGCTGAGCGGCGACAGTCGCTACTCGAGCTCGTCAGCCTCGCGGTCCACGTCGCCCAGTGGCGTGCGGGTCGCCATCCAGATGTCGAACCCACCGAGATTGGGCTTACGATTCATACCCGAAATGAACAGCAGCGTGCGACCGTCGAACGACAGGTTTGGGTGAAACTCGTTGAACTGAGAGTTCACCGGCGCTCCCAGGTTCACGGGTGTGGACCAGGCGTCGTGGACGCTCGGGCGCGTGGACGTCCAAATGTCGAAGCCGGTGCTACCGGGGCGCCGCGAGTCGAAGAAGATCTCCCGTCCATCGGCGCGCACCGAGACATGGTTGTCCTCGACACTCGAGTTGAGCTCCGGAACCGGCATCGCCGGCCCCCGAGGCGTGCCACGCCGATCGACCGGCACCGAATAGATGTCACTTTCGAGCGGGGTCGCTCCCCGATCGAAGAACAGGACGGCCGTTCCATCTGCTCCGCGCCGTAGGTAGCTCGGTCCTTCTTCTGAGGCCGTCGTGTTCACGTTCGGGCCGAGATTGACCGGAGCATCCCAGACCACGGCGTGCTTGCGGTGGGCGCGCCGCGCAACGTAGATGTCGCGCTGTCCGCCGGCACCCTCGAACCTGTAGAAGAACAGCAGGCGCCCGTCGGGAGATAACGCAGGTCCCGCCTCATTGGCCGGTGTATTGACCGGTGATCCCAGATTCACGGGATTGTCCCAAGGGCTCTCGCGGGAGGCGCGCCGGGCGACCCAGAGGTCGAAGGTATCCTGGCAACCGTCCGGCGTGTCGTTGCCGAGCCCACCTTGTCTGTTCGATATGAAGTACAGTGCGAGCTGGTCCCGTGAGAGAGTTGGGGTCTGGTCTTGGCACGGAGAATTGATGGGTGCGTCGAGATGCACCGCCGTGGACCAGTCGGAGAAGCGGGGCGGATCGCCCGCGGCGTGCCGCGACGCGAGCAGGCTGGGGCGGGGCTCCGAGGGTAGCGTCCCGATGGAGTCGTTCCGACAGCCTGCCAGGGCGAGTGCGACGAACAGCAAGGCATGCTCATGGTGTTGAGGGCGCATGGGACCTCCTCCTAGTGTCCGCTCGGCGTGCGGGTGGACATCCAGATATCGTTGCCGAGACTACCCGACCGATCGGACGCGAACATGAGCGTCCGACCGTCGAACGAGAGACTCGGCTGAAGCTCGGCGGCCGACGTGTTGACGAGAGTTCCAACGTTCTCAGGGGCGGACCAGCGCTCGTGCACGCTTCGACGCGTTGACATCCAGAGATCGGCGCGGGTGCCGACGCCGCCGGGGCGGTTCGACTGGAAGATGATCTCTCGCCCGTCGGCGCGCAGTGTCGGCGCGACGTCGTTGATTCCGGCAAGGCTAAGCTCAGACACCAGCACGGCTGGTCCGCGAGTTTCACCGTTCCGCGTGACCGTGGCCGCGTATATGTCGAAGCGACTCGAGCCGGGCTCGTTTCTGCAGAAGTACAGGGTGACCTCGTCGTCGGCCGCGCTTTGGAGGTAGAACGGGTGATCCTCGTTGGCCGCCGTGTTGACGTCGGGACCGAGCGGCACGGCGGGGCCCCAGCCGAAGTCGTCTTTCGCGTTGGAGCGACGCGCCACGAAGATGTCGCTGGTCCCGGGAAAATGACTCGCGCCGCAGTCAATACAGCGCGAAAAGAACAACAGGTGGCCGTCCCGTGAGAGAGCGGGCGCCCCGACCGCCTGCGTCGGCCCAAGGCCGCCTTCAAAATCGTCCGGCACCAGCTGCAGCTTGACCGGCGTTTGCCATGCACACTCACGGCATTCGCGGTGGGAGGCCCAGATGCCGTACCCGCCTGGCCGATCCGACGTGAAGTAGAGGCTCAACTCATCGGGCGACAGCGTTGGGTCCTGGTCGAGGCCATCGGAGTTGACGACCGGTCCCAGGTTCACAGGGTCGGACCACCCGGAAGACCCCGCCCCGGCGTCATCCGCATGCAGCGAAGCGAGAAGTATGCGGTCGCCGGGCTGGGACGGTGTCCCCGTGGAGTCGCCGCGGCAGCCCGCAGCCGCGAGTGCGACAAGCAACAGGGTGGACCTTAGATGGGGTCTCACAGTCCCTCCCTAGGCTAATGCGGTTCTTTGACTCGCGTGCACGTGGTGACCCAGATGTCGAACACCCCACCGAACGTGTGGAGAGAAGCTGCGACTAGGCGGTCAAGTACCGGCCACGTGATCCGCCAGACCGACCAATCAGGAGAGGGGAGCTAGCGCGGCGGGCTGGCGTCCTTGCTTCCGCTCAGGGTCCATCGGCCCCTTTGGCGGTGCGCTCGCACGCCAATCGCCAGTGAGAGCGTCTCGAATTGTGCAGCACGCGTCGCGGCGTCCGAGAAATGGAATCGCTCAATGCGATAGACGAGCGTGAGCGCGAGGGGCGACCCGGCAGGTGTTACCGTCGCACCGGCCTCACCGCCCACGCCGAAGGTGGGCGCCGTCTCGTTTTTCAGGCGGACCACAGGCAGATACGTGAGAGCAGCAAAGGTGCTCACCGCCGGCGTCCCGAGATCGCGCGCCACCCTGGCCCCCGCGCCCATCATGTCCCACCGTTCGTAGCCAGCGGCGGAGCTGAGCGCCCGTGCCGCGTACCGAGCCCGCACAGCAAGCCACGGGGCGAGGTGGAACAGACCACCCAGGTCTAGCTCCCCGAGACTGGTCGCGGGAACAGCGCCCGGCGGCGTGCCGTTCACTTGGCCCCGCGTGCCGTTCGCGGTCAGCGAGAACCGACCAGCCTCGATGCCTACGCCGAGGCCGGCCCACACGCCGTCCATCCGCGTCGTCATGCCAGACACCCGTGCGCTGCTGTTGGGTACGGCGACCAGCGCCTGTACGGAGACCGCCTGTGCGGCCAGCGCCGCAGGAACGGAAAGGGCCGTGGCGACGAACACTGTGACGCGAAACAGCTTCGCGCAGGCGGCATGTAGCGGTGACGCGCTCATGGCTCCCGAGTGGCGCGGAGGCGGAACGGCGCGGCCCGCAGGATCGCCGTGTTGCGGGCAGCGATGACGCGGTTCTCGGTCTGCCATTGGATGCGCGCTACCTCGTTGTATGTCACATTCTCGGGGAGAGGTGTCGAGGAGCGTCGGAGCGCAATGCTGGTGACCGAGACCGACCCGGCGATTGCCCATGCCGCCGGCGGCACCGAGTGCCCGCTCAGACTGCGATCGTTCAGCGCGACCGGCACCGCGAGCGCGAGGACACCGAGTCCCAGACCTTCGAGAATTGTCCGGCGGGTAGGGCCTCCGCTCAATGTCTCGGGTCGAAAGATGGCGGGTCGGAGCGCCTTCTGTGGAATCGTATCGACCGGCAGCCGCTCGACTCTCAGCTGCAACAGATCGCTCGAGCCCGGTTCTGAGGGCGCGACTTCTCCGATGATCGCGTACTCGCCGGTCGGCCACGCACCTCCCTGGGAGAGGGCTGCTGGAACCCGCGCGGTCGCGATGCTGTCCACAAGCAGCGTTGCCACGAGCGAATCGCGAGGCCTGGGCTGAACCAGACGCAGGCTGAGCCGGACCATACCAGGCCGGCCAACGGCGATCTCGATCGGCAAGGTGTCTCGGGCCGGATTAAGCAGCGTATCCGCGGGCGCGCGGATCCGTATGGCGGTCGTTTCCCGGCGCACGCGCAGGTACGCTGCACGCAGCTCGGGGTTGAACAGGTCGGACGGTGGAGCGTAGAACGGGTCGCACTGCACGACCGCCCTTAATAGGTGCGTGGCAGAATCTCTCGCACCGAGTGACCAGATGGCACCGGCGAGATGCGCAAGCGCGGCGGCGCGCGCGGCGCCCCCCGCCTCGGCCCTCGCCGCAAGCAGTCGCCCCAACAGCTCCGCCGCGCGCTCGACGTCGCCCGCGTCGAGCATCTCGAGCGCGCTGTCCACTTGGGCGTCGCCCGTCGCGTCATGGCGGTCCACCCACCGGAGCCTCACCTGCTCGCGGTCGGCGACCACCAGTACCGTGTCGCGGAATCGTCGCTGGTCACGCTGCAGACGGACTACGTGCCGTCCCGGCGCAATCCGGTGCCCGGCGATGTCTGTGAAACCGATGCGCTCCTGATCCACAAACAGGGTGCCCCATGGCCGGGCGGCGACGGACAACACGGCCGCCGTCTCCGGCAGAAGCGACACCCTCACCCGCGTAGTGACCGCGGGGAGCGCCTCGACCGTCATGCGGGTCGGGAGGTAACCGGGAGCCGATACGACGATGTCGTAGCTGCCCGGCGGCAGCTGGCGCGATTCGCCCGCGCGCACGAATTGGTCTGCGCCGATCCGGGCGGTGATCGGCACGCTCGCTGGCTCCAGGCGGATGGTGCCAGGCGCGCCCGCGCTGAAACCCGCGGGCCACGTGAAGTCGACCTGCGCGACGAACCGGTCGCGGGGCGTCGCCTCCACGAAGCTGCGCGCGGCGGCAGCCGCCCGCACTACCGCCGGGGGCATCACGTCGGCGTCGACGTAGAAGTCCGGCGCCAGGCGCATCGCCCAGCGCAGCCAGGCTGCCGCCAGGGAATCCTGCCGCAGCACCAACAACACGTCGGCGAGACGCTCGACCCCTTGCTGCCACGACTGATCGATCGATCCCGTCTTGGGATCGAGCCCGAGACTCAAAAGTGGCCAGGCCGCGCGGTAATCCGCGAGGAGATACTCCCCGGTGCCCGCGGCCAGGGCCCGGCGCGGGCTTTGGGCATGCGCGGAGACGGCGGCGAGCACGACGAGAGTGACGACGGCAGCGCGTCTCACGGTGTGCGCCGCATGGCGATCTCGAGCACGTTGGTGCCGGACCGCAGGGTGAGCGTCGTGTCCAGGGATACGAACCCGGGGCGTTCGAAGCGTAGCGTGTGCGTGCCCGGTGGCAGCTCCTCGCGGTGCACGGGCCGCTCGCCACGCAGGTCGCCGTCGACGTAGATGCGCGCCCAACCGCCGGCGACGCGCACCACGAGCACGGCGGTAGGCGGTTGCGACCGCGGGGGCAAAGACTGGGCCGCACCCGCCGCCGCGTTCCTCGCTGGGGAGTGCGTTGCCCTGCCCTCCACCACGCGCGCCGGGCGCTCGGGCGGACGCATGATGGTGTCGCCGCTCCCTGTCGGGCGCGGCGGGTCCGCCGTCCGCTCGACGGGGCGCAGCAACGTCCACGCACCGTATGCCGCGCCAGCCAGCACAGCGATGCCCGCCGCCGCGGAGCGCAGCCTCGACCGGCGAGCGCGGACGCGCCGCGATGGTACGCCCGCCACCCAACGCCCGGAGAGCGCGTTGATGAAGTCCGCGACGGTCGGGAATCGGTCCGCCGGGTTCTTGGCCAGCGCGCGCTCGATGGCCCCGTACGCGTCCGTCGGGAGATCGGGCCGGAGGTCCACGAGGGGGGGTGGCGGCTGCGTCACGTGTTTGCTCAGGAGCTCGTAGGCCGTGGACGCGTCGAACGGGACCTGGCCGCCGAGGCACTGGTAGGCTACGACGCCGAGGGAGTACTGGTCGGCGGCGCCGGAGATCTCGGTCCCGCGGTACTGCTCGGGAGACATGTAATACGGCGTCCCGAGGAGGTGTCCCGAGGCGCTGGCAGAGGCCTCCTGGATCTCCTTGGCGATGCCGAAGTCTGTGACGGTCACCCGCCCGCGCGCGTCCAGCACGATGTTGCCCGGCTTGACGTCGCGGTGGATGACGCCGTGCTCGTGGGCGTACCGGAGCGCGTCGGCGACCTGGTCGAGGATGGCGACGGTCTCCTCGAACTCGAGTCGCCCGCGCTCCTTGAGGAGCGTGTCGAGGCTCTTGCCTTCGAGTAGCTTCATCGAATACCACAGCAGCTCACCGCCAGTGGAGACGCGGTAGATCGGAATGATGGCGGGATGGTCGAGCCCTGCGGCAGTGCGAGCTTCGCGCCGGAATCGCTCGATGGCGCCTTCGCCGAAGGTGAGCGCGGGTGGGAGCACCTTGATGGCGACGCGGCGCCGCAGCTGCGTCTCCGTGGCTAAGTACACGACGCCCATCCCGCCGCGCGCCAGCTCGCGCTCGATCTCGTATTCACCCGCGGTGTCCTCGCGGAGGACGCGTGTCAACTTCGCGACGCCGGCGTCGTCGAGCGATGCGGGCGACGAGGAGGATGGGCTCCGCACGTCGGCGCCACAGTTGGTGCAGAACTGGCTGCCCTCGGGGAGCGGGCTCGCGCAATGGGCGCAGAGCATGGGGGGATACGATACGGCCCAGGGCACGGTCGTGCCAGCGTCCGAGGATGGTCGCTCGACTGCAGGCTCCGAGAGCGCGCCCAGCATTGCGAGGTTAATGGTGCGAGACAGGTCGTGCCATTCTACGGACGGGCGTTCCGGTCGGTGGCGGGACCCGGCGCCAAGCCGGGTGAGTCTCGGAGCTGTCGGGAGTGAAGGTCAGTTGTCGGAGGCCGGTTCCGTCCCGATTGATAAGGTAGAGATCTGAGTTGGAGTACGCGGACGTCCCGACAAAAACGATCTGAGCACCGTCGGGCGACCAGGCGGGGCTCGTCGCGGCGAGGCCAAGGCCCGCTGTAAGGTTCGTGCGGCCTGAGCCGCCCGGATTCATCAACCAGATTCCGCCATCGCTGGCGAACGCCAGTTGTGAACCGTCGGGGGACCAAGCCGGCTCGACACCGTATCCGCTTGGGGTCAGGTTCACCGCGCCGCCGCCGTCGGCGCTCATGACGTAGATGTCTCCCGGCTCTTCAATGATCGCACCATAGCTCGTCGCGAAGGCGATCTTCGTCCCGTCGGGCGACCAAGTCGGGTAGTCGTCGTTGTGCTGCCCCGAGCCGAGGAGTCGCCTGGTATCGGGGGCGTCCGCGCTGGCCACGAACACGAAGGTCTCGCCGCTGTAGACCCCCGCAAAGTCTCCGCCCCCGAACGCGATCTCGGTCCCATCTGGTGACCACGCCGGACTGTGGGCACACCAGGGGATTGGCTCACCAAAACCCGGTTGCGGGGAAGTGATCTTGACGGCGTCCGAGCCGTCGGCGCGCGCGACGTAGATCTCGCACGTCCGCCAGTCAGGCGTCCGGGTGAAGGCGAGTCGAGTGCCGTCCGGCGACCACGCTGGCTCTGCCACCGTCGGGTCGTCGATCAACACGATGCGCTCCGATCCATCCTCCCCCATCACCTCGATGCCCCGCTCGGACTGGAAAGCGATCGCCGCCTGCGCGCACGACGCGGTCGCGCCCGTCACCGTGACCGCCGCCGTATCGGACGGTCCTCCGGTTGCGACGATAGCTATGACGCGTGTACTCCCTGCGCCGCGCGCCGTGACCAGGCCAGCGTTATCGACCGTCGCGACGCAGCTGGAGCCCTCGCCCCAGGCGAACCCGACGTTCGCCACGGGATAGCCGTTCCGGTCCAAGGCTACCGCGCCGAGGCGGACGGTGTCGCCGTCTCCCGTCAAGACCACGCTGTCTGGCAAGATCTGCGCCCTCTTGACCTGTTGCCGCACTACGACTGTCGCGAACGCCGACTGCACGCCACTCGAGGCCGTTACCAGCGCGAGCCCGTTCGTCACCGCGCGCACCAGTCCCCGAGCATCGACCGTGGCGACGTTGGGATCGCTCGTCGCCCACGTGACGGTGGGGTTTGGGATCGGGTGCGCCGCGCTGTCCTTGGCGATCGCCGCGATGCGGCTCGTATCCGCGATCGCGACCAGGGTATCGAGACCGGGGGCGACAAACAGGAACGCTATCGTCTGAGCAACCACTAGCGTCGCGGTGTCGGCGGCGGTGCCGACGCGAGCGATGATCTTCACCGTGCCGGCGGACTCCGCGGTGGCGAGCCCCGAGGCGCTGACGCGACCCACTAACGTATCGGCACTCACCCAGCGCGGCTTGGCGCCGTCGATGATGGAGCCGGTCGAGTTGAAGGCCACGGCGGTGAACTGTACGGTCCGGGTGAGGGTGCGCAGTGTATCGAGCTTGGGCGCGAGCGCCACACGGGCGGCAGTCTGAACCACCGGCACAGCGGTGGAGGCTCTCACGCCGTCGATTTCGGCGCTGATCAGTGCAGTTCCCTCGTCGTGGGCGGTGACAACCGCGTATTGTCTCCCGGTCGTGTCGGTGTCCGCCGCGCGCACGGTTACCACCGCCGAGTCGCTGCTGGACCAGTTGAAATCCACCCCACGTACCCATGCGCCGTTAGCGGCATACGCAACGGCGAACAGTTGGCCCGTTTGCCCGAGGTTGGTGAGCCGCCCCGACAGCGTATCGAGCGATACCGCGGCGACAATCACTCGCACTGTGAAGGTCGTGTCGGGGGTCCCGGTGGGCGTGGGATACACGACCCGGACGGAGGCAGTGCCGCGCGCCTGGCCAAAGAGCCCGCGGCCAGTCGGGTCGACCCGGACGACGGTCGAGTCGAGGCTCTCGAGATGGTACGAAGGATTCGGGAGCGCATGACCGGCGGCAGTGATTGTCACGGGGGGGACGACGGTATGCGGTGCGCTGTCCAAGGTCTCCCCGCTCAGGAGAACCGGGAACGGCTGGGGGAAGTCGAGGGTGAAACTCACCCGATCGGCACGCGAGGGCTCACCTGGGAGAATGCACGCCAGATAGAGGAGGGTGAGACCCGCAGCCGCTCGGTGCCAGATCGCGCGATGGGTCATGACCCGGAGCATAGGTCGCCGCGTCCACGCAGCGACCAAGTATCGAGGGAGTTCCGGCAAGTCATTGCGCCGTAACACCGTTGGCCAGGCGTTTCAGCGGCTCGAGCAGCGCCAGGCGCTCGGCTGCGCCGTCTGCGGCGCGCTCCGCTAAACGCAGCGCGCTCGCGGTGGTGCGCCGGGCGCCGAGCGCGGACGCTCGCTCGGCGACGGCGCGAGCCGCGTCGAACCCGTCTGGATGACGCTCGGTGACGAGCAGTCGGGCGCGCAACAGGTGAGAGTCGATGTCGTCTCGCGCCGCGAGCGCGGCGATGCAGCGCTCGCGCAGCCTGCGCCGGCCCCCCGGCTGAATGCATTCCGTTTGCACCACCGCCGGAACCAGCTGCCCATTGAAGAGGTAGCGCTCGCCGCTCAGCACGACGAAGCGCTCGCGCTCGAGGCGATCGAGTGCCGCATCGATACGAGCGGGGGGGAGGTCCAGTACTGCCGTGATGAGCGCGGGGTCGAGCATGTCGCCCGCGACACTCGCCGCGCGCAACACCGCGAGGCTGTCTTCATCGAGGCGCGCCACTCGCGCCGTGATCGCGCTCCGGACCACTGCGGAGATCCGGACCGGCAAGGTGGAGTCGTAGGTGGCACCGGGGCGCGGCCACTCAGGCCCCCCGCGACGCTGGAGCGCGGCCTCGCCCAAATCACGTAGCAATGTCACGGCCAGGAGCGGATTGCCTCCCGACTCTCGTGTGACGCGGCGTGCCAGACGCTCCCGATCTTCCTTGATGGTGCACCACGGTGCCATCGCTGCGGTGAGGGCCACGATCTCGTCGGTCGCGAGCGGCTCGAGGTGCACGACGGCGCCGCGGACGTCGCGCCCCAAGCTGCCGGTGAGCGTCTGCAGCTCGGGGGAGGGTTCGCCTCCCGGTTCGAGTGTCAGCACGAGCGCCAGCGGCGTCCGTCGCTCCCGGGCCCACGCGGCGCGCAGCGCTACGAGCGTCGCCCCGTCCGCCCAGTGCGCATCGTCGATGAGCACGGCCGCCGGTTGCTCATCGGCTACGGCGTGAAGGAATGAGGCCAGGGCGTCGGATACTTGCGCCACGTCGCGCGCTTCGAGCGGCTCGAGGCGGGCGGCAAGCTCCGGGACGAGCCCGGCGAGCACCCGCAGTGCGAGGGGATCCGTGGCCGGGATGCCCGGCGCCTCGAGCAGCCCGCCCCGCATCAGCGCGCGCAGGGTGCTCCAAGGCGCGTCGTGGTCGCTCTCGAGGATCCGCGCCATCGCCACCGTCGCACCGGCGAGGGCCAATCGTTCGGCGCAGGCATCGAGCAGCCGGGTGCGTCCGGAGCCCGGCTCGCCGGTGATCACCAGGCACGCCGAGCCCTCGCGCGGCACGCGTTCGAGCTCCGCGAACAGGCGCGCGTGGCAGTCGCGTCGACCGATGAGCGGCGGCTCGTGGTCGGGATGAGGTCCCCGGGGGCGCTGCCACTTGTTCTCGCGAATACGTGTCGCCAGCGCGTTGAGCTGGGGAGTTGGGCGCCCGCCGAGGTCGCGCTCCAGCCGCTCAGCGAACTCGTGATACAGCGCCACGCCGCTCGCGGGATCGCCCTCGAGCGCGGCGCTGCGCATCGCCAGGGAGAGGGCGACGTCGCTGTAGGGATCGAGCGCCAACGCGCGCCGGGCGAGGGCCCTGGCCTCGACGTAGCGGTTGACGGCCAGCTGCTCCTCGGCCCGCGCGACGACCAGTCGCCGGGCCGCCTCGCGCAGGCGTGACCGTTGCGTCTCCATCCAGGCATCGAACTCGGGCGCATCGTCGACGTGAAACCCTTCAAGGAAGTCGCCTCGCACGAGCTCCAGTGCACGCAGCTGGCCGTCGGCGCAGAGCGCCTCGAACTCACGCACGTCGAGTTCCAGTGCTGCCGTGCTCAACTGCAGTCCGTCGCCCCGGTTCAGCAGACGCTCTTCACCCAACGCGGTGCGCAGCCGGCGGACCGCTTCATTGAGGGAGCGGCGGGCTTTGTCGTCCGGACTCTCGGCCCAGAGCAAGCCCACTAGATGGGCGCGCGCGCGGGTCGTATCGGGGGACAGGGCAAGGTAGACGAGGAGCGCGAGGTGCTTGCGCCAGACCACGTCGGGCGGCGCGTCGTGCCCGTCCACCCGGACCGAGGGAGGGCCGAGACACCGAATGGCGAGCGGCGTGAGGGCTTCGGACATGGCAGAGCCACCCCCCTCAGCCGGTTTCGCGATTCGCTCCCCCCGCGGCATGGGCGAGCCGCACGACAGCCGCCACGGGGTTCACAGCATCTGAGTCTGTTCCAATCTGCGCCGGCAGGGGGGAGTGTCAAGCACGCGTCCAGCAGCCTCTGCTAGGGCCGCCCTAGCGGGGTTGTGGCGCGACGTTTTTCACCACCTGCCCGTCCTTCATCACGAACACCACCCGCCGCAGCGCCGTGATGTCGTCCGCCGGATTGCCGTCCACCCCGATCAAATCCGCCACGAGCCCCGGTGCGATCGCGCCGATCGAATCCGCCAACCCCAGCGATTGGGCAGAGACGGAGGTAGCGGACACGATCGCCGCCATGGGGGCCTGGCCCCCGACCTGCACCCGGTAGATCAGCTCTTCCCAGTTCTTGCCGAAGGCGCCCGCCACGGCATCGGTGCCGAACACGATCCGCAGCTTGGGGCGCCGCAGCGCCTGCTTGAAGACCTCCAGCACCAGGGGCACGGCGCGATGCATCTGGGCGAATCCCTCCTCGGTGTAGTTCTCGATGCCGAGGAAGCGCGCCTTGTTGTCGAAGTAGTTCTGGAACACGACGTACAGGTTGGGATCGAAGAACACCCCGTGGTCGGTGATCAGATCGAGCGTCGCGGAGTCGAGCAGCACGCCGTGCTCGATCGAGGTGGCGCCGCCGAGCACGGCGCGGCGCGCCGCCTCCGCCGCGTGCGCGTGCACGACGCAACGCCGCCCCAGCGCCTTGGCCTCGCCGCACGCGGCCGCGAGCTGCTCCTGCGTGAGGTTCGGCCCGCCGCCCTCGCGGATGCTCTTCGATCCGAGAATCTTGATCACGTTTGCGCCGGCGGCGACGCGCTGCCGGACGGCCAGCCGCAGGGCGTCCGGGCCTCCGTCCGCAGGGGTGATCCAATCGAGCGATGTGATCACGCGCGGTCCCGGGATGGTGCCCCGGGCGATGGCGTCGCGCAGCTCGCGATCGAGGTTCGAGCCGATGCTCTGCACGGTCGTGATCCCCGCCATGAGGGCGCGGTACGCGTTCTCCTCGGCGTAGAGCACCGTCTGCGCGAGCGGCTCCGTGCCGCCGGGATCGTTGTGCGCGCGACCATCGGCATCGAAGTGCGACGTGAGATGCACGTGCGTGTCGACGCCGCCGGGCATCACGGTCAGGGTGCGCAGATCGTACGTCGCCGTGGTGAGCGCGGGGTCGAGTCGCGCGATCCGCGATCCGGCGA
>Ga0209577_10003137_pt1 | contig 15589 bp, 13 predicted proteins | sample GraSoiAngelo_109_FD_185874 | JGI IMG/M metagenome (GOLD analysis project Ga0209577, IMG submission 185874) | Grasslands soil microbial communities from the Angelo Coastal Reserve, California, USA - 14_0903_12_20cm (SPAdes) (version 2) | ecosystem: Environmental > Terrestrial > Soil > Grasslands...
GTGAGTCTTGGCTCTTCATGACGCCTTTCACAGTGCCAAATGAGAAGTATCAAATGGAGGAAAAATGATCCGGTCGCTATCGCTCGCGGTTCTGATACTTTTGTGACGCGCTGACTAGCGATTGTGGTAAACTCCCGTCTGAAAAGATGGGCAAGAGTTATAGCTCACTCGCTCTCCTGAACGCAGCACGGGCGCGTGTCTGCAAAATAATCAATCAAAACGTAGTTTTTCCAGCTGGAGGTTGTCATGAAACAGATTTTTCTGCGTTCGCTAATGATCGTTGCGCTGGCTTTGAGCCTGACTTTGCCCGCGCTCGCTGACACTGTACGTCTGAAAGACGGCAGCGTGATTCGCGGTCAAATCGTCAGTTTCAAAAACGAGCAGTTCACTATCCTTGTGGGCAGTGGCGCGCGTGGGCGCAAGAGCCGCATTACTGTTTATATGGAAGATGTCGACTCGATCGAGTTTGATTCGGCAGGCAGCGCAGGCGCCAGCGAGGAGACCAACACCAACACATCGCAACCGACTTATCAGCCACCAGTGAATACTCAGCCAACGAATCCGCAGCCAACGAACACTCAGCCGACCAACACGCAGCCGAGCTATCAACCGCCCCCGACAACCAGCAGTCCGTCGTCAGGGACGAACCCGACCTTCTTCCAAATCAACACCCGCGTGCGGGCTGATAATGCCAGCAACGGCTGGACGAACACCGGTCTGGTCGTACGTCGTGGCCAGCGTCTGCGCATCAACGCCTCGGGACGCGCGAACCTGGGGAACAACCGGACGTCGACGCCGGACGGTTTGCCGAGTATTCCGGACCGCGACAAACTAATGCGTAATCAACCTACTGGTGGCTTGATTGCCGTAATTGGCGATGATAATGATGACTTTATCTTCATCGGCCGGAGCCGCGACTTTGTGGCCCAGCGCGACGGGGTGTTGTTTCTTGGTGTGAACGAAGGCAACTTGAGCGACAACTCCGGCGCTTTCGATGTAGTCATCGAAGCCGAAAGCATGAGCGGAAACCCGCGCTAAGCTTTGGAGTGCGCCGGCAGAGCGAAGCGGCGACGGCGCTTTGGATAGCTCAGTCTCTGGGCCGCATACGATCCAAAGCGCCGTCGCCGCTTCGCTCTGCCGGCGCACTCCAAAAATCGACAGGAAACGTACCTTCCTCACCTCGCATCAGAACACTCGGATCGGCCGTCCATAAACTTGACCGTGCTCGCGCGAGCACCATATAGTCAACCCGACAAGTTGAAAAGTGGCCTGCCTCAATCAAAGGGACTCGTAGAGTTGAACCTTCAGCTTGCCGCAAGAAAAGCCAAGCCAAAGCTCGAACTCTTAATGGCAGTAAAGGAATTTTATGAAAAGCAATCGTCTTTCCCGGCTACTCGTTCTAAGCAGCGCGGTGGCATTTTTGTTGGTTGGAACTCCGCTCGTGTTTTCCCAGGCGCGCCGCCAGCCGCCGGCTTCGGATCAGAAGAAGAATAAGCGGCCCGACCAACAGACCGAAGACAAGCAGCAAGAGCCTTTGCCGCCCGACCTCGCCGGCAAGCCGCAAGAGACTGAGAAGGTCACCGTCACCACCAACATCGTCAACGTGGATGCCGTTGTTTACAACAAGAAGACCGGACAACCTTCTCTAAATCTTAAAAAGGACAACTTCGCGATCTTCGTCGATGGCGTGAAGAAAGACATTACGAACTTCTCGACGCCGGAAGCGCCGATCACGGTCACGCTCGTAATCGAATACAGCAAGCTGGGCCAAATTCTGGGCTACTACGGAAGCGGCGGCATGGAGGCAGGTCAGAATGAAGTCATCCGCCCCACAGCGATGTTCCTGTCACAGTTTATCAAGCCGGAAGATTACGTCTCCGTGATTGCTTACGACATGCGACCCACGCCGCTGACGGACTTCACGAACAATCCTCAGCGAATTCAGCAGGTGATCGGCTTGCTGCTACGCAACCAGCCGGCATTCACCGAAACGAATCTGTTCGATGCGCTCAAGCTAACTCTGATCGGTGGCAAAGGTGATACCGTAGTCCTGGAAGATTCAAAAGAACGCACGACGGACTATTCGGGCATGGTAGCGGTGCCGGGCGGTCGTAGACGAGCAGTCTTGTTAGTCTCATCCGGGATCGATACCTTCAGTAAAATCAATCTCGACCAAACGCGAAAGATTGTGCAGAACGCCGGCATCCCGATCTACATCGTCGGCACCGGAAACCTGTTCATGAAAAGGTACGGCGATAACATGGACCCCGGGCAAGGGTCGAACATCCGCGGCATTCCCATTGACCGAATGACGTTTCTGCAAGCAAACAACACACTCACGACTTTCGCGAAAGAAAGTGGCGGAACTTTTTATCCGGTAACTTTCGAAGGCGAGTTGCCCAACGTGCTGGGCTCGATCAACGCGATGCTGCGCAGCCAGTACAGCCTGGCGTTCAAACCAGACGATGTTCATGACGGCAAGTCACACAAGATCGTGGTGAAGGTCGACGTTGATGGCAGCGGACAGTTCGACAATAAGGCTTACGTCGTGAAAGCACGCGAAGTCTACAACGCACCCAAGCCGGAATCTTCGAGCGCAAACGGTAAAGGCACTAAGCAGTAGGCTTTGGAGTGCGGCGGCAGAGCGAAGCGGCGACGGCGCTTTGGATGGTTGAGTGGTTTTAATTGACTCGATCCAAAGCGCCGTCGCCGCTTCGCTCTGCCGCCGCACCCCCAGATCTGCATTTTGCTTGCCCTCGCGCCGCCGCCACGTGTAAAGTACTTTTCGTCTATCCAGTACTCTCCACGGTTTTTACGACATTCGTCGGAGGTTAAGAACTGATGTCCACGGAAACCATCAGCCCCAGCGATGCCGCAGCCGCGCAGGAATTCCCTGATCGAATAGGTTTCAAGCCGGACAATCCATTCCTGGCAGCGTTTCGACCGTACATTCCTGCCGGGATCAGCCTGCGCGAGCTGACACCGATTCCCCTCATCATGGGGACGGTGCTTGGGATCATTTTCGGCGCATCCTCACTGTACCTCGTGCTGAAAGTAGGACTAACAGTCAGCGCTTCGATTCCCGTGGCGGTAATTGCCATTACGCTCTTCCGCGTGTTGTCTAAACTCGGTCTGCGGGACGCAACGATTCTCGAAAATAACATCGTTCAGACGGCCGGGTCGGCCGGCGAGTCGATCGCGTTCGGCCTTGGGGTAACCATGCCCGCGATTCTCATCCTGGGGTTTGATCTGGAATTGATGCGAGTAATGCTGGTGGCGGTACTCGGCGGACTGCTCGGCATTCTGATGATGATTCCCTTACGCCGCGCGTTGATTGTCGCTCAGCATGGATATCTAAAGTATCCGGAGGGAACTGCGTGCGCCGAGGTTTTGAAAGCGGGAGCGTCGGATGAGTCGCGGGCGGCGGCCGCGGAAGCCGCGAAAGGAACCGGGATCGTGGATGAGGCGACCACGGGCGGGAAAACTATTATTACTGGTTTCGGAATCGGCTTTGTTTACTACGCCCTCGAACAGATTTGGAAAACGTGGAAGGAATATCCGACTAAGGTTTTCGGCAAGCCATTCGAAGCGGGATCAATTTCGATCGAGAATAACCCGGCGCTGCTCGGTGTCGGGTACATTATCGGACCGCGGATCTCTTCGATCATGGTCGGAGGCGGCGTGCTTTCCTATCTTGTCCTGATTCCCGCAATCAAGTATTTCGGGAGCGGCTGGACCACGCCGCTCTCGCCGGAAACTGCTCACCTAATCAAAGACATGTCGGTGACGCAGATTCAGAAGGCTTACATTCTTTACATCGGCGCCGGAGCAGTCGCGGCGGGCGGCATCATCAGCCTGGTGAGATCGCTGCCGGTAATCTGGGGTGGTTTGAAAGGCGGACTGGCGGATTTGCGCACCACGCGATCAGCCAGCGCCGGCGCTCCGCGTACAGATCAGGATCTTTCGATGAAATTCGTGCTCGGTGGCATCATCGTTTTGCTGCTCGCAATCATGCTCGCCCCGCAATTGAACCTCCGCTTCAACCTTTTGGGCGCATTGCTGATCGTAGCCTTCGGCTTTTTGTTCGTCACTGTTTCATCACGTCTCACTGGCGAGATCGGTTCCTCGTCGAACCCAATCTCGGGCATGACCGTCGCAACGCTTTTGCTCACGTGTCTTGTCTTTCTGATCATCGGCTGGACCACGCCACCCTACTTTGTAACGGCGCTTTCCATCGGCGGTATCGTCTGTATCGCGGCGTCGAATGGTGGAACGACATCGCAAGATTTGAAGACCGGTTTTCTGGTCGGCTCCACCCCAAAGTATCAGCAGGTCGCGATTCTGGTAGGGGCTTTAACTTCGGCGCTGGCCCTGGGTCCGATCCTTTTGGCAATGAACCAGTCGGGTACGGCTTATGTGCCGGTGGCCCAAAACAAGGATTTCAGTTTTCCATCAGATTTTCGTTTCACGACCGATCAGTACGTGATGAGCGGGAACCAGCCAAAACATGAAAGGCTTCAGGGCGGGCAAGCAAGTTCCGACACGAAAGAATACAACGTAGTTCACAAGACTACGACGGACTACGGGCCGTCCGGTCGTTATTTAGTTAACGAGCAAGGCGTCCCCGTGTATCTTGTCGATCCGGGAATCAATGGCATTTACAATCCAAGATTCACGGCGCCAAAAGCTACGCTGATGTCTTATATCATAAAGGGCATTCTGAGCCGCCAATTGCCCTGGGGACTCGTGCTGCTCGGCGTGATGATTTCGATTGTGCTCGAGCTGGGCGGTATTCCTTCGCTGGCTTTCGCGGTCGGAGTGTATCTTCCTATCTCGACGTCTGCGCCAATATTTGTCGGTGGCGCGATTCGCTGGGCTGTCGACAAATACTTGCGCAAGAAGCCGGAGCACCAAAAGCTGACGGAAGAGCAAATGGCTGCCGAGACCGACAAGAGTCCCGGCGTTCTCCTGGCGTCGGGTTACATTGCCGGAGCAACGCTTGCCGGCGTCGTCTTCGCGTTCTTGAATTTGAAAGAAGGAATCGTAAACCGGCTCGGTGGTTTCGAAAATTGGGCCAAGGAGCACAATCCGTTATTCGAAGGGCCGCATGCGGACCTGTTGGGGCTTATTCCTTTTGCAATTCTGACTATATTGCTTTACATCGTCGGCAGGGAATTGCTCTTGAAGCCGAAAGCTTACGTTCCTAAACGATGAAAAATTAGAGGTTCTTGTTAATTCAATCGAGTTGTACAATTCTAATTCTCAGAGGCGCGCCGCAATTTCGGGCGCGCCTCGGAATTAGGAGGGAAGGGCTTGGAAGGAATTTATGTTAGGTTCACTCAAGTGGCAGTCGTTCTGTCATAGACGAATCTATTTGATCGCACTTGTGTTGTCTTTCGTTGTCGGGATGGGCCCCGAACGAATGGCTTCCGGGCAAAATAATCCGCCCCGAACGCCTTCCGACATCGTGCGCGAATTCTACAAAGCCATGCGCGCGCATCGCTTCAAAGACGCATGGGCAATGACGATTTACAAACCGGCGGTCGAAGGATTGACTGCCGACGAGATGGCAGATTTGCGGGTGGACTTTGAGGAGCAAGCTGCAAAGATTCCCGAACAGGTCGAGATTATGGGCGAAGAGATCAGCGGCAATACCGCGACCGTCTTCGTCAAGGTCCCGGTCAGTGAAAGCACGCCGCAAATTACTTCCGAGCCCGTGACGCTGATTAATTCCGGAGGTGTCTGGATCATCGGCACCGAAGCCAAACAGGCCGAGGTCATAAAGAAGGGCCACAGATTTTTCCTCGATGCTTTGATTGAGGAGCATCAGTCAGATATCGAAGACTTGCTCAAGCGCCTGGTCGCCCTTGAGGCGGGCTATGCTCAGCAGCACAACGGCGCATTCGGCGATCTTCCGGCGCTTATCAAGGCCGGTTTGATGTCGGATGAGGTAGGCGAGCCAAAGGCTATGGGCTATACCTTTCGGATTACGATCGCGAAGGACGGCAAGAGTTATGTCTCGTCTGCTGAGCCTGTCCGCTACGGTCATACCGGCAAGCTTTCGTTCTGGATGGACCAAACGGGCAACATCAAAAGTGCTGATAACGGCGGCAAGGGGCTTACGGCGCCAAAATAGTATTGCTCTTCGCGCCGTTGGAGGAATAGAATGACAACTGGAACGCGGGCGTTCGTTCTTGTCCTTGCCGCTTAATCGAACGTGTTTCCACTCCCGCTCGTAAGAGATCAGCCATGCCCGAATTAATCCGTTCAGTTGTTTCCCGCATGCGAGTTTATTTTAAGGACCGCCGGCAATCGCCGCGGCTGCGGACCAGCTTGCCGTTCACGATCTCTCTGTGCCGGAAGTCGAACGGCAACGAACTTCAACCTCGAGCCCACGCCTTGAAGGGATATACGCGCGACATGAGCATGACGGGCCTTGCGCTACTCGTGCCGAAAGTTCATCTGGACGGTCATCATCTGGCAGCCGAGGGGCGCGAACTCCAACTTACCCTTGAACTACCCGGAGGTTCAATCTCGATGCAGATAATTCCACATCGATATGAGCAACTGGAGGTATCAGAATCTGGATGCACCTATGTGATTGGAGCGAAGATCGTCCAGATCGATGACGAGGACCGCGCGCGCTATTCAATCTTCATCCGTGAGAGTTTAGCGGGCGATAGATCGATCTCTCCTCCCCCAGTGGGAGAGGGTTAGGGTAAGGGCATCGCGTCGAGCCAAGGAAGCGACTTTTCTTCTACTTGAAGCGCAACCACCCAAACACCTGAGGTACGTGGAAGTTTGGTTCCGGCGTGCGCGTTGGTCGCCAGGCGAGATAACCGCGATTGGGATCTTTGCCAACGCAGCGAAACAGATTCATGCGCCAGCGCTCGCCCTTTTGCGGCTCGTGAATCCAATGATTCCAGGGGATGCGCATGGCGATCGTAACGCGATCATTTTCCACTCTTGCGGCGGTGGTCAGGTGCGAGTTGAATTGCCAATCTGATTCGCGTTTCTCCGCAGTCCAATGAATAGCTACGTCGAGCCACTCGCCGGTCGGCGCCGCTTCGAACTCCAGATAGCGTTCAATCACGTGCGGGTCGGGCGCGATGAAAATCTCGCAAACGTCGCGATCCCAAAGCCCCATCGTCTTGGTCAGAGTCTGAGGCTTTTCGCTGACCACTAACGGCTCAGCCTGATGACATACAAAGCGAACGTGAAGCGCTTTGGTTGACCAGAGCATTCGCGCTTCGGCATGACGATTGGCAGGAGCTGGCGCTCCTGACCAGTAACGATCAATCTGGACACGCTGGGCGTTGTTCCATTCAGCGCTGTTCAGATCGGCCGCTTTGAGATCCATAACAGCATGCCGTACTTCTACAATTTGATCTTCGTGGGACATCTAGTCAGTACCACCCGCGGTAGCGGGTGGTTGATCTTAATTCATCGAAGATTAATTAGTGTCAGAGTTCAACGCCCGCTACCGCAGGCGGTACTGACTCACTCGCTGAATTGCAAACGACGCGCGGGCGCTCGATAAACCATCTGTTCGTCTTCCTCTTCCTCCTTTGCCGGTGTGAGCCAGGAAGGATCCGCGTACTGCAACTTGTAAAGTTTCCAATACAAACCACGCAAACTCAGCAGGTCCTGATGCGATCCCTGTTCGCGAATCTCGCCGTGGTGCATCACGATGATGTTGTCGGCGCGCTGAATTGTCGAGAGCCGGTGGGCCACAATGACTGACGTGCGGTCGCGCATTACACGCCCGATGGCCTCTTGAATCAATTGCTCGGTCTCGGTGTCAATCGAGCTGGTGGCTTCGTCCAGAATCAACAGGGCCGGATCGAAGGCCAGCGCGCGCGCAAACGAAATCAATTGTTTCTGTCCGACTGATAATCCGGCGCCTCGCTCGCGCACTTCTGATTCGTAAGTCCCTGGGAGGCGCTCAATAAAACGATCGGCGCGCACTTCCGAGGCGGCCCAACGCACACGCTCGTCGGAAATATCTTCGCGGCCCAGGCGAATATTGCTCTCGATCGTGCCGGTAAAAAGAAAGATGTCCTGCAAAACGACGGCGAAGTTCTCGCGCAGCGACTGCAAATCCCAATCGCGCACGTCAACATCATCGAGCAGAATTCGGCCCTTCTGCACATCATAGAAGCGCATCAGCAGATTTGTGATCGTTGTCTTGCCTGAACCCGTGTGTCCGACCAAGGCCACTGATTGCCCGGGCGAGACGGTAAACGAAACCTCTTTCAGAACCCATTCGTCGTCGTTATAGGCAAACCAGACGTTTTCAAATTCGATGCGGCCTTCCGCGCGTCCTTGCTTCAGCGGTTTCCTGGGCGTCGTGATCGCGATTGGGAGGTCGAGCGCCTTAAAGATCCGGTGTGAAGCAACGACCGCGCCTTGCAACACATTGTATTTGTCCGAGATGTCGCGGATTGGTTGAAACAAGAATCCCGAGTACTGAATAAAGGCGACCAGGGCGCCGAGCGAGAGCGCGTTCTGCATCACGCGATAACCACCAAACCAAATAATCAGCGCAATGCCCACGGCGCCAATGAAATCAACCAGCGGAAAAAAGACCGCGTAGTAAAAGATCGTATCGATGTTGGCTTTGCGATGTTCGTCGTTGATTTCCGCAAAGCGGCGCAACGATTTGGCTTCGGCGTTGAAGATCTGCACGGTTTGGGCGCCCGAGAAGTGCTCCTGCAAAAAAGCAAAGATGCGCGCGACGCGCGTGCGTACGAGATCGTAACCGCGTCGGGCGCCTTTGCGGAACCAGGTGGTGGCCGCGAACAGCATCGGCACTGTCAGCAGAGATACCAGCGTCAGGCGCACGTCCATCCAAACCATCACGGCGATAATCGCGACAATCATCACCAAATCACCGAGCAAGTCAGTGACGCCGGACGTGAACAGCTCGTTCAGTGCGTCAACGTCGGCCGTCAGCCGCGTCATGATCCGTCCGACTGGATTACGATCGAAGTACGCGACCTCCTGGTGCTGCAGCTTGTCATAAATTTCGCGGCGCAGATCGAACATGACGTACTGGCCAATGCTGTTGAGGAGGACAGATTGAAAATATGAAAAGACGAATCTGGCTAATTGGACGGCGACGAAGATCAACGCAAAGAGGGTGATGCCTTCGGTTTTGCGTGGAATGATGAACCAATCGATCGCGTATTGAGTGAACTTTGGCTGGAGGATGCCAAGTAGATTTAGGACCAACGTCAACACCAGCGCGGGAATCAACAGTCGCGAATATGGCTTCAAATAGCGCAACAGCCGGCGCGCGATTTGCCAATCGTACGTCTTGCCAATGGCTTCTTCTTCGTGAAATTGTTTGACTGTGGTGGACATTCTTCTTGATCAAAACTCTTTGTATGCCGCCGCCAACAAATGTTTCTTCTGCGGAAAGTGCAGCAGCAATCCCAAGCCGGCGAACCCGAAACCCAGGTAGTAATAGCCAGACCCAGTCAGGAAATGATCCATCAGACCCAACAATGCTGAAATCTCAGACAGGGCAAAAGCCAGGACATAGGCGCTTTGGACCAGATCGAGCCGCTGCTTTTCCACGGACCTATCGAGCATTCGCTGTTTGAATAGAAACGAGATCGCAACCGGCGCAATTCCGAAGCTGTTGAGCGCCAGACTCAACCTGGGGTTGTTGACCCCGGCAACTGCGGAAAGGCGAAGAACGACCAGGAAGAGCAGCACGGACGTACCCATTGCAAACCACAGAATCAAGAGTATGCGATAGCGCGCCTCAATCACTTTTGGGTTTGGATCGATTGCATTCATCAAAACAAATAAGAACAAATATCAAATGACAAATGTCAAATGAGAAATGGAAAATCATCCGGTCGCATCCACCACCCCAAGCGGGCTGCCCGCTTGGGGACCCCGGTCCGCTCGCGGTTCTGATACCTAGGTAGCCGCTAACTCTTCTTCCAACAACTGCCGCTCATAAAGATCAGCGTATTCACCGCCCAGGGCCAGCAACTCATCGTGTGTTCCCCGTTCGATGATACGGCCTTCGTCGAGCACGCAGATCAAGTCTGCGTCACGGACCGTCGAGATGCGGTGTGACACAATAATGCTCGTGCGTTCGCGCATGACGGTTCGTAGCTGCGTCAGGATCTTTTCTTCCGTGTAAGTATCTACTGATGATAGCGCATCATCCAGAATCAGAATCTTTGGCTCGCGAAGTATGGCGCGCGCGATCGCGGTGCGCTGTTTCTGGCCACCGGAAAGCGTAATGCCTCTTTCGCCTACCAGGGTGTCAAAGCCGTCGGGAAAATCGCGTACTTCATCATTCAGTCCGGCGACCCCCGCAGCCCACTCAATCTTTTGACGCTCCGTCTGGTCAACTCCAAAAGCAATGTTCTTGGCGAGTGAATTGCTGAACAGAAAAGTCTCCTGCGGTACGTAGCCGATCGCCGAACGTAGTTGTGCCAGTGGATAATCGGAGATTTGAACGCCGTCGATGAACACGGTGTGCGGCGGCGCTTCCAACACGCGTGGGATCAAATTCACCACAGTTGATTTGCCGCTACCGGTGCGGCCGACGAACGCGACCGTCTGACCGGCTTCGATCGTGAGATTGATATCTCTCAAAACCGGCTCGTTTGTTGGGTGATGGCGGAAGGTAAGATCACGAAATTCGATCCTTCCGGCAATCGGCGGTTGCTGTTTGACTGTATGCGAATCGGCTATGGTGGGCCTCACGTTCATGATTGACTGCATGCGCTTCCAGCTTGCGGTCCCCCGCTGATAAAGATTCACGACATAGCCGATAGCAATCAGCGGCCAGATCAATCGAAACAAATACATGTTGAATTCGGTAAATTGGCCGACGGTGATTTCGCCGCGCGCCGCGAGCGGCACTCCCGCCCAAAGAATCAGCACGAATCCGAATCCGATCAAGAACGTCATCAGAGGCCGCATCATCGCGTCGATGCGCACCAGGCCCAGGTTCTTTTGAGCGTACTCCCAGTTTAATCGATTGAACGCGTCAATCTCGGCATCTTCCTGAGCATAAGCTCGCACGACCCGCACGCCGGTGAAATTCTCCTGAGCCCGCGCGGTGATCTGCGCAAAGAAATCCTGAATCTTTTCGAAGCGAACGTGCACCTGCTGCCCAAAGAATTTCACCGTCAGCGAAACCAGCGGCATGGTTACGAACAAAAGCAGTGTCAGCTTCCAGTTAATCGCAAACAGGATCGGCAAAATGATGATGACGACGAATACTGTCTGTAGCGAGTACATGATCATAGGCCCGGCAAGCTGGCGCACGGCGCCGAGATCGTTCGTCGCCCGCGCCATCAGATCGCCGGTGCGATGCTCGTGAAAAAACGAGAGCGGTTGATCGACTAGACGTGCATAGAAGTCGTTTCTCAGATCGTATTCAACATGCCGGGACATGCCGATGAGAATACGCCGTTGCAGAAAAAGAAAGAGCCCGCTGAACGCGCTCGCACCCAGGACTTTCGCCGCGGCGATGGTCAGTTTGGTCCAGGTAACCTCGCTCCACTTGGCATCGATGGCGCGGCCGACAATCAACGGAATGCTCACGTTGAAGATAACACCAGCGATGATGCAGACGATTCCGACAATCAGCGAAGCGCGGTAAGGCCGAAAATAACGCAGAAATTGGCGCAGATCATTCATGAGCTCGAAGACGTATGACTTCCGACCTTCCAGGCACGCAAAGGTCGAAACAATTCGGCTCCGAGTTTAGCAGGATTATTTTGAAATTCTGAATCTGACAGAACCTGAGGGTCGCATTGGCCTCATGCGTCCCATAGGTCACATCGTATGCTCAGCGATGTCTGCGGGCGGATCGGTGTGTGGACGAATCAATTCCCGGGCGTCTGAGGCTGGGTTGAAAACGCAAACCCGATTTCGGCCAGTGCGTTTCGCGCTGTAAAGCGCAGCGTCGGCGGCAGAGACCAGTTCGGCGCGAGCGGATGCGTGCGGGGGGAAAGTGGCAATGCCGATCGACGCGGTCATATTGCCGAAACCCAAAATCTCGATCTGTTCTATCCGGGCGCGCAGGCGTTCGGCGACAATAAACGCGCCTTCGGCGTACGCCTGCGGCAAAATCAGTGCAAACTCGTCGCCGCCAAACCGCGCTGCGGAATCGACGCCGCGCAGTTCCTGTCGGAAACAATCTGCCAATCGGCGCAGCGCGTCATCGCCGGCATCATGGCCAACGGAATCGTTCAACTGCTTGAATCGGTCCAAGTCGAGCATCAGGAGGGACAAAGGTTGATGCAGCCGCCGGGCCATGTGCAGATCCTTATCAAGTTGAATCTCGAACGAGCGACGGTTGGCGCAGCCAGTCAGCGCGTCGGTCAGCGCCTGTTGTTGAATCTTCGCGAACAACTCTGCGTGATTCACCGCTACCGCCACCTGATCGGCAACGGTGTGCAACAGCAAGATCTCGTTTTCGTTCCAGACCCGGGCCGGGTCTGCGACCGTGACCTGCAAAGCGCCGATCGCACGCTCATGGAGAATGAGCGGCACGACTGCGGTTGGAAGTCTTTCGGCGCTCGAGCCTGATTCATCGCTACTATCCTGCACGATTCCTTCCGGATGATCCATGAGACGCTGCCAATGAAGATCGAGAGTTTCCGTGATCGACTCTCGATGCAACCCGTCCGGCTCTGATCCGTTGTCAAAATAAACGTAGGTCAAAGCTTGCTCTTTTGTCTCGCCTTCTACTCGCAGGGCGCAGCTCAGAACCTTGAGCGCGGTTCCCACTTCGTCAACTGTCTTTTGCAGGATGACTCCCAGCTCCAGCGACTCGCGGATCGCGGTGGCGATTCGATTCACGGCGATTTCGCGCCCGGCCTGTTCCTGTAGTAGATGTGCGAGTTTGGTCGTGACACTTAAAGTGAGCTGCAACGACGTGGCCTTGGGCATCGACGTGCGCACGGCCGAACCAAATGCTGCTGCCTGATACGGATGCTCCGCGCTAACCCGGGCCATCAGATACTCCAGCGCTGAGTAAACGACATCCGGCTCGAACGTCCAGATAACTTCATCGCCCCCACAGGCATCGCTGGTGGTTTCATGCACGGTGGCCAGGAGAGCGGAAAAGCGCGCATCCGCGATCACCAGAAAATGCTCGTTCACGCGGTTGTCTTCCGCCTGGCGCAGTATTAAAGGCGCGCCACCACCTTCATGGCCACCCAAGTCGTTGAGCGCGTCACCCTGGCGGACGAAAAAGAACGCTCGGCGCCCGGGTTGGGCCAATTGGCGGACTCGGGCTTTTTCGCGCATGTTGCGCCGGGCAGAAAGTGGCAGCCCTTCGATCACCAGGGCGTTAAGATTATTTTCCAGGACGACATCTTCAAAGTAACGGTGCAACTGCGTGATCGTCGAATAAGCGCAGCACACCGGCCGAAGCTGACGAGCGTGCTGAGCCACAAGTGCTTTATAGAGCGAAGACATCTTGGAATAGTTTGGGGCGGGCGGCGGTTGTGGCTTGCCTGAGGAACAAGCCAAAACTATATTGGCATTTTAGAACTCAGTTTGTCTAGAAAAATCTCACATTTCCTTGGATTGTTGGCAAGTCATACCATTTTTAAGTAGCTTGTAACCGCGGTGGTGACCAGGACTCCGGCGTTGGTGACTTCAACTGAGAGCACAAACAATCGTCTGCCAGAGCGCACGATGCGCGCCGTCGCGGTGAGGCGGCCGCTGGTAATCGGTCTTAGATAGTGAATAGTGAGATCGGTTGTGGTGACGCGTTCATCTGGATCGATCCTGGTCAACACCGCAAATGCCGCGGCAGTGTCGATCAAAGAAGCGACGGCTCCGCCATGCACTACACCCTGGTTCTGTTTCAATTCGTCGCGAACATTCAGATGGATGCTGACCTCGCCAGACCCGACTTCGCCAAGCTCGAGGCCCAGAAATTTGGCGTATGGAACTGCATGAAACGCGTCGCGAGCGCGCTTGATCCGCGCTGGATCCAAATCGTTTTCGCTCATTCGCGATAACCCGAGTCGGTCGGTTCCACAATCACCGCGGTTCCGTAAGCCAGCACTTCAGTCACGCCGGTTGAAATCTCAGTAGTATCATAGCGCATGCCGATGATCGCGTTGGCGCCAATCTCAGATGCGTGTTGAATCATGATCTCAAATGCGTCACGGCGGGTTTCTTCACACATCTTCGTCCAGATCGTAATATTGCCGCCAACCACTTGCTGGAGGGCAGCGCCCAACGTCGCAAAGACGTTTCGCGAGCGTACGACGATGCCGCGCACGACCCCCAGATTTTGCGTGACCCTAAAATTCGGCAACTCAAACGCCGTCGTCGCCATTTGATGAGCGACCGAATAGCGCGGTGGACTCACCTGGTATGGAGCGTGTTGGGGAACGGGATCGATGTTCATTGTTTGGTCCCTGGTGTTTCGTTGTAGATTTGGCGTTCGACCTTTTGGTTGGCGGATGAGTTTCCGCGCGTGCGGCTGCCCGAGGTGGAACTCCAAAATGACTAACGTCGATACAAAGCCTTGCGGCCCTTTACAGTTTCAGCGCGCTTTGTCGATCTCTGCTTAGGATGCCACAAATAAACTTCTAAATCGCAGCGGGCGCTATCATCGAACCTGACGCCTTCAGTTTCCAGCATTCGCTGTTGTTTGTCGGAAGGCAGTACCAAGCGTGCCGTGGAGCAGCGACCCTGCGAATTGATCACGCGATGCCACGGCGTGTTTTCTTCATCAGCGCCGTGCATCACAAAGCCAACTGTGCGCGGCGTATAACCTTCGCCCAACATGTACGCGATCTGTCCGTAGGTCATGACGCGGCCAGGCGGTATGCGGCTCACGATCTTGTAGACGCGTTCGCGGTATTGTCCGATAAGCTTCAGCTTGTCGTTGGCCTTTGTCATTACGCTTTTCTGAATAAACGACAAACTAAAGTTTGTCGGACAACGTTCGCAGCACCACGCGAGCCGGCGCGCCGTCGCCAGCGCCTTCGGCAATTTTCAGCGGCAGACAGATCAACTCGTAATCACCGGCCGGGACCTCGCTCAGGTTCAATCCTTCGATAATCACTACATTGTTCGAGAGCAAAGTTAGGTGAGTGCGGTGATCCCCGGAGTGAAACTTCTCAATTGAGAGATAATCCGTCCCCACGAGCTTCACTCCCATTTCGATCAGCTCCTCAGCGGCTTCGGGCAAGAGGTGCGTGAAGTCCTTGCGAAATCCTTCGTTCCAGCAACTGGAATTCCGCGTGTGGAACAAAACGCGTTCCGTCTGGTCAAGACCGCAGCCGGAGAGAAAGTCCGGACCGATCTCCGTCATTTCATCCGGCACGCGTATTACTCGCGCCGGGCCAATCAAAGTTTCAATCGAGAGCGCATCGATCTTTCGCGCGCCGGCAATGAAATGCGCTGGCGCATCCACGTGCGTTCCAGTGTGCGCGCCGAAATGCAGAAAAGAAACGTTTGCGGAATCGCCTTTCGCCAGAGCCGACCAAGCCTTGATCTCCACACCGGGATCGCCTTCGTAAATAGGCATGCCCGAGCGAATCGGGACGGTGACATCGTAAGTCTTCATCTTTTGTTTGTT
>Ga0209577_10003138_pt1 | contig 15588 bp, 20 predicted proteins | sample GraSoiAngelo_109_FD_185874 | JGI IMG/M metagenome (GOLD analysis project Ga0209577, IMG submission 185874) | Grasslands soil microbial communities from the Angelo Coastal Reserve, California, USA - 14_0903_12_20cm (SPAdes) (version 2) | ecosystem: Environmental > Terrestrial > Soil > Grasslands...
CAACATCAGACCGAAGTGTTTGGGCAGTACCAGCAATTTCTGAGCGATTGCGATAAGGGCTTGCTGCCGGACTACTCTTTCGTGGAACCGAACTACAGCGACCACGACAGCGATGAAGGCGAGGAAGTCGCCAGCGACCAACATCCTGAGCACGACGTGCAGGCCGGCGAGCAACTCATCGCCGAGGTGTACAACCACATCAGAAACAGTCCCAAGACCTGGCCCAACACGGCCCTATTAATTGTGTATGACGAACATGGCGGAATCTTTGATCACGTCCCGCCACCCGCATGCAAAGCCGATACGTTTCATTCTTCGCAGGTCGATCCGGGAACCGGACAACCCTTCCAGTTTGACCGCCTGGGAGTGCGCGTGCCTGCCATCCTAGTTTCTCCCTGGATCAAGGCTGGAACCGTCGTCGACCGCGTGTTTGATCACGCTTCCATTCCGGCGACGATTACCAAATTCTTTCTTGGCAGTTATCCCCATGTATCAGACCGCGAGGCCAATGCCGGTGTGTTCATCGAACCCAACGACGGCAGCGGGAATATGGGCAACAACCTGCTTTCGCTCGACACCATGCGCAATGATTGCCCCGTCTTCAGAATCAGAAAGTAAAAGGACACCGATATGGACCCGATAGATGTTCCCAAACCAAAGGGAGTACGAGACCCGGACCGGCCGGCGGGAACGCTTCTGCTGGCGCAGGTTCGCCACTTGCATGAAGCAGAAAAGAGCCTCCCGCCGAAGTATCAAAGCGGCATCTTCCACAAGGCGGTTGTGACCGAGGACGACGCGGCGCGCTATATCCATGCTGTCACGAAGGCCATTCACAAGGCCCACGACGATGCAGCCAAAGAACGTGCCCGCCGAAGGGCGGCTCGCAAGCGAGTCATCGAAATTGCCGCCATGGCAGACCACCGAGGCACAAGGAAGCGACGATCCGCAAGCAAGCGAACGAAGACAAAGGCGAACGAGGGAAAGAAGAGCGGACGCAGAAGATAGATCGCAGGAGGCGGCATGCGCTGGTGTGTGTTCGTTGTCGGGTTACTGTCGATATCGGCTCTGGCTCAGCAGGTTCCTCACGAGAGCCCGCTGCATGCAGAACTGCGGCGCGAAGGCGAACGTGTAAGCGACGCCTGCAATTTCACCCTAACGTCCATTCCCGTGTGCGGCTACACACTATTTACTGATCATCCGCTACACATCGCGGCGGGCAGCATGCCCCCTCAGAATGGATTCGGCGTCGGAAGCGCCTTCGTATGGACCAAGAACACACATAACTGGCGCATGAGCTGGGACTTCGACGCAGTGGGCGCAACCAGCGGAGCGTGGCGCGCCGGCGGGTACATGAAGCTCATTCATACACCGCACGCGAAGCGGTCTCCCATCGACGCCGTCACTCCGACGTCTGGAACTTCTCCCGCTCCTCTCGATAGCGATAACGCACCGTTTACCCATCCCTACACCGTGTTCAACCTGTATGCGCAATCCATTTCCCTCAACAAGCTGAATTTCTTTGGGGAAGGCAACAACAGCTCGCTGGCCGGCGCCTGCGTCTTTGGCATGAGTCAGACGATCGTTGGCGCCAACGCTATCAAGCCTGTGTACGAGCTTGGGCCAATTCGGAAACTGAATCTCGCGTTGCTCGGGGAAGTCAATGGAAGGTTCGTGAGCATCCGCGGCGAACACGGGCAGTCCCTTCCTTCCATCGAGACGCTCTGCACTGATCCCACCGCTCCCGGCCTGAGTCGGCAGCCGGGTTTTCTGCAAGTGAGCCAGGGAATTCGCATCAAGCCCGACACAGGCGATTACTTCAAGCTGAATTACCTAACGAAATTCGAGGAGTACTTCGCGCCTTCGAGCTCCCGGAATTCGTTCTTGCGGTGGACGGTCGACCTGAACCACACGATATATCTGTATGGCATGGCGAACTCCGCACCTACGGCCACCGATCTACATGGACCCGATTCGTGCGCACGCCTAAATGACAAATGCCCTGAGATTCCACACACCCGCAATCTCAGCGGTTTCATTACCGCTCGCCTGCTACTTTCGGAATCCATCAACTCGGCAAGGAGTGCCGTGCCGTTCTATTTCCAGGAGACATTGGGCGGTCAGGACATCAACAACAGTCTTGCGCTTGGCAGCTACCGAGATTACCGCTTTCGCGCGCCCAACCTGCTGTTGCTGCAAGAAAGCTTCGAACAGTCGGTTTGGGGGCCGTTCGGAGTGAAACTGATAGCCGACCAGGGACGTCTTTCATTAACGCGTGGCGATCTGGGATTCAGCCACCTCCGGCACAGCTACGCAGCGGGCCTGACGCTACGAGCGGGAGCGTTCCCCATGCTTCAACTAATGTTCGCCTGGGGCGGCTCCGAGGGCCATCACAACATCTTCAATATGAATTCGTCGCTTCTCGGCGGTTCCGCTCGGCCTGCACTGGACTAGACACAAATTCCGTGGCTGACATCAACTCAATCCGTGCCGCTTGTTGACCATATTTCCCTGAGTATGCAATGTTCGTGAATTGATACTCGACTTACTGTCAGTCAGTCGGAGACGGGCAGACTTCTGAGGTGACTTCCCAGATGCCGACTTCTGGACCGCGTCGTTGCGAATCTGTTCTGGACATAACTTCCGTGTTGCTCGTAATACGACCGAGATCCTCCTACCCGCTCGATTCTGGGCTTAAAAACGCCTGAATTATGCCAACTAAGTACATGGAATGGTGGGCAACCGAAGATGCGTTTACCTTCTCTTAATGTTTTGCGGAGAAATCAAATGCCCACTCAGAAAAAACGCGAGAAATCTCGGCGAGGCCGTGAGAGTGAAAGAGCAGCTCGTGCGGTTCCGGTTGCAATTAGCGGGATGTAGCTGTTGACGTGCCCGTCCATAAAGCGACTACGGATGTTGTGACTGAAAAGACCTATGTCACCACTGAACCTGAAATCGAGATCCGCAAGCCGGCAACGCTGGCACAGGCGCTCACAGAACCGGCGGTTGCTGTGGTAAAACCAAAGCGCACGGTCCGCAAAGAGGTTGCACGAACGCGCCGCAGTGCCTAATTTTCCGATTCAACAGGTCACATGCAGGATTGCATTTGTGTCCTGACGAGCTACCTTCAACAGTTCGAGAGCCTGGGCGGTCGGCAGGATACGCAACTCAATCTTACGACGCCGGGCTTCTTGCTTAACTTCGTCCATCACCGGCAAAGCACCCGTACCCGTACCGATCACCAGGCTGCGACACTTCCAAGGGATCCGCTCTTCAACGGAGAGCGGAGTGTGACCAAAATCGTCGCGGAATCTCTTGGAGGCCTTCTTTTTCCGTTTGTGAACTTCTCCGCGGTCGATGATTACGTCATGGTTGTATGTAATGCCATCAATTCGGATGGATCCGAAGGAAAACGCTTCAAAGCGCATATGCGCCTCCACCTCATGCAAGTGTAGGGCGACTTACACCAATTGACACTCATTCCAGTGGTTGGAGCGATTGGAGAGCACGCTTGAAGGCTGGCAAGTGGGTCACGCCATTCGCCGTTTGCGATGTCCTCCGGGCCACGCCGCCAGTTTCCAGGCGCTGAGCCGATATCAAGACCCAAGTGTCAGCCTATCGCCTGAGGCTTGCGCACTTCGATCTGGCCGTTTCGCACCCGAACCTCCAGGCACGGCTGGGGATGCACGGCTGGGCCATCAAGCACACGACCATCGTCAAGCGCAAATCGAGAGGCGTGATAGGGACAAACAATACTGTCCCCCACCAATTTGCCTTCAGAAAGCGGCCCACTAAAATGCGAGCACGTCTCCGCCATCGCGAAGATTCGCTGTCCGCGACGAACAAGCAGAATGGACACGCCGTCATAGATTGCACGGGTTGGGATGCTGTCCGCCAATTTCGATTCAGCGAGAACGGCCACAAAGTCTTTCGGAAATACTTCACCAGCCGTGCGATCAACGCCTACTCTCTGCTCGTACACCATCTTTCCACCGAGATGAGCTGATAATGACAGGAGGCCATAACCGAGTGCGGCGCAGACCCGACCACCGGTGCGCAACTTTCTCTTGCGCAAGATAAGCGAGGTTGTAAAAAGCGCAGTAACACCTACGTTCAGCAGCCCGTGAATAAGCCCAAGACGGCGAGCTGGAGGATCAACGTCAGACCAATCAGTGATGCCGGTTACGGCTGCGCCGGCTGCGCCCAAGAGCCCGATTGCGAGCGATGTGTCGGCGGCCAGCGAAAACTCACGCCTATTGCGAATCAAATCTAATGCATCAAACATGATCGCAACTGTCCACGCGCCTATTGGCACATCCGTGAGGACAACGTGCAGCGGCTCGCCTAACCAAGTGCCGTTCAAGAAGTTCCTGATCTTTTGTGCGCTCGGTCGTCCGTTAGCATACAGAGCCTTGTCGAGCATCTTCTGCAGTTTTTCCTCTACGAGTTCGCGCGCCGGTACTCCCGATTTATTGGCAGCAAATTCACCAATGACCCTCTGGGGCGAAGTAACAACTGGGTTTGTCATCTGCTCTCCTGAATAGGCCGACTGGCTGCGGTTTAGATGCCAAAGATGTCAGGTTGGCACGCTAGATGTTGACTGGACGCGTTCGGTAGGGGCACGACTATTTCGGTTTAGACCGGCCCAAACAAGGACACGATCACACTGGCATCAACATCGTGTCCGTGTGGTGGGCAACTCGGAAGGTGGCCAGAAACGGGCTTGTGGGAAATGCTCGAGAAAAGGGGTTGCTGGACAACCCCGGTGTGCCAAGTGTGCGGGAATTCGTCAGGCAACATGGGCGACAGGAATAGAACGATTTGGCTGACTGTCGGTTAGGCAGAAGTGGCGGGTCCGGCTATCGGCCAGAACGCGGCCCACGTGTATCTGCGGCGCTCGGTAGTCTACGAACCATGCATCTCGACAGGGTAGATGTCAGAACGCGTGACTGCCCATGCGTTACGTCCGCCAATTTGTGGGAAAAGACGGGTCATCGGGTTTTTGCTCGACACTACGGTTTGTCGAGTCGACCGCCAGGACGAGTAACCGCGCAAAACGATAAAGTCCGGTGCCCACCCGATGCGGTGGTGGAGCTCCTTCTTGGAGCAACACGTGTCCTTCACTCCCGCGCCCAGGCCAAACAAGCGGCCACTTAACGTCACCACGGCAGCACACGCGGTTCTGGGACGGTGTCTAGCCAACCAGCCTGGCTCGCTGCGGCGCTGTACTCGCGGAGATTCAACCGTTCATGGACAAGCCAATGCCCTACGGCGGAACTTCAAAGGTCTTTCTTGTAGTCGCAGGAGGAAACCCCCTCCGCAGAAGACATTTCGAGGACACGATCCAGCGAAAAAGGACCTTGGAGGAAGTCAGTAGATTTCTGCCATCCCAAGAGATTGAAAACTTGGAGAAGATTTACGACGGCTCGAACTTTATCGGGAGCAGTTCCCGGACGCATGAATGAATCGCGCTGAGAGAAGATGATCCCGGGAGCGTGGTGCTTATCTACAATAACGGTCGCATTCGTTTTGCAGGGGAGATTGCCGCCCAGGGGTAGAAAATAAAGAGCTCGCCCGGACTGGTACTTCCCACGGACGTGAGCAATGTTGTACAGAATCGCCGGTGTTGACATGTCATCGTGAACCTGTCGGAGACGCGAAAGAGCAACACTCCCTGGCAATCGGACATTTCCGAATATTGCTCCTCACATTGCTTACGACCACCAGGCGCCGCTGCTGAGCGGCTAGCCGGAAAAGGGAATTTCAGTCATGGGTTCCGTGGTGCATCGGTTTTGTGTTCGTGTTCGTGCGCTGCTCGCCTTCATCACTAATCCAGTAGAGAGGTTCGTGAGGATGAAAATACAAGCCAGGGGTTACGGATCACAAAGAATGTGCCCATTCTGCAGGTTAATCACGTCACGCTACAAGAGTTGTTGCCTGGAGTGCGGCAAATCGTTCAAACCAGCCTAAAGTTCAAAACAGTGCAGTGATTTCCATCACGAGAGGGGGAAACAATGGCTGACCAGGCGTGGACCGTTAAGGAATTAACAGAAGCGCTTAAAAAGTTCCCATTAGACGCGAAGGTTTATTACGAAATGGGGCCGAACGGACCCGGAACGATTGGAAGGGTGCAGTATGTCAATCCCTGGGGCGACGCCGGCGAGATAGCCGTTCTATTGGAACCGTAGTCAAGATCCAGTCACACGCATTGGGTCACGGAACGTGGCAGGTTTATAAAAGGGCTTGATCGAAGGACCGGTGCTGGAACTGTCGATGAAAGTCTCAGGTTTCCCGCCTGGCCAAGATTCGCCCGCTGTTTTCTGTACTGGGATCGCGTTCCAACAAAGAACGTTCCGGACCTAGAGGCTTGCGCGCTTCCCGCGGCCTGAGTTACAAGCATCGCTTCTCCCCATATCATCGAGCCTCCGTCCCAACTGTTCGAGCGCAAGGGACGTCGCTCGCGGTCGGAATAGTAATAGTAGTCGTCTGCCACCCGCGTGTAATCCAACTCTGAGGATGTCGCCAATACCCCGCATTCCGGGATTCTTACGACACAGTGCGCAGCTTCAATCGGCAAGGGCAATGCCCGATCGATACCGTATTCAACTCTGACCCATCCGATATAACCCTCCGGCAAAAGGTACCTGGTTGGGAGCAATTTCTTTTTCGGCGACTTTCGTACAATCGTAAGAAACGGATATCCAGTAGCGGCCACGATCAGAGCTACAGTAATAACGAGACTCATCGCACCGCCTTTACTCGGACTAGCATCGCTGAGTCTTTCCCTCTCCTCTGCACAAAAGAGGTTGCCGGAACAACCTTCGACAACCGGAGAGTGCCCATCGAGATGTCGGAGGCAATGATTTCACGAGAGCACTTAAGAATCTGTGCACAATTGCTCAAATCCGCGAAGCTGAGCTAACTGAGCAGTATTGAACAGACAGGTCAAACTCCGAGGGCTAACTTGGTTCCTCGCAACAGGGGGAACTATGAATACGCTTCGCATAGTGATTGCTGATGATCATCAGGTTGTTCGTTTAGGTGTACGGTCGCTGCTTGAATCCCACGTTGGATGGGAAGTCTGCGGCGAGGCCGCTGACGGACGGGAGGCGATAGACAAGTGCGAGCAGTTAAAACCGGACCTTGTCATTCTGGACATCTGCATGCCGAAACTGAACGGTGTAGACACCGCCCGCCAGATCCTGAAAGCCGCTCCAAGCCAGAGAATATTGATCCTTACCGCCGTTGACTCCGAGCAGGTGATCCGGGAGTGTTTGGAGGTGGGTGTTCGCGGGTGGCTTTGGAAGTCGGATGAAACTCGTAATCTTATTCTGGCAGTGGAAGCACTGCAAAGCTACAGGACGTTCTTCACGCCGCGGGTGGCTGAATTGGTTTTGAACGGCTACTTGCAAACAAGTCACCGGCGTTCCGCAGAAACGATTGTTGCCAAATTGTCTCCCCGCGAGCGGGAGGTTGTGCAACTTCTCAGCGAGGGCAATACTACCAAGGAAGTCGCCTCGATGTTGCACGTAACGGTGAAAACGGCAGAAACGCATCGCACCAATATGATGCGCAAACTTGGGATCCATTCGATCGCCGAGTTGGTGTTGTACGCGGTGCGAAACAGTATCGTACAAGTCCAACTTCCAGTTCCTGTACTTGGACATACCAAACCCGACTTCCGCCGAGCTGAGCTTCTCAGTCAAGGGGAACGCATAGCTCCACCCGCCTGTTAAAAGTGTTCAATGTTGAACAGATTCTGGATTGGCGCAGTGTGACAATTTCGCTGTTTTGGGCATTCGCAGCAAACCGCAGATGTGTGTCCAGCATCGTTGAACCTGTAGGAACAGGCGGCCTCGGGCACGGATTTTGCCCCAGCTTATCCACCAAAGCCCGAGGAGGGGGAAATAACGTGCGTGTTCATCTCATCAATCCCAGTGAAGTCTCGTTCGGGACGGCTGTCATCACTCCTCGGTGGTTGTACGTGCTTGCGGCGGCAACTCCTGAAAGTTTTGGCGAGCCCTGCCTGGTCGATGAAACCCTGGCCGCTGTGGATCCCGCTCGCATTCAGGCCGGCGACATTGTCGGTATCGGCATTCACACGGCGAATGCGCTCCGCGGCTACGAAATTGGAAAAATGGCACGAAGTCGCGGGGCCTATGTGGTTTTTGGAGGGATTCACGCAACTCTGTACCCGAACGAAGCACATGAGCTTGGTCGCGCACATGCCGTCGTAAAGGGTGACGGAGATGTCATATGGGCAACGGTGTTGGCTGATTGCTGCCGGGGAACTGCACGATTGACCTATGAAGGCGGCCGGATTGAAGCCTCCGAGTTCTTGCCCGCACGATGGGACTTGGTGCCGAGAAAAAGTTACATGTGGGCGTCGGTCCAGACCGTGCGGGGTTGTCCAAAGCATTGCTCGTTCTGCTCCGTTTGGCGCACCGATGGTCAGCGTCCTCGCCAGCGATCTTCCGACGTCGTGATCGAGGAAGTCGTCCAGTTAAGGCGACTCGGCTTTCGGTTTATCGCTCTTGCCGACGACAATTTTTATCCGGTGACCCTTACCGATCTGCGCCTCGCCGAAGAGCAGCACAACACTGCCCGGCTAAATGAACTCAAGACGATCCGCGCGGAGCGCTTCGCATTGATGAGGCGCCTGGCGAAGCTCCCGTCAGACACGATCTTCTTTACCCAGATCACCATGGAGGCTGCGGAAGACACCGAGTTCCTTGATGCGATGCAGGCGGCGCACATCAAAGGTGCTCTCGTAGGAGTGGAGTCCGTGACTCCGGAGGGCTTGAAAGACGTTTACAAGGAATTCAATTGCGCCGGAGAAAACCTCATCGAGCGGCTGAGAACATTTCGCCGCCACGGCGTGTACGTGCTCGGCTCCTTCATTTTCGGCCTGCCCAGTGACCGGCCGGAAACATTCCAGGCCACTGCCCTTGCTGCCGCCAAAGCAGAAGTCGCGTTTGCGCAGTTTGTGATGTTAACCCCGTACCCCGGAACTGTGGACTTTATGCGGTGGGAAAAGAACATGGAGGCTGCCCCAGTACAGATTGCCGGCATCCCAATCACCCGGCGTTGGCTGATTCCAAGAGCCCTTCGGCCAAAGCTCTATTGGCCGCACCCGACTATGTCAGCCGAGGAAATTCGCGGGCGCACGCAATCCGTCTGGGATACTTTCTACAGTCTGAAGTCAATTTGGGCACGCGCCGGGTTTATAAAATCTCTACGTGCCCGGCTGGCGTTTGTGTTGATCTCAAAAATCTACCGGCAAATGTATGCGGATACAGGGATTGCCACAGATAGTGCCCGCGTGTCTCGATCCGCCCGCTGGGCGCGTTGGCTGGCCAAACCGTGTCAGCGGCTGTTTGCAGCTCGTCCTATGCCGCACCTTGAAGTGCCGGAGGCATGGAGTACATCTACTGGTCTGGAGCAGACGACTCCGGCGAGCTAACAAAATGAGCCGGCTACTCGCCTGTGGTCTTGGGTGCATCGGCACGCCAAACGTACAGGTATTTCTCATCGCTCGACGTTACGACGGGGATTTTTCTCTCGCGGGTTACGCGGTTCAAAGCTGACCGAAGATTCTGCACCTTCTCGCCCTTCAGACTGTTCAGCGGGATTTTGACCGCTTGCCGGGCGTCCAGTTGTGAAAGATCGCCCAGAATGTCCGACACCGCCTTCCGATGTTTTCCTTTGCGGCCCTGCGGAACATCAGATCGATTCACCGACGAGTAGTGCATGCGTTTTCCGTTTCCGTTATATCCCATCGGCGGCACTCCTTTCGTCAGAAACGTATTCGTACGCGGGAAATCCTACTGCAAAGAATCGTATGCTGCAACTGAAAATCTATGAGAACCCCCGGGGGCGCGATCCATTCGGACGCGTATAACTTAAGTTAAGCATTTGCATTGGGATACCCCTGTCTTCGTTTCTCTAAGACTTGATAAGAGTTCAGCCATTTGACTTGAACCGTGCTAGCGTGGCAGCCAAGCGACCGTGCTCAGATGTTTAGGAAGTTATCCTGGTGCAACGCTCCTTGACCTATCTGATCAGCGTGGTCAGCCATGACTCCCAGTGGAGCGACTGTGAAGAAGCGCGCGTTAGACCGCAACACTTTCCTGGCGAGAATTAGCGGCGGCAGGAAAGCCTTGTCGGTTCCGAAAAAAGAAACCATCTTCGCTCAAGGGGATGTGGCGGACGCGGTCTTCTATATCCAAAAAGGCAAAGTGAGACTCAGCGTCGTGTCCAAGACGGGCCGGGAAGCGACGATCGGCATATTGAATGAGGGGGATTTTTTTGGCGAAGGCGCGCTGGCCGGTCAGGTTCTTCGTATGGGATCCGCGGCTGCTTTAACCGATTGCGAGTTTCTGCGAGTGGACAAGCGGGCAATGATGGAAGCGCTTCATCGCGAACATTCCTTTTCCGATATGTTCGTGGCGTACTTGCTGGCGCGGAATATCCGTTACGAAGAAGACCTGGTCGACCAACTGTTTAATTCCAGTGAAAAGAGACTGGCTCGCGTCCTTCTGTTGCTCGCTCATTTCGGCAAGGAGGGTAAGCCGGAGGCTGTGGTTCCCAAAATCAGTCAGGAGATCCTGGCCGAGATGGTTGGAACGACTCGTTCGCGAGTCAGCTTTTTCATGAACCGGTTCAGGAAATTGGGTTTCATTCACTACAATGGGGGGCTGGAGGTCCACAGCTCATTGCTCAATGTAGTGCTGCACGATTGAGAGTTTCCACAGCCTCCCGCGTCAGTGAGCCATTACGAAGCTCGATAACTTGGGGGCGCGGATGGTGATAGAGCTTTGCCCCTTGTAGGCAACGAAGCCGAGTTTTCGGAAGCGATTCATGAAAAAACTCACTCGGGCCCGGGTTGTGCCAACCACTTCCGCCAGCTCCTCCTGATGGATTTTTGGAATTACCAGTTGCGGTTTGCCTTCGTCGTCGAAGTGACCTAGTAACAGAAGAGTTCGGGCCAGCCGTTTTTCAGCGGAGTTGAAAAGGTGATCCATGATGACTTCCTGGTATCGACTGATGCGGGCAAGCAGATAATCAAAGAAAAACGCCGCAAAGGTTTTTTCATCCTGGATCACGCGCAACATCTCTTTTCGCGTAATCCTGAGTATGGTGCAGTTTGTAAGAGTCCTGGCTGACGCCGTGCTCCGGGGCCGAACGGTTGCCAGACATTCCTTTCCTGCGAAGGTTCCTGGGCCGAGCAGGGCAATTGTGCTTTCTTTGCCCTGAGAGTCTACAGTGAGCTTCACCGCGCCCGCCAAAATATAGAAGACAGCATTACCCCGTTTGCCTTGCTTAAAGAGGATCTGTTTTCCCGGGACATAGACAATCGTCCTGCCCAGACCGGCTTGGGAAAGAAAAGTCTTGAGACGAAAGAGCGGCTTTTTCTCACGGGCCTGGAGTATCTGCTGCTCGATCTGCTTCCGCTCGCTGGCGTCCATGAGGCAGCCATGGATCTGGGCCAGCTCACCCCGCTCGTCAAACGTCACGGCGGCGTCCTCCACGGCGTGGACCAAGCTGCCGTCCTTGCGGCGGAGTTCAGCCTCGTTGTATTCGAGCCGGCCCTTTTCCCTCAGGCGCCTTAGGAAAACGTCTCGCGACGCGCGGTCGGGATAGAGTGAGAAGAGATCAACTTTGATCGCCTCTTCGACCGAGGCAAACCCGAGCATGCGTGCGAAGGCTGAATTGCATGTGATCAACCGTCCATCGGGGCTGGCGACGTAGCTGCCCACTGGATTCGCCTCAAAAAAACGCCGGCTTTCCTCGTCGCTACGGTGCCGTACATCCTCCGCTTGCTTGCGCTCAGTAATGTCACGAATGTTGCACTGAATAACCCTCATCCCCCCATTCAGCCCATAAACGTTGCTAACAAACTCCACGGCAATAGACCGGCCGTCTTTGGTTTCAAGCGGGAGAGATTCATAGCGGATATATTCTTTTTCTTGCAACTCTTGAAAAGCCAACTTGCATTCCTTGACGTCTTTGAACGGCCCAATCTCCCACAGTGGCGTCCCAATAAACTCGTCATAAGAGTATCCCAACATATTAATCAGGAATGGGTTAACGTCTGTTATCTGTCCGGTATGAGCGTCCAGAATCAGGATTCCATCTTGGGCGGTTTCGAAGAGCCGACGATACCTCAGTTCCGAAGCTCGTAGCGCCTCGTCCGAGTGCCGGGATTGCGTTTCTTCCTGCATGGCTTCCTTCGTGCCTGGCTCGAGTCCGCCCAACGATTCCCTGATGCCGCAATGCATCACGACCGCCGGGGGTGAGCTGCTGATAAAGTGACGAGCTGTTGGCGAGATCAAAACACTGGGTGGGGTAATACCCTACGCGCTCCTGTCTTGTCTGGCATTCACAGCGTGCTCCATGGTCAGTATCAAGCTCCGGGCGTCTGACCATCTGGTCAAAATTGACCACAAATTCGATTCTCTAAGCAAGAGGAAGCGGGGCCAGGAGACAACAACACGCTCACGCGGATTGAGCGGCTCGGTTCTAATCGCGACAGCACTCGAGCCCCTTTCCGGAAGTGACCCTGACATGATCATCCAAAAATGCTGAAAAGACGACTCTGAGCAATTTTGAACAGTTTCTGCAGATCAGAATATTGGATACTGACCTTGGAGTCGCCCCATGCGTTCGCCCGTCCAATTGAAGTTCCAAAGCAGGCTGCTTCTCTGCATCGATGATGACGAAGATGTGTTGGAATGCGAAAAGGCATTCCTCGAAGGCTTTGGATATACGGTTCTGACCGCGCTTAGCGGCGGTAAGGCCTTGGAACTGGCTTCTATCCATTCGGTTGACGTTGTAATCCTCGACTATTTCATGCCCGAGATGGACGGACAAGAACTCGCCATTAGGATGAAGCGGCTCCGACCACAAGCGTCCATCATCATGCTATCCGGAGCCGTGGATGTTCCTGACCAGGCCTTGAAGTTGGTAGACGCTTTTATAGCCAAAGATCGTTTGGCCAGCCAGTTGTTACCAGCGATTGCGCAATTGCAGGAATGTTGATCGACCGCGAGGCGCTATTCAATGGGCACTAAATTCAAAACACGAATTCTGGTAGTCGAAGACGATGCCACTGTGCGCCAGACAATTTCCAAGTTGCTTGACGCAGAAGGCTATGAGGTCGACACTGCAAATGACGGCTTTGACGCTCTTCTGCATTTACAGCAGGCGATCCCGGACCTGATACTTTCCGACCTTAACATGCCTCAAATGTCGGGATTTGAGTTGCTGTCCGTTGTACGGCGCAGATTCCCACAAATCATGGTTGTCGCCTCCAGCGGGGCATACGATTCCAGTGCCATACCTAATGGGGTCATAGCCGACGGTTTTTACCCTAAAGGACAAGAAAGCGCCGAGAAGCTCTTGGAAGTTATAGCCAACCTGATCCGAACGGGTCCCATAAATCATAAGGGAGAAAACGCTCCTGTCTGGATTCCCCGCAACGGAAAAGACTATAACGGCAAATCCTTCGTCGTTTTGACCTGCACGCAATGCTTGAGGTCGTTCCCATTCACCATTGACCATGAACCCAAGGGGGAAGTTCTGAAAACTCCTTGCATCTACTGTCCCCACGAAGTGACCTACATCATTGATTTTTCCCGTTCTGTGAACTCGCCTGAAAAGAGGGCAGCATGGAAGGCCGCGTTTCTGAAGTCACAGGCGGAGTCCGCCGCCAAGATTTCTCCCGTTACAGCGCCAGAAATCAAGCCGCCTCGCATCGCAAAGCCCGCTGTGTGAGATAAAGCTGAGAGAAACCAGTGAAGTCGACGATAGCCCAGAACAGCAAAGCGCGGGCTGGGCCGCAGGGCTTAACCTTTAAGCCCACTCCGCGTCGCGCTGGGACGTCCGCCGTGCCTCAGCGCTATCCAAGTAGCAGCTCTGTTGTATATGGCGCGAGTGTGCCGAAACGACGGCATAGGGCACACCCAGAAACCGCTTCGCAACGATTCCCGTCACTTCGAGGCAGTTGAAGTTTTGGCTTTCCATCTTTCCCAAAATTCGCCGCAATGCATTCTGCATGTTCTTCGCTCCAACGGCACCGAAACTCAATGCCTTTGCTTCTGCTGCCATGAAAAAGAACTTCCATCCGGCGGCATGGATCTTGCGATCAAGGGCAAAACTATCGAGAGCTTTGATTACGTTCCAGGTCCCCGAGTACGGCTCGCTCGTCAGCCCAAGAACCCGGGGCATCAGGGGCCGCTCATCGATGAGAATCGTACCGACTTGCACAGTTGGCGCCATAAAACGTCTCCTCTAAGAAATTACCTTACCGGTATTAAGCGCGCGTGAGCGCGATCACGACAATCAGCAACACTGAAGCGAATAGCACCCCACCGCTGCCCAGCAGCACGATTTCGCTAAACAGGTCAGGTTTCATTAGATCTTGTCGGTGCATTTCACTTCTCCTTGGCCGGTACAGGACGTCGCTTGCTCCCGTCAACGAGGGATGATGCGATGGACCATTCTTGTTCAGTTCTGGTTGTATCCGCCCAACATATTCATGACCTCGTCGTAGGAGGCGTCATTCGGTATGTTGTGATGATTCATGAGGTCGCTCATGCGTCCCTCCATACTCGCGATCTCACCCCGGTTATTGGTTCGCCTGTACTCTTGCCAACGCGAATAGTAGCTGCGGAAGCGGCGCGCGTCGTCGCCCGAGAACCGGGGAATATTGGGGCGGGTCTTTCCTCCTGCTGAAGGCGATGCGATCTGGAAGAATTCTGTATTCGAAGGAATGGAATTGTGGGCCATGACGTCGCGCATGCGATTTTCCATGCTGGCGATCTCGTCCCGGTTGTTGGTTCGCCTGTAATCCAGCCAGCGCGAGTAATAGCTGTCGAACCGGCGCTGGTCATCGGTCGACAAGCGGCCTCTCCATTGTTCCCTGGCGTAAGGACCTTGCACCACTCCATGGTCATCGCTGTCCCCATCACCACCCCGATAGAAGCCATAACTCCGGTTATTGTTCGACGCAATCTGACTAAACGGCACATCCGACGGGATGTTGTAGTGCGACATTACATCGCGCATGCGGTTTTCCATGCTGACAATCTCACCCCGATTATTGGTCCGCCTGTAATCCAGCCAGCGCGAGTAATAGCTGTCAAAACGGCCCTGGTCTTCCGCGGACAAGCGGCCCTCCCATCGACCGTGAGAAGTGCCATACCCCTGGTCGTGACGTCGGTCATCATCGGAAGGATTCTGCGCGGGCAAAAGCAGCGGCAGGAAAATCCAAACCACCGTCACGAAAATTCCGAGAATTGTTTTCATCTTTCCCCCGTAAGGTTTTGGTGCCGGCCCTGACGAGGTGCCTCGACTCGACGCCGGTTGCGGATTCCGGCGGATGAAGCAGACCGGCAACAGCCTGCGAAAGCACCTCGTCTAGGCAAGTTCCTGCTCAAGAGGTAGCCGCCTGGTTTGGCGGGTAAACTGCTCTCTTGAGCCACTTATAGATTCGCTCATTGCCTTTCGAAATACTGTGCAGAACGGCTCACTTAGGAAACTCGCTAGAGGGCGCTATGGGGCTTAGAAGTGCGTCACGATTTATGTCAA
>Ga0209577_10003139_pt1 | contig 15583 bp, 16 predicted proteins | sample GraSoiAngelo_109_FD_185874 | JGI IMG/M metagenome (GOLD analysis project Ga0209577, IMG submission 185874) | Grasslands soil microbial communities from the Angelo Coastal Reserve, California, USA - 14_0903_12_20cm (SPAdes) (version 2) | ecosystem: Environmental > Terrestrial > Soil > Grasslands...
CTTCTCGAGGACTTAAGTCAATGCGTCGGCGAAGAAACATTAACACTCATTTATCGAGGTGCGGCGGCGGCGGGCGCGCGCCGCCGCGCGCGGGAGGCGCGCGAGTGCGTCTGATGGCTAACGGGTGCTTTATTTTCTGACTCAAGTAAGCTGCCGAACTTGTGATTATACGGACCGGCCCGGTCCGTATAACACAGCTATTCCGGTGTTAGATGGAAATCCCTTCCATATAATACCCTTTTTTGTACAGGACAAAAATAGTTCTTTGAAAGTGCATAAAAGGCCATCGTGCAGGACGATCTTCTGCAAATGGCGACTCTCATCTTTAATGCTCTTGAGGATGCGGTGGACCCACGTCCGGTGCGGGCCAAGTCTCTTCCAAAGCCCTGTTGCTAATGGCGAGGGCTGCTAACGCCGCGACTTCGGGGTCGTTTACGGGTATGCGCGACAACGCCTCCAGCGCCACGCCCAGACATCCTGTCGCCCGCTCCCTCGCCGGGTCTTTCTTAAACCCCTCGATCGCCGCCGCCGACATCTCCAAAAAACGGAGCGTCATCAGGTCGTCCGGGTCCTCGCCGGAACTCATCACGGCCGTCAACAATTGCTCGCGGGCCTCTTCATGCGTCAGAGTCGAATCATCGCTAATTAGTCGGGCGAGCGTCTGAACCAGAATTCGGATACGGACTATGTGTTCGTCGAACCAACCTGACTCACAGCCGCCAAAATTAGAAGCCGCGGCTAAGAGGTGCTCCTTACTCCTTCTATCTTGCCGGTCAGGAAGTCGGAGTAAATCGCGCGGATCGTCTCCGCATTAATCTGTGCACTCATATCGTCTCCCATCGATTTTCTGTCGTTAATGCTCGCTCCTACTGGGTTGAGAATGGAAAAGTGTGGCGGCGAATAAATGATGTCTTTCACTACCCACAAGTTCTGTAGCTCCAACGACGAGGTTAATGGCGCTTCTCCTCTGAGGAGCCTGGCGGAGTGAACTCAGCCACGCTAAGGCTTGAGGCCGACGCGCAGCAGCAAATCCTGAAAGCGTGGCTCTGAGTGCAAATTGTTCCATTTCGGCTCGACCATCAGAAAAACCATTTTCGGGTCTCGCTGCTCGTACCCGCGCTCCAGCCAAGCGAGCGCTTCGTCGCGCTCGCCCAGCCCGTTATAAACGAGCGCGATGAGGTAAGACGGGACGTAACGCTCGGTTGATAATTTCAACAACCCTTCAAGCTCGGCCAGAGCTTCCCGTCGCTTGCCCGACTTTGCCAAGGCATAACCGAGGTCGTGCTGGTAGGCAGGGCCGGGGAATGCGGGCAGCAGTCGCATGCCCGACTTCGCCAGGGCGTAACCGAGGTATGCGCCCGGCTGGGCGCTCAAGTCATTAAGCTCTCTCGCCCTTCGAGCTTCGGCGACGGCTTCCTTGTACATACCCTTCTCGATGTAAACGCTCCAGGCGAAAAGATGGGCGAGCAAATAGTTCGGGTCTAATTCAAAAGTCTTCTGCAATCTGGCTAACGCCTCGTCTGTGCGCCCCGCGTGATTCAGGAATTGCCCTTCGAGCGCGTTGGTCCTCAAATTAAGCGGGTCGAGTTCTCTGGCGCGTTTCGCTTCGGCGAGGGCCTCGGCGTGCCGCCCCGTGTTTGAAAGTAGATGCGCGTAAGCCAGATGAGCGTCCGCGCTGTTCGGATCAAGCTCTAATGCCCGCCGGTATTGACCCTCCGCCGCCCCCCAGTCCCAGTCGTACCAGAAGATTGTGAAGCCGAGGACGGCGTGGGCTTCGGCCAGAGTATCGTCAATCTCGATTGCCTTTTGCACCGCCGCCTTCGCGCGCGGGAAAAATTCGTTCGGGGGCATGTCGCTGTTGAGCGGGAACGAGCGGTATGCGTCGGCGAGTCCGACGTAGGCGAGCGCGTAATCGCGGTCGAGATCAATCGCCTGCTGGAAATAGGAGATGGCCTTTTGGATTTCCGGCGGCGTCGCCTTGAGGGCGTGGTAACGCCCACGGACGTAAAGCTCGTAGGCTTCAGCGTTCAGCGTGTAGCGTTTGGTCAGGCGTTTCTTCTTTTCGTGGCCGAGTTGCGGCGCCAGCGCGCCCGCCACCTTTTCGGCGATCGCGTCCTGGATGGCGAAGATGTTCGTGAATTTTTCGTCGAAGGTGCCGGTCCACAGAGAGGCCCCGTCCGAAACGTTGACGAGCCGCACCGTAACCCTGATGTAGTCGCCCCAGCGCTGAATGCTCCCTTCCAACACCGACTCGACTCCCAACTCGCCTCCGGCGGCCAGAGGGTCTTGATCCAGTTCTACATACTTACGGACAGAGTTGACGGGACGCGCGATGATCTCACCGCCGCCGAGTTTGGAGATGAGGGCGTCTGCCATGCCCAGTTCCAAAGCCGCGTCCCTGTGCTCCGCCACTAAAGGCGTGAACGGCAGCACGGCGAGGTTTCGGATTGACGAGACGGAAGGAGTCTGGACCCGCGCGCTCACCTCGCCGCGCGCCTTCACGTCGGCGACGAAGCGGTAGCCGCGCCCCGGCACGGTCAGGATGTAGCGGTGCTCGCCGCGGCTTTCGCCGAGCGCGCGGCGCAGCGCAGAGATGTTCTGATTCAGGTTGTTCTCCTCCACGACCGTGTCGGGCCAGATGACACGCATCAACTCGTCTTTATCAACCACCGCGCCGCCGCGCTCTATGAGATAAAGGAGTGTGTCGAAGACTTTCGGCGTGAGCGGCACGACTTCGCCCGCGCCCCTCAGCAGGAGGCGCTTCGAGGCGTCGAGGCGGAAGTCGCCGAACTCGTAAACGTGTGCTTGCGGCGCGGGCATGTGGCTTTCAGAACTTTTCAGAAACCTTCAGAGCATTCTAAAGACTTTCAGGGCGATTTTGAAGAGTATCCCTGCTCGTAGAGATTGCAGTAGAGGAGGAAGCCATGAACAGGAAACTAAACAGACTGTCGCAACTTATCCGCTTCTTGAACCCGCGACCCGCAATCCGCAGTCGGTATAATCGTCGGTCAAGAATGCGGGGAGGGATTGATTGACTTCTACGAAAGAGGGGCATCGCCTAATGGTTGCTGATTCGATGTCAACGCCCGCGCCTTCCAGCCTGACCGCGACCCAGTGGGTCATCTGCGCCGTCGCCTGCCTCGGGTTCGCGTTCGATGTCTATGAAGCGGCGGCGTTGCCGCTGATCCTGCGCCCGGCGCTCGCGGAACTGGGCGGCTTACAAACGGGCAGCACCGAGTTCAACCTCTGGGTCGGGCTGCTCTTCTTCATCCCCTTCGCCGTCGGCGGCATCTTCGGCCTGCTCGGAGGCTACTTCACAGACCGCTTCGGACGCCGCCGCGTCCTCACCTGGAGCATCCTCCTCTACGGCTTCTCGGCACTCGCCGCCGGGTACAGTACGTCGCTCCCCTTGTTGCTCGTCTTTCGTTGCACGACCATGCTGGGCGTCTGCGTCGAGTTCGTGGCAGCCGTCGCGTGGCTCGCGGAGCTTTTCCCGAACCCGTCGCGACGAGAATCCGTGCTCGGCTACACGCAAGCCTCGGCGGCAGTCGGCGGGCTATTCGTAACCGTCTCCTACTACCTGGCGGTGACATACGGCGAGCACCTGCCCTCGATTCGAGGGGGCCACGAGGCGTGGCGCTACGCGCTGCTGTTCGGGATGCTGCCGGCCATCCCGCTCATGGTCATCCGGCCTTTCCTGCCAGAGTCCCCCGTCTGGCGAGAGAAGAAGGCGGCGGGGACTCTGAAGCGCCCGAACCCGACTGAACTCTTCCGTCCCGCTTTGCGCAAAACCACTCTGGTCACGACCCTGTTGGTGGCTTGCAGTTACGGTGCGGCGTTCGGCGCGCTCCTTCATCTTCCGCGAATTGTGCCGGGCCTGCCGCAGGTGCTGCGCCTGACGAGACAACAGCAGGAGCAGACGGTCAGCGCCGTCAACTTCTTTCTAAACATGGGCGACCTGGCGGGACGCCTTGCTTTGGCGCTGCTCGTTAATCGCATCGTGAGCCGGCGGCGACTCCTGCGTGTCTTCCTCATACCGGGCCTGTTCATTTTCCCGCTCCTCTTTCTCTTCCCGGCCCGGCACGACCTCGAACTCGTCAAGTACGGCACCTTCCTCGCAGCGGCGGTCATGACGGCGCAGTTCAGCTTCTGGGGTAACTATCTGCCGCGCGTCTACCCGACGCACTTGCGTGGCACGGGCGAGAGCTTCGCAACGAACATCGGCGGGCGTGTGCTGGGGACTTCCGCCGCCCTGCTCACTACTCAACTCGTTAACGTGATGCCGGGCGAGAGTGCCGCCGCCCAACTCGCCTACGCCGCCGCGGGCGTGGGCTTCCTGGTTTACCTTACGGCGTCGGTCGCCAGCTTCTGGCTGCCCGAACCGAAACAGGGCCAACTGCCCGCTTGAGTATCAAAACGGAGGTGGTGAGATATGTTGACGGAGCTTCAAAGTCAAAGCGCAAACGAACAGCGGACAACTGTCTTGACCACCGCCCCGCTGCAACGGCTGGCCGTGGGTTTTTGGGCCTCGAACACTCTGGCGGCGGCGGTAGAACTGGACCTGTTTACAAAGTTGTCGGGCAGAGGCGCGGACGCACGGGAGTTAAGCCGGTTACTGGAAATACCCGCCCGCCCCGCTGAAATGCTTTTGAGCGCCGGCGCGGCCCTGGGTCTGCTGGAGAAGCGGGACGGCTTCTACTATAACTCGCCGACGGCGGAAGAATTTCTGGTGAGGGGAAGACCTTACTACTTCGGCAATTATATCGCGATGGTGCACCGTCATCTCTACCAGCCTTGGGGCCGCCTCGCCGAAGCCATCAAAGCGAATAAGCAACAGATCTGGGCGGGCGACACGTTTGAGCAACTTGCCGCCGACCCCGAAGCCCAGAGGAACTTCACCGAGGCCATGCATAGCATGAGCATGTTTCGGGCGAAAGCAGTTTTCGAGGCGTTTGATCTTTCGCCTTATAGCCATCTGCTTGATGTCGGCGGGGCGTCCGGGGCCTTCTGCATAGAGGCCTGTCGCAAATATCCGCGCCTGCGCGCGAGTATCTTTGATCGCCCGTCGGCGTTGGCGACTGCCCGCGAGAAAATAGCCGGGGCGGAACTGTCCGACCGCATTAAAACGTGTGCCGGGGACTTCTTCAAAGAAGAACTGCCTAAGGGAGCGGATGTCGTCCTTCTCTCGCATATCCTGCATGATTGGTCACCCGAACGGAACCGGGTGATCCTCGGCAAATGTTTCGCTGCACTTCCGCCCGGCGGGCTGATGTTGGTGTGTGAAGTGATGATGAATGATGAAAAGACGGGGCCGGAGTTGGCGGCGCTTCTTTCGCTAAACATGCTGGTAGCCACGGAAGGCGGCTGTAACTATACGTGGTCTGAGTATGCCGCGTGGCTCGAAGCAGCCGGGTTCAGAGAGATTCAGCGTGTCCCGGTGCCGTCGACCGGCGGGCTCGGAATCTTAGCCGGTCGCAAGTATTGAGCAATGAAAAGAAGGTGCACATTAGTCTTGAGTCAAGACCGGCCTTTCCGAAGGCCATAATTGGGCCTGACCCGGTGACGGCCCGCTAGTGGAGCGGTCTGGGCGAGGACGAACGTCGGCAGGCTCGGGCTGAGGCTGAGCGCTATGAGAACTTGAGCGAAGTGAAGCGCGACCAGATGTGGAGCGAAGGGGCGGAAGCAATCGGTGTAGAGGCGGAAGGTGAGGGGATTGACTTACGCTCTGAGTAAGCTCCTGTCATCAGGTTATAGGTTCTGCTGACTTATGAGTGCCGGGTGCGACCGGCTGTAGGAGAAGCGCCAGCTGATTTAACTCCGTAGGTAGGGCTTGAGCGCCGGAATTTTATCGCGTTTTTTGCCGGAAAACTGCAAGTTTTGCAATCCAGAATTAAAACCCTCCAAATTTCTCCACTGGTTACAGCCCTTTACGCCTTTCTGATTACCCAATAATTGGCATAGTGCTGATGCCAATTGAGCAGTGTAAGAAACGCCCGCGGCGCAGGGCAATTGTGCGCGCCCGTGGTCTGTGATTTACACTCTGGATTATCCCCTTGACTCCAATCGGGAGGAACGGACGTGGCGGAGAGCGTCGGCTACCGATCCGTTGTCGTGGCGAGCCAATACGTCTCTTGGCTCCTCGGTCAACTCCTACGGGTGCGTTACTCCATCCGCGCCCATCGCCCCGCAGGACTCTTTGAACGCAACTCCGAGCACTGTCTCATCCTCGCGCCGACCCACAAAACATACCTCGACCTGTGGCTGCTGATGGTCGCGCTAGGCTATCGCCGCTTTCGCGCACTGGTCCCGGTGCGGACGCTTGCGACGCAAGACTTTCGCAGCCCTCTTCTTCAGTGGTTTAAGCCCCTGATCAAAATCATCTATTGGTTGGAAGGCGTGATCGAGCTTCCGCCGGAGGAACGAGACGAGCGCTCCCTTCCTGAGAAGCTTCGGGGTATGCTCGTGGTGTTGAACGAGGGCGACGTGGTTGCGATCTTCCCTGAAGGAGAGGTCTGGAAGAAGCGAGAGCCTCCCGTCGGGGAATTCGCACCAGGGGTCATCTACCTCCACAGGAGAGCGGGCGCGCCCATCGTGCCGGTTGCGGCTTGGATGAGCGAGCGGTGGTGGCCGCGTCGCCGCTACGTTGTTCAGTTCGGCCAGCCGGTTCAGATACCGGAGCACCTGGATCAGGACGCCGGGGCGGCATGGCTACGGGAGCGTGTGCTTGAGCTTTACGAACGGGCCAAACAGGGGGAGGAGCGATGAACGAGCGCCCCAACTACTACCGGGATGTGGAGACCTGTGTCGAAGAGACGCTCCGCAAGGTCGGACGACGCATCACCTTGGGCACGCCGCTCGGACTCGGCAAGGCGAACCATTTGGTAAACGAGTTCTTCCGGCGTGCGCGCGAGGATTCGTCCATTGACTTGCACATTTTCACTGCGCTCACGCTCGCCCGACCGCGCTGGAAGGGCGAACTCGAACGGCGCTTTGTGGAGCCGCTCGCGGAGCGGCTCTTCGGCGGCTATCCCGAATTGGAGTACCTTGATCCTCTCAAGCGCGGGAAGCTGCCCGAAAACATACGGGTCACGGAATTCTATTTCCAGCCGGGGAGCTTGCTCGACAGTCCGCTTGCGCAGCGGAGTTACATGAGCAGCAACTACACGCACGTTGTGCGCGATCTGCTGGACGCTCGTATCAATGTGCTGGCCCAACTTGTCAGCAAAACAGAAGAGGACGGCGCGACCCGCTACAGCCTGAGTTGCAACCCCGACCTCACGCTGGACTTGGTGCCGCGCCTGCGCGAGGCAGAGCGACGAGGAACGAAGGTCGCGCTCTTGGCTCAGGTGAACCCTAATCTTCCGTTCATGTACGGGGACGCGGCGGTCGCGCCCGCTTACTTCGATTCGGTCGTTGACGAGCCGAAATACGCTTTCCCTCTCTTCGGCACGCCGAACGAGAGCGTGAGTACCGCCGAATATCTAATCGCGCTCCACGTCAGCACCCTCATCCGGGATGGCGGCACACTTCAGATCGGGATCGGCGCACTTGAGGATGCAGTCACTTATCTGCTGAAGCTCAGGCACGGGCAGAACGATCTCTATCGGGAAATACTCACAGAGGCCGGAGCGTTCGAGCGGTTCGGCAAGGTGATTGAGCGGCTGGGCGGAACTGGGCAGTTCGAGCAGGGGCTTTACGCTTCGTCGGAGATGTTGGTTGACGGCTTCCTGGAACTCTACCGCAGCGGAATTCTACGGCGGAAGGTCTATCAGCATCCCGGCCTTCAGCGGCTACTGAACGACGGACGGATCAGCGAAGAGGTGACGCCCGCGACGCTCAATGTACTAGTGGAGACCGGAACCATTTCCGCGCGGCTGACGCCGCAGGACTTTGCCTTCCTTCAAGATATCGGAATTTTGAGGCCGGGGTTGGACTACGAGGCCGGCGTCATCCGTTTGGACGACGGCACACACATCCCCGCAAATCTGGTGGACAAAGATGCGAGGGTTGAGATCGGTCGGCGCTGCCTCGGCACACGGCTGAAGGGTGGGCACATCATTCACGCCTGCTTCTTCTTGGGGCCACGAAAATTCTATGAGACCCTCCGCACGTTGGACGCTGCGGAGCGCGAACAGATTTGCATGACCGGCATCTCCTACGTGAACGAACTCTACGGGGAGGAAGGTCTCAAGAGGCTGCAACGCAAAGCGGCGAGGTTCGTGAACACGGGCCTCGTCGTCACCCTCGCCGGTGCCGTCGCTTCCGACGGGCTGGAGGACGGGCGCGTTCTGAGCGGCGTCGGCGGGCAGTACAACTTCGTGGCGATGGCGCACGCCCTAGAGGACGGTCGCTCCGTCCTGATGATCCGGAGCACCAAAGAGGAAGATGGCCGGTTGCACTCAAACATCCGTTGGAGCTACGGCCACGTCACCATCCCACGCCACCTGCGGGACATCGTAGTGACCGAGTACGGGATCGCTGACCTGCGTGGACGCAGCGACGCGGAGGTGGTCGCCGCACTTCTGGAGATCGCCGATTCTCGTTTTCAGGATGAACTCCTCAAGCAGGCCAAGCGCGCCGGTAAGATCGGCGAGGACTACCGCATCCCCGACCGCGCACGCAACAACCGGCCCGAGCGATTGGAGGAGATGCTGGCCCGGTATCGAGGGCGGGGATTGTTCCCGGCTTTCCCCTTCGGCACTGATCTCACCGAAGAGGAAGTGGTACTAAAGAAAGCACTGCTGGCGCTGAAGCAGATGACTCAGTGGAAGAAGTTACGCCTTCCGCGACTGACTGAGATTCGCAAAACCATCGCCGTCCCCGACCACGCCCGTCCCTATCTTGAGCGGATGGCGCTCTCACGCGCGCAGACCTTCAAGGAAAGACTGTTGCAGAAGGCGCTGGTCTATGCGCTGGCCTCCGTGGACGCAATCTGAAATCCGGTTCTAAGCAGTTTCATCAGTTTATGGCTGGGTCTCATGCCTATGATGCGGTCGTGATTGGCTCCGGGCCGAACGGACTGGCTGCCGCCATCACGCTGGCGCGCGCGGGCCGCTCTGTGCTCGTCCTTGAAGCGAACGAGACCGTCGGCGGCTGCACACGCTCTGCCGCGCTGACGCTGCCCGGCTTCATCCACGATCTAGGCTCGGCCATACACCCGCTGGCCGTCGGCTCGCCCTTCTTCCGCACGCTGCCGCTTAAAGATTACGGCCTCTCGTGGGTCGAGCCGCCCGCACCGCTCGCGCATCCTTTCGATGACGGGACGGCAGCACTGCTTGAGCGCTCAATCGCAGCGACGTGCGAGACGCTTGGGGCTGACGGCGCGGCTTACGGCAAGCTCATGAGACCTCTGACCCGTGATTGGCGCAAGCTTGAAGATGATTTACTCCGACCACTCAGACTACCGCATCACCCGATAGCACTCGCTCGTTTTGGCCTGCGCGCGATCCATTCGGCACGCGGTCTCGCCAAGAGGAGATTCAAAGGTAAACGCGCGCGCGCCCTCTTCGCTGGCTTAGCGGCGCATTCGATGTTGCCGCTCGACTTCATAGCGACCGCCGCCTTCGGACTGGTGCTCGGCATTATGGGGCACAAGGTTGGCTGGCCCCTTCCGCGTGGCGGCGCGCAGCAGATTACGGATGCGCTCGCCGCACACCTTCGCGCACTCGGTGGCGAGATCAGAACCCGCGTGCGCGTTGAGTCAATTGACGAATTGCCGAGTGCCCGCGCTGTTCTTTGCGATGTCACACCGCGACAACTGTTGCGGATGGCGGGCGCGCACCTGCCCGCCTCTTACCGTCGTAAATTGGAGCGCTATCGTTACGGTTTGGCCGCCTTCAAAGTGGATTGGGCGCTTGACGGCCCCATCCCGTGGCGAGCGCAGGAATGTCTGCGCGCAGGGACGGTGCATCTCGGCGGCACGCTCGAAGAGATCGCAGCTTCAGAAGAGACGGCGTGGCGTGGCCGGCATGCCGAACGTCCGTTCGTACTCTTAGCGCAGCCGAGCCTGTTCGACGGGACGCGCGCGCCGACGGGCAAGCACACTGTCTGGGCCTACTGCCATGTGCCCAACGGATCAATCTTCGACATGACGGAGCGAATCGAAAATCAGGTCGAGCGGTTCGCGCCCGGCTTTCGCGCGCGCGTACTCGCGCGCCATGTGATGTCGCCCGCAGAGCTTGAACGGAAGAACGCCAACCTCGTCGGCGGCGACATCAATGGCGGCGTTCAAGACATCCGCCAACTTTTCACGCGTCCCACGCTTCGTCTCTACTCGACCTCGACTAAAGGTCTCTACATCTGCTCATCCTCGACGCCACCCGGCGGTGGCGTCCACGGCCTGTGCGGTTACTTCGCCGCGCAGAGAGTATTACGTAGTGATTTGCTCTGAAGGCTCGGTTGATATTTTTAAGACAGCTAACTCCTCAGCTTATTGTACGCCGACAGATAGACAGAACCTTTTTCCCTAAGCGCAGTCTGTACGAATCCCCTAACAGTTAACCATCTGAGGCCGTTAACCCTTGTGCTTGAAGTATTGCACGGCGCGCTCATGCTTCTCGGCCTCCGCGCGCGTCGCGAACGTGCCGAGATTTTTCCGCTTGCCAGTCTTCGGGTCTTTCTTCCTCGAATAGAGCCGGTACTTGCCTGACTTCAATTTTCTAATCATTGATCCACCCGATTCGGCTTTAACGTGCGGCCTCTTCGAGCGCGCGGTCGAGGCTTGCGAGCGCTCGCTCCTCCTCGGCCATATCAAGCATCTGTCGCTGCCGCTCTGCTAAGCGCGCCCTGAGCAGGTCGCGACGAAGCGCGAACACGCGGTCGCCCGCGCCCTGCTGTTCGCGCTCGAACAGCGCGACCGTCCCTGTGCCGTCGTCCACGGCCCGCAAGAACTCGTCGTTCACGCCTTAACCCTACTGAATCCGTGTCGGAAAGCGCGGGAACGAACGTATCGCCTGCCCGGTTTGCTGCGCCACGCCCTTCCGTTAATCTCTTTCCCTTGTGTCCGGCTCGTCAGCGTCACCGCTTGTATTTACCTATCAGTTGCGCCTCAGCCAAGACGTGATCCCGCAGGGCGTGGAGCAACTGCTCTCTCCGCGCGCCGGGCGCGAGCGCGAGGTCTGTGTCGAGGGCGTAGAGCTTGAAGATATAGCTGTGCTCGCGGTCGGCGCGCGGCGGGCACGCCCCACCGTAGCCCAGATCGCCGAAGCTGTTCGTCCCCTGCCGCGCACCCGTGGGGAGCACCGCATCCTTGGGCACACCTTCTGCCAACTCACGGCTGCCCGCAGATAGGTTATAGAGCAGCCAATGCGTGAACGTGCCCGAAGGCGCGTCCGGGTCTTCGCAAAGAAGCGCAAACCCTTGTGTCCCGTCAGGCACGTCCGCCCACGCGAGCGGCGGTGACACCCCATCGCCGTCACACGTAAATCGCGGCGGAAGCATTCCACCTTCGTCGAAAGCTGCGCTCGAAAGTCTCATCTTCAACCCTCCCTGTCCGATACACTTCGTTGAGCCAAATAACTTGCCGAAGTGCCAGCCACTAACGTCTCTTCTTTGCGCCCTTTTTCGCGCCGCCCTTCTTGGCCGCGCGCGTCTTCGCGGCCTTCTTCGCTGAAGCCGACCTTGCGACCGCAGGACGGGCCGCTGCCGCGCGACCGCCGCGTTGGCCGCCGAATCCGACCGCCTTTCTTCGCCGAGGCTTTGTTGACAGGCTTGCCGCGTCCCGAACCGCCGGGCTGCTTGCCGCCACCGGTCATCTCGTTGACGGTCGCCCACGCGCGCCGCTCTGCTTCCTCTTCAGGTACGCCACGTTCTTCGTAGCCTTCTTCGATGTGTTCGGCCTGCCGTTTCTGTTTCTCCGTGTATTTGGACTTGTCCCCTCTGGGCATCCTGTTCTCCTCTCTGGGAAAAAATCGGACGCCGCGACAATTTCTAGCGCGGCCGTAGAAGCGTGTTGTTGAGGGGAACAAGCGGAGTATAGCACGGGTATTCACCACACTGCTTTCAAGCTTCAGCTCTGACAAAGCCCGCGCTCGGCAAATGAAAATGAATGTTAGCGCAGAGTTCTTCCGCTCGGTAAATTCACGGTGCTATACTTTTCTCAGTTCCCCACATCAGTAGTAGAACTATGCTGGCAAGGGTTATCTTGTCCTGTCATTTGCCGGCGGATAGCAGACAGGAAGCGTCATATTCCAGTGCCCGCGCATGAGGGAGGAATAGAATCTTGTCCGAGAATCGCCTGTTAGCTACCTTGCCTATTAAAGAGCGAGAGCGTCTTCTGCCTAACTTGAAGCGCGTACCACTGTCGCTCGGAGATGTGCTCTACGATTCGGATAAACGCATCCGCTATGTCTATTTCCCGACGAGCGGCGTGGTCTCTCTGCTCTGCGCTATTGACAACAGCGCGAGTATTGAAGTCGGCACGGTGGGCATGGAAGGGATGGCAGGCATCTCCGTCTTCTTAGGTGTTGACGCTTCACCCAATCGCGCTCTCGTGCAGGTCGCGGGCGAGGCGCTGAGAATGAAGGTGAAAGAATTTAGAGAGGTGGCCGAACAAAATGGTCGCTTTCATAGTCTTTTGCATCTTTACACCTACGCGCTGATGACACAGATGGCGCTGTCGGTCGCCTGTAATCGCTTCCACAACGTCGAAAAGCGTCTGGCGCGCTGGCTGTTGATGATGCACGACCGCGCGCAAGTGGCTGAGTTCAAGTTCACTCAAGAACTCATCTCACGCATGATCGGGACGCGCCGCCCGCACGTCTCAACTGCGGTCGGCAATCTGCATAACGCGGGTCTGATCCACAATGGTCGTGGTCGCATTAACATTCTCGACCGACAGGGCTTGTTACAAGTCGCTTGCGATTGTTATCGCACGGCTAAAGAAAATTTCGACGGTCTGTTTAACGCTTAATTCCTTGCCTCTAATAGCACCTTAGACCTTTTGTGTACGCGAGCACCTAGACAACCGCCTTGACGCAGCGTACAATTTGTACACTTCCCCTGATAAATAATGTTAAGTGCTCGCCGGGAATCGGAGAACACGGTGAGAGTGCGCGTCTCTTCAGACTGTAGTAATGATGCGAGGAGACATAATCGCTTCCCCTATACGCAAATAGCGGAAAATGGGTAGGTGCGCTATGGCAAGCAGGATCGTTGGGGAACCAAGGGAAAGAAAGCCCGACAGCACGGGAACACGCTGTCGGGCTTTCTTCCTTTGCACAATCATTCGATAGAGGTTGAGACCAAGGGGAGAGGAGAGCGTCATGAACTATCACTTGAAATTGCGTGCGGTATTCGCGTTAGTCGTTCTGTTGCTGATAGCCGCGTGCTCTAGTGAGTCAAACCAGAATCAGCCCGTCACGACGACGACAAATACGGGCACGTCGAATGCGCCGCCGGCCGCCGAGGTCAAACAGCGTGGGAACGCCTTGGTGCGCGTGATTCACGCCGTACCGGGCGGACCGGCGGTGGATGTCTTCGCCGACGATGCGAAGGTGTTCACCGGCATCGCCTATAAAACAACTTCACCTTACAAAGAAGTATCGGGCGAGCGTCACACCTTCCGCATCCGTCCGGCGGGGCAAGATACGGCGCAGCCCTTGGCGGAGAACAGCGAGGGCCTGAGCGACGGCAAGCACTACACGGTCGTGGCGTGGACCGGCAGTGACGGCAAGCCTGTGCTCTACGTCTTCAACGACGACCTCGTGCCGCCTGCGGCGGGCAAAGCGAAGGTGCGAGTGCTGCACGCTTCGGCGGACGCGGGCGAGGTGGATGTGTACGCCAGAGAAGGCAACAAGAAACTATTCGGCGGCGTGAACGCGCTGAAGGAGACCAGCTACTCGGAGTTCGATCCGATGACCGGAACAATCGAAGTGCGTCCAGAAGGGCAGACCAAGCCGGTGTTGACGATCCCGAATGCGAAGTTCGACGCGGGCGACACCTACACGATTGTCATCGTAGGCAAGGCGAAGGGCACGCCGAAGCTCGAAGCCATGATCGTCGAGGATAAGCTGGCCGGCGCTTCGACCGCTACGCCAAGCGCGAACACCAACATGAACGCGAATACGAATCGCAACGCGAACGGCAACATGAACAAGAGCGCAAACAGGAACAAATAATATGAGTAGGAAATAAGCGCATTGCCTGCCCGCGCTCGGCTGCGAGTTCTCGTCCGTAGCGCCTATCGCGGAACACACGTGGCGCGCGCAGGAAGTGAAGGAGGTCGCGATGGGCAATCCAGGACACGCAGGAGTTGAGCGCGCACGCGACGTTCAGATCGCTTCGGGCGCAGCAACGCTCGCAGGTGAGTTGAATGTTCCCGCCAGCGCACAAGGCGTCGTGCTCTTCGCGCACGGGTCGGGCAGTAGTCGCCACAGCCAGCGCAATCAGTTCGTCGCGCGGGTCATTCGCGCCGCGGGCGTTGGCACGCTGCTCTTCGACCTTCTCACACGCGAAGAAGAAGCGGTTGACATCTACACGCGCCACTTACGCTTCGACATACAGTTGCTCGCCGGGCGGCTGGTTGACGCGACCAACTGGCTCAAGCAGTCAGATGAGCTTGGACGCCTGCGCGTCGGCTACTTCGGCGCTTCGACGGGCGGCGGCGCAGCGCTCGTGGCGGCCGCCGAGTTGGGCGATAGCATAGGCGCGGTGGTCTCGCGCGGCGGGCGGCCAGATCTTGCGGGCAGCGATGCGCTTCAGCGCGTCAAAGCGCCGACGCTCCTTGTCGTCGGCGGTTACGATGAGCCTGTGATCAAGCTGAACGAGGAGGCCTACGCGTGGCTGCGGTGCGAGAAGGAGTTGAAAATCGTGCCCAATGCTTCACACCTCTTTGAAGAGCCGGGCACACTCGAAGAGGTCGCGCGGCTCGCGGCTGAGTGGTTTCAGCGGCACTTGCAGGCGTGGTCAAGTGCTGCCGGAGAATAATTCGTCGCTTCAGGTCTGTTCAAGACGTGAATGATTGTCAACAGTGGAGGTATCTTCGGTGCATAACCATCGTGAAATCGCATACGCGCTGCTGAGAATCACCGTGGGCGTGATGTTCCTGTTCTTCGGAATCGGTAAATTCATGGGTGGGGTCGGCAACTTCGCGGGCGGGATGGCGCAACATTTCGCGGGCAAGCTGCCAGCGGCGCTTGTACTACCGTTTGGCTACGTGCTGCCCTTCGCGGAAGTGACGTTCGGCGCGCTGATTCTGCTCGGTCTGTTCAATGTGCTGGCGCTCAGCCTGTCGGGGTTGCTGCTCGTCGCGCTCACGTTCGGCACCGTCATGCTCGGCGATGCGCCTACCGTTGCGCACAACGTCCAGTACGCGCTGGTGAATTTCGTGCTGCTTTACTTCGCCGATTACAACGGTTATTCGGTCGACCGGCTGCGCCGCCCGCAGCCCTCGGTCGGTAATCCCTGACGCCGCATGCGATCAGGTCAGAGCATCTTCGGCAGTCACGACGCATAGGCTCTTGCCCGAAGATGAAGCTTCGATGGGGAGGATAAGTCGGCATGAGATGTTTGCGACTGCCAGTCTTGGTTTTATGCGCGGCTCTTACGTCGGGCATGGTCGGGAGAACGCCCGGCGCGATGAACA
>Ga0209577_10003142_pt1 | contig 15571 bp, 13 predicted proteins | sample GraSoiAngelo_109_FD_185874 | JGI IMG/M metagenome (GOLD analysis project Ga0209577, IMG submission 185874) | Grasslands soil microbial communities from the Angelo Coastal Reserve, California, USA - 14_0903_12_20cm (SPAdes) (version 2) | ecosystem: Environmental > Terrestrial > Soil > Grasslands...
CTCTGGCAGGCGACACCGGGGCGAGGCTCTGCCTTCCGACGACGGATCGTGTCTCCTTCGAGTACGCCCCGCTGAAGGACGGCGACATCGTGCGCGTGGGATCCGCTGGCCTGCGGGCGTTGCACACGCCTGGCCATACCCCGGAGAGTGTCTGCTATCTGTTGGACGAGCATGCCCTGTTCACTGGCGACACGCTGTTCCTGGCGGCCGTCGGCCGCCCGGACCTCGAGGCGTCAGCGGAGCAAGCGCGTCACCGGGCTCGCGCGCTCCATCGGTCTTTGCAGCGCCTGGTCGCATTGCCTCCTGACACGCTCGTCCTGCCGGCTCACACGAGCGAGCCCGTGGTATTCGACGGCCGCCCGATCAGCTCGACGCTCGGGGAAGTCCAGGAGCGGACGTCGCTGCTGCGCGAAACCGAGGAAGCGTTCGTGAGCCAGATCCTCACCCGGCTCCCGCCAACACCGCCGAACCATCACCGCATCGTCGCCCTCAACGAAGCCGGCAGCTTGCCTGATGACCCCACGGAGCTCGAGGCAGGGGCCAATCGCTGCGCCGTCGCCTGAGGGGCCGTCTCCCATCCGACTCGGCTTCGGCGCCAACTGGCGTCAGTTCACGCTGCTCGTCGTCGTCAATGCCTTCGTCGGAGCGATGGTGGGGCTCGAGCGCACCGTCGTCCCGCTCATCGCCCAGGCGGACTTCGGGCTCGTCTCGAAGACCGTCGTCCTTTCCTTCCTTGTCAGCTTCGGCATCGTCAAAGCGCTCGCCAACCTGTTTGCCGGGCACCTCGCCGACCGGATCGGCCGCAAGCCGCTCCTCGTCGCAGGCTGGCTCGCGGGGCTCCCGGTGCCGCTGCTCATCATCTGGGCGCCGAGCTGGGGCTGGATCGTGTTCGCCAACGTGCTGCTCGGTGTCAACCAGGGCTTGTGCTGGTCCACGACCGTGATCATGAAGATCGATCTCGTGGGGCCGGCGCGGCGCGGCCTGGCGATGGGGCTCAACGAGTTCGCGGGCTACGTCGCCGTGTCGCTGTCGGCGCTGCTCACCGGCTACCTCGCCGCCGCACACGGCCTGCGGCCGGCGCCCTTCTATCCCGGCATCGCATTCGCCGTCCTGGGCCTTGCCGTTTCGGTCTTCGCCGTACGAGAGACCCGCGGCCACGCACGGGCTGAGTCACGTCAGCTCGGCGCCGATTTTTCCCGCCTCGGCTTCGGCGGCGTCTTCCTGCTCACGACCTGGCGGGACCGCGCGCTGTTCGCGGTGAGCCAGGCGGGCATGGTCAACAACCTGAACGACGGGATGGTGTGGGGACTCATCCCCGTGTTTCTCGCCGCGCGCGGTGTCACGCTTGACCGCATCGGCGTGGTGACCGCGACCTACCCCCTGGTGTGGGGAATGGGCCAGCTCGCTACCGGAGCGCTGAGCGACCGCTGGGGACGGAAGTGGATGATCGCGAGTGGGATGTGGGTGCAGGCGGCGGGCATTGCGACCTTCGTCATCGGCCACTCCTTGAGGCCGTGGTTGGCCGGCGCCATACTCTTGGGGATCGGGACTGCGCTGGTCTACCCTACTCTGCTCGCCGCCGTGTCAGACGTCGCGCACCCCGACTGGCGGGCGAGCGCCGTGGGAGTGTACCGTCTCTGGCGCGACTCTGGCTACGCCATAGGCGCGATCGCCGCGGGACTCCTGGCGGACGCGTTCACCATGCCCTTCGCGATCGCCGCGATCGCCGCGCTCACCTTGGTCTCGGGAGTGGTCGTAGCCGGCGTCATGTACGAAACCTTGCCCGACGGATCCGCGCGTTGGCGTGTCGTCCCGACCGACACCTAGGGATCGCTTGGCCCTTCGCCCCCTCGGTGGAGAACGTGGAACAGATTAGGACCCGTCATGGGGCCGAAGAAGTCCACGAACCCCTTGGATGCCGTAACCCCTTCGAAGCGACCGGGCTGCGCAGCAGAGATCCGGCAACTGATGGTGAGGGTCCCGGCACTCCCGTCATCATACTCGACCCGCAGGATCGCGAGCCCCGCCGTGCTCCCGGGCATACTCGGAACAGATGCTGCTGCCCGCTCCCAGCTCACGAGTCCGGTGACGACGTACCTACCGCTCCCCGTCACCTCGCTCGCGTTCCGAGTCTCCCACGTGCCGCCTCCGGTCACAGCGTCGTGGCGGAAGTGACGGCCTGCCTCGTCTGAGGTTCCACGGCCGTCCGCTGGAGCGATGAACGTCCCGCTTCCGGTGACAGTGATCTTCAACCCGTCGCGCGCCGTGTCCGACGCCGAACCGAAGATCTCCCATCCGATCCTCGCAGCGTGTGCCGATGCGACGACGCTGGCCGACAACTCGTCAGCCCGCGGCGTCGCCGGAGCCGCTGTCGGCGCCCCGCTCTCGCACGCCAGGGCGACGGCCATCGCGACAAGGCCCAAGAACCTTGCATCCCATCTCTTGGAATTCATTGTTCCTCCTTGCAGGTGCCAACACGAGCCGCACGATGCATCCGACCCCGGATCGCCGGCACGGCGGCGCACGAATGCGCCGGCCGGGCGCCCGGCTGTGGTTTCGAGGGATTGCTGAATCGGGGAGCAGAACGCGACGCGACGTCGCATGGTGCTAACCTACCCGCCACGGCCCGCGCGACAAGAGCGCAGGGCGCTTTGACGGGCCTAGCGGCCTGCCTCCTTGACCCTGTACCATAGTACAAGGTTTAGGTTGATGACCGATCCACGGGAGACTGTGATGGCGCTGACCATCGGCCAGGTCGCGACCGCGGCCAACGTGAACATTCAGACCATCCGCTATTACGAACGCCGCGGCATCGTCGCCGCTCCGCGGCGCACCGCTTCGGGCTATCGCCAGTACGGCGACGACACAGTCAGCCGGCTCCGCTTCATCAAGCAAGCCCAGGAGCTCGGCTTCTCGCTCCAGGAGATCCAGGAGCTGCTCGCCTTGCGGGTCCGACACGGCGCTGCCTGCGATGTCGTCGAGCGGAAAACCAGACAGAAGATCGAAGTCGTCCAACAGAGGATCCGTGACCTCCAGCGCATGAGGCGCACACTGGCGCGGCTGGCGGCGGCCTGCGCGGCCCGACGGCCGACGGACGAGTGCCCGATCCTGGAGGTCTTGGAAGACCATGACAACATCGGTCACTAAGACCGCACTCGCCGCCACGGGCGGTGTTGTCGCCGCCGCGGTTTCAACGCTCTGCTGCGCCGGGCCCCTGGTGGCCGTCGCGCTCGGCCTGAGCGGCGCCGGGGCTCGCCGCGACGTTCGAGCCGCTCCGGCCCTACTTCGTCGCGGGCACGGTGCTGGCGCTCGGCTTCGGCTTCGTCACGCTGCGGCGTGAGGAGAAACGGGCGTGCGAGGTCGGCACCCTGTGTGCCTCGCCGATCGCCCGCCGCCGGATGAAGTGGGCGCTGTGGATCGCGACGATGATCTCCATCCCGCTGCTCACATTCCCCTGGTGGTCGAAACTCGTGCTGGGTTAGGAGGTTTCCAATGGTATCGTCCATGAAGCTCGCGTTGCTGTTCGCGGCCGGACTCGGCGGCGCCGCCGCCCTTTGCCCATTCTGCGGCGGCGGAATTCAGACCGCCGGCGCGCAGCCTGCGCCGGCCGCCGTGCAGGCTCCGGACACGGCGACGGTTCGGCTTCACATCTCCAAAATGACGTGCGGTAGTTGCCCCGCAACCGCACGGCTCGCCTTGAAGCGGCTTCCGGGCGTGTACAGTGCCGCTGTTAACGACAGCCTCGGCGTCGTCCGCTACGACCCGCGGCAGGTCAGCCCGGCGCAGATTGCCGCGCACCTCACTCGACTCACCGGGTTCGGGGCCACTGTCTTGCCGGACTCGAGCACAGCACCCGGGAGCCCCGGACCCGAATGATGGTGCTCACCGCCACGATCACCTGCCCGCACTGCGGCTTCGCCAAGGTCGAGACGATGCCTACGACTGCCTGTGTGCACTTCTATGAGTGCACCGGCTGCGGTCACCTGCTACGCCCACACCCGGGTGACTGCTGTGTATTCTGCTCGTTCGGGTCCGAGAAGTGCCCACCGAAGCAGTAGCGCGTTCACCGTCACCGTCACCGTGCTCGCGCTCATCGCGAGCGCCGCCCACGCCGGCTTGAGCAGGATGCCCAGCGACGGATACAACACGCCGGCAGCGAGCGGGATCGCGATCAGGTTGTAGATCGCAGCCCAGAAAAGATTCTGCTTGATCTTGCCGCGCACTCGGCGTGCAAGCACGAGCGCGGCGGGTACGTCGGCCGGGTCGTCCTTCATCAGGATGACGCCGGCCGTTTCGATCGCAACGTCGGTTCCCGCGCCGATTGCAATGCCGACTGTCGCCGCTGCCAGCGCCGGTGCATCATTCACGCCGTCCCCCACCATGGCGACCCGACGACCCCGCTCCTCGAGTCGCTTGACCTCTGCCGCCTTGTCACCTGGCAACACCTCGGCGCGGACATCATCGATGCCGAGCGTGCGGGCGACTGCTTCGGCGGTAGCCCGGCTGTCCCCCGTGAGGAGCAGCACGCGGATGCCGAGGTCATGGAGCGCCGAAACGGCACCCTTCGCGGTCGGGCGAATCCGGTCGGCAACCGCAATTAGCCCGAGCGTCCGCCCATCCGCCGCCACGTAGAGTGCGGTCTTTGCGTCCGCTCGCAGCCTCTCCGCTTCGCGCTCGAGCCCCGGCGTGACGCCGTTGCGCTCGAGCAGCCTGCGATTACCTACCAGCACGGTGCGACCGCCCACCGTCGCCTGAACGCCGTGGCCGGGAACGGCTTCGAAATGGGAGGGCGGATCGACGGCAAGCGCACGCTTCCTGGCAGCCTCGATCACGGCCCTGGCGATTGGGTGCTCCGAATGCGCATCGGCTGCAGCCGCAAGCCGGAGAATCTCTTCCTCGGCCATGCCTTCCGCAGGGATGATGTCCGTCACTGACGGCCGACCTTCCGTAAGCGTGCCAGTCTTGTCGAAGACCACGGCATCCACGTGGGCAGCCGCCTCGAGAACGGCGGCGTTCCGGAAGAGCACACCAGCACGCGCTGCCCGCCCCACGCCGACAGTGATGGCGGTCGGAGTCGCGAGCGCGAGCGCGTCCGGACAGGCGATCACGATGGCCGCTACCGCAGCGGACAGCGCGAAGGAGACGCCCTCGTGCCCGAACAGGAGCCACGCGGTGAACGTGACTCCGCCCGCCGCGAGCGCGACAACCACCAGGTACTTGCCGGCCAGGTCCGCCAGGCGCTGCGCCGGCGCCTTCGAGGACTGCGCCTCCCGGACCATGGCGACGATTCGAGCCAGCGCCGTATCAGCTCCGACTTTGGTGGCGCGGAACCGGAACGCTCCCTGTTGGTTTCGCGTCCCGCCTACGACCTCGTCGCCCGGCCCCTTCGCGACCGGCACCGGCTCTCCGGTGAGCATCGATTCATCTACATAGCTGGTGCCCTCGATCGCGACGCCGTCCACCGGGATGGTATCGCCCGGCCGAACGGCGAGCATGTCGCCCACCGTGACCGCTGCGAGCGGCACTTCCTCCTCTTGTCCATCCCGCACCTGTCGCGCGGTAGGCGGCGCAAGCTCGAGCAGGGCCTCGACCGCCCGGCCGGTGGCGAAGCGGCTCCGCATCTCCAGCCAATGACCGAGCAGACTGAAGGCCGTCAGCATCGCGGCGGCATCGTAGAACGGTTCGCCCGGCAACCCGAATGTGACTGCGACCGAGTACAGGTAACTCACCAGGATGCCGGTGGCGATCAGAGTCATCATCGTGAGCTCGCGGCGTCGCAGCGAGCGTGCCGCGGACGACACAAATGGCCACCCGCCCCACCACACGACGATCGACGTCAGGACGAAACCTAGGAGCCCGGGCGACAGCCCAAAAGGCGGCGCGAGCTCGCGGCCGAACAGCGAGGTACCCAGCGGCGAGTAGAGGATGATGGGGACGGTGAGGATCGCCGACCCGACGAAGCGGCGGAGCATGTCCTGCGCCATGTGCGCCCCGTGCCCGGCACGCGCGTCAGTCATGGGACCCTCCGTGCATGCCTGGCATCCCGTGCATCTTCATACCGTCTTCGCGCACACCCACCGGTTGGAACCGGAGATAGATCGCTACTCCCGCCGGGGTACGACTGCCGTAGACGGCATTCAAGCTCGGGGGGACGAAGTTCACCGACCCGCGCACGCCGACTCCGGCGGCGAGCCCGGCCACGGTGCCGACCGTGCGGAGGTACCCGAGGGCCAGCGCGCCGACATCGTATTGCGTCGTCGGGGGCACCGAGGGGATCACGAGGTCCTCGGCGCTCTTCTGCACGTACTCGGCGCGCCCGAAGAAGGCGTTCCTGCCATCCAAGTCGACCGTACTCTCCAGTACGACGCTGCTCGCGAGCGGCCGCAGCCCAATCTGGTCGTTCGCACCGTAGATCAAGCCGCTCGACCAGGTCCCCTTCGTGCCGACCGGCTGCGTGGTCAGCGCCGCCGCGCCGATTCGGTGGAGGGACTCGTCGGGGTGGAGACCTTCGGGACTCTTCAGGTAAGCGTACCAGGTCGACAGGCTCCATCGCGGCCCCGGGTTGACGGTCAACCGGGCGCTATAGGAATCGAGTCGTCGGCCCGCATAGTCGAAGTTCGTCCGATTCTCGTCCGGCTCCCGGCCGTTAAACCAGGAAGCTTCGAGCTTCACGTTGCGCGTGAACACCCCTGCGGTCACGACCCCAAAGGTGATGTGGGTGCCGTCCTGCCAGTGATGGGAGATCGGCGCCAAAGGATCGTCCGCCGCGGATGGGCGGTGCGGGAAGGCCACGGGGCCGACCGCCGGCTCGCCGACCGGCGCGAAGTAGAGCGAGAGCCCAAGGTTCCGGGCCACCGGCCGTTCGTACAGGGCCGCGAGCTCCATGAACAGGTCGTGCGGGTGCTGCCGATCGTGCAGCGGGACGCCCCGGTAGGACTCCCCCGATTGGACCAGAAGCGGGTACCCCCGGCTGCCGATGGTCCACGGCTCGGCGCTGAGCATCGCCCGCACTTGGAGTTGACCGCCGCCGAGCGGCCGGCTCGCAGCTGCCATCGCCCAATTGACGATGCCAAGCTGGTGGCGGCCGCGGGAACCGCCCTGCCATTCGTATTGAGGAAAGCCCTTCCCGTGCAGCATGAGGGTCCAACGCCCGAGCATGTAATGGGCGGCGTGCATCGGGGAGGCATCGGGAAGCCACGCGGTGCCGGATCCCATCCGCGTCTCAGGAATGCCGAGGGGTCCTGCGTTCATCTCCATGGGGTGTTGCATGTGCATTTGCGCTCGCAGCGGCGACGCTGCGCCGGCGATGAGCACCAGCAAGAACCTTCGCATGTCGAGATCTCCCCAAGCCAAAGTCGCAAGCGCGCGTCGCTCGGGCGGCGCGGACGCACTCCTTGAGATGACCGACTTAGGCTTGAGGCGGTGGAGAGAGTGGCGGGGCGAGGTAGGAATTGAACGTGGAGTCCGGTCCCAGAACTCCGGTACGGGATGCGGGACGCACGTCGACAGCCACGTGGGCCCACACCTCCGCCGCGGGACTTCCGGTCGGGCACGTGCTTCCGGCGACGCAGCCGAGGCCGGCTGCGTCCTGATGGCACGTCTGGCCCGATGGTTGAGCGACTAGTACGGCCCCACGTGCTGCGTGGTCATGCGTCGCGGCTCCGTTGTGACCCGAGTGCATCTCGCACGGGACTGCCACCTGCGCAAACGAGGTGACGCACATCGGGAGGCCGCTGCCCGCAGAGGCGACGGACAGTGCCGCCGCGAGACAGATGGCTCGCAGAGCGATGGGTGCTCGGGAGGAGCGCATCATGGTGGTGGTTACAATAACACAAGGGACAGTCGAGAGTTCCTCGCGCTTGCAGGGAGACCGACGACTTTGACGACCACGCTGCCGAAACGCCCTCTTTCCTACTGGCAGGGGAGGATCGTGCGGCACTTGACGATCGCGTTGACGGCGCTGAGCAGCACCGCGCTGTTCTGGGCGCTGTTTTCCGTCCGACGCGACGTCATTTCGCACCTCAGTATTGCGACGGCATATCCGGCGCTGCTCTTCACCGCCGGAGCGGTCTTGCTCGGGCCGTGCAACGTGCTGCGCGGCCGCCCTAACCCGGTGAGCTCCGATTTGCGGAGGGATGTTGGTATCTGGGCGGGGATCATGGCGCTGTTGCACACCGCCATCGGACTGGACGTGCACCTGCGCGGGCGGCCATGGCTCTACTTCGTTGACCAACACGGTCATCTGCGCCACGATCTTTTCGGCTTCGGCAACTATACCGGCGTGATTGCCGCGCTTCTGTTTCTACTCCTCTTGGCTATCTCCAATGACCTGTCGTTGCGCCGCTTCGGCCCGCGAAAATGGAAATCTCTGCAGCGCTGGACGTACGGGGCGGTGACATTGACCGTCCTGCATGGAATCGCGTATCAGCACATCGAGAAACGGCAAACCGCCTACGAGGCGACATTGTGGGGCGTGACAGCGATCGTGGCCATCTTTCAAGTTGCGGGATGGCGAAGAATCAGACTTCGGCAGCCTCCCCCCGCCAGGCCTCGACACCCTCGCGTATGATCAGTGGCAGCATCGCCAACGCCGCTACGGGATCCGCCCACCACCAGCCGAGTACCGCGTTCAGGCCCAGACCGAGCAGAGTGGTCGCCGAGAGCCAGGCACACACGATGGTCTCATGCGCGTCAGCCCGTAGTGCCCGGCTCCCGAGATCGTCCGCCACGCGTAGCTTCGCTCGGGCCAGGAGGGGCATCACGATCAACGAAAGCGCTGTGAGCACGATCCCCACGACGCTCTCTCCGGGCCGATCGCCGGTGAGGAGTCGACGCCCCGACTCCGCCACGATATAGACCGCGAGGGCGAGGAGCAGGATGCCTGCCCAGCGCGCTGCCCTCGCTTCGACAGCGGGCCCCACACTCGCCGCGCCCAGCTCCGCCCTGAGCCGCCACCACAGCACCACGCCGCTCGTCACCTCGATGATCGAATCGATCCCGAATCCCGTGAGGGCCACGGAGCCGGCGGCGAGACCAGCGGCGATTGCCACCACCCCCTCGAGCACGTTGTAGCCGATGGTCACGCCCTCGAGCGCGACCCCTCGCCGAAGCGGAACCGCGCGATTCATGGACCCTCCAGTCCTCGGCGGCGCCACAGGTAGTAGATGACTGGGATCACGATCAACGTCAGGATTGTGGACGTCACCATCCCGCCCACCATCGGCGCGGCGATCCGCTTCATCACGCTGGCCCCCGCGCCGTGACTCCACAGCGCCGGTACGAGTCCGAGCATGATCGCGAGCACCGTCATCAGCTTCGGCCGCACGCGGTTGACCGCGCCATGCTCGATGACGCCCACGAGCTCCGCCAGCGTGGGACGCCGCCCGCCCTGTGAGACCGCCTCCCAAGCGTGATCGAGATAGATCAGCATCACGACGCCGGTTTCCGCAGCCACGCCAGCGAGCGCGATAAATCCCACCGCGACCGCGATCGACAGGTTGTAGTCGAGCAGCCACATGATCCACACGCCGCCGACCAGGGCGAACGGCAGCGACAGCATCACGATCGCCGTCTCGCCTACGGTACCGAAGGTGAGATACAGGAGCAGCGCGATGATCCCCAGCGTGAGCGGGACGACGACCTGGAGCCGCGCCTTCACACGCTGAATCGCCTCATACTGACCGCTCCAGCGCAGCCAGTAGCCGGTGGGGAGCTTCACCTCACGCGCGACGACGCCCTGAGCGTCGCGCACATAGCTCCCCACGTCCCGGCCCCGTACGTCGATCGACACCTGATCGTAGAGGTAGCCGCCCTCGCTCCGGATCATCGGTGGCCCGGGGCTGAACTGAATGTCGGCTATCTGCCCGAGCGGCACCTGCGGGCCGTCACCGCCGCCGACCAGCAGCCGGCTGATCGTGGCGGGGTCATCGCGGAAGTCGCGGGCATAACGCACCTGCACGGGGTAGCGCTCGCGGCCCTCGACGGTCGTGGTGATCTCCTCCCCGCCGAGGGCCAGGCTGATCACCTCCTGCGCGTCGCCGGTGGTGAGCCCGTAGCGGGCGAGGGCATCCCCATCCGGCCGGATGTCCAGGTAGCGCCCCCCGAACGACCGCTCGGCGTAGACGCTCGCCGTGCCCGGGAGCGGCGCGAGCGCGCGCTCGATATCCTGACCGATGCGCTGGATGATTTCGAGGTCTGGGCCGAAAATCTTGACCGCGAGGGTCGTCCGCACGCCGGTCGACAGCATGTCGGTGCGGTTCTTGATCGGCATGGTCCACGTGTTGACGGCACCCGTGAGACGCAGCCGCTGATCCATCTCCGCGATCAGACGATCCTGCGTCATGCCCCGTCGCCACTGCGACTCAGGCTTCAAGTTTACGACGGTCTCGACCATCGACATCGGCGCCCAGTCGGTGGCCGTATTCGCCCGACCCGCCTTGCCCCACACCGACGCGACTTCGGGGAACGTCATGAGGATCGAGTCTTCCACATGGAGCAGTCGCCGCTGCGTGGTGAGAGATACCGCTGGCAGTGTGTTGGGCATGTACATCAGCGAGCCCTCGTTCAAGGGCGGCATGAACTCGCTGCCGAGACTCGCTAACGGAAGGACCGTCAGCAGCAGGACGCCCGCGGCACCGCCCAGTACCAGCCAGCGGGCGCGCAGCGCCCATTGCAGCACCGGCCGATAGAGCTGCAGCGCCCAGCGGTTGAGCGGGTTCTCCGCCTCGGCGCGGATTTTTCCCTTCACGAACCAGCCCATAAGTGCGGGCACGAGCGTCACCGAGAGCAGCGCGGCGGCCGCCATTGCGAAGGTCTTGGTGAGCGCGAGCGGGCGGAACAGCCGCCCTTCCTGATCCTCCAGCGTGAACACCGGCAGGAAGGAGAGCGTGATGATGAGCAGCGACATGAACAACGCTGGCCCCACCTCGCGCGCGGCAGCGAACACGCGCTCCCAGTGCGGCCGGTCCGGTTCGTGCTCGACGTGCTTGTGGAGATTCTCGAGCATCACGATCGCGGCGTCGATCATGGCGCCGATCGCGATGGCGATCCCGCCGAGACTCATGATATTGCCGTTGATGCCGAGCCAGCGGGTGACCGCGAGCGACACCAGGATGCCGAGCGGCAGCGTGGCGATCCCCACGAGGGCGCTGCGCGCGTGCAGCAGGAACACCGCACACACGAGCGCCACGATCACGGACTCCTCGAGCAGCGTGCGCCACAGTGTTTTGATAGACCCGTGGATCAAGTCCGAGCGGTCGTACGTCGGCACGATCCGGACGCCGGCCGGCAGTGCGGGCGTGATCTCGGCGATCCGCTGCTTCACGCCGTCGATCACACGCAGCGCGTTCTCACCATAGCGCATCACCACGACCCCGCCGACGGCCTCCCCTCTGCCATCCCGCTCGGCGATTCCGAGCCGCAGGTCGGGCCCGATCGTCACTCGTGCCACGTCACCGACGCGCACGGGGCGGCCATCCTTCCCCACGCCGACGGCGACCTTCTCGATGTCCCCGACCCCACGGAGGTAGCCGAGCCCGCGAATCGCGTAGTCCGAGCCCGCGACTTCCACCGTGCGGGCCCCGACATCCTGATTGGCCCCGCGCACCGCGGCGATGACCTCGCGCGCCGTCACGCCGTAGCCCAAGAGCCGGGCCGGGTCGAGCAGCACCTGGTATTGGCGCACGTACCCGCCCAGACTCGCGACCTCGGCTACGCCCGGCACGGACTGCAGCGCGTAGCGCACTTGGAAGTCCTGAATCGTGCGGAGCCGGTCGGGCGAGTAGCCGGGACCCTCGAGCGCGTACTGATAGACCCAGCCCACGCCGGTGGCGTCGGGCCCCAGTCGGGTCTTGGCGCCGGCGGGGAGCCGGCTCTGAATCGCGTTCAAGTACTCGAGCACCCGCGAGCGCGCCCAGTAGAGATCGGTCCCGTCCTGGAAGATCACGTACACAAAGGACGAGCTGAACATCGACTGCCCGCGCACGACTTTTACTTTCGGGACCGCGAGGAACGTCGTGAGCAACGGGTAGGTGACCTGGTCCTCGACGACCTCGGGCGCTTGCCCCAGGTAGTCGGTGTAGACGATCACTTGAGTATCCGAGAGATCCGGGATCGCATCCACCGGCAGCGTGCGGAGCAAGAACACGCCCGCCACGAGCACGAAGATCGCGCCGAGGGCCACGAGCTCGCGGCGCTTGATGGACCAGGCGATGAGTCTCTCGATCATGGGTGCCGCGCCCCTTCCTTAGCGGGCATCTGCATCCCGCCCATGTTCAGGCCCATCCCCATCTGGAGCATGAGTCCCTGAATCGCGGCCGCGAGGTTCGACTCCGAGTCGAGCAGGAACGTGGCCGAGGCCACGACTTCCTCACCCGGCCGCAGTCCTTCGACGATCTCGACGAGCGAGTCACCGCGGAGCCCCACACGGACTTCTCGGGGCACGAACCGGCCGTCGCCGCGATTCAGGAAGACGAGGTCCTTCGTCCCGGTGGGCAGCACCGCCTCGAGCGGCACGCTCACACCGCGCCGGCCCGCCGTCGCCAACGCTGCCGTCGCGTACATTCCGGGGCGCAAGGCGCCGTCGCCGTTCTCCACCGCCACGCGGGCCGTCAGCGTGCGGGTCTTCTCGTCGAGCTGCGGGTAGATGAACGTCACGCTGCCGCGAAACGTCCGTCCGGGGAGCGCGTCCACGGTGATCGTGGCCGGCGTGCCGACGCGGACGGCTGCTGCGTCCTGCTCGAAGATCGCGACCTCCACCCACAGCACCTGGGCGTCGGCGATCTGGAACAGGTTGTCCCCCGCCTTCACCGCTTGGCCTTCGATGACCATCTTCTCCGTGAGCGCGCCGCTCCGCGGGGCGCGCAGCAACAGCGTGCGCGTCACGCTCGCTCTCGTCTCCAGGCTGTCGATTTGATCGGACGGGACGTCCCACAGGGCGAGCCGGCGCCGGGCGCTCGCCGCGAGCGTGTCGTCTTTCAGCCGCCGCGCCAGGAGGTATTCCTCCTGAGCACTCACGAGATCGGGAGAGTAGAGCGCCAGCAGCGGGTCGCCCTGTTCGACATGCTTACCGACGTAGTCCGCGTACAGGCGCTCTACCCAGCCACCGACCCGAGCATTGACGTACACGAGGTTGGGCTCGGCGTACTTCAGTATCCCGACTGCCCGCACCGAGGATCGTACCGGGCGCTCGGCGGCCCGAGCAAACGTGATGCCGAGCCTCGCGGCCTCGGCCCGATCCAGCGGGACCCCCGACGTGTCGGCGCCAGCTGTCGGCATTCCGGGCATCCCTTGCATGTCCTTCATGCCCGTCATCTCCTGGCTCGGAGCGGGCGCCTTCTTGCATCCCGTCAACGTCATGGCTGCGAGGAGCAGCCCGATAATGATCTGTTTCACGGCTGCGTCTCCCTGGCGGTCAACTGCCGCAGCATGACGAGTTGAGCCTGGTAGTCCGCCGCGACCGCGACCGCTTCCAGCTCGGCCCGGTATCGCGCGTCTTCGACGGACAAAAGGGTCAGGAATTCGGCGCGACCCACCTGATAGCTCCGCAGCACGGATTCGACGGTCCCCCGCGCATTGGGCAGCACGCCGTCCACGAGGAGCGCCAGGCGCTGCTGTGACGCATGGACTCGGGCGGCCGTTTCGGTAACCTCGCGGCTGAGCTGGAGCTCGGCGTCGCGCAGGCCAGCCGCGGCCCCCGTCGAATCGGCCCGCGCGGCATCGGCCAGCCGGTTCTGTTTGCGCCACGCCCACACCGGAAGCCGCAGGCCCACGAAGGCGGAGGAGAAGTCCGGAAAGTTGAAGTTGAACGCCCGCGGTCGGTACCCGTAGCGCAGCGTCAGGGTGAAGTCGGGCCGGGCGCCGAGGCGCTCGACCTGAATCGTGCGCGTGGCCGCATCGACTGCCGCCCGGCGAGCAGCGAGCCGGGGATGCGTTGCGAGGGCCAGGGCCACGAGCGAGTCGGCGGGAGGCTGCGGTGCCGCCCCGGCACGCAGCGCAGCCGGGTCGATCGAGGCGACCGGGACCGAGTCTGCGGGTGCTCGGTTCCGCAACGCATTCACGGCGGCGAGCGCGGCGATTCGCTCGCTCTCCAATGCGAACTCCTCGGACCGCAGGCGATCGCGCGCTAGCTTCGCCTGGAGGGGATCGCTTTGCGGTGCGGCGCCTGTCGCATAGCGCGTGGTGCTGAGCTGGACGGCGACCTCGAGAAGCTCCCGCTGGTGCCGCAGCGTCTCCAGCGCCGTCACCGCGTAGCCAAGGCGGTAGTAGGCGACCGCCATCGTGGTCGTAAGGTCCCGGCGCACGGTGCCTTCTTCCGCACGCGCCCCGGCCGCAGCGGCGCGCATGACTCCCGAGCGGGCCCCGAGTGAGCCAGGCCACGGGATCTCCTGGCTCAGCTCGACGTCCGCCTCGGTGAAGTCGCTTTCGTTGAACTCGAAGTGCGGCATCACCAGGTCCATCACGCCGACCTTCAGCACCGGATCCGGCAGCGAACCGGCCGGTCGGATGCGGAACGCGGCGGCTCGGACGGCCGCTTGCCGCTGCGCGACCGTCGGGTTGCGCGCGAGCGCTTCAGTGACCAATGACTGCAATGCAGAGTCGCCGGCGACTGGCGCGGTGTCTTGTGCGCGCGCGCGACCGGCGCTCGCTATCACGAACGCGCTCGCGGTGAGAATCAGTTGTCGGACTTGCATACCTCTCCTCGTGCCGTTCCAACTTGATCGCCAGACTGCCGATGACTCAGTCAGATAGTTGGAACGGCACTCGCCAATCAGTTTCCGGCGGAACGCGCCGGAGCCCGCGCCGTGCGGCGGCGCGTCAGGGCACACTACGCTTGGGAGAGGCTAGGCTTGGGGAGGTGGAGGGAGCGGTGCTTGTGGGTCGGCCGGGGCGAACGTCGAGACGCCGAAGCCGACCACGTGGGATTCTCCTACGGAAACGGAAACTGCTCCGCCGGGCGCAATGACCGCGGTTGCCGTGGTCGCGCAGAACGCTGAATTGGCGCACGGGCTAGCGGGGGTCGTCGCAGCGACTACCCGCGCAGACGGGTGGGAGGCCATTTGTTGCTCGCAGCTCGCCCGCGTTCCTCGTTGGACTTGGTCACACAACAGCGGTAGGCCAAGCGGCAGCATCTGGCTGCTCAGCAGCAGCATGGCGATTGACCTGACGAATGAGAATTTCATGCGCGCCCCCGAATATACTACGTGGTGCCAATGGTGGTGCCAACGAGGGCGTTTCTGGCGAGCGCTCATCGTCGCTCGCTTCGCCTAACTCGTTGAAAACACAAGGTGCCTACGAAGAGCTTGCGGCGTGGGCGAGGCCCTGGCGTGGGGGGTGTGGCGTGGCTGCAGCGGGACAGTCCGCGATCACGCACCTGGCGGCCCAACCAGAGCGTGCAAGCGCGCGAACAACTCGCTGTCCTCCAATGTAGTAGGATCCATACACAGGGCAGAACCCCTTGAACGCGAAATAGACAGCGCGCAGATGGTATTGAGGGAGGGAGGAATCGCATGACAGCGACACAGGCGCTGGGGTGGGCGCTTGTGCACTCGCTGTGGCAGTGCGCGCTCGCCGC
>Ga0209577_10003143_pt1 | contig 15569 bp, 17 predicted proteins | sample GraSoiAngelo_109_FD_185874 | JGI IMG/M metagenome (GOLD analysis project Ga0209577, IMG submission 185874) | Grasslands soil microbial communities from the Angelo Coastal Reserve, California, USA - 14_0903_12_20cm (SPAdes) (version 2) | ecosystem: Environmental > Terrestrial > Soil > Grasslands...
AGCGCTTCCACAGCCAAGGAAGGTGATCAACGATAAGCCCGCCGATGCTGTCGACGCCTGCTTCATCGGAAGCCAGGAGATCACAGATCAAGCGACCTGTTCCGCGCTCCTTCCTTACTACCACGAGACCCGCTGGGCGGCCGGCGGCCCGAACACCGCCGACGTGATCAAATGCCAGCTCAAGCCGATCAACCGCAAGGACTACTCGAGCGGCGGCATGCCGATCCAGTTCAGCGACGTCCAGTGGTCGCAGCTTCAGCTGGCCTTCCCGGCCGGAGTTTGTGACTACACCAAGCCAGGCGTGTCGCAGCAGCAAGCGATCGCACCATGGATCTCGTTCGCCGGCGGCCCCGGTGGCCAACCGCTCGGGATCGCGCCCGGATCGACACCGATCTGATGCGCCTCGGTGCCGCCGCCATCGCAACCGTCCTGGCCGTGAACTCGGTGCAGCCGGTTACCGCCGCGGTGCCGCACGCGCTCTGGGTGACCGCCTGGGAAGCCCCACTCAATACCGTCTTCGCTTCCTCGCCCGGATCAGGGCCTTCCGGGACGACGGTTCGAAACATTGCGCGCGTTTGGACCGCCGGCGCTCAGATCCGGGTCCGCTTCTCGAACGCGCTCGACCAGACCACGCCACTCGTCATCGGCGCCGCAACCGTCGGCATCGTCCAGAACGCACCCAGTCCAGCGCTCGCGACGGAGAGCCTCCGCACGATCACTTTTGGCGGCCAGCGGTCGGCCACTCTGCTCGCCGGAGCGCAGAGTCTGGTGAGCGACCCGGTCGCCTTTCCGGTGCGAGCCCAGGAGGACATCGCGATCAGCATCTTCCTGCCGGCCGCCAAGGAGCCCGGCGCCGCCACCGCCGACTACAACACCTCCTACCAGGCGCCGCCGGGGGCGGGAGACCAGACTCGCGACACGAGTGGAGTGCCCTTCATCATCGGCAGCGATGCGACCTACGCGCTGACAGGCGTTGACGTCCTCGGCACCGGGGCTGCGGGCGTCATCATCGGCCTCGGCAGCTCCACCTTCCAGGGCAGCAACGCAATCCCCAATGGTCACGATCGGGTGCTGGAGCTGATGGCGGCGCGCGGGACATCGCTGCCGCTCGGAAGCCAGCGACCGGTGGTCAGCGCCGGCATCGGTGGCGACACCCTCCATGCCGGTCTGACCCGCGCTCAGCGTGACGTCTTCTCACAATCCGGCGTGACCGGGATGGTTGTCTACGACATTAACGACCTCGCCCAGGGACGCACCGCCGGACAGGTGGAGGCCGACTACGCCACATTGGTCCGGCAGGCGCACCAGCGGCACATCATCGTCTTCTGCTCGACGTGGGCGCCCGAATCGACCGACTTCACCCATGAGACGGAGCGCCACGCCCTCAATCAGTGGCTACTGACCTCCTCCCCCTGCGACGGAGTCGTGGACTGGGACGCGGTCCTGCGCTCGCCACTCTACCCGGACACCTATAACCCGCTCTACTTCTCCGACAGCATCCATCCCAACGCGCTCGGGCACGCCGCGATGGCGGCCGCGGTTCCCGACAGCTGGTTCACTCAGACCCTCCGGTAGGGCATCATCCCCCCACGCACCGCACGCCGCACCCCGGAACGCGGTCGCACAAGGTTGCGTGTCAGATGCCTGTCTGAGCCGGCCTCATTGCCACCAAAATGACTTGGAGGCTAGCGGATTCGAATTCAGAAATGAGGTGGACCCGAGGGGATTCGAACCCCTGACCTTCTGACTGCCAGTCAGACGCGCTCCCAACTGCGCCACGGGCCCACGCCAGCCGGGAGTACAGGATACCCGCGGCGGCCAGGCGCTCGGGCCGTCAGCGGCCGGGGACGAAGCCGATCAGCGCGCCGATGAGAAGTCCCAGCACCAGCAGCGCTCCCGCCCGGCGGGTGTGCACGAAGGTGACCGCCGCGTACCACAACGGCCAGACCGGGAAGTTCTCCGGGCGCTTGGTTGGCCGCGGCTTTCGCAGGTGGGGCCAGGAGCGGCGGAGGCGGAGGACGCCGCCCAGGGCGATCAGGGCCGGCCAGGGCAGCGCGTGAAGCAGGACCAGGACCACAACCGCCACGTAAAAGGCGACCATCAAGCCGAGGGTCAGCGCGCGCGCCCTCCGCTCGCCGAGCAGCACCGGCAGTGTCCCGATCTTGAGTGGCGCGTCCCATTCCAGCTTGTCGATGTGCTTTCCGAAGAGCACCGTGGTGCAGAGGATCGAGTAGGGGATCGACGCAGCCAGCACCTGCCAGGGCAGGTGCCCGGTCGCTGCGAAGTAGGTGCCGCCGACCATCAGAGGGCCCCAGACCAGGAACACCACCGGCTCGCCCAGGCCCCGCTTCTTGAAGCGCAGGACCGGGGCGGCGTAGCCGACCGAGCCGAGCAGGCCGAGCAACGCGAAGACGATCACCGGCCAACCGCGGTTGGCGGTCAGCACGACCAGGATCGCCAGGTCGACCAGGTTCAGGACCAGGAACGCGGTCACCAGCGTCCGGCGCGTGGCCATGCCCGAGATCACCGGGTGGGGGGCGTAGAGCGCGCGCGGGTAATCGGCGGTGTCGGCGCCCAGGCTCTCGTCGAAGATGTCGTTGACCAGGTTGTTCGCCGCGTGGGCGAGCACGATCCCGAGCGCCGCCAGCGCGAACAACCAGACCGAGAAACCAGGTGCGCGCACGGCCAACAAGCCCGCGATCGCCGCCGAGGTCAGCGTCATGGGTTGCACGCACGCGCGCGTGAGGACCAGCCAGCGGGTCACCACGTCCGACGCGCCCGCCGGCGCGTTGCAGGTCGACATGACGATCCGCCAAGCCTCCAGCGGCCGGGTCGGTCGGGTGGCGTCGAGAGTCGCCATGAGCTGGCCAGAGTGTAGTTTTGGGCGGTGGAGCGGCGCCGACTGGGAAGCACGGAGCTGACCGTGCCGGCGATCGGGATGGGCACCTGGCGCTCCTTTGACACCGAGCAGGACCGCACGCCGATCGTCGACGAGGCCCTCGCCGCGGGCATCAACCTCTTCGACTCCTCGCCCATGTACGGAAAGGCCGAGGATTCCCTCGCGAGAGCGCTCGGCGAGCGGCGCCAGGAAGCCCTGATCGCCACCAAGGTCTGGACCGAAGACGCCGACGAAGGACAGCGCCAAATCGACCACTCTCTCTCCCTTTACGGGACGGTCGACGTCTACCAGATCCACAACCTGGTCAATGTCCCGGCGCATCTGCCGAGGCTCGAGGCTCTCAAGGAGGAAGGACGAGTGCGGGCGATCGGCGCCACGCACTACCAGGAAAGCCAGTTCGATCGTCTCGAGGAACTCATGCGCAGCAGGCGGCTGGACATGATCCAGGTGCCCTACAACCCGCTCCGACGGGACGCCGAGCGAAGGATCCTGCCCCTGGCCGAGGAGCTGCACATGGGCGTCTTGGTGATGAGCCCGCTCCAGGGCGGGATCCTCGACCGCCGGCCGGCCCCCCGGCAACTGGCCGAACTCGGCGTCGAGACCTGGGCCCAGGCGGTCCTGAAGTGGATCGCCGGCGATCCCCGGGTCAGCACGGTCCTGACCGCGACCAAGACGCCGGGCCGGCCGACCGAGAACTCCTGCGGGGGCGAACCTCCGCCGTTCACCCCGGAACAGCGAAACCAGGTGGAAGCGATATGTGCGGCCGGATAGGCTTCGACCTCCGCCCCGGCCAGCTCGCCGCTCGCTTCCCGGGCTTCCGGATCCCGGAGGATCTGCCGCCCCGCTACAACGTCGCGCCGACGATGCCGATCCTCGCCCTCGACCCGGCCGTCAAGACCGCCGCCTACTACCGCTGGGGCCTGGACGGAAACTCCAGCACCGGCCATTTCAACATCCGCGAAGAGACCGCCGCCGACAACCCCCGCTATCGCCGGCTGCCCCCAGTGATCATCCCGGTCAGTCACTTCTACGAATGGTCGGGAAGGCAGCCGATGAAGATCGCCCGAGCCGACGGCGAACCGCTCTTGATCGCCGGGCTCCGCGGCCACTGGGAGGGCCTGCCGGCGGTCACCATGATCACCACCGAGGCGCGGGGGGCGATCGTGCCTTTCCATCACCGGATGCCGGTCTTGCTCGAGGAGGCCGAGCTGATCGCGGCACCGGTCTCCCAGCTCCTCAACGATGTCCGCAACGAGGGCCCCGAGCTGCTGAACGAACCGGCCGAGCTGCAGCTCAGACTGCTGGGCTGACGGCTAGCCCGCGAAGAACTCGTTCATCGGCGTGGCGGCGCCATCGCCGGCGGCCAGCGGAGCCAGGCCCCAGTTGTCCTCGACGGTCCGCAGCAGCGAGTAATGGTCGTAGCGCGTGCTGGAGCGGTAGCCGGTCTTGACGCCCGCGCCGGCGAACACCGTCAGCACCCGGTCGGAGCCCCCTTCCCCTTCGTCGAAGGTGACCACCAGCAGCGACCGCGACCCGGTGAAGGCGGGGGAGGACAGGATCGCCGGGACCTGGCCCGCGAGCCAGGCGTCGCCGGTTGCCAGCGAACAGTCGTGCGCATCGCTGCAGAGGTCGGGTGTGACGAAGGCGAGGTTGGGCGCGCCGGCCCCGCCGAAGTCCGAGGCCAGCTGGTCGTAGGGCACGATCCGCCCACAGCGCGCCGGGTCGTTTCGGATGCCGTCGAAGTAGATGAAGGGATCGTGCTTCTGCGCGTACCGGCCCGAGGAGCCCACGAAGCAGGGCCGCGGGATTCCCTCTTGGTACGCCTTCCAGGTCTTCCCCGCAGCCTCCAACGAGTCTGCCACCGACGGGGCCGAGACAAAGCAGCGGGTGCAGTCGCTGCCGATGCCGAAGGTGCTGCCGCCGATCATCGCGAGGTAGTTGGGAAGGCTCGGATGGGACACGCCGCTGTAGTCGGTGGCCAGGCCGCCCGAGGCCGCCAGGGAATTCAGGTAGGGCGCGGAGGGGCTGCCCAGCACGTCCTCCAGGGAATGATTCTCCATGACGATGACAACCACGTGGTCGAAGCCGGGCGGCGGCGTGGGCGCTGGCGTCGGCTTAGCCGCGAGGCTCGGCGAAACGGCAGCCGACGCGGCCGGCGGGGGCGTACTTCGCGCGGCCGAGCGAGCACCCCGCCCAGGCAGGGCCAGACCGGCAAAGGCGAACACCGCGACCACCGCGGCCACCACCAGCAGAGAGGTCGCGAGCAATACAACCAGGGAGCGGCGAGACAAGACCCGACCGATTCTGCCAAACCGGGGCCGCGAAACGAAGGCCTCCTGTTAAGGCGAAGAAGCCAGCGCCAGGCAGCGCTCCGCAGCCACCCGGAGGTGACCGGTGAACGCCTCCACGTCGGGCACCAAGCCCGGGTCCGCGGTGAGGCCGAAGTAGACCTCCCCGTTGTAGGACACGATCGCGATGCCGAGTCCCATCGACGGGTACAGGGGCGCGAACGGCCAGACCTCCAGGAGCTCCGCCCCACCGCTGTACAGCGGTACCTGCGGCCCGGGGATGTTGGTGACATTCAGCTTCGCCCCCGCTTGCGGCGTCGACATCAGCCGCCCGGCCAGCACCAGCAGCGAGGCCGGCGCCCAGTCGGCGAGCCCGGCCAGCTTGTCCGCGGCGATCGCCTGGCCCGTCCGCTTCAGCCGCCCGGTGGTGATCGAGATCTTCCCCAGCCGCTCCTCCAAGGACATCGCGCCGGTCGGCATCTTGACCACCATGCCGCTGATCCGGTTGCCGAGCCGGCCGCGGTCGGAGGGGTCCCGGACCGAGACCGGGCAGAACACCCGGATGGCCTCCGGCACCTTGTTGCCCCGTGAGCTGAACCACTGGTGAAGCCCCTCGGCGATCACTGCCAGGACGGCATCGTTGACGGTGCACCCGTAGCGGTTCTTCAAAGCTTTGAAGGTCGTCAGCGGCACCTTCAACCCGCGCCCGGTCCGCTTGGGCCCAATCGAGCGGTTCCAGAACAGCTCCTGGTCGGGCAGGGCCATCGAACGGCCCAGGTGCCACCAGCCGATCCAGGGCTGCCGCCAGGCCTGCCAGGCGTCGCGCAGCTGAACGCCGCCCGAGCCCGAGGCGGAGGGGTTCCACAAGACGCGCCGAAAGAGCCGCCAGCTGGAAGGCGCCGGCCGCGGCTCCCACGGCCGGGCAGGCTTGGGCGTTCCCGTCCCGACCGGATCGGCATCCAGGAGCAGGGAGAGGATGTCGACGGTCGCGATGCCGTCCAGCATCGCGTGGTGGGCGCGGTTGACGACCACGACCTTCTCGCTCTTCAGGCCCTGGACGATGGTCACCTCCCAGAGGGGCCGCCGGTGGTCGAGGGGCCGGGAGAGGATCCGCATCACCTCGGCTCGCAGCTGGGCGGCCGAGCCCGGCGCAGCCAGCACCACCCGGCGCACGTGCTGACCCAGGTCGAAGTTCGCGTCGTCCACCCAGACCGGGTGGTCGAGGTTGAAGGGAACGTACTTGATGCGCTGGCGGTAGCGAGGCACCAGGTGCAGGCGCTCGGAGATGGTGGCCTCGATGCCCAGTGCCCCGGCCCCGCCCGGCACCCGCGAGCCGGGCCCGAAGACGTAGACGGTGCCGATGTCCAGCGGCGTGTCCGCTCGTTCCGCGTAGAGGAACCACGCGTCGCGCGCGCTCAGGGACTCGGACCAGGTCTTCTGCTCGATGGGCGTCATTTAAATACGTGAGCCACAATGCGGGACACCGAAATGTCCGACGACCTCGCAACCCGCGTCGTCGACTCCCTGAAGCGCAGCTCGGGCGGCGGCGACGACCACCGGGCCGCCCACGCCAAGGGCCTCCGTCCCGGCGAACGGATCGCCGTCGACGGCGTCGTCATCGAAGGCGGCGGCAACGTCGACGAATCGATGCTGAGCGGCGAGCCGATCCCGGTCAGCGTCCGCTTCTCCAACGGCAGCGGAAGCCTGGCCGCGCCTGACTACCACGTCGACGGGCGCGGGATGGCGGTCAAGTTCCGGCTGCCCGACGGGACCGCCAGCGACATCGTCTCGCTGACGCAGAAGACCTTCTTCGTCAGGACGCCCGAGGAGTTCCTCGAGTTCGTCAGCGCCCGGGAGCCCGACCCGGCCACGGGCCGCCCCGACCCCGCGCGGATCGGCGACTTCCTGTCCGCGCACCCGGAGGGCCAGGCGGCGATCGGCGAGGTGCTCTTCTCGGAGCCGCCGGCCGGCTACACCCGCTGCGAGTACCACGGGCTGCATGCCTTCAAGTGGACGGGTGAGGACGGCTCCGAGCGCTACGTCCGCTACCACTGGCTGCCCGAGGACGGGGTCGCGACCCTGTCGCGCGAGGAGGCGAAGGAACGCGGCCGAGATTACCTGCGGGCCGAGCTGGCCGGCCGCCTCGAGCGCGGCCCGGCCGCCTTCACCCTCGAGCTGCAGGTCGCCGGAGAGGGAGACGACAGCGCCGACCCGACCCAGGAATGGCCGGCGGATCGAGAGCGCGTCACGGCCGGCCGGCTGGAGCTGACCAGGATCGCCGCCGACCAGGAGGAAGGCTGCGAGAGGCTGGTCTTCGACCCGCTCCGGCTGACCGACGGCATCGAGGGCTCCGCGGACCAGATCCTGAACTTCCGACCCCGTGCCTACGACGTGTCCATCCGCCGGCGGCTGAAGCTAGGTTAGACGCATGCCACGCGCGCTCTGGACCGGGACCATCAGCTTCGGCCTCGTCAACATCCCGGTCCGACTCCTGCCCGCCACCCGCCGCCGCAACGTCCGCTTTCACGAGATCGACAGCGTCACCGGGCAGCGCGTCCACCACGAACGGGTCCGCTGGCCTCAGTCCGAGGAGCTCGAGCGCGAGGACCTCGCGCCCCGAGATGGCGAGGCGCAAGAGTTCGCACCGCCGGCCCGCGAGGTGCGGCGGGAAGAGATCGTCAAGGGCTACGAGGTCGCGCCAGACGTCTACGTGGTCGTCACCCCGGAGGAGGTCGAGCAGCTCCGCCCGGAGCGGACCAAGACCATCGACATCGAGGAGTTCGTGGACGCTTCCGAGGTAGACAGCCTCTATTTCGACGCCGGCTACCACGTGGTCCCGCAGCGCGAGTATGAGCGGCCCTTCGCCCTCCTGGTCGAGGCCCTGGAGCGCAGCGGCAAGCTCGCCATCTCCTGGATCGTGCTCCGCCAGCGGCGGCACCTGGCGGCGCTGCGACCCCGGCAGGGCATCCTGCTGCTGGCCACGATGTACTTCGGCGACGAGGTCCTGCAGGTCGGAGAGCTCGGCACTCCCCCGAGCGAGAAGCCCTCCGAGCGGGAGCTGAAGATGGCCGAGCTGCTGGTCGGCACGATGAGCGGCAGCTTCGACCCGTCGCGCTACGAGGATGCCTACCGGCGGCGGCTGCTGGACCTGATCGAGAGCCGGAAGGGCGAGGCGCGGCCGGCGCCGGAGCCCGAGGATCGCCCGGCGACCAGCGGCGTCGAAGAGTTGATGGCCGCCCTCGAGGCGAGCCTCCGGGAGGTCCGGGACCGGCCCGGGCGCAAGCGCTCGGGAGGCGTGGCCTGAGCCGTCCGGCGACGCCGGCGGCGGTCTACGAGGAGCTCACCGACGGCTGCCGGCGCGAGCTGCGGGTCGAGGAGCTGGTCTTCGCAGCCGCGGAGCGCCACCCGGGGCTGCTGCCCAGCCGCGAGCAGATGGCCGAGGAGCGCTCCCGCAAGCAGGCGGAAAAAGCCGGCCTGGAGCTTCAACAGGGCGCTTTTCTGTCCCAGCTGCTGGCCTCGACGCGGGCCGGGACCCACCTGCTGCACTCGATGCTCCGCCCGCGCGCAGAAGCGCGCCAGCGACTGCAGGAGTTCCGCTCCAGCGGCCGTGTCGATCTGGGCCTGGCCACGGTCGAGCGCAAGGGCAGCGCCGGGCACGTCGAGCTGAGAAACCTCCGCTTCCTCAACGCCGAGGACGACGGCGCCACGGCGGCGCTCGAGATCGGTGTCGACCTGGTCTTGCTCGACCCCGACTGCGAGGTCGGCGTGCTCCGCGGAGCGGTGGTCGACCACCCGCGCCACGCGGGCCGGCGGGTCTTCAACGCCGGGCTGAACCTGACCCACCTGTACCACGGCCAGATCTCCTTCGTGGACTTCATGATCGCCCGGGAGCTTGGCCTGGTCGCCAAGATCCAGCGCGGCCACTGGCTCGGCGACGACTGGGAAAGCGGGCTGGAGGACTACGCGGAGAAGCCCTGGCTGGCCGCGGTCGAGTCCTTTGCCATCGGCGGCGGCTGCCAGCTGCTGCTGGTGATGGACCGGGTGCTGGCCGAGGAGGGCGCCTACTTCAACCTCCCGGCCCGCAAGGAGGGCATCATCCCCGGCAACGCCAACCAGCGGCTCTGGCGCTACGTCGGCGACCGCGTCGCCCGCCAGGCGATCCTCTTCGAGAGGGCGTTCAAGACCGGCGAACCCGAGGCCGCCCAGCTCTGTGACCGGGTGGTGGCGCGCGACGCCATGGACACGGCGATCGCCGAGGACGCCGCGCAGCTCACCAGCGCCGGCCTGGTCAGCGCGGTCGCCAACCGGCGGGCGATGAGAATCGGCCAGGAGCCGGTCGACCAGTTCCGCCGCTACATGGCCGTTTACGCGCGCGACCAGTCCCGCTGCCTGTATGCGCCGGCCCTGATCGCCAACCTGGAGCAGAACTGGCGAGCCCACGAGCGAAGGCCGTAGTGCCGGCGAATCCCATCGAGTTCAGCGACCGGTGGAGGGTCCGCCAGTACGAGCTCGACGCCAACGGCCACGTCAACAACGCGGTCTACCTGAACTGGTCGGAGGAGATCGCCGGTCGGCATGCCGAGGCAGCCGGCTACGGGCGCCAGTGGTCGCGCGCGCACGGCGGGGCCTGGGTGGTGCACCACGCCGACATCAGCTGGCGGCGCCCGGCCGTGCTCGGCGACGAGGTCGAGGTGACCGTCCGCGTGGAATCGATCCGCGGCGCCCGCGGCATTCGCCGGACCTGGATCCGGCGCGTCGCCGACGGGGAGCTGCTGGCCGAGCTGCTGGTCGAATGGGCGTGGGTCCGGGTCTCCGACGGGCGGCCCTTCCGTGTGCCGCAGGAGCTGGTCGAGCTCGTCGCGCGGCCCGACTAGCGCGGCGCGCTATACTGCGCGACGCAATACTGCGATGAGCAACCGATCGCGCGACTCCAAGGACAGCATGGCCCTGACGGTCCTCGCCATCGTCGGTGAGCAGCCCCGGCACCCGTACGAGATCCAGCGCGTCATCCAGGAGCGGCACAAGTCCTGGGCGATGGGCAGGACGCGCAGCCTCTACCACGCCGTCGACCGCCTGGTCGCCGACCGGCTGATCGAGCCGGTCGAGCACAGCCGCGAGGGCAAGCGGCCGGAGCGGACCGTGTACCAGATCACCGAGGAAGGCCGCGAGGAGTACCTGGGCTGGCTGGCCGAGCTGCTCTACGAGCCGGCCGCCGACGAGCACCCGATCTTCCTGGTCGCGCTCAGCTTCCTGGCCAGCCTGCCGATGGCGGCCGCGCTGGACGCCCTGAAGGTGCGGGCGATCGCCCTCGAAGGCCAGGTCGCCGGGGTCGAGGTCTGGCAGCGCGCACTCCAGGCCGACCTCCGCCTGCCCCGGCCGGTGGTGATCGAGGTCGAGTACTTCCTGGCCGTCCGCCGGGCCGAGCTGGCCTGGGTGCGGTCGGTCGTCGAGGACATCGAGAAGGGAAAGCTGAAGTGGTCCGAAGACTCGCTCCGGGCCCATTTCGAAGCCGCCAGGGGGTACAGGCCCCAAGGGGAGGGAGAGGCATGAACGACGCCAAGGCGGTGATCGAGACCCGGGGGCTGCGAAGGGTCTTCAAGACGCGGAAGGAGACCGTGGAAGCGGTGGCCGGCGTCGATCTCAAAGTCTGGGGCGGGGAGGTCTTCGGCTTCCTGGGGCCCAACGGCGCGGGAAAGACGACCACGCTGCGGATGCTTTCCACCCTGCTGCCGCCCAGTGGCGGCGAGGCGACGGTGGCCGGCTGCGACCTGCTCCGCCAGCCGCAGCAGGTCCGGGAGCGGATCGGTTACGTCGGCCAGCGCGGAGGCTCCGACCCCCAGGTCACCGGCCGCACCGAGCTGGTCTTCCAGGGCCGGCTCTACGCGATGCCCAAAAGGGCGGCCCAGGACCGCGCGGCCGAGCTGCTCAGGGTGCTCGAGCTGGAGGACTGCGCCGACCGCCCCACCAGCACCTACTCGGGCGGTCAGCGCCGCCGCCTGGAGATCGGGATCGGCCTCATGCACGGCCCGAGCCTGCTCTTCCTCGACGAGCCGACGACCGGCCTCGACCCCCAGAGCCGCGCCCGGCTCTGGGAAGAGGTGCGCAGGCTCCGCAAGGGGGGCACCACCGTCTTCCTGACCACCCACTACCTGGAGGAGGCGGACGCCCTCTGCGACCGGCTGGCGATCATCGACCACGGGAAGATCGTGGCCGAGGGCTCGCCGGACGAGCTGAAGCGGCAGGTGGCTGGTGACGTCGTGGTCGTCGGCGTCGGAGGCGATGGCCGGGATGCGCTGGAGCTCTTTCAACGCCAGCCATTCGTGCGCGAGGCGGGTGCCGGCGACGCGGATGGCACCATCCGCCTCTACGTTGAGCGAGGCGAGTCGGCGATGCCCGCCATCCTCCGGCTGCTCGACGGCGCAGGCCTCGAGCTCAAGACGATCAGCCTGACCCGGCCCAGCCTGGACGACGTCTTCTTGCGCCAGACCGGGCGCTCGCTCCGAGAGGTGGCCGCGTGAAGACCCTGCGCGACATCTGGCTCGTCTTCCTGCGCTACTTCGGGATCCTCATCCGGAACCCGGTCTGGGTCGTGCTGGGCGTCGTCCAGCCGGTCCTCTACCTGGTCCTTTTCGCGCCGCTCCTGAAGTCCCTTTCGGCCAACCCCGGCGTGCCGGCTGGCGGCGCCTACAACTGGTTCGTGCCCGGCCTCCTGATCCAGCTCGGCATGTTCGGGGCGGCCGGCGTGGGCTTCGGCCTGATCGCGGAGCTGCGCGGAGGAGTGGTCGAGCGGATGCGGGTGACGCCGGTCAGCCGCCTGGCTCTGCTGCTGGGCCGGGCGCTGCGCGACATCCTGATGCTGGACGTCCAGGCGGCGATCCTGATCGTCCTCTCGCTGCCCTTCGGCCTCAAGCTGCACTTCGACGGTGCGCTGGTGGTGCTTGCCCTGATCGCCCTGCTCGGGCTGCTGACGGCCTCGATCTCCTACGCCTGCGCCCTCTGGCTGAAGAGCGAGGACTCCTTCGCGCCCCTGATCTTCACCTCCACCCTGCCCCTGCTTCTGCTCTCGGGCGTCCTGCTGCCGCTCACGCTGGCGCCCCCCTGGCTGCGCAACATCGCCGCCTTCAACCCGCTCTCCTACGCGGTTGACGCGGCCCGGGCCGTCTTCAACGACCATCTGACCGATGTCAGCGTCGAGAAGGGCGTGCTGATCTCGGCAGTGCTCGCTCTGGTTGCCGTAGCCCTCGCTGTGCGCTCCTTCGGCCGGGCTCTGGCGTGATAAGGCAGCTTGTCCAGCGCTGGGGCCGGACCCAGTTCGCCGCCGTCACCTGCCTGGTCTGGTTCCTGCCGCTGGCCGCCTGGGCGGGTTCGGTCGACCTCTACCCCGGGCCCGCCCCCTGGGCCGCGTTCGGCCTCGGCATCCTGCTGCTGGTCGCCTGGCTGGTCGTGGTGGCTCGGCTGCGCACGATCGAGGTCGAGCCTCGCCCGCGCCGGCTGGACTTCTCCGCCATGTCGGCGGCGGAGAGACGCTGGAGCACGGTCTTCGCGGTCTGCGCCATCTGCCTCATCGGCTGGCTCAATGGGGCGGCGACGGTCGACTGGGGGATCCTGACGCCCAAGCTGGCGGCCGGCAGGCCGGGGCCGCTGGCGTTGTTCGCGGGCCTGCTCGTCTTCCTGTTGCTCGCCCTTGCGGGCGCCGTCGTCAGCTGGCGGCGCTCAGCGGCGGCGTTCCGAGCCCGAGCCCGCGGGCACGTGGGCGGCGAACCAGTCCTCTAGCGGCTTCGCGGCTCTCCAGACCTCGGCGACCTTCTCCCTGGCCCTCGCCGAGCCCAGCCAGGGCTGGAGGCCGAAGTTCTTCCAGAAGTAGAGCCGCTTGTGCCGGAGCAGGCGCGCCCGCGGGTGGTCGGGAGGGAAGCCGGGCGGGATCCGCTTCAGCTCCTCCCCGCCGATCTCGTAGCCGGCGCTCTCGAGCGCGCTGACGATCCTCTCCAGCTCGGCGCCGGGCCGATCGGCGGCGACCACCGCTCGATACGCGTCCAGCTGGGACTTTTCCATCTCGTAGCGGCCGCCCGCCGCGGTCAGGCCCTTGGCGTCGAGGGCGACGTAGCCGCCCGGCGTCATCGCGTAGACGTTGGTCTTGTAGGGCGCCTTGTTGGCCGAGAAGCGGATGTCTCGGTTGGCCCGGGCGATCTTCCCCTTGCCGAACTCCGGCTCCAGCTCGGCCAGCAGCGCCTCCAGGGGGCCGCGCACGCGCTCCAGGTAGAGCTTCTTGTTGGCGTCGAAGTAGCGCTTGGAGTTGTCAAGCTCGAGCCCGATGAAGAAGCGCTGGAAGTCCTCCGACCAGCCTTCAAACTTCACGATGGCCAAGGGTACCGCCGCCGGTTACAGTTCGCTTGCCGTATGCGGAGGGGGGGAATCTCCAACTCGCTGGCGTGGGCCGGCGCGCTCGCGCTCGCGCTTTTCTCACTGTCTGCGCCCGGCCCCCGGGCCGCCGCAGCCGGCACGGCTTTCGGTTTCACCCCCGACACCGCTCAGGCCTCCTGGCCGGGCCTGGCCCGGGGGAGCACCTTCGACAGGCAGTGGCCGCCCGACAGCGCTCGCCTGGCCAGCCGCCTGGACCGGCCGCTACCGAACAACATCCCGATGCAGATCCCGGCCCCGGCGCCGATGCCGGTCCTCTACCGGCTCCTGCCCCAGAACGACTCGGTCGCCGTCTTCATCCCCGCCGGCAGAGCCGCCCCGGTACCGAACGCCCTCCCGGGCCACAGCGAGGTGCTGACCCTCAGCTTCGACGACTGCGGGTCGGCCGACCAGATCCAGGCGGTCGTCGACTCCCTGGCGGCGGTGCACCGGCACGGGCTGTTCTTCATCACCGGCCAGTGCCGGGACCATTTCCCGTGGCTGGTCGACACGCTGCTGGCGGCAGGCCACCAGGTCTGCAATCACACCTACAGCCACCCGGACCTCCGGCGCTTGAGCGCCGCCGCCATCCGCTGGGAGATCGGCCACGGTGTGATGGCCGGCTGCCCTTACTTCCGGCCGCCCTTCGGCGCCTGGGACGGCCCGCGGGGCCGGATCGCCCGGATCGCCGCCGAATACGGGCTCGTCCCCCTGCTCTGGGACGTCGACTCGCGGGATTGGGCGGGTGCCCCGGCCACCTCGATCGCGACCCTCGCCAGGGCGCGGGGCAGCGTCATCCTCCTCCACCTGCACGGCGCATCGACGCCGGAAGCAATTCGCCTTATAGGTTGATCCCGGGCCCTCGGCTGGGTTAAGGTTTCGCGCGGCACAGGGAAAGGAACCGGGGGGTTTCATCTCCGCCAAACCGAATCGATTCGTCACCGCGGCTGCTTTCGGGGCGTCCGAAAACCCCCACAGGAACGAGGTCGTAGTAGCACTTGGTCAAGAGAATCGCGTTGCTGGTGGTGGTGGCTGTGACAGCCGCCGCTCTCCTCTCCACGCCCGTCACCAGCGCCTCCGCAGCCGCCCCCGACAGCGTCGCCTCGGCCCAGTCCCGCCTCGATGACCTGAACAACCGGGTCGAGCAGGCCGGCGGCAAGGTCGACCTCGCCAACCACAAGCTTCTGCAGGACCAGAAGCTGGAGGCGGACCTCAACGTCCAGATCGCGGCCCTGGCCCGGCTCCAGTACAAGCGGCCCAGCATGCTCGTCCAGTTCCTCCAGGCGAACAGCCTGAGCCAGGTCCTGGGGGACGTCTCCAGCGACCGCCTGATGGACCAGAAGCAGAAGAACCTGGTCCTCCAGATGCGGGACCTGCACCGGCAGGATCAGCAGGCCCGCGACGAGGCCGCCATCAGCCTGGCGGTGATCACGGCCAGCAGGGACGAGGCTCAAAAGATCCTCAACGAGGCCGTCGCGGCCCGCAACGCCGAGCTGGCAGCCCGCGCCGCCGCCCTCGCCGCCATGCAGCGCCCGGCGTCCATACCGGCGGCCTGGTCCGGCCAGGGCCCCTGGCCCAACCGTTTCGCCTACGGCTACTGCACCTGGTACGTCGCCAACAAGCGCTACATCCCCTGGCTGGGCAACGCCATCGATTGGTGGCCCAACGCCCGCGCGTACGGCTACGCCGAGGGCTACACGCCGCAGGTGGGGGCCGTCATGGTCACCCGCGAGAGCGGCTACGGCCACGTCGCCTACGTCGAGGCGGTGTACCCGAACGGTTCCTGGCTGGTCTCGGAGATGAACTTCATCGGCTGGAACCGGGTCAGCACCCGGATCATCTTCCCGGGCACGGTCCCGCTGGTGGGCTTCATCTACTGAGCGGCCGCCGCCCCCGGAGGCCGCCCAAGCCTCCCCAGCCACCGCCCGACCGCTCCAGCGGCCAGGCGCGGGGCGAAGAGGTGGTCCAGGTCAACGATCCCTACG
>Ga0209577_10003145_pt1 | contig 15567 bp, 10 predicted proteins | sample GraSoiAngelo_109_FD_185874 | JGI IMG/M metagenome (GOLD analysis project Ga0209577, IMG submission 185874) | Grasslands soil microbial communities from the Angelo Coastal Reserve, California, USA - 14_0903_12_20cm (SPAdes) (version 2) | ecosystem: Environmental > Terrestrial > Soil > Grasslands...
GGTCGCGCGGGGGGGCGGCGCCGCGCGCATGCTCGGCGAGGCGAGGAAGCTCTACGAGGCAGCGCTCGCCGACAAACCGGACGACGTGATCGTGCGGACGAGCCTGGGGCTAACATACTTCTACGACAAGCCCCCGGACACTCCGCGCGCGATCCGCGAATTCCGCCGCGCTTTGCAGGTTGACCCGCGCCAGGAGATGCCGCTTCAGAGCCTCGCCGCCGCGCTCGTCGAGACGGGCGACTTCGACGAGGCGGGGAAGCGCCTGGACGAGCTTGAACGGGTGAACCCGCACAACCCGGAACTCGCGAACCTGCGCGCGCAGCTCGAACAGAAACGGAACGCCGCGAAGGAGAAGAAGTGAAGTACCTTTTCGTCCTGGCCCTGTTCGCCGTCGCGGCCTTCATGCTCTACTGGCGCATGCGCCCGTACATACGCGGCGTGCGCCGCTTCCTCGGCGTCGTGCGCGAGGTGAACCGCATGAGCGCGGGCGCGCGGCGGCAAGACCTGCCGCGCCGCGAGCAGAAGAGCGCGCCGGGCGAAAAGCTCGTCCGCTGCGCTGCCTGCGGCACGTGGATGCCTGCCTCGCGCGCCGTCAAGCTGCGCGCGACGAACGCGACCTACTGCTCACACTCCTGCCTCGAACGCTCCGCCGCCGCGCCGCACAAAGCACGCAAGTCCGCCTCCTGAAAATCAATCAGCCTTCGATAGCTCGGCGAGGTCTCTTCTGAAGGCGCGCGCCCACGAAAAAGAGCGTGGTCGAGACGGCGAGCGCGGCGGGGGCGAGGAGGAGGGCCGTCGTCAGATGCTGGCGTCCGGCGTCAATCCCTATCGCCCGCGCGAACGACGCGAGCGCGGCGAATTGTCCCTGCTTCAGAGAGTCGGAGAGGACGCCGACCGTGGCGCGCGAGATGGCATCGCCGCAGGCGTGGATGATGACGATGTTGAGCGCGACGGCCATCGCGCGCACGCGCACGGGGACGCTTTCGAGAAGGATCGCGTGGAACGGCGCGTTGCTCGTGAAGAGGAGCGTCACGGCGAGGAAAGTGCAGGGGAGATAGATTCTTGCGTCGTCGGCGACGAGCACGCCGAGTGTGGGGACGATGCCGGCGAGCGTGCTGACGGCGCAGACCAGGAAGTAAGCGTTGTGCCTGCGTGCGGCGACGCGGTCGGCGAGCCAGCCGCCGCCGAAAGTCCCCGTAGCGCCTGCGAGCAGAGTTATCACTCCGAGCGTTATGTTGGCGCTCGTCTCGTCCATCCCCTTGTCGCGCACGAGGACGACTATGGCCCAGGTCGCGAAGGCTCCGAGCGCGGCGGTCAGGGCGGTGTAGCCCGCGGTCGAGACGAGCCAGTCGCGTGTGCTCAGGATTCGCCAGACGGTTCGCAGCGTTGATTCGTTCGCGCCGCCGGAGTCGGGTGAGCGCGGGGCTTCGGCAGGTGCGGCGGCGACCTCTTCGAGCGAGCTGGCGTGGGCTTCCGTCTCGGTCGCGCCGCGCGCAGGCTCGCGCAGCCGCCACACGAGCACGGCAGTCAACAAACCCGGCACGCCGACCAGCATGAAGGCGACGCGCCAGCCGAAGAAGTGCGCCAGCACGCCGCCGATGACGAAGCCGAGCGCGAAGCCCATCGGGATCGCGGCCTGGAAGACGCCGAGCGCGGTGGCGCGGCGGTGCGGCGGGAAGAAGTCGGCGATAAGGCTCGGCGTGATGGTCGAGTAAGCCGACTCGCCGACGCCGACGCACGCGCGCACGGCGCAGAGCGCCAGTGCCACGCCCGAAATCGCCAGCGTGATATTGATAACGGGAAGGTGCAAGTTGAGCGAGGGCATGAAGGAGAAGCGGTCGGCCAGGCCCGTCAAGGCGGTTGCGAAACTCCAGATGACGGCGGCTGAGGCCATCAGCTTCGCACGCGGGTGGCGGTCGCCCAGCCGTCCGAACAGAGGCGCGAGGACGGTGAACGAGAGCAACAGCGACGCCTCCATGTAGCCGATGTCTGCGTCTGTGAGTTTGAGCGCCGGGTCGTTGAGCATGGAGTTGGCGACCGCGGGCAGGACTTGCCGGTCAATGTAGTTGAGGAAGTTGACCAGCGAGAGCACGGCCAGCGCGTAGTAAGAGTAGCGCGGGACGGCGGGATTGGAGTGGCGCGGGACGGCGGGCGGGTGCCGGCCTTGGCCCGCCATCGCTTCGACGTTGGTCGCTGGCTTGTCGTGTCGGCTCATGCTGTCGCTTCCGCAGAGGTAAGTAGCTCCACGATGACGGGCGTGATGTCGGCGAGCGTGCGGACGCGCCGCGCGACCGAGTAGCGGCCCGGCCCCCAGGCGAGCGTCGGGACGGGGTTGAGCGTGTGGTTGCGCGTGGAGAGGTCTTCGACGTTGCCGTGGTCGCTCGTGAGCATGACGGTCGTGCGCGCGAGGTCAACGCGTGTGAGAACCGCGCGGACGAAGCGCGCGAGGTTGCGGAGCACTTCGAGCGCGCCCTCCCGGTTCTGCTCGTGGCCCATGCGGTCTGTGAGGAAGTGCTCGTAGAGCGTGAAGCGGTGCTCGCCCGCGACGCGCGCGAGGATACCGGCGGCCTCTTCGGGCGTGCGCAGGGGGGCGACTTCCCCGCGCTCTGGGAGCGCGCGGTTGGTGAAGTCGTGGAAGACGGCGCGGCCCGCGCGCAAGTCCTCGACGGTGCGGAAGGGAAGCGCGGCGGCTTCGACGGCGACTGTCGTAGCGGAGACCCAGCGCGGGCGTGTGTCGAAGAAGCGCCGGGTGTAAGTGTTGGCGAAAACGTTGGGGCCTATTCCTGCGCGCTTGAGCTGGAGGAAGACGGAGTGCTCACGGATGATTGCGCGCATCTCCTCGTTGGGGAAGCCCTGCTTGTGGTAGCCGAGGCGCGCGGGCGCGTTGACTCCGGTGAGGATGGTTGTCTGCCCGGAAGCGCTCTGCGGTCGCCCCTCGACGCCGAGCGTCGCGTCAGTCCGCACGAGCACGCCGTCGAACGAGAGGCGCGGCTCTTCGCCCTGGAAGACGGCGAGCGGTGACCCCTCCTCGCCGAGCAGGTCGAGCGGGTTGTGCGCGCCGCGTGTGCCGATGCCGAGGCCGTCCACGAAGATGAGAAGCACGGACATCGCGAGGATAAGTAGCATCCGCGGCGCGGGCGACGCAAGCCGGGCCGACGATATTTCATCGCCCCCGAAGTCTTTGCTATATTGTTCACAGGTTTGAAATCTACGCGTCTCTCTTTTCGGATTTCCGCTAAAATTTTCGGAGGAAGAATGTCCATCGTTAAGAATCTCCTCGCGTGCATGGTCGCCGCCGTGCTGCTCGTCTCCGGCTTGAGCGTCTCGGCGGCGCGTGCGCAGGAGGCTGCGCGACAGGCAGAGCCGCGCCCGTACTTTTACGAGCCGGCGATCTCGCCCGACAGGAAGGAGATCGCTTTCATATCGGGCGGCGACATCTGGACTGTGCCCGCGGAGGGCGGCGAGGCCCGCCTGCTCGTCTCGCACCCGGCGACCGAGTCGCGCCCGCTCTACTCGCCCGACGGCCATCGCCTCGCCTTCATCTCGACGCGCACCGGCAACGGCGACATCTACGTGCTCGACTTCGCTTCGGGCGAATTGAAGCGGCTCACGTTCGACGACGGCTTCGAGCAGCTCGACTCCTGGTCTTACGACGGACGGTGGATTTACTTCTCCTCGACGGCGCGCGACATCGCCGGAAGCAGCGACATCTACCGCGTGAGCGCCGCCGGCGGCACGCCGATGCTCGTCTCCGCCGACCGCTACGCGAATGAGTGGAGCGCCGCGCCTTCGCCGGACGGCGCGGATATGGCCTTCGTCGGTCGCGGCCTGTCGCAGTGGTGGCGTCACGGCCACGCGCACATTGACGAGTCGGTGATAACGCTGATGCGCGACCACTCGACCAACTCCTACAAGCCCCTGACGCGAGGGGGCGCGAAAGAGGTCTGGCCGATGTGGGGCGACGCGGGACGAAGCATCTACTTCATGTCCGACCGCAGCGGCGCGGAGAACATCTGGAAGCTCGCGCCCGGCGGCGAGCCGCGGCAGGTGACGAAGTTCACGGACGGGCGCTTGCTCTGGCCGAGCATCTCTTACGACGGGCGCGCAATCGTCTTCGAGCGCGGCTTCGGAATCTGGGAGCTGGACACGGAGTCGGGCCGCGCGGGCGAAGTCCGCGTCGAGCGGCGCGGCGTGCCCGCCGGGCCTGCGGTGGATCGTGTGAGGCAGGCGGATCAGTTTCAAGACCTGGCGCTCTCGCCCGACGGCAAGAAGGTCGCCTTCGTCGCGCGCGGCGAAATCTTCGCGGCCTCGGCGACGGACGGCGGCGACGCCGTGCGCGTCACGAACAGCCCTGCCCCGGAGTCGCAGCCCACGTGGGCACCCGACAGCCGCCGCCTCGCATACGTCTCCCGTCGCAACGGCGCGGGGCAAATCTTCCTCTACGACTTCGCGACGAACGCGGAGACGCGGTTGACGACGGGCGGCGAGGGCGACGACACGCCGCGCTTCTCGCCCGACGGCAAGTGGCTGGCGTTCGAGCGCGCGGGGCGCGAGATTCACGCGCTCAACCTTGAGGCGAAGCGGGAGCGCGTGGTCGCGACGGGCGGGCTGGAGCGACCGCCACTCAGCGCCGACCGCCCGTTCGTCTGGTCGCCCGACAGCCGCTGGATAGCCTTCATGCCCATCGGCCAGAAGCTTTTCCGCAACGTCTTCGTCGCGCGGATAGACGGCGACGGCAAGGCGGAGCCCGTCAGCTTCCTCGCCAACGGCGGCAGCGACACGGTCTCCTGGAGTCCCGACGGCACGTTCATCCTCTTCGACACGGGGCAGCGAACCGAGCAGGGGCAACTCGCGCGCGTTGACCTCATCGAGCGCACGCCGAAGTTTCGCGAAGACCAGTTCCGCGACCTCTTCAAAGAGGAGACGCCGAAGAACGTCTCGCCCACGCTCCGGCGACAGGAGAACAACCCGCAGAGTCCCGTGCCGCCGACTGAGGCCCCGCCCAACGCACCGACGCCGACTCCCACACCGACTCCTGCTCCGGTGCGGCAAGGTGGGTCGGGTAATGCGGCAACGCCGGGCGGCGAGAAGAAGGAGAAGCCTGTGGAGATCGTCTTCGACGGAATCAGGCGGCGTCTGAGTCTTCTGCCCGTCGGTGTGGACGTGCTCTATCAGACGGTCAGCCCGGACGGAAAGAACGTTCTGATGATCGCCAGCGCCGTCAACCAGACGAACCTCTACGTCTTCCCGCTCGAAGAGCTACAGCGTGAGCCGACGGTCACGCGGCAGTTGACTTCGACGCCCGGCTTCAAAACGGACGCGCAGTTCTCGTCCGACGGCAGAGAGGTCTTCTACCTTGAGAATGGTCGCATACAGGTCGCGCCGCTCGACCCGCGCCAGCCGCCGCACCCGCTCGCGGTCGCGGCGGAAATGGACGTTGACTTCGCGCGCGAGAAGCTGGAAGTTTTTGAGCAGGGCTGGGAGTACATGCGCGACAACTTCTTCGACCCGAAGTACAACGGCGCGGACTGGCAGGCCGTGCGCCGCGAGTTCCTGCCCTACGTCGCGGGCGCGGGCACGCCCGACGAGGTGAGGCGTCTGATGCGCCTGATGGTCGGCGAGCTGAACGCCTCGCATCTCGGCGTGTCCGGACCCTTCGGCTCGCAGCAGACGACGACGGGCCGCCTCGGACTCGACTTCGACCGCGACGAGTACGAGCGCAGCGGTCGCTTGCGCGTCTCTGCCGTCATCCCACTCGGCCCCGCCGCGCTCGCGCGCGACTCGGCCTCGCCGGAGCGGACGCGGCCCGTCAAAGTCGGCGAGTACATACTCGCGGTTGACGGAAAGCAGTTGGACGCGCGCACGAACCTCGACGAGCTTTTGAACTACAAGATCGGTCGCCGCTTGGTCGTCACCGTCGCGTCGTCGGCGGGCGGCGCGGAGAGGAAGGACTTGGATATCAGGCCCGTCAACCTCGTGACGGAGAAGGGGCTGCGCTACCGCGAGTGGGTCGAGGGGAAGCGCGCCTACGTCGAGCGCGTGAGCGGGGGACGGCTCGGCTACGTGCACATGCCCGACATGTCTTCGGCCTCGCTCGCGCAACTCTACGTTGACCTCGACGCCGAGAACCAGTCGAAGGAGGGCGTCGTCGTTGACATACGTCACAACGACGGCGGCTTCGTCAACGTCTATGCCATTGACGTATTCGCGCGCCGCAGCTACCTGCGGATGACGCCGCGCGGCCTGACGACCTCGCCCGCGCGCACGGCCCTCGGACAACGCGCGCTTGAGCTTCCCACCGCGCTCGTCACGGATCAGTATTCGCTCTCGGACGCCGAGGACTTCGCGGAAGGGTATCGAAGCCTGCGCCTCGGCAGGGTCGTGGGCGAGCCGACCGCGGGCTGGATCATCTACACCTCTAACGTCTCGCTCATTGACGGGACGGTCTTCCGCCTCCCCTTCATACGCATCGAGACTGCCGATGGCGTCCTTATGGAGCGCAACCCCCGGCCCGTTGACGTGACCGTCACGCGCCCAATCGGGGAGAGCTACACGGGCCACGACTCACAGCTCGACGCGGCGATGCGAGAGTTGTTGAAGGAGAAGTGAGGGGGAAAGACCTCGCCTGACCGTCTAGGACAGAACCGCGAGCGGGGAAAGAGCAAGGATGAAGGCGGAAGGATGAAATGAAGGCAGAGGCACGACAGACGCGCTTTCATCCTTCATCCTTCCGCCTTCATCCTTTCTCCCCGCTCGCGGTTCTGTTCCCGCGTGCATGTTCCGCCGTCAGAACTCGTCGCGGTCTCGGTTTCTCGTCGCCGCGGGCGAGGGCTGGGAAGAGGGCCGCTGGCCGACCTTCTCCCAGTCCTCGCGCATGAGCGCCTTCAGCGGCTCAAGCTTCTTCTTCGCGAGTTCGGAGTTCAGCCCCGACAGCTCTTTCGACGCCCAGTCGTCGAAGTCCTTCACAACGTCGGCCAGCTCGTGTGCGAGCGCGTCGGTGCGCTCCTCCTGCGTCTGCGACGGGCGGCCCTCGTAGAAGTTTACGTCGCCGTAGAGGTTTGTGAGGAACTCGCGCAGGCGCTCCTCGCCGGTAATCGCGCCGCCCTCCTTCGTGGCGACGATCTTCTTGCGCAGAACGTCAACCTGCGCCGAGGCGTCTTCGAGGCGCTTGCGAAGCAGGTCTTCGCCCGCGAGTTTCGACGCGCGCTCGTCGAGGGCGAGGCGCATCTGGTTGATCTTGTCCACGTCGAACGACATCTCGCCGAGGAGTTTATGCAGCTTCAAGGCGAGGTCGAACTGCGCCCTGCGATCCTCGGCGGTGTGAGTCGAGCGTGGGTCGGGGTTGACCTGAAGCTGCGTCGTATAGACCTGCTTATCCTTGGTCATCTTGACGGTGTATGTGCCGGGCAGCACGCGCGGGCCGTAGGCCGCGCCGAAGGCCGCGCTCGCCGCGGGCGGCACGTGCGGCGCGGGGAGGCGCATTGACCAGGTCGTGCGGCTCAAGCCCCGCCGCTTGCTGCTCGGAATCGTGCCGAGGAGCTTGCCCGCAGGGTCGAAGACTTCGATCTTGAGGTCGCCGAAGATGTGCCGACGGCGCTGGTAGTAGGTGACGACGGCCTCGTCGGTCGGGTTGTCGCCGACGAACTCGGCGTCGCCGTTCGCCCAGCCGCCGCCGCCCGAAATGCTCTGCACGGCGGGCCTGGCCTGTATGAAGAAGGCTTCTTTCGTGAGCGTTTCGGGGTTGAGCGCGCGCAAAGGGGTGATGTCGTCAACGATCCAGATGCCGCGCCCGTGCGTGGCGATGACGAGGTCGTGGTCGCGCGGGTGGATGGCGAGGTCGCGCACGGCCACCGAAGGCAGGTCGCCGCCCTTGTACTGCGCCCACTGACGGCCTCCGTCGAGCGAGACCCACAGGCCGAACTCCGTGCCGACGAACAGGAGGTCGCGGTTTACCAAATCCTCCTTGACGACGTGCGCGTAGCCGCGCATGGGCGAGCCTTCACTGATGAGCGGCGTCCACGTCTGCCCGTAGTCGGTCGTCTTATAGACGTAAGGGCGCATGTCGCCGAAGGTGTGCAGGTCGAAGGTGACGTAGGCCGTGCCCTCGTCGAAGTGGCCGGCGTCAATGTAAGAGACCCAGGCGCTTTTCGGCAGACCTTGGACGTTGCCGACGACGTTCTTCCAGGTCTTGCCGGCGTCGCGCGTGATTTGCAGGTTGCCGTCGTCCGTGCCGGCCCAGACGAGGTCGGGGTTCTTCGGCGACTCGCAGATGGAATAGATCGTCGTGTGCATCTCGGCGGCTGAGTTGTCGACGGTGACGCCGCCGGACTCCTCCTGCTTCTGCTTTTCGGGGTCGTTCGTCGTCAGGTCGGGCGAGATGCGCTCCCACGTCTGGCCGTGGTCGCGCGAGCGGAAGAGGAACTGCGCGCCGATGTAGATGGTTCCTTTCTGCGTGGGACTCATGTGAATCGGCGTGTTCCAGTTGTAGCGGAGCTTGCCCTCCTTGTAGTGCGGGAGCGGTTGGATGGCGGGCGACTCGTGGGTCTTGCGGTTGACGCGACCGATGTAGCCCCCTTGCGACTCGGTGTAGATGTAGTCCGGGTCTGAAGGGTCAACGAACGTCCAGAAGCCGTCGCCGCCGTAGATGTTCTCCCAGCGGCTGTTCGTGATGCCGCCCGGATACTGCGAGTCGCCGATCCAGTCGCTGTTGTCCTGAAGGCCGCCGTAAACGTGATAGGGCGTGTCCATGTCAAGGCTCACATGGTAGAACTGCGAGATGGGGAGGTTCTGCGCCTTCCACCACTTGTTGCCGCCGTCGTAAGAATACCAGAGGCCACCGTCGTCGCCCGTGATGAGATGGTCGGTGTTGTTCGGGTCAACCCAAACGTCGTGGAAGTCGCCGTGCGCGCCGCCGGAGATGTTGCTGAAGCTCTGGCCGCCGTCGTTGCTGACGATCAGCGAGAGGTCGGGCTTGTAAATTTTGTTCTCGTCCTTCGGGTCAACGATGAGGTTGGCGAAGTAGAAGGGACGCCAGATCATGTTCTGGCTGCGGTCGAGCGCCGCCCACGTCTGCCCCCCGTCGTCCGAACGGTAAAGCCCGTCCTTCGGCGCGACGGCCTGGACGAACGCATAGACGACGTTCGGCTTCGACGGCGCGACGCTGACGGCCACGCGCCCCCAGGGCTTCGCAGGCAGACCCTTCGCGCTCTGATCATTGAGTTCAGTCCAGGTCGCGCCGCCGTCAGTTGACTTGAAGAGGCCGCTCCCGCTCGGCGCGTTCTCGTTCTCCCCGCCGGAGCGAAACGTCCAGCCCTTGCGACGGAAGTCCCACATCCCCGCGTAGATGGTCTTCGGGTTCTGCCTGTCCAACGAGAGCATCGAGCAGCCCGTAGAGGCGTTCGCGCCCTTCAGGACTTTCGCCCACGTCTTGCCGCCGTCGGTCGTCTTATAGACGCCGCGCTCGTCCGAGTCGCTCCAGAGCTTCCCCGTGGCGCAGGCGTAAACCGTGTCGGTGTTCGACGGGTCAACCAGAATCTTCGCGATGTGCTCCGAGTCTTTCAGCCCCGTGTGCGTCCAGTTGTCGCCGCCGTCCGTGGACTTATAAACGCCGTCGCCCACGGAGACGCTGTTGCGCGTCCACGCCTCGCCCGTGCCGACCCAGACGGTCTTCGGGTTCTTCGGGTCAACGGCGACCGCGCCGATTGACTGGACGGGCTGCTTGTCGAAGACGGGCTTGTAGGTCGTGCCGCCGTTGACCGACTTCCACACTCCGCCCGACGCCGCGCCGACATAGACGGTGAGACGCTGACCCTCGCGCACGGCGTCAATGGCCGCGACGCGGCCACTCATCGCGGCGGAGCCGACGTTGCGCGCGCCGAGGCCGGAGAAAGTTTGGGAATCAACCTTGACGGGGCCGGACGCCTGTGGGTTTGCGGGCTGCGGCGTCTGCGCCTGCGCCGCGACGCCCGCGGCGAGCGCGAAGCTCAGGAATGATGACGATAAACGGCGCGTCAGTTTTGTATTCATCTCTCTCGGAATCCTTCTCTCGTGGCTGAGTCAGTTCTTGTTCGCTTCCGTCTCCGCGGGCGGCTTCTGGCCGCTCGGCGGCTTCTCGCCCGGCTTCTTCGTGGCCGGCTTCTCGCCTTCGGGCTGTTTCGGCGGCGTGGTCGAGGCGTCGGGCGCGCTCGCGGGCTGCGACTTCGCGGCGGGCTGGCGGAAGCGGCTGTCGTCAAAAGGCACGTTGGTCTCAATCTTCTCGTATGTGACTTTGGACTTGAACTGGCTGCCCTTCGGCCCGCTCTCGACGGAGAAGGGCAAGTACCAGCCGTCAACCTCCTTGTAGTCGCCGAGGATGGTCTCGTACTCGCGCTCTGCGCCGCGCACCGTGCGCTTGGTGTCAATCTTGATGGGCACGAAGTAGTCCGTGTCCATGTAGTAGTAGCGCACGTCGCCGCCCTTGAGCGTCACCTTGAGCTTGTAAACGTCGGTGCCCTCGAACTCGTCCGTGCCGACGTACTCGACGCTGACGCCCTTCTGCCGGTAGTTGACGAGCGGGCCGTCGAGGTCTGAGTCCTCGACGATCTCCTTCAACTCCTCCTCGCCCAGAGGCTCGGCGTCCTTCTTGCCGTTCCACGGCTCGATCTTCCAGCCGGTCTTGCCGTCGAAAGCCGTGACGCCGGTCATGCCTTGAATCTGAAACTCCTGTCGCACGAGGTTCGGGCGCTTGTTCTCCTCGACGACGACGGCCTCGAAGCCGCCACCGCCGTTGTACTTGCCCGTGCGACGCAGGGACTTGACAGACTGAATCCGCTCCATGCCGCCGACGGTCTTGACGAACTTGGCGACGATCTCGTCGGCGGTCTGCGCCGACGCGGGCGCGGCTAAAACGGCCAGCCCGGCCAGTGCCAGCAGAAATCTACGCATAGTCTTCTCCTCGTTGGGAATTGCGGAAGTGAGAACTACCACGAGCGAACGCGAACGAAGGGCTATGGTAGTGGAACGGCGGTAGAAAGTCACCGACTTTCTGCCGGCCTTGCGGCGACGCGCGATTTTTCTGTCCGTTTCGTCACGTGTTTGAGCCGACTGGTAACAAAACCCGGCGGGCGTGGACGAAGCTCCGGCGACTACGCGAGGAAAGAGTCAGCCGGGATCGTCCAGCCGGGCAGGGCAGGCTCGGCTTCGGCGTTGTCGCCGGTTCTATACTCCGCCGGGTTGTTGGGGTCGTCGGCGCGATACACCCTCACGACTTTTTCCCTAAGCACGTCAACGTCCCACACGACGAGCGTACCGGCGGCGAAATAATCCGCGCGCTTCGCGGCCAGGGCTTGCTCCGCCGCCGCGCCGTAATCGCCCTCGCTACGGACTTCGACGGCGAAAACAGGAGCGCCGTTCAGGAACTTACCCCCGGTCGGCTCTCCTTTGTAGAAAGCCGCGTCGGGGCTGAATGAGCGGCGGTGTGGTAAATCTACGATGAAGCCGGCGTTGTCGCCGATGGCATATCCGCCGCCGTGACGCTGCTCGTACTCGTACAAGCTCATCGTGATTTTGAGTCCCGCGCGGTGAGGTAAGAATCCGGTCGGCGGCATAATCAACAGCTCTCCGTCCACAAGTTCAGCCTTACCGTCTTCGGGCACACGGTAAAGGCTCTCAACTGTCGCCTCGGTGGACGTGCTCATAAATCACCTCTCGACTGACGGCACATTATACTTTCGTCGTCTCGACGGATACCAGCATTCGCAGTCGTAGCTGAACCGTCGCCTGTCACTCACAAAAATTTCCCCTGCAACTATTCGCCGCCCGGCAGAAGTCCCTGCTCGCGATAATGACGAAGCTTGTTGTGGAGCGTCTTGAGGCTGATTTGCAGCAACTCGGCGGCGCGCGTCTTGTTGTTGTCGGTCTTCTGGAGCGTGCGCAGGATCATGCGGCGCTCGACCTCCTCGATGGGCGTGCCGACGGGCAGCGTGATCGTGTCTTCGCCGCGCGAGCGGGCGCGCTGCTCTAACGGGTAGGGCGCGAGGTGGTGGCGCTCGATGCCCTCGCCGGAGCAGATGATGACGGCGCGCTCGATGACGTTGCGCAGCTCGCGCACGTTGCCGGGCCAGGAGTGCGACTGCAAGGCGTCAATGGCCGCGGGGCTGAGGAAGCGCGCGGGTCGGCTGTGGCGCTCGGCGAGCTGCGCGACGAGGTGCTGCGCGAGCAGCGGGATGTCCTCCTTGCGCCGCCTGAGCGGCGGGAGGTCAATCGTGATGACGTTGAGGCGGTAGAGGAGGTCTTCGCGGAACGTGGCCTGCCTGACCGCTTCAGCCGGGTCTCGGTTCGTCGCCGCGAGCACGCGCACGTCAACGGGAATCTCGTGCGAGCCGCCGAGTCGCCGAATCCTGCGGTCTTCGAGCACGCGCAAAAGCTTCGCCTGGAGCGAGAAGGGCATCTCGGAGATTTCGTCGAGGAGGAGCGTGCCGCCGTTCGCCAGCTCGAAGCAACCCATCCGGCGCGAGGCCGCGCCGGTGAAAGCGCCGCGCTCGTGGCCGAACAGCTCCGACTCCATCAGCGTTTCGGGGATGGCCGAGCAGTTGATGGCGACGAAGGAAGTGTTCCGGCGCGGGCTGAGGTTGTGAATCGTGCGCGCGACGAGTTCCTTGCCCGTGCCCGACTCGCCCGTGATGAGCACGGAGGCCGAGGAGGGCGCGACCTGCTCGATGAGCGCGTAAATCTGGCGCATCGGCTCGCTCACGCCGACGAGTTCGCCGAAAGCGCCGCGGTCGCGCAGTTGCCGCCGGAGCGAGACGTTCTCGCGCCGCGCCTCGGCGTACTCGACCGCGCGCTCGACGACGAGCCGCAGCTTCGAGAAGTCAATCGGCTTCTCGAAGTAGTGGAACGCGCCCTCCTCCTGGATCGCACGCATCGCCATCTCGACCGACCCCTGGCCCGTGAGCAGAATGACGGCGGTGTCCGGGTGCAGCTCGCGCACTTCGCGGAGGAGTCCGAAGCCGTCGAGCCGCGGCATGTAAACGTCCGAGACCACGACCGACGGGAGGAACTCTTCGACCGCGGCGAGTCCCGCCGCGCCGTCCGCGGCGACAGCCGTCTCGTAGCCCCAGCCCTGAAGCATCTCGTCCAGCGACTCGGCTATCGCGGGTTCGTCGTCAACAATGAGGATGCGTCCTTTCGGCATGATTCGAGTTTAGCAAGAGAAGGCAAAAGGAAGAAGGAAAAGTGCAAAGGCCGGAGGGTAAAAGGTAAAGCCCCGGAGCAGCTCGCGTTCTAACTTTCAAATTACCCCGTGCGTTGTGAGTAGAACTCCGCGACGGCGCGCGCGAGGGCGGGGGCGGTGAATTCAGTCGGTTGAATGTCCGTGCGCAGCCCGTACTCGGCGGCGGTCTGCGCGGTGACCTCGCCGATGCAGGCGACGCGGACGCCGGTGAGCATGCCGCGCAGGTCTCGCGTGTCGAAGAGCTGCGCGAAGTTGTGAACCGTGGAGGAGCTTGTGAAAGTGATGCAGTCAACGCCGCCGCCGACTAAGAGCGCCTCGACACGCGCGCGGTCGGTCGTCTCCGGGCGGACGGTTCGGTAAGCCGGGACGACATCAACGCGCGCGCCCGCGCCTTCGAGCGCGCGCGGCAGGAAGTCGCGGGCGACCGCCGCGCGCGGCAGCAGGAAGTTCAGCTTCTCGAAGTGCTCGCGCCCGCCGAGGTAAGTTTCGAGCGCGGCGAAGACGCCCTCGGCCTGAAACTTCTGCGGGATAACGTCAACGTGTATGTGCGCCGCGACGAGGCGCTCGGAAGTGGCCTCGCCGACGGCGCAGACGCGCAAGGAGTCCAACTCGCTCACGTCCTTGCCACGCGCTTCGAGCCTGCGCAGGAAATGTTCGACGGCGTTCGTGCTCGTGAAGACGAGCCAGTCGTAGCCGAAGAGATTTTCAATCGCCTCGTCGAGCGGCGCGTAAGTGTCGGGCGCGACGATCTCGATGGTCGGGCAGGCGACGACGCGCGCGCCGAAGCCTTCGAGCGCGGCGGCGAACTCCGCGGCCTGCGCGCGCGCGCGCGTAATCATCACGGTGCGCCCGCTCAAAGGCGACTCGGACGCTGTGGCGGGATTCTCAGACCACTCCTGTCTCTGTTCGGCCATCTTCGGCCCCCGTGTTTCAAGATTCGCGAATCTGCGTGGGCATGCCGGCGAGGATCGTCGCCGCGCCGCGACCGAGCATGCGCACGGCCAACGCCTCTCCGACCGCCGCGGCATCCCGTGCGTCGCCCTCGAACCGGTCGCGCATGACCTCGCCGCCGTCGAGCGAGGCGACGAGGCCGTCCAAGCGCAGGCGCTCGCCTTCAAGGGTCGCGTGTGCGGCGATGGGAACCTGGCAGCCGCCGCCGAGACTTCGGAGCAGCGCGCGCTCTGCGAGCACCGCGGCGCGCGTCGGCGCGTGGTCGAGGCGCGAGACGAGCGCGTTGGTCTGCGCGTCGTCGGTGCGCGTCTCGACGCCGAGCGCGCCCTGGCTGACGGCGGGTAGCATCTCGTCCGTCTCTATGGCAGCGCCGATGCGCGCCGCGAAGCCGAGGCGTCGAAGGCCGGCGGAGGCGAGTATCACGGCGTCGAACTCACCCGCGTCGAGCTTGCGCAGGCGCGTGTCCACGTTCCCGCGCAGGTCTTTAATTTGGATGTCGGGGCGCAGGTGCTTGAGCTGTGCGATGCGGCGCAGGCTGGACGTGCCCACGACCGCGCCTGGAGGCAGATTTCTTAACGACGCGTTCGAGGCGTCCGTGCTCGCGCGCAGGACGAGTGCGTCGCGCGGGTCTTCGCGCTCCGGCGTCGCCGCAATCGAGAGACCTTCGGGGATGACGGTCGGCAGGTCTTTGAGCGAGTGGACAGCGATGTCCACGCGACGGTCGAGGAGCGCCAACTCAATCTCCTTCGTGAACGCGCCCTGCCCGCCGATTGCCGACAGCGGCACGTCGCGCATCACGTCGCCCGACGTTTTGATAACCTCGACGCGGACGGAGACCTTCGGGTCGAGCGCTTCGAGCCGCGCCTTCACCCACTCCGACTGCCACAGCGCGAGCTTCGAGCCGCGCGAGCCGATGACGAGTTCCATAAGAGCCGTAAACCGTGAACCGTGAACCGTGACAAGAAAAAGCCGTTGGCCGGAAACCTTGAGCCGTGACATGACGCATGCCGTCTTGTCACGGTTGACGGTTGACGGTTTACGGCTCTTCTTCCTCCAGGCCGAAGATGTCGCGCCACGCCTGCACGTCGCCGTCCTCGCCTTTGTCGTAGGAGCGGCGCATGCGGTGTATGACGGGGTGCGAAATCTTGTTGACGGCGGACATGAGCATCGCCTCGATGGCTCGCTCCTGTTCGGGGGAGAGCGGGCCGAGGCGGCTGCGCTGGCGCTCGAACTCCTCGTGCGCGATTCGTTGGAGCTTGCCTTTGAGCGCGCCGACCGCAGGGCCGATGTCGAGGTTGCGGAGCGCCTGCTGGAACTGCATCACTTCGGACTCGACGATCAACTCGGCGCGCTCGGCCTCGCGCTCGCGCTCGCGTATGTTCGAGGCGACGACCGCCTCAAGGTCG
>Ga0209577_10003146_pt1 | contig 15567 bp, 16 predicted proteins | sample GraSoiAngelo_109_FD_185874 | JGI IMG/M metagenome (GOLD analysis project Ga0209577, IMG submission 185874) | Grasslands soil microbial communities from the Angelo Coastal Reserve, California, USA - 14_0903_12_20cm (SPAdes) (version 2) | ecosystem: Environmental > Terrestrial > Soil > Grasslands...
GCGCGGCCAGTTCGGAGGCGGTGGCCGAGCCCGAGACGCCGACGATCGTGACGCGGAAATCGATGGGTGCGTTGTGCGTGCCGGCTTCGGCGCGCGCGCGTCCGATCACCGGCGCGCGCACCGCGATCTCGGTCTTCCCCGACGTCGCCGGCCACGCGCGCAGCTCTGCGCGGAACGGCGGCATGTCGTAGGTCCCGCTGCCCCCGATCGCGATCGCGCCCGTCGCGCCGCCTACCCCTGCGACGATCGTCAGCAGCGTCCACACGAATGCTTTGCGGGGACGCCGATCCTCGCCGGAGGCCACCTACTCTTCCTCCGCCGGTGCGCTGCCGAACAGCACCGCCAGGTCATGCGCGCCGTCCTCCGGCCCGACGGCGATGACCTTGTCGCCGGCCAGCAGCGTTTGCGATGCGCGCGGACGGTAGATCCAGCGGCCCCCGCGTTGGATCGCGAGGACCTCCATGCCGATCTCCGTGCGCATCTGAAGATCGCGCAGCGATTTTCCTTCGGCCTCGCTTCCCGCCGTCACCGCCTCTTGAACCACGATCTCGTCGGTCTCCGCGAGCGCCTCAGAGATGATCGGGTGCGGCTCGTCCTCGTACTCGACGAGCTTCGTCATCTCTTGGGCGGCGTCTGCGATCCGCTCGTTCGCGAACGCAAGATGGAGAAGGCCTCGTAGCGAATCGGGTTCACCGCCTTCCGTCACTGCGCGCAAGACCCAGCGCTCGAGCTCGTGGTGCATCTCGTCGGTTGAGTCTTCGATCGCGCCGACTTCGGCGGCGAGCCCTTTGTCGCGGAATAGTACGGCGCTGTACGCGAGTCCGACCGCGACCTCGCTCGCGTTCTTCATCTCCACCAACAGGTCCACCGCTCGATCGAGACCGGTGATCAGCCGCGGGGCGGGCTCCCGAAGGTTGCGGCGCGGCGCACCGGCAAGCTCGCGCAGAAGATCGACGCCTTCTTCCGGACCTTGCGCGAAGATCACGTCGCCCGATTGCAGCACGGTGTCGCCCCCGGGACCGAAGATCCACGAAACGTCGCGACGGATCGCGATCACCCACATGCCCGTCTCGGTCGGCAGCTCCGCTTCTTCTAACGTCTTGCCTTCGAGGGTGTTCTCCTCGCGGATGCGCACGCGCGTGACGACCTCCTCCGCATGGCGAAGGTCGTCGCGCAGCTCCGGCGGAACGCCGAGATCCTTCAACACCACGCGCGCGATGTCTTCGGCCGCATCCGCGATCTTGTCCATGGCCGCTGCCATCTGAAGGACGCCGGCCATCGCTTCGGCATCTTCCGGCGAGCGGGCCGCGAGGATGCTGATCTCTCGGAGCTCGAGCACGATCCGGCTCATGTCTTCGCGGAGCCGGACGACCTCCGCCGCGATGTCGTCGTCGCCGAAGAAGATGGCCGCGTGCGCGAGATCGACCATCAGCTCCGAGTGATCCTTCGCGTCGGCGAGGAGGTCTTTGACGGTACTTCGTTCGCTCATCTCACTTCACTCCCACTCCGAGAAGCACGACCGTCCCGACGAGCGCGAACATGCCGAAGAGGTCGATCGAGCTCGTCACGATCGGGACTCCGTGGTTGTCGGGATCGAGCCCGAACCGGAAGGTGGCAACCGCCGTTGCGTACGCGAGGATCGCGGCGCCCACCGTTGCGATATAGCCCGCGAGCAGCGATAACTCGACCATTGTCAACAAGCCCGGGGTCGCAAGCCCGGATGCGCGCGCGATCAGGTCGGCGCTGATGCCCACCAGCGTGAAGACCGAAAGGGCGAACGGGGCGAGCAGCGTGATGTCCAGTAGCGCGAGCCGCTCGGGGATGAGGCGTGGCCGGATGGCACCGAGGTGAAGCTTCGATGAAAGGCGCGCGGCCGCAATCGATCCGAGCGCGCCGGCGTCCTCCAGGAAGGGCGGGATGAGGACGAGCAGCGCGGGCACCGCGTTGAAGCGCGTGATCCGGTGCTGGACGACCGTGCCGGCGAAGATGTCCATCGTCCCGGCCAATGCGAGCACGACGATGCTTTCGCGGAAGATCCGCCGAGCCGACGGAAGATCGGTACGAACCGCGGCGATGAACGCGAGGAGACACAAGAGCGCCAATACCGCGCCCAAGGAGAGCGTCACGATGTGGCGTTTCGCCAGGAACGAGGCGGCGAAGAGCGCCGGCAACGTGACGGTGTCTCCGATGAACGTGATGACGGGAGCGGCGATCGAGTCGAGGTCCCAATCTCGTTCGTATCCCATACGAGCAAGGACAACCGTCAGTGCAAGAACGACGATGCTCGAGAAAACGCCTGCGACGACCGAGATGACGAAGAAGTCCCAGACGGATATCGACGTGAGACCGGTTGCGCTCGAGACGATGCGGGCGGCGACCGCGAGGAACGCGGACGTCGAGATCGACAGCATCAACGACGCGTACGCGTTCTGGTAGAGCACGCCGGTCCGCTCCCGCGTCACGCGGAAGAGACCGGAATGGATGCTCGTACCGAGGCGGGAACCGACGGCGCCGAAGATGTTGCCTCGCATGCCGATCGCCGCGGGAACGAGGATGAGCAATCCCGGTAGCTTGTCGAGGCGGTGCGTCATCACGCCGAGCGCGAAGCCCGCGATCAGATCGCCGCCCGAGGAGATCCACAGGCCGACGAACCCTTGGCGCAGCGTCGTGCGCTCCGCGCGCCAGTAACGGAAGATCGCTGCGAGCGCGCGCGCCGGACTGAGGGCTGCTCGGCTTGTTGCCCGTCGTGCGCCGGCCGCGCGCTGGGCGACGCGCGCGGTCCGGCCGGATCGGTCCGGGGTCCGGGTCCGGGTCGTCCTCGTTCGGCGGGAGAGGGCGCGCCGACGACGCCGCGTCCTGCGCAGGGGCGGCGTCGTTTCCGTTCGGTCGACCCGGTCCGGGGTCGGTGGGTTCACCGAGCACCGCCTCTCGACCTCCCTTCGTGGAGCCTCTCATCTGGGCGAACGCATCAGTGTACGCGGGGGGCGTCGGACCAGGCCGTTTTTCCCGGCGCGTCTGGTAGGTGCCTCTTCAGGCATCTTTGGTTTAGAGGGCTAGAGGGGGGGATAAGGGACGTTTAGGTGTCCTGGGGCGCTATGTCCTAGTTCACGGGATTCGCCCCCAATGGTGAGGGCGACGGACTGCGGCAGTGAATGCCGCAGAAAGGCCGAGGGCTTGGCTGGGAGCGCGCGGCGACACGTTGGTCGAAACGGCTTTATCCGTACTGCGCGCCGCCCTGTTGCCGTCCCTCCCTTCCATCAAGCATCTCCTGTCTTCTTCGCACGCGAGCTCGCTGCGCGCGTGCACTCGAATCCACTCTCGCCGCTTGCGAGAGACTCCACCTAGGGGGGGAGGTGAATACATTGCGAAAGAAGATCCTTCCGATTTTCGTGATGCTGGCTGTGACGAGTCTCTTCGTCCTTCCGGGGCTGGCGTTCGGGAAAGGCGGTGGTCACGGTGGCGGCACTCCCAACCCGCCTCCGTCGAACCCACCGTGCGATTCCGATAACCACCAGGGACAGCCACCCCCATACGGGGGGCCGAACATCCACAGCCTCCTTTGCAAGCTGCAGAGGGGGACCGGTAACGCCACCGGCAACGGAACAGGCAACGGAACAGGCAACGGAACAGGAAATGGAACAGGCAACGGAACAGGAAATGGAACCACGGGTGGCACGACCGGTGGTGGCACGACCGGAGGGGCGACGACCGGCGCGACAACCGGCGGTGCGGTGAAGAACCTGTGCGATTGGAACGTGACGCTCGGCGGGAACACCGTCATCCCCAACTCGGATATACCGGGTGTTGTCGGGGTCCACGTCGATCTCCCGCCGGATCCTGCGGCACACACGACGGGGTCTTTGATCCACGCCTGCCTCGGAGTAGGCAGCGTGGTCGACCCGGGGCCGCATCCGTGTCCGACTGGAACGGCACCGATCGAGGCTCAGACAGACCAGGCGAGCTTCTTGCTCCTCTGCGTACTGCTGTAGCCAACAGGTAAGCGGCTGAAAGGGGACCCCCACTGGGGGTCCTCTTTTTTTGTCAAAAGACCCAGCGTGCGGAGCCATCCGAGTCTGTGCCGGGGGGGGAAGGGGTCCTCTTTTTGTCAAAGTCCGAGCGTCGGGGCCTCCCGGGTCCGTGCCAGGGGAAAATTGGTGCGATTTACCAAAGGTGTTGATCACTCTGCGGCGAAGTTCAACCTCACAGGGACGTTTGACCCACGCAACCGGTTGACGATTGGCAGGGGCGATTGGGAAAAGCGTCCCGCAAGCTCTGTTTGTTGGCGGAGCGGCGACGAGGCCGCTGAGGGGAGCAATGAAGCGTATGGCTTGCGAGGTGGCGAGCCCCTTCACTCTGTGTTCTCCCTCCTTGACCTGTGGCCTCGGCAGCTCGCTCGCCTCACCATTCCTCACGTCGCGGCGGTTAAGGCTTCGTCGCGCGCGCGAAATTCACCTAGGGGGGGAGGTGAAACGATGAAGAAGAAAATCTTTCCGATCGCGGTTGCCATTGCGATCACGGCTATGTTCGTCCTGCCGGGGCTAGCGTTTGGGCACGGCGGTGGAACTCCCAATCCTCCGCCGTCAAACCCGCCGTGTGATTCGGACGGCCACAACGGCCAACCACCGCCGTACGGCGGTCCGAACAAGAACAGCGGCTCGTGCGACCACGGGACGGGCCAGGCAACCGGGAACGCCACTGGCAACGCAACCGGTAACGCAACCGGGAACGCCACTGGCAACGCAACCGGTAACGCAACCGGTAACGCAACGACCGGCGGCACGACCGGTGGAACGACGGGTGGAACGACCGGCGGCACAACCGGTGCGACTACCGGTGCGACTACCGGTGCGACAACCGGTGCGGTGAAGAACCTATGTGATTGGAACGTCGTCATAGGCGGCATGACCGTCATCCCCGGTTCGGATGTTCCGGGTGTCGTCGGCGTCCACGTCGATCTCCCGCCGGATCCTGCGGCACACACCACGGGGTCTTTGATCCACGGCTGCCTTGGAGTGGGCAGCGTGGTCGACCCGGGGCCGCATCCGTGTCCGACTGGAACGGCACCGATCGAGGCTCAGACAGACCAGGCGAGCTTCTTGCTCCTCTGCGTACTGCTGTAGCTTTCGACAGCGCAACGACGAAGGGCCCCGCCTGGGGCCCTTCGTTCGTAGCGCCCTCGTAGCGACGCGCGACGGGAGAGGGAGCGATTGGACGGCAACGAACAGCGACGGGCCGGTGAGGCCGCTCGTTTTTGGGACCGGTTCGCCCTCGTATCGATCGCGGCCGGGACGGTCTTTCGCGTTGTATGGGGGCTCTTCCTCCACCCACCGCTGAACTACGTCTACTCAGACATGGGTGGCTACGTTACTCGCGCGATCCGCGTCGCTACCGGGGCCACGCTCAATAGGTACGACACGTTCTATCCGCCCGGAACACATCTGTTGCTCGCCGCGCCCTTCTGGATCTTCGGCCATGGACGGCGGGGTCTGTGGGCGGCTTCGGTCCTGTGGCTCATCCTGTCGATCGCGGTTCCCGTTCTCGCGTGGCGGGTCGCGCTCCGCCTCGTGTCGCGGCGCGCCGCGGCCATCACCGCAGGGCTCTGCGCGATCTGGCCTCTCTTCATCACCTACGGCGGCTTTTTCCTCTCGGAGATCCCCTCGATCCTGTTCTTGCTGGTGATGCTGTGGCTCGCCTTGCGCGCGCGCGAGTCCTCGGGCTGGAACGCCGTCCTGATCGGGATGCTCGCGGGGATCGCCGGCGGCATCGCGCTTGCGATACGGCCTCAGTTGTTGCTGAACGTCGCCATCGCCGGCTTCATCCTGCTGCGGAAGAAGGAGCTGCGCTCGCGCATCGCTGCGTTTGCCGGTCTCGGCCTGCTCCTTCCCGTTGCGTCCGTTCTCGCGTTGAATGCGCACGCGGCGGGCCGCTTCGTCGGGATGAGCGAGAACGGCGGCATGAACTTCTTCCAGGGTCACTGCCCTGCGAATTCGATCACGACGGGGAACACATTCGCGGGCTTCTACGATCTGGCGAGCCCTGTCGCCGTCGAGAACGATCGCGGGATCGACTACGTCTTTCCGACGCACCCTGCGTGGGAGCAGTCCTACTTCATCTCCCAAGGGCTGCGCTGCATGAAAGAGAACCCTGCGGGCCAGATCGCTGTGATCGCACGAAACGTTGCCGACTTGGGGATCACCAGCGTGCCGTGGCCACAGCAGAACTATCGGGACTTACGGCTGTTCGTGCGACCGACGAATCTCGTGTACAGCGTGGCCCTGCCGTCGATCCTCGTCGCGTCTATCTTCCTTGCGTTGCGGAAGGAGCGACGCCGTTTTCGAGAAGGGGACTGGATCCTGATCGTCAGCTTGCTCGCCGTCCTCCCCACGGCGGTCGTTTTCTACGGAGACCCCCGTTTCCGCGTGCCCTACGACGTGTTCGGGTTGGCCTTGGCCGGGTCGTTGATCTCGGCGTGGCTCGAGTATCGCTCGGCGCGAAAAGCCCCGACGTCCGTGCTGCCGACAAACGGGGGACAGAAGGAGGCAGAATGACGGACGCTGAACGCAGGAGCGACGGGGATCGGGGGAACGCCACGTTCCGAAAGACCAGGTATCAGAGCCGCTCGGCGCGTCGCAGGCAGATGTCGACCCTCGCCGTCGTCGCGGTGCTCGCCTCGATGGTGGCTTGCGTCAGCACGAAGGTGAACAATCAGCCGTCCCCGAGTCCCACCGTTCCGATCTCCACCGTGAAGATGGGGACGAAGATCGAAACGCCGGTAGGGAACACGGTCGTCGTCTATTCCTTCCTCCCCTCTGTTGGAAAAGCGTCCGGCGCGAACATGGTCTTGGTGGCCGCCGACATCCAAGCGTGTGGCGGAGCACATGCAACGTCGGTGACCGGTGTCCAGCGAACCCTGTTCCTCATAGAGACGCCGGATCAGCACGCGTGGCCCTCCGTTGAAGCCGTCAAGAAGCCCGAGCTCAAACCAACGCTGCTTGCTGCGAACAAATGCGCGCGCGGATGGGTGACGTTCAGCATCCCTCAAGGACAGAAACCTGCATATGTCGTCCTTAACAGCAGCGCTGTGGTGAAGTGGAAGATCCCCTGATGATCGATCTGCAGGAAAAGGTCGAGTCGAATCAGGTCGGTCGCGCGGTGATAACCGGACTGGTGATCTTCATACTCGCCTCGCTCCTGGCGGCGAACATACCTCAGACCTCGTACCTGCAGAAGAAGCTCAACTCGATCGTCGAGCCGGTCCGGGACAGCGTGGGGCTCGATCAAACATGGAGCGTCTTCGCGCCGGAGCCGCGACGGGAAACGTTCGCGCTGGACGCGCGCATCACGTACAACGATGGGACCTCCGAGGTCTGGGCGGTCCCGACCGGTGATCCCTACATCGCGGAGTACCGGACCTATCACTGGCAGAAATGGTCTGAGTACGCGCGCGCGGACGACACATCGTGGCTGTGGGAGCCGCTCGCCGCCTGGCTTGCGCGTACCCACAACGGTTCGGTGCGGCATCCGGTCGAAGTCACACTCACCCGGCGCTGGTACATCTTGAACGCTCCGGGCACGCATCCGTCGCGCGGCCCGTGGAACGAATTCACGTATTACGCGCTGGCGATCACGCCGTCGCTCCTGGCGGGGGGCTCGTGATGGGTGGGATCGCAGCGGCATGGCGGCGCTTCTGGTTCGAGCCCCAGCCGACGTCGACGCTCGGCGTGGTCAGGATCGCATTCGGCATCGTGGCGCTTGGGTGGACGGTTTCGCTCGCGCCGGACCTGCGGACGTTCTTCGGAACATCGGGCATCGTTCCGACCCAACCGAGCGCGCGCTGGTGGTTCGACCCGCTTCAAAAGTTCCACAGCGACACCGCGCTCTTCGCCCTCTACGCGGTGCTCATCGTCGGCGCGATCTGCCTGGTGATCGGATTCCAGTCACGACTCGCATCTCTGGTGGTGTTCCTCGGCATCCTGACGCTCGAGCGTCGCAATCCGTACATGTTCAACTCGGGCGACGTCCTCGTTCGGAATCTGGCCTTCTATCTCATGCTGGCCCCGACTGGGGCGGCTCTCTCCATCGATCGATGGCGAAAGGCGAAGGATCGGTTCTGGGAGTTCCCCGCGCGCGCCCCTTGGGGCTTGCGTCTCATCCAGATCCAGCTGAGCGCGGCGTACGCCGCGACCGTCTGGGCGAAGGTTCAAGGGACGACGTGGAACAACGGCACCGCCGTCTCCTACGCCCTCCGGCTCGGAGATCTGCAGCGATTCCACGCTCCCGGGTTCATCACCCATAACTTGCTGATCTCGAACATCATGACTTTGGGGACGCTCGCGCTCGAGGCGTCGCTTGCCGTTCTGATCTGGAACCGCAAGGCGCGACCGTATGTCTTGGTGCTGGGCATTTTTATGCACGTCGCCATCGCGTTGAACATCATGGTCGGCTTCTTCTCGATGGCCATCCTGACCGCGTACCTGGCGTTCATACCGCCGGACACGATGACGCGGGTCATCGAAAGAGCACGGCTCCGCTTCCGCCGGTCGGCCGAGATCAAACCCATCGATGCCTCGCCCGTTGCGACACCACAGAGCACGTAGCCTTCGAGTCGCGCTGGCGGCGGCCATCTTCGCTTCCGTCTTCATTGCGTGTGGGTCAATCTCGAGCAAGCCGGTCGCGTGGGAGGCGGCGCAAGTCACGTCGACCGACCGGAGCTTAACGGTGACCTATGGGCTCGACTCCTGCCAGGACCTCGATCGCGTTGAGGTCGCGTACAGTCGCTCGGCCGTCACCGTCACGGTCTTCGCCGTGCCGAACCAGAACGCGTGTAGAGGCCTTCGTTTCGTCCGGACTGTGGACGTGCCGCTTCGCGAGGCGCTTGCCGGGCGCGACGTGCTGGACGGGGCGCGCGCGCGGTAAGGATCAGCGACCCGTGTTGCCGCGCTCGAGGGCGCGCGCGATCACCACGCGCTGGATCTGGTTCGTCCCTTCGTAGATCTGCGTGATCTTCGCGTCGCGCATCATGCGCTCGACGGGGAACTCCTTCACGTAGCCGTACCCGCCGAGGATCTGAACCGCGTCGGTCGTCGCCTTCATCGCCGTATCCGACGCGAAGCATTTCGCGATGGCCGCCCAGTAGCTCACGTCCGGCTCTTTGTTCACGACCTTCATCGCCGCCTTGTAGACCAAGAGGCGCGCGGCTTCGATCGCCATCGCCATGTCGGCGAGCATGAACTGGATCCCCTGGAATCCGACGATCGACTGCCCGAACTGCTGCCGCTCCTTCGCGTACGCGAGCGCATGGTCGAACGCGCCTTGCGCGATGCCGAGCGCCTGCGCGCCGATCGTCGGCCGCGAGAAGTCCAGCGTTTGCATCGCGTACGTAAAGCCCATGTTCACCTCGCCGAGAACGTCCTCGGCTGGCGCAACGTAGTTATCGAGCAGCACCTCGCGCGTCGGCGATCCGCGGATCCCCATCTTGTGCTCCTCGCGGCCGAGGCTGAAGCCCGGCCGGTCCGCGCGCACGATAAACGCAGTGACGTTTTTACCCTTCGAGCCGTCCGGGTCTGTGACGGCGAAGTACGTGTATGTGTCGGCGATGCCGGCGTTCGAGATGAATCGCTTCTGGCCGTTCAGAACCCACGAGTCGCCGTCGCGAACCGCGCGCGAGCGCATCGCCGCGGCGTCCGACCCCGACTCGGGCTCCGTCAAGCAGTACGCGAGCTGCCGATCGCCCCGCACGACGCCGCCGATCAGCTCCTTCTTCTGGTCCTCGTTCCCGGCCAGCATCACCGGCATCGACCCGAGCCGGCTCACCACGGGGATCAGCGACACGCCGGCCGACACCCTGCAGATCTCTTCAATGAAGACGCAGAACTCGAGCAGCCCGCCCGACCCGCCGAACTCCTCCGGATAGCCGATCGCCATCAGGTCGTTGCGGACGAGCAGCTGATGCATGTCGTGCGGATACTCGTCCTTGGCGTCGATCTCGGCCGCGCGCGGGGCGATCTTCGCTTCCGCCAGCTCGCGTACGGTCCTGCGGAAGAGCTCGAGTTCTTCGGAGAGACGGAAGTTCTCGGTCATGAAGGCAATCGTACCGGCCGCTCGCACCGCGGTCGCATTGACCGGCGCGCGCGCTGCCCGTATACCGCAGGGCCATGACCGACTACCCGCTCGAGCCCGACGCGGAGGAGATGCGCGCGATCGCAGGTCGGGCCGTTGACTTCGTCGTCGGCTTCATCTCGTCGCTTCCGGACGCCCCGCACGTCGACCTCGACGCGCTCGACGACGCGCTCGTCCGCGTGCGAAGCGACGCCCCCGAGATGGGAACAGCCTTCGAGGAGCTGATCGCCCAGGTCGCGCTCGGCGCGCGCAAGGCGTTCAATCCGGCCGGGCCGGGATACATGGCGTTCATCCCGGGCGGGGGCCTGTTCACCGCCGCCGTCGCGGACTTCCTCTCGCTGTCGGTCAACCGCTTCGTGAACCTCTGGAACGCCGCGCCGGTGTTCGCCGCGATGGAGGCCGACGTCATCCGCTGGCTCTGCGGCATGTTCGACTATCCGGAGCACGCGCGCGGCATCCTTACGAGCGGTGGCTCGATGTCGAACCTGTCGGCGATCGTGACGGCGCGCGCGGCCAAGCTCGGCGAGGAGTTCGCCGACGGTTGCATCTATGTCACGGAGCAGACGCACGCGTCGGTCGCGAAGGCAGCGGGGATCGCGGGGTTCCCGTTGCGCGCACTGCGAAAGGTGCCGGTCTCGGACGAGCTTCGGATGGTTCCCGAGGCGCTGCAGCGGCTCGTCAAGGAGGACCGCGACGCCGGCCGGAAGCCGTTCCTCGTAGTCGCGTCGGCCGGGACGACCAACACCGGCGCTATCGATCCGCTCGCGACGGTCGCCGATATCAGCGAGACGCATGGGCTCTGGTTGCACGCCGACGCCGCGTACGGAGGCTTCTTCGCGTTGACGGAGCGCGGCCGCGCGCGCCTGGCCGGCATCGACCGCGCCGACTCGATCACGCTTGACCCCCACAAGACGTTGTTCCTGCCGTACGGCACGGGCGTGCTTCTCGTCCGAGACGGCGAGAAGTTGCGACAAGCGCACCGTGCGAAGGGCGACTACCTCCAAGACCTGTCGCCCGAGGGCGACATCCCCAACTTCACCGACTATTCGCCCGAGCTCTCGCGAGACTTCCGCGGCTTGCGCGTGTGGCTGCCGCTGAACCTGCACGGTATCGAAGCGTTCCGCACGGCGCTCAACGAGAAGCTCGATCTGACCCGTCTGCTTTACGAAGCGTTGAAGAGAGAGCCAGGCTTCGACGTCCCCTGGGAACCGGAGCTCACGGTCGTGCCGTTCCGCTACGTGCCGAAGAGCGGCGACGCTGATGCGTTCAACCGGCGGCTGCTCGAACGGATCAACGCGTCGCAGCGGATCTTCCTGTCGAGCACCCTGTTGAACGGCGCGTTCTGGCTGCGCGCGTGCATCGTGAGCCACCGAACGCATCGCGATCGCGTGGAGGAAGCGGTCACGATCATCACGGACGCGGCGCGTGCGCTCGATGCTTCTTGACCTTCGCCGCGTCGTCTTCGGTCGCGTGTGACTCCGGCGGCACCTGGGTGACCTTGCCCTCCGCCGCCGCGCGCAGCGCGCGATAGAGCGCGCTCTCCTTCACGTTCTCCGCGTTCGACGGGAGGTCGACCTCGAAACCGACCTCGCCGGCGCCGGCGTCGTAGACGCGCGCGCCGAGGTTCTCGAGCAGCTCGCGGATCGGCTGGTTCTCCGCCAGCGCTTCGCCGACGAAATGCGTGATGCCGTTGGCGAGCGCCGACGCGCCGAGCAGCTGCAGCAAGATCGTCCCGGCACCCCGGCGCTGGTACGCATCGACGACGACGATCGCCGCTTCGGCTGCGGTCGGGTCGTCGCGCATCCGCACGTAGCGCGCAACGCCGACGCCGCCGTGATCGTCGGCGTTGAGCCCGATCCACGCGAAGTGGTCGATGTAGTCGATCTCGGTGAGATAGCGGAGCAGCGGCGCGCGCAGCTTGTCCATGTAGCCGAGGAACCGCCGGAAGCGCGTCTGTGGAGAGAGCTGCGCGAAGCCTTCGACCAGCAAGTTCTTGTCTTCTGGGACGATCGGCCGGACGAGCATCCGTGTCCCGTCCTTGAGCGTCACCGTCGTCGTGTGAGACTCGATGAAGCTGGGGGTCGGCGGCGCGGCCATGACGTGGGTATATCACCGGTTTGACCGGCGCGCGCGCGACGATAATCCTTTGCGAAACGTCCGCGAGGAGGACCGGTGGCCGCGAGCATCTACGAGATCGGTGACGTTCCGCCGCTCGGCGAGATCCCGGCGCGCATGTACGCGCAGGTGATCCGCCCCGAACGCTTCGGCGAGCCGGAGAAAGCGTTCCAGATCGAAGAGATCGAGATCCCAGAGATCGGTCCTAATGACACGCTCGTGCTCGTGATGGCGGCCGGGATCAACTACAACAACGTGTGGGCTGCGCGCGGCGTGCCGATCGACGTGACGAAGGTACACGCGCGCTTCGGCGAGCCGGCCGACTTCCATATCGGCGGGTCCGACGCATCGGGCATCGTGTACGCGGTCGGTTCGGATGTGACGAACGTCAAGGTCGGCGATCACGTCGTCATCCACTGCGGCCAGTGGGACGTCGAGGCCGGCGCCGACGGCGAGGATCCGATGTTCGATCCGTCGTTCCGCATCTGGGGCTACGAGTCGAATTGGGGATCGTTCGCGCAGTTCACCAAAGTGCAAGGGCATCAGTGCATGCCGAAAGCGCCGCACCTCACGTGGGAAGCCGCGGCCGCTCCGAGCCTCGTCGGCGCGACCGCGTATCGCATGCTGCACGGCTGGCCTCCCAACGAAGTCGCGGCGGGGGACGCCGTGCTCGTATGGGGCGGCGCCGGCGGCCTCGGTTCCATGGCGATCCAGATCGCAGCCCTAGCCGGTGCGGAACCGGTGGCGGTCGTGTCGAGCGACGACAAGTTCGAGTTCTGCAAGAAGCTCGGAGCCGTCGGTGTGATCAACCGGAAGAACTTCGACCACTGGGGCCTGCTGCCGCATTGGACCGACACCGACGCGTTCAACACATGGCTCGGCGGCGCGAAGAAGTTCGGCAAGGCGTTCTGGGATGCGCTGGGCGACAAGCGATCACCGGCGATCGTGTTCGAGCATCCCGGTGAGTCCACCGTTCCCACGAGCATCTTCATGTGCGACATCGGCGGCATGGTCGTGATCTGCGCGGGGACGAGCGGCTACAATGCGGTCGTCGACCTCCGCTACCTCTGGATGCGCCAGAAGCGCTTCCAAGGCTCGCATTTCGCGAACGACGAGCAGGCCTACGCGTTCAACGACCTCGTCGTGGAAGGCAAGATCGACCCGTGCCTCGGGCGCGTGTTCACCTTCGAAGGAATCAGCGAGGCGCACCAGCTGATGTCGGAGAACCGCCACCCCGAGGGGAACATGGCCGCGCTCGTGAGCGCGAAGACCGAAGGTCGGACCGGCTAGCCGAGATCCATCCCGCCGACGAACGCCTCCGCGACGCCGCGGTCACCGAGCACCTCGACTGCGTTCAGCGGCAGCCGCCGCCAGAGCATCAGCAGCAAGTGGTGGATCCCGCCGACGTGCCAGACGAGATCAGACACGGACCACTCTGGGCACGACGGCGGATGGGTTTCAGACTCTTTCGAGCAGCCTCCGCCAACGCCGCACTCTCGCGCCTTACCGCTGCGACGTTTTCCTTAGGCGTCACGGGACTCGTGGTTTTGTCGTCTATCCACCATATAGAGGGTGGAACTGACAACATTAGCCGCGTAGCTCGGTCAACACTTCGTCGAGCCAGCTGAGGTAGGTCTGCTCCACCGCGATGCCCAATCGCAGCGTCATCAGCTCGTAGGGGACGTCTTTGTTGTCCGCCAGTTCGAGCAGCTTGCGGATCCCCTCGTACTCAGCCAGCTGGCTCACGTGGTGGTCTCGTTGGTCGAGCAGCATCGCGCGAATCTTGGCGAGATCGCCATGAGCTGCGAAGAAGAGCTTTGCCAAAGCTTCATCGCTGAGGTCGGGGAATGAGGCGGGGGAGCGGAGCCACTCGTTGACCGCCTTTCGCCCCTTCGGCGTCAGCGACAGGATGCGCTTGCGACGGCCTCCCGGCGCGTCTCGTTCCTTGATGTAGCCGTCGCGGAGCAGCCGGCTCGCTTGCTGGTAGACCTGGCTGTGCGCGGCGCTCCAGAAGTAGCTGACCGAGATCGCCATCACCTTTTTGATGTCGTAGGCAGAGGCCGGCCCCCACAGCAGGAATGCCAGAAAGATGTGGTCCCCGGCGGGCAGCTCGGAATCTTCTCTTGACATAGTCCAAGTTGGATTATACGTTCTGGATCATCGATACAGTCCAGAGTGGACTATATACGAAGAGGAGGGCGGCCATGGCGATCAAGACGACCGAGGGGTGGGTTCCGAACGAGGTCACGGTCCGCATCGGCGCGCGCGTGCGTTGGGAAGACGTGGTCTCGGATATCGACTGGGACCAGGCGATCGCGCGGCTCTCGCCTCCGCCGATGCCGGACTACGTGCGTTCGTCGATCCACGGCCTGGAGGGCGGGTACTCGAAGCCGGGAGCGGCGGCGACCTGGGACCCGGTCGTGAAGGAGATCTTCGCCGAGTACTTCGAGGACGAGACCGAGCAGCGCGACCTCTTGTGCGCGCAGGTCGACTCCGTCCCCGGGCGGATCCTCGACGTCGCCTGCGGGACGGGGGAGAGCACCGTCGCCTGGCGCCGGCGCTTCCCCCGCGCGCAGATCACCGCGATCGACGTGTCTCCGTACATGCTTGCCGTGGCCGAACGGAAGCTCGCGGACGACCGCAACATCGAAGTCCGCTGCCTGAACGGCGAGCACCTTCCCTTCGCCGAAGGGTCGTTCGATCTGGTGACGGCGAGCTTGCTCTTCCACGAGGTACCCGAGGACGTGTCACCGGCGATCTTGGCCGAGATGAGGCGCGTGTGCCGCCCGGGCGGCGAGATCGCCGTCATGGAGCCGTACCAAGTCGAGGGCAAAGCGCTGAAGCCGATCCCGTTCCCCGAGCCTTACCTGAAGGACTACCTCGCGACCGACTGGGACATGGCATTCAGGGCCGCCGGTTTCGGCGCGGTGCAGACGCTCGAGTACGGCGAGGGCTGGATCCGGACGGCGACCGCCTTCTAACTGTCTTTCGGCGAGCAGGCTTCAGCGAACCGCGCTTCAACGCTTTGCGCGGCGGTGCTTTCGCGGCCGCGCGTCTCGCGGGCCGGGCCACACGCTCTTGCTCGATGGTGACGTTCGACGCTTCGAGGAAACCGCCGACGAGATGCGCTTCGTCTTCGAGCGCGGCTTGCAATCGCGGGCCGGGCGCGTCGTATAGCTGAATCGCGATGGTGATTCGATCGCCGGTGCCGCGGAACGACCACGTGCCGTGCACCTCGCCTTCGATCAGCACGAGCGGCTGCGCGTTGCCGACCCCGTCATATGTCTCTGATAACAAGCTCGAGTGGACGAAACGAGCGCGTCCGTTCGGCGC
>Ga0209577_10003147_pt1 | contig 15566 bp, 12 predicted proteins | sample GraSoiAngelo_109_FD_185874 | JGI IMG/M metagenome (GOLD analysis project Ga0209577, IMG submission 185874) | Grasslands soil microbial communities from the Angelo Coastal Reserve, California, USA - 14_0903_12_20cm (SPAdes) (version 2) | ecosystem: Environmental > Terrestrial > Soil > Grasslands...
TCGCCAACTCGATCGTGAGCGCGGCGACGTGGCGCGGGTCAAAGCAGTCGTCCGCGCTGACTCGACCGGTTGCTCATCGCCAACGCAATCCCGGTCTTGACCTCGAGGGAGCGTCTTTGATAGGCGGAACTCGATCGACGACAAGCTGCCCACGGCAGCCCCTCCTCGGATGCGTATGTCGGCGGCCACCGATCTGCCCGGCTGCCGACGTGCCGTTTCATGATTTTCCACAAGGCGTTGGGATCCGACGATAATGGGACGAGATCGGGCGGTCAAAATGTCGCGTTTTCGGGGCAGACTCCAATCGTCTCTCGGGTGGCTTGACGGGGTGGCTGCCCTGATCGCAGCCGGTGGGGTCCTACTTCAGGCCATACCGGGAATTTCGTGGGCCGCCACACTTGCGGTGGTCGCGGCCGCCGCCGTGCTCGAACTCCTCGCCCGATTGCGTCGGTGGCTGGCCGCTCGCCACTCGCTCCTGTATAACGGGCGCCCCTGCGCGGTGGACGACGTCAATCCATTCGACGACGAGGTAGGCGTTTTCCAGTCGGCGACCGCCGCGCAGTACGCCAAGCCTGGCGGGATTCCGCCGTACGTTCCGCGTGGCGACTCCGGCTCGATTGACCGCCGTATTGACGAGGTACTCCGTGTGGAGCGCTTCGTTCTTATTACCGGGACATCCACCGCTGGGAAGACACGCACAGCTTTTGAGGCAGTACGTCGCATGGAACCACCACCCAAGCTGCTGATTCCTGCATCACCGGAGGCCCTAGCCCAGCTCTTCGCCCTCGAGCCCCCCTTGCGTCTCAAACACGGCCCATATGTTCTCTGGCTCGATGGCCTCGATCGCTATCTCTCTGTCTCGGGTGTGACCCGCAAGACGATCGAAGCATTTCTTACCAAAATCCCCGACGTCACGATCATTGCCACGATAACGGTCACGGAGTTGACACGATCGAGCCTCGGGCCAGTAGGTGGAGCGCGCGGAGTCTTATCTATGGCACGTGAGCGGAATGCAGAAATTGCCCTACCCGACGCTCCGACGGCAAGTGAAGTCGAGGTGGCGGCAGAGCTGTATCCGGGTGAAAGTGTGACGGCTGGCTTGGGCGAACATTTCGTAGGCCCGCAAGAGCTCGTCGCGCTGCTGCGCGCAGGCATGCAAGAGGAGCCAGATGGATTCGCGATAGTCGTCGCAGCACTCGATTGGCGCCGAGCCGGACTCATCCGGCCGATAACTCGCGATGACCTCTGGGCGCTGTATCGCGACTATTTGGACTTCTATTACCCATTGGCAGAAGTAGCTCCAGACTCATTTGAGCGCGGCCTTCAGTGGGCGACGAGGCCGCTCAGAACACGGGCCGCTCTCCTCATGCCGTACTCGGACGACAACAAGGTCGGTTTTGCGATCTTCGATGCGGTACGGGACTGGGTCGACGCAGCGCTAATTGCCTCTCTTGTGCCGAGCGAAGATCAGGGTAGGGCCGACGGGTGGTCGAGTGGCGCAGACGTCGACCCCCGGCTGATCCAAGTCCGACCCTCGGTTTGGTCTTATGTGATTCCGCGCGCAGAGCCAGCTGAACAGTTTTCGATCGGCTTTGCGGCCTATACACGAGGCGCCTCGGAACCGGCCGAGGAAGCATGGCGTGCGGTTGTCGCCTCGGCGAGCTCAGATGTGTCGGCGGTGGCTGCACTCAGCCTGGGGATGATTCTCCGCGAAACGCAATGGCAGGAAGCGGAACACTTCCTACGGTTGGCAGCTGACGTGAAAAGCGTTCCGCTGTCTCCGAGGGCGTCATACTACTTGGGGGGGTTGCTGGCACATCACGGGAAACCAATAGAAGCGGAGAGAGAGTACCGGCGAGCGCTCGAGGGAGGCGATGCTGACTGGGCATTGTTGGCGGCCTTCGCGCTCCGCGATCTACTTAACACTCAAGACTCGCCCGCGGAAGCCATTACAAACCTCGTCGATCCAGAGACAACCCACCCGATAGAACGCGCGATAGCATCACGCGCAGAGGGACCGGACATTAGTCCACGGGTCCGTGCAGCTCTCACAGCGTCGACAGTAGCAACCCTAGGTTCTGGTGCCGGGACGATGATTGGGCCTTCTCAGTTCACTGAGACAAACCTGTTGACCTTTACCGCTGACGATGCGGACGGTCGTGAGCTGACGTTCATTCCGGCTTTTACGCGACCTGCCTGCATTGAGGAGGCAGTGTTCCGAACCCCATACTGGGGACTTCTGAGTGTCTTGCTAAACGATGGAGGAGAGCTTCTGCATGCACTGGACGGGGCACCCGGTGAGGTGCTAATCATCGATCCATGGGTTGCCGGGCTAGAGTTCAGGATCGATCTTTCTCCTACTCCTGCCCAGGAGTGAAAGCCGACAAATTGGACGGTGTTCCGGGTGGTGGCATCACAAGACAGGCCGCTTAACCGCTAACTTAGCTAGGCGGCGGTCGCCATTCATTGGTGTGAACGCCGCTGGCTCCGAGCGGCATTCAGGAGGCTCAAGCAGAATCCTCCGGGCCTTGTAGACCCACGTCCTGCGGCGCCGTCCCGACGCGAGCGGGTCCGCCCTCGCCGAGCGAACACTTGGGCGTGGCCCGCCGCGAGAAGAGAGGCGGGCGTGGTCCGCAATGTCGCCTCATCCGTCTTGAGCGCCGCCTCCGCTCATGTTGTCGCCCCACGAGGAACCGGTCGAGCTCGGGGCCGACGACTGCTTCTAACCGCGCCACGTCGCGGTGCGCACGATCGAGTTGGCGACAAACGAGCGCGCCGCCGACGTGGGCACCGGGCGAGTGCTTCGCCACGAAAGCGCTCGCGGGTCGTGATCGGCAGGCGCGAGTGCATAGCGGCGGAAGGGAGAGGCCGAGCTCTCTCGACCCGCCACCGCCCCGAGCGATCTCCCGCGACACCTGAGTGTCGCGGACGACCGCTCCGGGCGACCCACTTCGGCAGCCTCCAGTCTGAAGGTCTAGGCTAACCCGTAGCGTCACGCTCGGCGCGGCGGGGGCATGCACCACCCTCCGCGCCAAGCGCGATCAGCTACGAAGGCTGGCGGCGGCCAGCGCCGAAAGGTCACCGACGTGACGGGCGAGGTGGGCCCAGCCCTCCTCATAGCCATCGTCAGTCCGGGAATCGGCTAGTTCCTGCGCTCGCCGCAGCGCGTCGGCCGCGTGAGCCACTGAGCGGGTGCGGGACGCACCGGTCTCGGTGTGCTTCATATCGGTCTCCTGAGTCGGGATGTGACAGCCGCGCCCCATCGCTCCCTCTTCGACGATGTTAGTAGCCGTCACACAGGTTCTATGTGCGTTGCCTCCGAGCCGAGGATGTCCGGTTCACGCGCGCCCTAGCATCGCGCTTTCGGGACACGCGACGTCCTCGCGAGTCTGACCGCGATGAGCAAACCGCCCCGAGCGGCTCCCCGTCTCCGCTGGATTAGGCTTCCCAGCGCATAGATCGGGGTCTCACAGGAAGGGGCGGCGGCACACGTCCGACAAGCACAACCTGAGCCGTGACGGAGCGCAAGCCCAGGCGTTGGTGCTCGAAAAGAAGATCTACGCCACCGCGGTCGAGAGCGGGATGGCGGCCGCCTGCCGATACCAGCTCCGGGTGAAGCTCGAGGACGGCTCGACCACGGAGATCTCTCGCCGCGCTTTCGGCCATGCGCTTGCGTCGGCAGGCGTTGGCGACCTGATTCCGGTGCGCTACGACCCCGCGGACTGCTCGAAAATCGAGCTCGACCGCCACGAGCTCCTCGAGCGACAGAAGGCGGAGGCGCGCGAATGGGACGCCGAGGCGATCGCGCGAGGCGAAAAGACGCTCGGTCTGTCTCGAGTGCGACGCCGTCGATGCCCGCTTCCGACCCGCTACAGCCGGGCACCGGCAACCTTCGCATCGGCGACGCCGATCGAGACCTGATCGCGGAGGTCCTCAGCCAGCACATGACCGACGGTCGCCTCACGACCGATGAGCTCGACGATCGACTCGGAGGGCTCTACTCGTCGCAGACCCGGGCGCAGGCCAGGGCTGTGCTCGCCGGTCTTCCGCCGCTCGCTCCTTCCGGCGGACAGCACCATGATGCTGTCCCCGTCCTGCCGGACTGGGCGAGCGCCCCTGAGCCACTGGCTTCACGATTGCCCACGCCGATGCCATCGGGTCCACCGAGCGGTGGCGTCGCTGCACCGGTACCGACAGACGGGGAGATGAGCACGTCTACCGGCGGTGGCAGGCGAAGGCGGAAAAGATGAAGGCGGACAACCCGCGCATAAACGGGCCGAGGCATCCGGCGATCCGAGGGAGACGGCAGTCGTGTCCATGAAGCTCACGATCAGCAGAGGTGAGGAGAAGAGCGCACGAGCGAAACTCGATCAGCTCCGCAAACGCAGACCGGACTGGACCGCCGGCGAGCGCCAGTAGTAGCAAGCGGCGGCGTTGGTACGTGGCTCGGCTACGCGACCCCGACGCCGGCGCGACCTCGCACGCTCGCGACGATGGCGTCTGCGTCGGGAACGTAAGCGTCCTCGAGCGTCGGGCTGTAGGGGATCGGCGTCTCGTCGGTGGCGACGATCCAGGCGTCGTCCAGGTCGTGCAGCCCCTGCTCTGCGACCAACCCGAGTAGCCCGGAGGCCCAACCGCCGGTCCGCCAGCACACGATTCGTCCGCGCCACCGATGCGAGCACCGTCTGCAGGTCGAGCGGACGCAGGGTCCGCAGGTCGACGACCTCGGCCGAGATCCCCTCTCCGGCCAGCTCCTCGGCCGCAGCCAGGGCATCGGGCACGCCTTTGCCGATCGACACGATCGTGAGATCGTCTCCGGCTCGAGCGATCGCCGCCTCGCCGAGGGCGATTACCTCTCGCTCCGGCGGCGGGCCCTTGACGGAGTACAGGCGCTTGTGCTCGAGGAACAGCACTGGGTTGTCATCCCGAATAGCCCCCTTGAGCAATGCCTTGGCCTCGGCCGGCGACGATGGAAACGCGATCTTGAGCCCCGGAACCCCTTGGAACCACGTCCCGTGGGTCTGCGAATGCATGGCTCCGAACCTGCCACCGGCACCCACGGCGGAACGCACCACCAGCGGAGCGCTCCTCTGCTCGGCCGAGACGTACCACAACTTCGCGGCCTGGTTGACGAGGCTGTCCATCGTCAACCCCATGAAGTCACCGAACATGACTTCGATGACGGGTCGCAGTCCGGTCGCCGCGGCGCCGTAGGCGGCGCCGGCGAGCGCCAGCTCGGAGATCGGCGTGTCGAACACGCGCTCGGGCCCGAACCGCTCGAAAAGCTCCGTGGTGACCTTGAAGACACCGCCCGGGGCGGCCACGTCCTCGCCAAAGAAGATCACCGCGGGATCGCGCTCCAACTCCTCCGCGAGCGCGTCGCGGATGGCATCTCGGAACTCCAGCGCGCTCATCGACGGTATTCCGTCGCCGCCAACTGATCGGGATCGGGATACGGCGCCGCCAGCGCGGCCGCGACCGCGTGCTCGATCAGTGCGCTCACTTCCGCCTCCGTCTGTTCGATGCGCTCTTCGGTCACACCCTCCTCCAGCAGCCGCGTGCGGGCGAGCTTGAGCGGGTCGCGAGCCAGCCACCGCTCGACTTCCTCCTTCGGACGGTACGGCGCAGGGTCGCTTTTGGAGTGGCCGTAGTGGCGATAGGTCTGGCACTCGAGCAGCGTCGGACCGCCGCCGCTACGCGCCCGCTCGACGGCCTCCGAGACGGCTTCATGCACAGCCCACAGGTCGTTGCCGTCGAGGACCGCGGAGGGCATGTCGTAGGCCCGCGCCCGTCCCGCGATGTCGCCGCCGGCGGTAACCGAGCCCATCGGCGTGAACTCGCCGTAGAAGTTGTTCTCGCAGACGAACACCGCGGGGAGCAGGAGGACCTTGGCCATGTTCAGGCACTCGTGGAAGTAGGCCTGGTTGACGGCGCCGTCACCGAAGAACGCCACGGCAACACCGCCCTGCCGCTTGGCCGACATTGCCGCGCCCACGGTGGCAGCGATCGAGCCGCCCACGATGCCGTAGCACCCGATCAGCCCATGCTCGACGTCGACCACGTTCATCGACCCGGCGCGCCCGCCGCACACACCAGTGGCCCGCCCCAGCATCTCGGCCACCAGCGGCTCAGGGGGCGTTCCCTTGGCGAGCGCGTGGCCATGGCCGCGATAGGTGCCGGCGACGTAGTCGTCGGGGCGAAGCGCCATGCAGACCCCCGCCGCCACCGCCTCCTGACCCGCCCCGAGATGCGTCGTCCCGTGGACCTCCCCGGCCAGGAACAGGCGGTGGATCGCGGTCTCGAACTCCCGGATCAGGTGCATCCGGGCGTATCCCCCGAGGAACATCGCCGCCGCGTCCTTCGGCTGCGCGGCTTGAACGTTCGCCAACCCGCCCTCCTTCTCCTAGCCGTACGCTGCTCTGCGATAGTATCGCAAACGTTTGCAGTGGCGGCTGCTGGGAAGGAGCACGTGGCCCTCGAGATCACCATGCCGCGCCTGTCGGACTCCATGGAGGAGGCCACGATCCTGCAGTGGCTGGTGGCCGAGGGGGACGCCGTCGAGCCTGGACAACCGCTCGCCGAGATCGAGACCGACAAGGCGACCGTCATCTACGAGGCAGAAGCGGGCGGAACCGTGCTCGCGCTCAGCGTCGGGGAGGGAGCGAGCGTCCCCCTGGGCGCCCCGATCGCCGTGATCGGCGAACCCGGCGAGGAGCTCCCGAGCGTGTCCAGCGCAGAGACGCTCGCTTCGGCCGCCGCCGAGGCGCCGGGGCCGCGCGCGGCGGTCGCGGCGCCGACTCCAGCCGGCGCCATGACCGAAGCGGCGAGCGTCACCGATGGTTCGTCCCCTCCTCGGGCCGGACGCCCAAAGGCCTCGCCGCTGGCCCGCCGACTTGCGGCCCGCGTGGGCGTAGACCTGGGCGCACTCGCCGGCTCGGGGCCGAACGGGCGCGTGATCCGGGCCGACGTCGAGCGAGCGCTGGCCGCGGCGAACGGCGGGAGCGGCGCGGTCGCAGCCACCGCGGAGTCCGTGCCCCGCGAGCAGATCGCGGCCGCCAAGGGTGAGGCCGTCGTGCACCAGCTCACCCGCCTGCGGCAGACCGTGGCTCGGCGGATGGCCGAATCGCGCGCCACAGTGCCCGACTTCGAGCTCCGCTGCGAGGTGGACATGAGCACGGCGGTCGACCTGCGCGAACGCCTGCGCGAGGTCACCGACCCTGCTCCTTCTCACAACGACTTCATTGTCAAGGCGGTGGCGCTGGCGCTGCGCGACTTCCCGCGAGTCAATGGTTCGTTTCGCGACGGCGCGGTCGAGACGTACGCGCGGATCAACGTCGGGATCGCGGTGGCCGCCGATGACGCACTGGTGGTTCCCACGATCTTCGACGCCGACCGCATGTCGCTGGGCGAGATCGGACGAACGGCCCGTGCGCTCGCGGCCCGCGTCCGCGACGGCTCAATCTCGCCGGCGGAGCTCGGCGGGGCAACGTTCACCGTGTCAAACCTCGGCATGTACGGCATCGACAGCTTTTCCGCGGTGATCAACCCGCCACAGGCCGCGATCCTAGCCGTCGGATCCGTCAAGCCGCGGGCCGTCGTGCTTGAGGACGGCGAGGTGACGGCACGACCAACCGTCATGCTCACGCTGGCGTGCGACCACCGGGTCCTTTATGGCGCCGACGGAGCGCGGTTTCTCGATCGTGTGCGCGAGCTGCTCGAGCGCCCCGACGCGTTGCTGCTCTAAGCGACGGTCTAACCGAGGTCAGGCCGCAACGGAGTCGCGCCGCGCGGCTGCACGCCACCGTTGGCACTCGGGTCGACCGGGCTCAGACCGTCATCCACCTCTACGTTCTCCGGCTCGAGCTCGAGCCCGGACGCCCGCGCCTCCAGCTCCAGCAGCGCGGCGAAGTCGACTTCGTTGCCGCACAGCGCGACCATGCCCTGCACCAGCTGCTCGGCGGTGGCCGCGAGCGGCATAGGAACCCCAAACTCGCGCGCGGCCTCGAAGCCGAGCTGGAAGTCCTTCAGCAACAGCTCCGGGGTGAACGTCGGCGTGAAATCGAGGTTGACGTAGGCCGGTGACTTGTACCTGGTGAAGGTCGAGCCCATCACGCTGTCGTTCAGGAACTCGAGGAAGTCGGCTCGTGAGACGCCGCCCTTCTCCGCCAGCACGGTGATCTCGGCCATGGACTGCGCCACGATCCCGAGCATCAGGTTGTGGCAGATCTTCACTAGACGCGCGCGCTCACCGTCACCGACGTAGGTCACTGACCGACCCAGGAGCTCGAGATAGGGACGCGCCTGAAGCCACGCCTCGCGTGGACCGGAGGCGACGATCGTGAGCCGGCCGCTGGCGGCAACCTTCGGGTTCCCGCTGACCGGCGCGGCCAGCATCGCGGTTCCGCGCTCGGACCTTCTCGGCCGCCGTAGGCGAGATGGTCGTCGAGTCGACGATCACACGGGGACGCGAGCCCGGGCGCGACAACAGCCCGTCGGGCCCGGTGACCACTTGCTCGACGTCCACCGAGCCGGCGACCATCGTGAACACGACATCGCAGTCCGCCAAGTCCGCCGGTGTGTCGACAACGGTCGCTCCGAGCTTCTCCAGCGGCGCACACTTCTCCCGGGTGCGGTTGTACACGGCCAGCGCCTGACCGGCTTCGAGCAGCCGGGCGGCCAGCACCTGGCCCATGCGGCCGACGCCGATCCAGCCGAGCCGGATCCCCGGCTCCGTGCTCACCGCCCGCTCCTCCGCCGTCCCGGGTTGCTCACGACGAACGCCCCTGATTGATCACGAACGAACCTCCTGCAATCGTTTGCAGCAGGGTAGCCCACGGCTGGGGTCGGGTCAAGGCGCACGCGCCGTCGCGAGCGTCGCGGACGGAACAATGGCGATTTAGCGCCCCATGCCGAATCGCCATTGTTCGCGGCTGAGCGACCGCCGGAGCGCGCGGTCAAGGTCCACTCCCCTTGAACGCGCCCGGAGCCGGCGATATGCTCTTGCAAACGTTTGCAGCCAGTCATTAGGCCGAAGGGCGTGGTGTCGATGGGAATTCACAGCTACGGCGTCATGGGCGTGGACTGGGAGGAGCGGGTTCGGTACGACCGGCTGCGGGAGGAGCGCCTGGCGCGCATCAAGCGGCTACTCGCCGAGTCCGAGCTCGGCGCGCTGTTGTGCTTCGACATGGGCAACATCCGTTACATCACGGCCACCCACATCGGGACGTGGGCGGCGGACAAGCTCAACCGCTTCTGTCTGCTCCCGCAGGGCGACGAGCCGATCATGTGGGACTTCGGCTCGGCCGCCCGCCACCATCAGCTCTACAACCCGTGGCTGGGTGACGGTCGCTCGCGCGCGGGGATCTCGACCCTGCGCGGCGCGATGTCCCCGCAATCGGGTCGCGCCGAGGATGTGGCCCGCAAGATCCGGGTCGAGCTCGAGCAACGCGCGCTCCTGAGCGAGCCGGTGGGGATCGATGCGATCGAACCGCAGGTCCTGTTCGCACTGCAGCGGGAGGGGGTTCAGGTCGCGGACGGTCAGGAGCTGATGCAGCAGGCGCGCGTGATCAAGACGCAGGACGAGGTCACGCTGCTGAACATGGCCTGCGCGATGGTCGACGCCGCCTACGAGGAGCTCTACCGGCGGATGCGCCCCGGGATCCGGGAGAACGAGTGCGTCGCGATCGTCAACCAGGTGCTGTACGAGATGGGCTCGGAGTTCGTCGAGGGCGTCAACGCGATCTCGGGCGAACGCTGCAGCCCGCACCCCCATGTGTTCACCGACCGTGCGCTGCGGCCCGGCGACCCGGCCTATTTCGACGTCCTCCACAGCTACATGGGCTACCGCACGTGCTACTACCGCACGTTCGCGGTGGCCAGCGCCTCGCGCGCGCTGGTGGACGCCTACAAGCGCTGCCGCTACTACCTCGACGCGGCGATCGACCTGATCCGCCCCGGTGCCACGACGGGCGAGGTCGCCGCCGTGTGGCCCCGCGCCGAGGAGTTCGGGTTCCCCGACGAGGAGGCCGCGTTCGCGCTCCAGTTCGGCCACGGCGTCGGCCTCTCGATCTGGGAGAAACCGGTGTTCAGCCGCCTCGTCTCACTCGAGCACCCCGAGGAGATCAGGGAGGGCATGGTGTTCGCGCTCGAGACCTTCTGGCCCGCCAGCGACGGCTGGTCGGCGGCGCGGATCGAGGAGCAGCTGGTGGTCACCGCCGACGGCTGCCAGGTGATCACCCGCTTCCCGGCCGAGGACCTGGTGATCGCCGGCAAGCCGTACTACACGGTCGGAGGCAGCCTGCCGCTGGAGCGCGAGACGCAGTCGAACCTCAATACCGAGCTCGACGACGCCGCCCAGGAGGCGACGGTCAAGCCCGGCACGGACCTGCCCCAGCCGACGCTGGGGTAGCCCACGCGCGCTAGCGGTCGCGCCCCGCCACCGCGGGTGACTCGGCCAGGGCGCGCCAAAGCTTCTCCGGCTGATACGGCGGATCGAGGTGACGGCCACCGAGCGCGTCGGCGACGGCGTTGGCCACCGCGGGCAGCGTCCCGATCGCGCCGCCTTCACCCACTCCCTTGGCGCCCAGCGGGTTGCGCGGCGATGGGGTCGATACCTCGCCGATGACGATCTCCGGCACGTCACCGCTCGTCGGCAGCCCGTAGTCCATGAACGTGGCGGTGCGGAGCTGGCCCTCCTCGTCGTACACCGCCTCCTCGGTCCCGCACTCGCCCAGCCCCTGGACGGCGCCGCCGATGATCTGGCCGTGGGCAAGCAGCGAGTTGATGATCGTTCCGGCGTCGTCGACCGCGACCACACGGCGGACGGTGAACTTCCCGGTCGCGGCGTCGATCTCCACCGCCGCCGCGTAGGCGCCGGAGGCGAACACGAGCTCGGAATCGAAGCGAGCAGTCGCGGTCAGCCCTGCCTGCAAGCCGGGAGGCAGGCGCCCCGGATCGTGGGCAGGCCCGGCCAGTTCGGTCCATTCCACCGCGCGCTTCCCCGCGCGGAAGCGGCCGCCGTCGTGCTCGACCTCGTCGGGGGAGACGTCTAGCAGCTGGGCCGTGAGCGCCCGCCCATGCTCGATCAGACGATCGAGCGCGAGCACCACCGCCGAGCCGGCGACCGCGGTCGAGCGGCTGCCAAACGTCCCCACGCCTGGGGGCACTTGGTCGCTGTCGCCGAAGCGCAGGACGATCTGTTGAAGCCCGACGCCCAGCCGATCGGCCGCGATCTGCGCGAAGGTGGTTTCGTGGCCCTGGCCGTGCGGCGAGGCGCTGCTGGCGATCAATATCTGCCCGTCGGGCTCGAGCGCCACCGTCGCGCTCTCCCACTGCCCGGCCGCGCGCTCGACGTACAGGGCGACGCCGGTGCCCCTGATCGTCGATTCCGACGACCGGTCCACGGGGCCAAGCCGCTCGAGCGCGGTGTCGAGACAGCGCTCGTAGTCGCCGGAGTCGTAGCTCAGCCCCAGCGGCGTCTCGTGGGGGAAGTGACGGATCAGGTTGCGCCGACGGAGCTCGACGCGATCGATGCGGAGCTCGCGGGCGGCGTCGTCGACGAGCCGTTCGAGCAGGTAGGCGGCGTCCGGACGTCCCGCGCCGCGATAGGGACCGGTCGGAACCTTGTTCGTCCGCCTGCCCACGATCGTGACCGACGCGGCCGGAATGTCGTAGCAGCCGGTGAGAAGCAGGCCGGCGGTGTGAGGCGGGATCGCCGAGATCGGGAGCAGGTAGCCACCGAGGTCGGCCCGCAGTTCCCCCCGCAGCGCCACCATGCGGCCGCCGTCGTCGAGCGCCAGCTCCAGCTCACCCTCGATTCCCCGCCCCTGATAGGCGGCGAGGAAGTTCTCCGTGCGCTCCTCGACCCAGTTCACCGGGCGGCCGAGGTCGATCGCGGCGATCGCCGCCACCGCGGCCTCGGCCGGAATCACTCCCTTGCTGCCGAACGCGCCGCCGACGTCGGGGACGACCACGCGGATCCGTTCCCGGTCGATTCCGAGGATGTGGCTGAGCTGGGCCAGCGGCCGGTGCGGGTCCTGCATCGAGCACCACACGGTCAGCCGATCGAGCTCGGCATCGTGCTCGACCACCGCCCCGCGAGGCTCGATTGGCGCCGCCACCAGCCGCGGCAGCGCATATCGCCCGCGGACGATATGCGCGGCAGCGGCGAATGCACCGGCGACGTCACCGCCGGTCCGAGACCAGCGCATCAGCTCGACGTCCGAGGCACCGGCCTCGACCACGGGCTCGCGCGGCTGATAGTCGACCTCGACCAACTCGGCGGCGTCAGCGGCCAGCGCACGCGAGCTGGCGATCACCGCGGCAACCGGCTGGCCAACGTAGCGCACCTCGTCCTCGGCCAGGATCGGGTGTGGCTCGTCGGCCAGCTCGGCGTCGGGCGGAGCGGCAATCGGAAACGGCCGGACCCGGCCGTGAAGGTCCCGGGCGGTGATCGTGGCCAACAGCCCAGGCGCCTGGTCGGGAGCGCGAATCGCCGTGATTGCGGCGTGCGCGTGATGGGAGCGCACGAAGGCGGCGTACGCCATCCCCGGACGCCCGATGTCGTCGACATAGCGCGTCTGCCCGCGGACCATGCGTACGTCCTCGCGCCGCGGCAGCGGCTCTCCGATCAGGCTCATCCCAGCCGGTCCCGCATCCAGTCTGCGACTAGCGGGCGGTACTTGAACGGAATGTTGTTGCACACATGCGTCCCGTCGTCGTAGAGCACCCACTCGCCGTCGGGGACCTCGTCGGCGATCCGCTTGGTCTGCTCCCAGGGGACGATCTGGTCCAGCCTGCCGGCGACCACGAGGCACGGCTGCTCGACCCTGTCCGCCACGCCAGTCAGGCTCAGCTTCGCAGCCCGCTCCCGCGCCTCGGCGTGATCGGCGGCGCCGCTGTGGTGGATGAATGTCTCGCGGGTGAGCGAGGGCATCGAGTCCCAGCTCGCCGCCACGTCGTAAGGCCCGCTCACCCCCGCCACCGCCTTCAGCCGCGGCTCGAATGCCGCGGCGCGGACCACGTAATGGCCGCCGAGGCTGACCCCGACGGCTCCCACCCGCTCAAGGTCGAGACCCTCGAGGCGGGCTACGGCGTCGAGGATCGCCCCGACCGCGACCTCATAGTCGTGACGGATGCTCATCCAGAACCCGGTCTCTCCTTGTCCGGGCCCGTCGAGCGACAGCGTGGCCATCCCGCGGCGCAGGAACACCGTCTCCCACAGGTAGAACTCCTCCTTGGTCGAGTCGAGCCCGGGAATCAGGACGACGAGCGGTACGCCGTCCACCTCTGCGTCCGGGCGGCGCAGGTTGGCCACCACGACGCTGCGATCGAGCCCCGCCTCGATCCTCTGAGCCGTGGGGTCGAGGATCGCGTGCGCCTGGTACATCGCTCGCACCGCCGCTTCGGTCGCGCGCTGGTTGCGATCGGGGTCGATCACCCACACGAACTTGGCGAAGTGGTGGGCGACGGCGGCCCGCAGGAACGCCTCCCCCGCGCTCCGAAGATGTCCCGCCTCCCGCGCCTGCACGGCCAGCGAATGGTGGACATCCGCCGTGGCCGTCCAGGCGTCGAGCCACTCATCCCAGCGGGAGATCGACGAGGTGGTCCGGACGAAGTCGTTGAAGTCGACGCCGTTTGCGATCAAACGAGGCCCCCAGTTGTCGATCGCCGCGCGCACGCGTGCGTCGGGTTGCTCGCTCACCTCACCCCGATCGCGAGCAGCCGCCCGGCGTTGCCGGAAAGCAGCGCGGCCTCGTCCTCCTCGTCGAGCCCCGCCCTGCGCACGGTCTGGAGCGGATGATGGTCGGCCATATCGAACGGATAGTCCGAGCCGAGCAGCACCCGGTCCGCACCGACTGCCTCGACCAGGTCCCGCAGCAGCGCGGGGTCGTGCGTGATCGTGTCGAACAGGAACCGCCGGATCGAGGCGTCCGCCGATTCGCTCAGCGCGCCGCTCGCAGCCGCGACCGTTTCGTGGCCGTGCCGCAAGCGTCCCCGCAACGCCAGGATCGCGCCGCCGCCGTGCGCCAGCAGTACCTTCAGTCCCGGGTGCCGCTCCATCACGCCGGCCAGGACCATGTGCGCCGCCGCCAGCGTCGTCTCCATCGGGTTGCCCACGAGGTTCTGGAGGTAGTAGTCGCGGAACACCGGCTCCCCAAAGCCGCGGGTGGTCGGGTGAACGAACACCAGCGCGCCGACCGTCTCGGCCACCGCCCAGAACGGAGCAAACCGCGGATCGCCGAGATACGTCCCGTCGACGCTGGCGGTGATCTCGACACCCGCGAAATCCCCTGTCGCCATCAGCTCCTCGAGCTCCGCGGCGGCGAGCGCCGGCTCCTGGAGCGGCACCGCGCCGAGCACGCTGACCCGCTCGGGGCGGTGGGCGCGCATGCGCGCCAGCCCCTGATTCTGCAGGCGGCAGCGACGCAGACCCTCGTCGGCGTCGACGTCGTAGAACAGCAGCGGAACCCACGGGCTGAGCACCACGTGCTCGATCCCGCGCCGCTCCTGCGCCGGCAGGATCCGCTCGATCTCCACCAGCTCGTTGATCATCGAGTTGAACCGCAGGCCGCCCAGCTCGATCACCTGGCGACCATTGGTACGCCGCAGCACCGGACGCCAGTCCTCGCGCGGAGCGGCTTGCCGCAACAGCTCCGGCACGATCACGTGCGCGTGGACGTCGATCGCCGTCATCATCGCGGGGGGGTCGTCGAGCCCCTGACGATCAGCGTCGGCTCGAGCAGGATCTCGGCGGCCGGCTCATCGCCGCCGCCCAGCTGCTCGAGCAGCAGCTCGGCGGCAACCTGTCCAATTTCCCGCTGCGGGATCCGCACCGAGGTGAGCGGCGGGCGCAGGCGGTCGACGAACGGCATGTCGTTGAAGCCGACGATCGAGATGTCCTCCGGACAGCTCAGCCCGCGCGCCTCCAGCGTGTCGTAGCAGCCGATCGCCATCAGATCGTTGCCGGCCACGATCGCGGTCAGCTCGGGCGCAGCGTCGAGCAGCTCGTCGCACGCTCGCGCGCCCTCTTGCTCGGTGAAATACGCACCGAAGCGGATGTGCTCGGGTGGGGTCGCGAGGCCCGCCGCTCGCATCGCCTCACCGAAGCCGAGATTGCGCCGGTGTCCGGTTGACAGGTTCTGCGGTCCGGCGACGTGCCCGACGCGCTCGTGCCCGAGCGCGAGCACGTGCTCGACGGCGAGCGCAACCCCCTGGCGGTCGTTGACCGTCACCGCGGCCACCGACCCGTCTTCGAGGCTGCGGTTGACGAGCACGAGCGGCGTGCCCCCCTCCGCCAGCTCCACCAGGAGCTCGCGATCGAGCTGCGCCGTGGCCGAGATGAAGCCGTCGACCCGGCGCGCGCGCATCGCGTCGAGAGAGACGCGCTCGCGCTCGGGATCGTTCTCGGTGTTGACGATCAGCGAGATGTACCCGGCTTCGTCGAGGCGGTCCTCGATCCCGCGCAGGATCGGGGGAAACAACGGATTGGTGATGTCGGGGATCAGCACCCCGATCGTGTGCGAGCGGCTCGTCTTGAGCCCCCGCGCGATCCGGTTGGGTCGGTA